>WLWD01003122.1_pt1 | contig 47931 bp, 47 predicted proteins | sample 6712731 | NCBI WGS metagenome assembly WLWD01 (sample SAMN12718690, study PRJNA576275) | sponge metagenome | isolation source: marine sponge | host: Mycale hentscheli | place: New Zealand: South Island, Marlborough, Capsize Point | collected 2014-11-01 | reverse complement strand
GTGTCACTGTCCTTAACCACCCTCCCCTCTATATCATCTTATCACAACATCTTAATTGTTATATTTCTTAGTCACATGGGAATTTGTGTTGAATCACAACTCCAGTGCATATTTCTTTACTAATTATCTTTTTATCCACCATCATCAGTTGACATTTTTTAAAACTTTGCTATTTAAAAGCATTCTGATATATTGTACTTGTCCACACACATGACTTGTGATTGGCCAAACTCACGAATTGTCTTCAGTCACATCCACTTCCAGACCTACCAATAAATGAGCATTTCCACGCCCTTGTATGTGTCCTAACTACACCCCACATCCTTGTATTTAAACCCTTGTATGTGTGCTAACTACACCCCACATCCTTGTATCTAAATAACTGACTATAAGTATTTGTTCATGCTTAATTGCTGATTAAGCCTTAAATGTGATAATAAATATTATGAATAAAGTATGAAAATGAAGTTTATGAAATTAATAACCAGTAGCATCGCCTTCAAGTTCAATAATTTTAGGAATTACTTTTCGTAAATGTCTTATATATTTAGTGCATTTTTCTTTAGTGACTGTTCTCCAAAAAGAAAGAATTCCGTTAACTAGTTCTTGCTTATTCTTAGGTTTTATTTCTCGCCGTATAAATTCTTTTAATTCATGCCACAAGTTCTCGATTGGGTTTGCATCTGGTGACTCTGGAGGGGTCTTCCACCATTTCACATTATTATCCTCAAAGAACTTTCTAGCACGCAATGAGGTATGTTTTGGGTCGTTGTCCTGCATAAAACGATGTCCATCAGGAAAAACTTCTTGAATAAACGGAAGAAGTGTTTGCTCAAGGATTTCAATGTAGAGTGAGGCCTTCATGATGCCACTGAATATACAAATCCCAGTGCATCCTAGAACACTAATTCCAGCCCACACATGGACTTTAACTGGATGCTTGGCCCTGTTATAATAATAATAATAATAATAGTAGTAGTATTAATAATAGCAACAATAATAATAATAGTATTATTATTATTATTACTATTACTACTGTTCAATAAAAAGTAAAACAAGCTTGATTGTAATGTAATGTAAATAAAGTTACTTTGGTTTATTCCTCGGTGCTTCTCCTTTTTTGTGACAGGCAAACCTCCTGTGTGTTTCAAGCTGTATAGTGCTTTCATCTGTCCATATCACATCTAGGAAACCACTGTCCTTCTCATGAAGGACTTCCTTTGCCCACTGTAACCTTTTCTCCTATACATATAGAATAGATCATGTTAGTTGTATGGAGACAACCTAGACTAGCAAATCATCACCCTTTCAATTACCTTGTTGGCTGCTCTTATTAGTTGACAGTAAGAACTGCCTCTGAAGGTCCAGCCTAATGAGGTTCTACATCTTAAAATGGTGCGCAAAGACAGAATGTAGCCCGTCCTATTCAGCAGAAAGTGAAGCTGATATGCAGTAGTCTCATCATCCCTTCTCATCTGGTCCTCCACTATCATTTTAATTTCCGTTGTGATGAGACTAGGCCGACCACTCCCTGGCTTCCTTGCAATAGTTCCCCTTTCATGAAACCTCTTCAGGAATTTAAACACTCCCCGTCTACTAACTATAATCCCCTCATGTTCCAGCACATTAATAATAGTAGGAGGTTTCAGGTGTAAAACAAGGTGAAGGTATAGTATTCTTTGTTTTTGGTAGCGTGTATAGACCATCTAAGCCCAACATTTAATGAAATAACATAGAGAAAATGTGTAGATTATGAGCATAAAATTTGATCAGGAAATACAACTATTCCTTAGTTCTTATTGATGCAGTAAGATAGTTGTTATTTTTAATTAGCTGAGATTCAGGCTGTGGTGTGGTTACCTTGAATGTTGTGGTCTTGTGGTGGCTCCAGCAGAGAGAGCGTGGGAGAGAGCAGCTAGCAGGCCAGAACGCGCGGTGGTTTACCAAAAATGACAGCTCAGCAAAAAGGGGAAGTAAGGCCGCGGGAGCTGGAGTAGCGTGTAGAGAGCCGCTCATTAATCTAGAGAGTTCGGTGGTACTGTCTTGGCTTATAAAGGCTTCTGGACCAAAGTAGCGGGGGGAAGAAGGCTGCGCGCTAGAAAGTAACAGCAAGAAAATAGCCGCCCTAAAAAGTCGCCACAGCCAATAAGTCAGCCCTTTAAAATCGCCAGGTACAGCGTTAAAAAGTAGCCGTTAGGAGATTGTAATAATAATAAGTCACCATTATAAAGTCGCCGACCCAGTAAGTCGTTGCGGACTGGTCAAGTCGCTCAGAGGGCCCGGGAATCTATTATTTAGCGGACTGATAAAATTTCACGGTGCATAGCGGAAAGTCGTTTAAAGTCGGTTAAAAGTCGTCTATGGTTAGCGACTTTTTCAACGTAAAGTCGGGGGAAAGTCTGGTCGCAATGGGAACTTTATTTTGTGGACCCCTATGTATCTTATCTGCATTATTACTCCTTTTTCTCCGTTTCTTCTCTTTCGTGTTTTTCTAGGCAATGAATGCCCGGGATCAGGGGTTCTTGCTGCTATACAAGGATATTCTAGCTTGAATCTTGATACTGTTGGCATAGTAGCTACAGGTAAGTTGCAATTGTATGTATCATGACGTAATTATGATTAGTTAATAAGAACTTTAATAAAAAATTTGTTGGCTCTACTTTTTCGGCTTATTTTGGGTGGGGGAGGATGGTGGAGAGGGAGAAGGAGATGTCAATGGTAAAAGTGTGGAGTCATGGTTGTGAGGTGTCGGAGTATGAGGTGGAGGACAGACAATGTCCTTACATGCATCCGGGACAAAGTCTCGGATTTTATCATGCAGGTACTTCTGCCTCTCCTGTGGCAGTCCTGGTGGCTCAATCGCTTCGGGTAGCTGTTCGGGACAGGGCTTCCAGTCTTGGTGGTTCTTTGTGAGGAGGGTGAGCGTCTTCTCCTCAGCATCACATCGCATCTTCACAACCAACTTTGCCTGGTGTACCTGAGGAGAGAATCAGGTGGTGGAATGACGTAATGCCATCAAAGGCTCCCCTCTTGAAGTATGGCTGGAAGTGTTCCGCCCAGTCGTACTGTAGAACATGCACTGTACCATCCTCAGACTCAGAGACAGAGGTTATCATTCCATATATGCATTAAAAATATTTTGGTAAAAAATTGATAGAAACCATAAAATTGTTAATTGTCCAATTTGGTGCTTGCCGCATTGTGCCCGATTTTCCCGTAGACTGTCACGTATGGTGAAATTTCGTTTTTATTATTTCATCCCGCGATACCCTTCCAATTAGAGCACACTGTAAGTGTTGATAACATGGTGAAATTGTTGTTATTACTATTATATTATTATTATTATTATTATTATAGCCTTTCCTGACAGTGATGATGATGGCATGCCACAGCCACCTGCATGCAACAGGAAGAAATCTTGGAAAATGAGCAGCTCCGGGTCATCATCCCGAGATGCTCTTCCAATTAGAGCCCACTGTAAGTGTAGATAACATGGTGAAACTGTTGTTTATTATTAACCCTCAGTGTGCATGCACGAAAGGGTTGTAGTAGTCGTCCTGTCTGTTTGTCTTTCTGTCTGTCTGTCACGCTCTGATTTTGGAGATTACAGACAATTAACCGTTTTCATTGCTCGAGCTATATTGATGCCCTATTAAAATAGTACATAATAAATTATTCTTTCAGTCTGAGGTTATTTTGTAATAGCTGGCTATGTAGCTAGTAGTGCTGAGGGTTCGCACCTTTGGTGCTTCATTATTTATTATTATTATTATTATAGCCTTTCCTGACACCTGCATGCAAGCGTACGTGATTTCTGCTCTATTCTGGAGCAGTGGAAAAAGAATTGGGTACCGAAAGTCCTCAAGCAAGTGGAACTTGAGTGTGGAAGCCGGCCTTCTCTTGCCGTTATTCAAGCTGAGATACAGTTAAAAGGTAACTATTGATAGTGCACTTTTATTAGAGTTTGCAGATTGGAACACTTCTCTCAGTACAATGGCTCTGGTCACTAGCCTAATTCCTGACAGTCGACACAAAGCAGACTATAGAAAAATTAGGGAAGTTTTGTAGACTAGGAGTCCTGAGTCCTACAATTGTAAGTGAGGGGTGTGGTCTATTGGAGTATCCTGAAGTTATTTGTTTATAAAGTCAGAAAATGAGACTCGTAAGCACAAATCCAATGCTTATACTTGATTCCAAATAGTGCACATCTTATAGTACAGCTTGAGTGGGCTTTTTTCCCCCATATTTTAAAGGACATAATAAGATTATGGAATCAAAATCTCTGGAAAGTTTTAGGGCTCCAAGAGGTTTTGCAAGAACTGGAAAGTTCTGTGCTCTTTGGAATCATTTTTTAGATATTTAAACTAGCTACATCATAGCTATTATTTGTTGTGTACTATAGCGACAGCTTTTTTCAAGACCTAGATTACGAAATAGGCTAAAACGGGCATAACCAAGAGAATTGTGGAATTATTTGTCAAATTCAAGCAGAATGATCAAAAAAATCATGTTGTAATTATCCTGCTACTGTCACTAGTTGTGTTATTAGATTGTTTGAGTAATTAAGTTGGTTATTTCTTGAAAAGAAATTGATGCTTGGAGGAAGGGGGAAGGGGATCCTGATTCTTCCCTCCAACATCCCATATTTTCAATTGTGTTACCCCTGTGAATGTCTCACTCGCTATGCTCGCTCGCCAATAATAATAATAGTAATAATGACATCATTTATTTTAAAGCTAATAGCTAACTGTCAAGACATGGGTTAGCACAATGCAGAATGGCTGCAATATTTCTTTGTTGATTTCCTTTTTTTTTTTTTTTTCCTCTTCATTTTATACTATCTTTTATGTGATTTGGCTGATAGGATTTAACATGGTGTACATTAAGCAAACCTGCAGTGTGACTTACTCTGTCTGAGGGTCTAGTTCTAGCTTGTGAGCAGTGTGCAGTACAGTGTAGGTAACTAAGGATCCTGGTGGCAGTACTACTAACTTGGGTGTGGATAGCTTAACCCCTTCAGCATCCATCCCCACAATTGTGATACTTAAGTTTCTTTGTTTGCTATCAAACTCTTGTTTTCACAGAATTAGAGTGATAGTTTTATTTATTTATTATTTTTTTCTTTCATCTAACAGAAACTTGAGAGGCCGGCACATTATGTAGCAGCAAATAAAAGAAGTAAAGGACTTTGATGAAGAGTGTACGTCCAACAGAATCCAGAGATTGGGTGAAAGACAGCACATCAAGCATTGTCATTTACTAAACTTGTCAGAACTGATTTATATTTTATTCAAGTATTTGTGACAATTATGAATGAACAATTTCAATGTTTCTACTCAGTTTTTACTCTGAGATACATGACATGTGCTATTACGTATCATCACTTAGCCTATGGTTGTAGCTAGCTACCTAGCCTTCAGTCATGGAATGACTCCTGTGCCTTGGTGGTCTGGTTGTTTACATGTGTTGGATACAACCTGCCTGGACACCAATACAACTTCCAACAGGAGCTGGCTGTGTGGCACCACATGTGGATGTGTGAGACATAATAATATGTAGCTATCACCAACTAATGACGGTAGCTATACTTCTGGAACTTTATCTAGAATATACCAATGTACATGCGCCATGTGGAACTGTAGCTATGGACCATTATATAGGAGTAGCTACATTGTGTGCATTACACTAGTGCGATATATTTAGTGTAATGGCAAACAAATAAAATGCTTTCCATGCATCAAGCAAAAACAAAACATCTAAACTGACCACAAAAAAGAAAAACATTGCTTTGAATGATAAATGTTCGGAACCACAGAGTTCCACTATAGGCATTCTCATGAGCTGCAATGAATAGATTCCACATACTGACACTCCCTTTTCATCACTTCCTTGTGGCATTACAGATCCACTACTATTATACACAACTCAAAATGTGCAGGGCTCAACTCCTTGCCATCCAGGAACACTTCATTGCGAACTGGCGGAGATAAAAAACTCTACAGGTGCTGTCCATGTAACTAGATAATAGGCCTAAGCTCCCTCTCATTCTGGAGAGCTCCATGGAGTCATCGTCTGGATCATGAATGAAACCATATATACATAATAGGTAAACTAAAGATGTACACAATGGTATACTCAGGAACTCTATCTAATGTACAACAGTGTATATCCAAGTGACTTTTACACTCCAAATGTATAATTCTTGTGTATAACCTAGGTGGTTTCATGAATGTTCAGGTTCACCCTTACAAGAGTTGAGCTCTCCCTCTGCTGTGTTGAGCATATGTTTGACAGTCCCCACTTATCTTGAACATTGTTGTATTCCACTATCACACCCTCATTCCTGTAGCTATATAACTGTGGTGTGCATTCAAAGTATTATTATTGAAAAGAAAAGTGTAGAGAGTTCTGTTGGGTCTGTGGTAGCTAACAACCTGGACTTGACAAGTCGCAACTGAACCAACCCCGAAACAATGAATGTAATTTGAAGTTGTTTACTTGGCATAAACAATACAATAAATAAGTTCTGATGATCTATTGAAGTTTGGGTTAAGACAATGCTTGATGTGTTCTCCGTCACCATCGGACCTCTGGCTCCCGTCACATCTACACTCTTTATCCAAGTCCTGTTTACTTCTGTAAACTTCCACATAATGTGCTGGTCTCTCAAGTCTTGGGATAAATTTTTTTTACAACAATATGAAAATAAAAATCTAGCTGCAAACGCAAACATAAAACTAACATTCAAACACAATTATTAAAGTTAATTTTGTCCTATAAGTTAATTTTAGCAGTTCATTATTTCAGTTCTCTCATTCAGTTCATTTGTCAGTGTTAATGCTGGAAGCAAAACCGAACAATGAGATAAGCTGGTACATATCTTCACAATGATATTTTTAGGTTTATTTCACCTGTATTGCCGAGCACATTACCCTTGAAGTTATAGCAACCGGTCAAGTTCAACACTTTTTGGGTTTTACAGCTACCTACCAGAGATGTTCGCAGTTAGATTTACAAACTTAGCAGAGTTAATTTTTTTAGTGGTGGTGGTAAAATATCTTTGTTCATGCACCGTTTGCCATAGCTATGTGCCTTACGTAACAGATTTGTTTTTGAAAATTCACTGCCAAGTTGTTCAGTCACTCAGAGAATACAATGTAATGCTATAACTACTACAGCTCTGGTACAATAGAGCATTTTGAATGGAGTATACTTTGGAAAGGTGGTTAGCTTAAATAAAATCCTTTCATATCATCCTAGGTATCTTGATTGCTTACCCCTTGAAAATCTTTAGTCAAGTCGCGAAGAGAATACAATGTAAGTCTTGTGCTGGTATACCCAGTGAATAAATAGGTATGTGTGTATAAAAGTGTGGCATGTTGCTAAAGAGAATAGCAAAAATTAATAATCTGAACAAAAACAACAACAACAGTTAACTAACAAGATGTAAATTGTAAGGAAGAAAAATTGCTAAGAATGATGTCATTGTGAAGCAACTGCACAGTTTTGAGTCATATGATTTTGGGCCACTTCTGATGCAATCCACCATCACAAATTATACGAGGAGAAAGTGTTGTACACTCTTTAATTGATAAGGAGTCACTTCAGATGCGTCCACCATCACAAACTATACGAGGGGAAACTGTCGTACACTCTTTAATTGATAAGGAGTCACTTCAGATGCGTCCACCATCACAAACTATACGAGGGGAAACTGTCGTACACTCTTTAATTGATAAGGAGTCACTTCAGATGCGTCCACCATCACAAATTATACGAGGGGAAACTGTCGTACACTCTTTAATTGATAAGGAGTCACTTCAGATGGGTCCACCATCACAAATTATACGAGGAGAAAGTGTTGTACACTCCTTAATTGATAAGGAGTCACTTCAGATGCGTCCACCATACGAGGAGAAACTGTCGTACACTCTATAATTGATAAGGAGTCACTTCAGATGCGTCCACCATCACAAATTATACGAGGGGAAACTGTCGTACAGTCTTTAATTGATAAGGAGTCACTTCAGATGCGTCCACCATCACAAATTATACGAGGGGAAACTGTCGTACAGTCTTTAATTGATAAGGAGTCACTTCAGATGGGTCCACCATCACAAATTATACGAGGAAAAAGTGTTGTACACTCCTTAATTGATAAGGAGTCACTTAAGATGCGTCCACCATCACAAATTATACGAGGAGAAAGTGTGGTACACTCCTTAATTGATAAGGAGTCACTTCAGATGGGTCCACCATCACAAATTATACGAGGGGAAACTGTCGTACACTCCTTAATTCAGAAGGAATCACTTCAGATGCGTCCACCATCACAAATTATACGAGGGGAAACTGTCGTACACTCCTTAATTCAGAAGGAATCACTTCAGATGCGTCCACCATCACAAATTATACGAGGGGAAACTGTCGTACACTCTTTAATTGATAAGGAGTCACTTCAGATGCGTTCCACCATCCACAAATTAACAGGAGAAACTGTCGTACACTCTTTAATTGATAAGGAGTCGCTTCAGATGCGTCCACCATCACAAATTATACGAGGGGAAACTGTCGTACACTCTTTAATTGATAAGGAGTCACTGCAGATGCGTCCACCATCACACATTATATGAGGGGAAACTGTCGTACACTCTTTAATTGATAAGGAGTCACTTCAGATGCGTCCACCATCACAAATTATACGAGGAGAAACTGTCGTACACTCCTTTAATTAATAAGGAGTCACTTCAGATGGGTCCACCATAACAAATTATACGAGGGGAAACTGTCGTACACTCTTTAATTGATAAGGAGTCACTTCAGATGCGTCCACCATCACAAATTATACAAGGGGAAACTGTCGTACACTCTTTAATTGATAAGGAGTCACTTCAGATGGGTCCACCATCACAAATTATACGAGGAAAAAGTGTTGTACACTCCTTAATTGATAAGGAGTCACTTCAGATGCATCCACCATCACAAATTATACGAGGGGAAACTGTCGTACATTCTATAATTAATAAGAAGTCACTTCAAATGCATGTACTGTCACATAATATACAAGGGGAAACTGTCGTACACTCTTTAATTGATAAGGAGTCACTTCAGATGGGTCCACCATCACAAATTATACAAGGGGAAACTGTCGTACACTCTTTAATTGATAAGGAGTCACTTCAGATGGGTCCACCATCACAAATTATACGAGGAGAAACTGTCATACATTCTATAATTAATAAGAAGTCACTTCAAATGCATGTACTGTCACATAATATAAAAGGGGAAACTGTCGTACACTCCTTAATTGATAAGGAGTCACTTCAGTTGGGTCCACCATCACAAATTATACGAGGAGAAAGTGTTGTACACTCCTTAATTGATAAGGAGTCACTTCAGATGCGTCCACCATCACAAATTATACAAGGGGAAACTGTCGTACACTCTTTAATTGATAAGGAGTCACTTCAGATGCGTCCACCATCACAAATTATACAAGGGGAAACTGTCGTACACTCTTTAATTGATAAGGAGTCACTTCAGATGCGTCCACCATCACAAATTATACGAGGAGAAAGTGTTGTACACTCCTTAATTGATAAGGAGTCACTTCAGATGCGTCCACCATCACAAATTATACAAGGGGAAACTGTCGTACACTCTTTAATTGATAAGGAGTCACTTCAGATGCGTCCACCATCACAAATTATACAAGGGGAAACTGTCGTACACTCTTTAATTGATAAGGAGTCACTTCAGATGGGTCCACCATCACAAATTATACGAGGAGAAAGTGTTGTACACTCTTAATTGATAAGGAGTCACTTCAGATGCGTCCCACCATCACAAATATACGAGGGGAAACTGTCGTACTTCTATAATTAATAAGAAGTCAACTTCAAATCATGTACCTGTCACATAATATACAAGGGGACTGCGACACTCGTTATTGATAAGGAGTCACTTCAGATGGTCCACCATCACAAATATACGAGGAAACCTGTCGTACACTCCTTAATTATAAGGAGTCACTTCAGATTGTCCACCATCACCAATTAATACGAGGGGAAACTGTCGTACACTCCTTATTCAGAAAGGAGTCACTTCAGATGCGTCCACCATCACAAATTATACGAGGGGAAACTGTCGTACACTCTTTAATTGATAAGGATCACTTCAATGCGTCCACCATCACAAATTATCCGAGGGGAAACTGTCGTACACTCTTTAATTGATAAGGAGTCACTTCAGATGCGTCCACCATCACAAATTATACGAGGGGAAACTGTCGTACACTCCTTAATTCAGAAGGAGTCACTTCAGATGGGTCAACCATCACAAATTATACGAGGGGAAACTGTCGTACACTATTTAATTGATAAGGAGTCGTTTCAGATGCGTCCACCATCACAAATTATACGAGGAGAAACTGTCGTACACTATTTAATTGATAAGGAGTCGTTTCAGATGCGTCCACCATCACAAATTATACGAGGAGAAACTGTCGTACACTCTTTAATTGATAAGGAGTCACTTTAGATGCGTCCACCATCAAATTATACGAGGAGAAACTGTCGTACACTCTTTAATTGATAAGGAGTCACTTCAGATGCGTCCACCATCACAAATTATACGAGGAGAAACTGTCGTACACTCCTTAATTGATAAGGAGTCACTTCAGATGCGTCCACCATCACAAATTATACGAGGAGAAACTGTCGTACACTCCTTAATTGATAAGGAGTCACTTCAGATGGGTCCACCATCACAAATTATACGAGGGGAAACTGTCGTACACTCCTTAATTCAGAAGGAGTCACTTCAGATGCGTCCACCATCACAAATTATACAAGGGGAAACTGTCGTACACTCTTTAATTGATAAGGAGTCACTTCAGATGCGTCCACCATCACAAATTATACAAGGGGAAACTGTCGTACACTCTTTAATTGATAAGGAGTCACTTCAGATGGGTCCACCATCACAAATTATACGAGGAGAAAGTGTTGTACACTCCTTAATTGATAAGGAGTCACTTCAGATGCGTCCACCATCACAAATTATACGAGGGGAAACTGTCGTACATTCTATAATTAATAAGAAGTCACTTCAGATGCATGTACTGTCACATAATATACAAGGGGAAACTGCCGTACACTATTTAATTAACTAGAAAATTCATTAACATGTTACAGACCAATTACAAACTTGGACTGTTTTAAAATGGTCTGGCCGTTTTAAAATGGGCCAGACCGTTTTACAATGGCCAGAACCATTTCCAAACCTCAGACTGTTTTAAAACAGGCCAGACCATTTAAAAAAGCAGGCCAGACCACCAGGCCAGACTATTTTAGAACAAGCTGGTCAAACTATTCAAACCATTTAGAAAGGGGTTGAACCCTTTTAAAAAGAATCAGATCATTAAAATGAGTCAGATAGTAAACCTGGCAAAAAAACACTGTGTGACTGTGCTTGAATACATCTCATATGCGAAAAGCCTCTCTCAACAAATGCCGTACTAACATTCATTGTCAGGCAGATAATGGCGAGCACCTTGAGATTTGGGCACATAGTACTACCATCTCAGAAGTTGCTAATTCTTTGAGTTGATCGCTGATTGTAATTTTTTGTTTTGGGCAAGATATTGAAAAAACGGATGTGCATGTATACTATACTAAATACTAGTAACAATAAAAATCAGTAGTTATATTGCAACTCCAAATTTCAATAAACTGGACACTTGCTTAGAGAATATCTGAAATGCCTAATATTATATTTTAGAAATGAGGAAAATGTTGTATTAGAAAAAATACTTCTTGAATAGTTAGCCAACAAGATGAGGGTTGCTAACTTTGCACTTTTGCGGCAAGTAAACGAAGCACCAAAGGTGCAAAACCCTCAGCACTAGTATGCACTAGCTAGCTATTAAATTATATCTCAGATCAGTCAGGTATCAATATAACAGCAATGAAATCAGTAGTTGTAAATGCTGTCTTCACAAGAGAAGCTTTGAAGTACCTGATCAGTTTTTTACCCTCACAATCTTAAGGGTAAATCTGGTAGGAAATAATGATTGAATATCATTGACGCAGCCACTAGTATTGAATTAGTTGGTGCAGTAACCGCTGTGGTAGGAAACTAGTTGACCTCTGCAGTGAAAATGTCTGATACAGTAGCACTGTAGTATTTATTGCACATTTCAGAGTCATCATCCCATGTGTCACAGTATTGCAATGCTAGCTGGCAACTCTCTCTCTCCAGGTGATCAGAACTCCTCGTCTTCTTTCCTGATGTGGAAAGTTATTTCTTGATGTGGAAAGGTCCTATCTGATTACACAGACACAGCAGGAAGGTCACACTGATGATACATGGTATTAAACATGTGCATAGGGTATGGACTCTTGTCACATGGCTGGTATTATGCCTATGAATCTGTTGTGAGCAAATTCTAAGCCTTTGAGTAGTGAGATTGTAGGATGTGGTTTATGCTTTTATCACTTGCTGTCATCTGTAATGGCCACCAGTGTCAACTTACTAATTTAGTTCCTGACTTAAAGCTCATATAGAACCACAAGGATATTTGATGCAAGAAATTAGAAGCACTCCCTCTCCTCCATCTCTATCTCCACCACCCCTCCCTCCCCCCCCCCCCCAGTTCTGCAACTTTCTCAATCAAGTTTCCATGGAAGAAGCACAACAGTTTTACTTAGGATCTATGTGTAATTAAGTGTATTTTGGTGCATCCTCATTTATATGAGCTATGTACTTTCAGAGTAATTGTACCTGTTATTTATTTTTTTATTAAGACAAAAATAATTGCACTACTTCTTCTATGTGTTTCACCTATCTGAATTTTTCACTATTTCGGATGAGTTTAAGGGTTTGAATTATAATTAATGCACTGTAATTGTTTCTTTTAAACTATTGTTTTGCTGCCATATTATTTATTACTGACGTTGTTTATGTATTGTACATGGAGTGATCAAATTTACATTCAAAGAAACAAACAATGAATTAATTCAAGCCAGTTTTGAATTCATTTCAGACTATTCTAGTTTTAATTCATTTTCATTACATTATCTAATTGATATTAAAATATTTAACAGACTTCACCAAACCATACATTCATAAACCAATATTTAAATTTGTTCAATGAGATAATATTTGAGTGATACAAAATAAGAGCTGGAGTTAGGGATTGTGTACAAGCTTAAAACAGAATGATCAATTAAACTTGATGGTTTGACTAACTGATATATTGGTGGTGATTGTTTAATAACTTCATGTGCATGATAATGGGAACAAAAGCAAATAGTATGTAAAATTTCCAAAACTAAATAATAATTGAATGAGTTGTCCGTTATAATGTCTTTAATGACTCCAAATGTCGGTAACAGGTCAATATCAACTACCACAACTCCACCCTTCCCATACTGCGTCCCAAAGAGCGTTATCCATGAGAGACTAGATAACATGCATAACAAATTATCATTAATTAGTAAGTCAATGTACTAAATGGCATATCTTGAAACACAACTATGGCAAGCGAGTGAGTGGGAAGAAATGCATTGCTATAAATTTTTTCACCTCCTAAAAGAATGCTCAATCAGTAAAAGAAGTAAGTATAGAATTTGTTGTTTTTTTTTGTAACAGGAGACCTTGCTAATAAAGCATCTCGACTCGTCATCTAATAGTCTAGCCTGCATTTTTCTATGGCTGTAGTCATTTGTAGTGTGCTCCATTTAGTCCAAACTCTAAATGGAGCACACTAGCACACATGCACACATAAATAGACTAACAGAACACACACACACACAAATAGACTAACAGAATACACACACATAAATAGACCCAGAACATACGCACACATAAATATACTAAAAGAAAACACGCACGCACACATAAATATAAACAGAAAACACACACATAAATATGCTAACAGAACATGCACACATAAATATACTAACAGAAAACACGCACACACACATAAATATACTAACAGAACACACACATAAATAGACTAACAGAACACACACATAAATAGACTAATAGAACACACACACATAAATAAATAGCTAACAGAACACACACACATAAATATACTAACAGAACACACACATAAATAGACTAACAGAACACACACATAAATAGACTAATAGAACACACACACATAAATAAATAGCTAACAGAACACACACACACACATAAATATACCAACAGAACACACCAGGGTTGTGGCAATTACAGGAGTAAAGTAATCAATTACAATTATAATTACAACAAATCTGTTAGCAATTACATCACATCCCTCCTCAGGATAAGTGGTCATGTAATAGGGCTCACAAAGTTTGTAATTTTGTTTTAATTCAGCCATGTGCTTTAGAACTGACCCTTTACCAAAGTGGTCTTTGACCCCAACTACTTGCCAATTACAGGTATGCAATTACAATTACAATTACAATTACTGCAGATGGTGTAATGATTACAGCTAATTACAATTACTAATTGCAATTACCACAACACTGGAACACACACACACACATAAATATACTAACAGAACAAGCACACACATAAATAGACTAACAGAATACACACACATAAATAGACTAACAGAACACACACACATAAATAGACCAACAGAACACACACACATAAATAGACTAACAGAACACACACACATAAATAGACTAACAGAACACACACACATAAATAGACTAACAGAATACACACACACATAAATAGACTAACAGAATACACACACACATAAATAGACATTTTTACCTTCGGAAATGTTCCTCATTAGATAGTATTTCTCGTACTTCATCCTTGAACTGATATGAATCAATATCACACATCTTTGCTGGAATTATAATATATAAATCATATACTATTAATTTGAAAAATTTCAAAGGGGAGGCAAAAGCGGACTGAAAAGAATTGGGAGCAATTATAAAAGTGAGAAAAGCTTAGGATAGAGGAATAAACGTTTACTCATGATCAGTATCGGATTGTCTATGCAACAAAATAATACAATTATCCTTCCATTAAAAAATTCTCACCTCATTCTAGAATTTTGACAAAAAACAAAAACAAAAACAAAACAAAAACCAACAATCACAAAGGTTATGCACCAAACACTCATGTGTCTGTCTATAATGTCGTCTGTAGCAGTCACACTAAAATGATTTCTCTTGCCCAACCATCTATGCAACTCAAGTGTTTTTTATTTAGATACTTACCCACACCCACAGTAGTGTCTCTTGCAAACGGAGTAGTAGATATAGATGAGGTCCCAAATACATAGCTCATCATGTGCTGATGACGCCTGGCCAATGTTTTTGGAATGTTTTTGTAACATCTCACCCTTTGAGCTAAATTTTTAAAGTAGTTATGCTTTCCTTCAAAACGCATGCACCAAAAGCGAACAAGTGGACCAAATCTAAGAAACACAACAATTCTAAATACATATTTTAATTAAATTAAAATATCATACTTTTCTATACACTCAGGATAATGCACCATATAGTGCATTTTGGGAATAATTGAACACGTCGGATAAAGATCCTTGAATGTTTCATGATGTTCACAAATTAATTCTTTCAAGTATGCCAAACAGTCTGTAGATAAAGCTGGAGCGAACACCAAATCAGTAATTCTGAGAAGCAGCAAGAAATTCTTCCAATGGTCATCATGTTCTGGAACTTTATGACCAATCATCAGTGGCAGTAATCGAGCTAAACACCACATCTGTGAAGCTTTAATGCATCACACATATATACACACAACAACAAAAAACAACACACTTAGTATGCAAACACACCACCACCCACATTGAATATAACAATATAGGCCACAAAACAATTTGAAACAAGACTATTGACAGATAGACAATCATACCTGTCTGTTTGAGTCCATGATCAGAAGAAGAAATTGTACTCGAAGAAATTATGCCTGGTTTATTTTTTGCATCTGGTCCTTGATATGGAAAACACTGAATGGCATCATTTAACACAGGAAGAGAGATCATTCCACACTGCATGAAATACTTTAACAATTCCTTCACTTCATAAGGAATACAACCCTCCAGGCAATCATGCATAATATCTGGTACAAGGCCTTCAGTTACATGAAAGAATCGTGAAGTATTTAATATTGAATCCCTGTTAATACCATACGTTGTAGCAAAGTGATCATGAAGGTCACCATTTAAAGCTGAGCAATGGCTCGCATGTGTTGACCTATCTCTAGACTGAAAAGCCTCCGACATGAACTAAACAACAAAATATTTGAAATGAAACACAAAAAACAAAAATATAGTATAATTAAGTTTACCTGAGATGCCATAGTTTCCTTGACAGCCAAACAATGTCGACATTTTCTCAATGCAGCATTTAGAGCTTTGTATCCACCCAAAAATTGACTTGCTAAATTATCAGCTGGTACTAGAGATAACGTTCCTCTAAACTTGTAAGGTGAACCATTGATAGAAAAATCAAACCCCTCTTCCTATACATAGTAATAAATAATAATATGCTGCACTGAAAAAAAATAGGATGAGCAAGATTTACCGATTCAAGCAAATGTACGTGATCCATAAATTGTTCCAAAACTTGATTACAACCATATTTTTCTAGTGTGGTCGTTCTCAAAACTGCAAATAATTGAATTGCTCCCAAGGATGATCGGTACTTTGGGGGAATGTTTCCCAAAGTATAATAAAAAAGAGCTGTAAGCAACAGCACTATGTAAATATGCTTATCACTATAACATAACAATAGACATACCCAGTTTGTGCTTTTTGGCACGTGATCCCAGTGGATTACATACCTCTACATCATCATAATAAGCCATTATTTCTAATGCAGGATTTTCGGTGTTAGAAGAGTATAAACTATGAGATTTGTAAATGGTACCATCACAGTAGTCAGCCAGTAAACCATTATGGTGACTGTGACCTCTTAAGACCTGAACAATTACAATATAGTCTGAATAAATTAAGTGAGCTACAATTTAAACCACAGACAAATGAAACCCGCCTATCAGATTAAAGCACCAGAATGGTGTAACTGGTCAGCCAGATACCAACAGCACAAGAATATTGATAATGACAACAACACATAAAATAAAAAATCACCAAAGGTGCAAACCCAAGTATTACTATAAAGTAGCTAGTTAGCTATTAAAAAGATCAAGGAATAGTTTACTTGGCGTAGTATCAGTATGCAATGTGTACCTTATGCAAGTTTGATATGTGGCTCGTGCAACGAAAAGGCTGACATAATGCTGTCTTCATAAGAAAAGCCAAACATGCAAGATACACTCACGCACTAGGTAGTTTCAATGTGGAACTCCAATTCTAAGACTCCAGTAAACCAACGATATAATATACTGTATGAAGAAAAACTACTGCGGCAGTAAGAAATTATTTGTTCATGTGAGTAAGGCATGACAACAGGGGGGCATACTAAAAATAAGTCTAAACCAAATATTCTGGCACATTCAGGAGGCTACCATATTTGAGATCAGCTATTTATTGTAACAGAATGACTGACTGACTGACAAACGGAGTGCTCTAACGCTCTCACACATGGCACGCTGAGAGTTACAATCTACATACTCAATTGGAAGAGCCTGGATAAACTTACCTCTTCCAAGATCATCGGACTGGATAAGAGTTGCTGAATAGAAGACAACAGAGGTACATCATACATATAGTCTGAAACCCTCTCAAACTTCCTTCGTCCCTTTTTGGAAGTTGCCACAATTCTGCTTCCTAGTTTTCTTTCCACAGGGTGCTGTATGTGAAAAATGAACCAATAAACATCAACAAATCGCAATTAAACCTCAAATGACAACTTACCACTACTTCCAGATTGTCATCTATAAATCTCTCCTGTTGCGCTTTGGTGCGTAACTGATCAAATACACTCTTGAGCTGTGGCAAATGAAAAATACTTTTTAAATCACAACTCATTGCTATGCCCATATCTTTTAACACATTTTGTACTGCCTTTTCCAAATGACTAACAGTCAAATCAATCATAAACGAAATATCCTCCATTAGTGACCCTAGATGAGTCTCCGCCACCTTGTATATTTCCTTGGCTTTTAGTAGAAATAACCCTACTTGCTTTAATGTCAAAGGAAAAGAATTGTGGAAATCACTTTGAACATTGGGATCAGAATCGCAATAATCTTCCATGGAGTCTTCTTGATTACTTCCTCCCTGTTCTTCAGGATTACTTCCTCCCTGTTCTTCAGGATCAGCATTGTAGCAAACACTTGATACATCTAGCACATCCCTATGAATCTGATATAAATGATGCCTGTAGGAATCAAATTTCTTATACGTGCGAGGACACCCGTCTATACCACAGCATATATGGAAACCAGCTTCATGAGCGTGATTAGCCCCAATATGGCGTACAACAGCCTTCATGCTCGCACCAGCAAACTACTCGCATAGCGGACAGAACCATACGTTAGAACTCGACATTTTTACATTCAAGATAGCAGTTTCAACAACATCACCGTGCCACACCCCACTATTAACATTAGCATCCGTTATTATGTCCACCATCACCGACGAACCGCGACGTTGCGCGCGCCCTTGGGACGACGCTCTCTACTCCGAGCCCGTCCCCAGCCTCGTGGAGTATTGCATTTTCAGGTGTCTAGGCTCTGCGTGCGAGCGTGTCTCAGCTGTGGGTAGCGTATCTGAGCTCTGGTGTGTGTCAAGACTATGGATGCAGGTGGAAAAAAGATTCTGGTGGCCTGCGCAGGCAGAGCAAAAGTGCTTACTATTGATAATGAAGATGGAATTAGTAACCTCGCGCGGGAATTTTATGCCGCCTTTGGTGTCAGCGAGGCTGAAAGTCTAGTTACTTTTCAAAGATATTGTCCGGACTTTGAGGATTTCATTGATATTGAGGGTGACTGTGAACTCTACCACAAGGAGAAGTTGAACGCAGTATTGACACCGTATTATGTAAGTTAGATAAGTGTAGAACTAGTCTATATAACTAGCGGTGTGCTTGAGCACCAATGTAGAGGGAGCCTCCCTCAGAAAAATTAAAGTATTATGATAAATTTTAACTTTTAAACTAAGTGTATATGGTAGAGGGAATGCATAGTAATTAGTTTCCCCAACTGTCTATCTTACAAAACAATAATAGCAGGCATGTCTAAGGAATGGTTTGAAACTTACCCTAGATTAGGAAGACATGCTTACTGCTGTAGTACCTGGGAAAGTGGTATTAAGGCAGCTAATAATATTTATGTGTTAGTTAAACATCTACTTTTTGAGCTAAGCAGTAGATGTTATGCATATCACTTTCACTTACACTTGTGCACTGGACATACCAACACAAGAGTTACACTAAGTTTCCTGCGTTTAGCTTCTTTTTTTCTTCTTATTTACTTCAGAGAATGTTAACACTGTTGTCCTATTCGCTCACCTTTTTTTAATTCTCTTCCGTTCTTTTTAAACCTGTTGCGGTCTTACCTTGCCAATTCCACCTGCTTTATAGTTGCAATTAATCGCCTTGTACCTTACCTACGCCACCTTCCCTCATCTATTACACCTCATCTATTACACCTGCTTTTTAGAATTAACCACTTTCTACTAAATGTAACGATACACGATACTTTACCCAAGACATGGCGACGATACTTTACCCACCACGGGATGAAGAGGCTTTACTCGACACGTGATGACGATGCTTTACCAAAAGCCATTTAAGCTCATTAATTATTCATGAATTACACCCACTGTCGGTCAATGTTGTCTATGTAGTTACTGATACACAAGCATATTATTATATAGAAGTATTTTACTTGAATAAGCTTCTATTTTTCTATTTCCATGATTACAAAAGTAGATTTTATGTATAGCAATTGACTGTTGATTTTAGCAAACAAATGCAAAATAATTTTCTAAACTCAATTTCTTAAGTAGTGGTAACTTCTGTTTAACAATTTAAGCCATTATGACTATCTGAATTACAAGTAACTCTTGACAACCAACTCTCAGCTACAAACAGAAAGGCCAGTGTTTTTTTAGTAATGTTAGCTAATAAATGAAATTATGTACTTACCTCATCTTCTCCTGAGTAGCGGTAGCTTCCTTAGTATTAATATTAAGGCATTCTGGCTACCAGCATTTTGCAGGAATTATCTCACAATGGAGAACAAGAGCACAAGTAAGACTTGCTTAATGCTGTAGTATCAGAAAAAATAGAGATCAAGCCTAAAAAGCTGTACTTTAAAGGGGAAAAAGGCACCTGCGTGTGCATTTAAGGGCCATATGTACCATCCATATATATAATGTGTATTCGATTTTTAATTGTCAACAGTACCTCGCTCGTTTGCTCGCTCGATAACTAGTGGTATGCTTGAGCACAAATATGGAGCGAGCCTGCCTAGTTAGGTTACGTAACTACAATAATATTGTTATATAATGTATCTTACCTGAAGAAGCTTAGCTTCTACCAGTGGCTCTTGACAACTAACTAGTGGCATATAGCAGCCCCAGAAAACAGTGAAGTTTGAGATTATGTCTGGTAAAGGGTTTTCAATGCCATAATAACCAGTCACAGCAACTTTTAATATCATGAAGAAGAAAATACAATGTTTTCCAGGAATTATCACAATTTGGGCAGTAAATGGCACCCATGTGCGCTTTTAAGTTATATGTGTACCATATATACTAGTGGTATGCTTGAGCACAAAAGGGCGAGCAAGCCTGCTATATAAGACTGGTATTATAGTAGTTAACCGTTAAATTTTAGTAAGCAAATATAGAGTTGCTTCTTACCTCAATTTCCAAATTAAGTAGCTAATGGTAGATTATGTAGCATCTAATTTTAAAGCCATTCAGATTGACTGAATACCAGTTACTTGTGTCGACAAGCACTCAGCCACACACACACACACAAAAACAAAACAAAAAAAACAACAACAACAACACCAATTCTGACTATCTGAATTACCCCTTGACAACCACTCCAACAAGCACTCAACAGACTTGAAAAGAAAGCATTTCAAGGGAACTTTCGTACGGTTTTGAGTATTGCCCTAAAATAAGGCTTGCTTGCCGTTGTAGTACCAGAAAAAACTGGGGGTATGTTTGAGAAAAAGAGCCCGTGTGTGCGTTTACGTACAATTCATACCTATATAATTATATCAAACGTAATATTCACTGGTATTTAGCTCATTTGATACAACTTTGATAGTGTTACACTTGATAGTATATCGCTTGCTTTACTCACTCGTCAATAATACACTTCTTGTATGTCAGTAACGATGACGGTTTGTATATTCATGAATAATTCATTAGCTTAAACTATTTGGTAGAGAGGCGTCATTACTTCAATGGGTAAAGTGTTGTCATATTTGGTTTTAGGCGATTAATGGTAACTGAAAAGCGAGTGAAATCAGCGAGGCTTAGGTTTCAATGCTGAGATAGTTTAGGAAAAAAGAGAGCAGGAGAGGGAAACTAATGTAACCTTAATAATAACCAAGTGGCAATAAATAACTTGTGCTACTGCATTCTAACTTTGCAACACGTCAAGTTCCATGTGTGGCGGGTACTAATTTGAAATACCACCTAAATGATGGTGCTAACTAGAATTAGTCTTGCGAGCCAGCTGCGAAAAGATTTTGGTCAAACTTACTATGCTAGCTATCTCATTCAGCATCGTAAGCACTTTTATACTTGGGAAGAATTTAATTTATTTTAGTTGTGGACTAGCTAATTAAAATAAATATGGTGTATAAAAGTATTCCCTAATAAAAACATAAATACATCTTTTGTTTTCTTTTTCCTCAGCCAATTTAATCCCTCTTGTAATTTCTGTTTACTGTTTTGTTCATTTCCTTAGATTACTGGCTTCCAGAAAAGTTTATCTTCTCCTAGGAACTCCATGGCCAGCTCTAGTGCTTTTACTCCTAGCCAAGTCATTAATGACAGTAGTAATCATAAAAAACGGTCAGCTCCGAGTTACTTGGATGATGAAGCTGACAGCAATGATAATGGAGTTGAAGAAGATTGTGATGATGATGATGATGGTGGTGGAGATGGAAATTTGGGTGGCACTGATGACTATAGTAGTTTTCCTGCTACACTCAACAAAAAGGTAGGTGCAGTTAATTGTAAATAAATGCATGTATGATTAACTATTACTTCTATTGGTTTCCTCCAAGACTAAGGTGAAGAAAACTGAATCGGACAAGTTTCCCTTGCCAGATCCTTTCCCCCTCCCAAAACATTATTCTCATGGTGTTGAAAGTGCTTTGTTGTCAAAAAGGATGACTAAGAAAGAAAAACAGCTATTCATATCTGAGATAGCTTCCTCTATGTTGAGGTATAAGCGCTATCCAGACAGGGAAGATTACACATGTGTGGCCCGTGCTATTACTAATGAATATCCATTTTTGAAGCCGAGCAGTGGGAATCCTTATGTAAGTTTAACATATACATTTCTAGAATGTATTTGTTTTATCCTTCTATGATTGTAGGATGTTATAATTAGAAGTTTGATGAACCGGTTCAAGGAGTTCCGCAGAGAGAAACGAGTGAAATTGACACCTTCTACACCTAAAGGTATAGGTGAAAGGAACAATGCAAGTGTTGTAAACTTTCAATTGTTTTTTATAGCCACCTCAAAAGTTCAGTCTGCAGAAGGGATAAAGCAGAAGTCTCCTGGTATTGTAATGATGCCCTCATATCCCAGTGTGGTGCCAGGAGAGGACCAAACCAGCTATGAGCGGCACACAAAGACATTACAGGTGAGAATGAGAGATCATTATCCTGTGATGATTATAATAGTACACTTGTGTGTCAGTAACGACGACAACGGTGTTAGTATTCATGAATAATTCATGGTCTTAAACCAATTTGGTAAAGAATTTTTATTGTGTGAATTGGTAAAGTGTCGTCACATTCAGTAGACCGTGATTAATTATTGTAATTAAAAAGCGGGTGGAATAGACAAGGGAAGGCAGCATAGGTTTTAAAATTGGAGGTGAAAGTAGAGGCAAGTAGGTGATTCATTGTAACTAAAAAGCGGGTGGAGACGAGTAAAGGTGGAGTAAGTTTAAAAAAGGAAGGCAAAAGTAAGAAAAAGAGTACAAAAGAGAAGGCAAAAGTTTTGCAAAACCCAAGTCCACTATCCTAATGGAAAATCTTAAATAGTTCAGCAAGAAGAGAGCAGAAGAGGGAAACTTATGTAACCTTAACCAATGGTAGAGAATGATAACAATTGGAATATGTCAAGCGCCATTGTTTGGCAGGATACTTGCTAGTAATAATAATAATAATAATAATAGTAATCTTAACAATATTATTATTACAGTGATAGTAATAATTTGTGAATTTCTTGATTGAAGGTCCAATACAAGAAGTCTCAGAAAAATTATGCAATTATGAAGGAATTGATGGAACGTTCCTTCTCGTTTAGGCGTATAGAGGTATTGGACAATTCCCTTTCCCTTCAGGAAATGTTTGAAAAGTTTCCCTTTCTGCAAGAAATTGATATGGTAAGTAATTTTTGTTATAGCAGAATGTGAGGCCATTATTATTTTTTGTTTCCATTTAGTTGATGACTGAGATGGAGTTAATTACAAAATCCAAGACGTTGAGGGAGAGCTCTTTGGAACGGTGGATATTAAAGAGGGTCAATATTCTGGAACAAGCAAGATTAGAATCCTCACGACATTCCAGCAGGTTTTCTTTTCTTTTTCCTATTGACGATGGTAATGGTGATGTAATTAGATTTTCCTGTCTTTAATGGTACTCTGATGTGTACAGGTATAGATATGTCGCTCCATGCTCTGACTGTTCTACCGTTTCTACTGCCAGATGTCCGTGTGAAGGCTGACTCAAGCAAAATTTTGTATCTTGCTCAGGTAAAAATAATCATGTTATGTACATATGTATTATGCAGTGCATTAAATAGAATGTGATCCCAAATATAAGCTCAGAGTTATTGGAATTCTGTATTTTTTGTTTAAATCAACTACATGGATCTGATTACAAAACCCAACACACTCAAATTTAGGATTATTCAACTACTTAGTGGATTTTCTTTCTTTCCCTCCCTCCTTTGCCGATTATATTTTTTAATTGTTTCAGATAAAGACAGCATTTAATTTCTTTTCTTTTCTTTCCCTTTGTTTCCCCCTGTTATTCCCTTCACTTTTATCTCTCTCTCCCTTTCTCCTCCTCCCTTTTTTTTTTTTTTTTTCCCCTTACAATTTTTTTTTAATTTTTGTCTACCTGATTTATCTACCTGGCCTCTTTTTAAATTTTTTTAAATTTTAACACGACTGTATTTATTTGTGTGTTATAAAAACAAGGGAGAGGGAAGAAACTAGTTTAAAAATGACATTTGGTCTGGAAGTAGGTTATTCAATGGGAAATTTTAAATTAAAAGGTGAAGTCTATAAAGATATTAAAAATAATGTTTATTGTTTACGATAGGTGTAATAACACTGTGATAGAGAAAATGTTTAATTAAAAATTTAATGTTGTATTTTTTTTATCTTGAAAAATGACATTACAAGTGTAGTTAATTATAACTTTTTTTTTCTTCCTGTTCTTCAGGATTGCACAAATCTGGCCTCGGTTGTTAAAGATGCTGGGATGCTGACCCCCTATGTGTTGGTGACGGGGACGTTGAAAGAACCAGGGCAAGCCTTCCTAGTAGTGGATAAAAACATAATTAATGAAATTACTAATTTTGACTATATTCCATTTGTGTTATTGTCAGCCTATTTTGTTTTTAATATAAAATACCCGATAGGGTGTAGTAACTTTTTTTCTTTTCTTGAAATTTTGCTGTTAAATTTTCCTATAAATAAAGCATCTATTACTGTAAAGCATTTTTTCACTTCTATTTAGTTTTATTGTCATTGTAACATCTTGTAAATAATATCAAAAAGTTTTTAATTATAATAAAATCTATTAACAACTTGGTAAAACACATTTGATATGAGTAGCTATATGAGTTCACTCTATTTTTGGTGTGAACTCACAATAAAAATTGGTGTGAACTCACACTAAAATTGGCGTGTACTTCACACCAAGCTGATATGGTGTGCAGTTCACACCATGTTTTGGTGTGACTATTGTTACCAGTGATTCACGCTTAATTTGGTGTGAACTACACACCTTTTGATTTACAGTGTAGTGTAGCCTTTTCTTGAATAGTAAATATGCCACCAACACATAAAAATTATTACTTCACAACTTATTTCTGCTTAACGCACAAGAGCTCTGCCACTGAGCTACGACAACCAGCCGGCAAACAGACACTCTAATTCTGTATTTATACTGTTAAGGGGTACTGCTATGTTCAATTCTCGGTGGTGACCAAATATTTATAATTCTGTATTAAATATTTAAAAAGCCTGTGAAAAAGAGAGAATGCATGTAATAAAAATTATTGTACCCTCTGTCCTTCCATTCCTTTATTCTCTTAATGCCAGTGTCCATCTTGTTCCTCCCCCTCACTCCTCATTCTCTTCAATTGCCTGAGATACATTTCTCTGCCTTAATTTATTATCATACCTTATTAGGATATTTATCCCTCTCCTCACTTCTTTTAATAACTTAGAAACATCCATTTTTATTGAATGTTTAACCCTGTTACATACATTGAAACATCTATTCTATCAGGATGTTTTATCCCTCTGCCTTTCTTGCTTTTAAATACATTGAAACATCTATTCTATCAGGATGTTTTATCCCTCCGCCCTTCTTTCTTTTAAATATGTTGAAACAACAACTCTATTAGGATATTGTATCCCTCTGCCCTTCTTTCTTTTAAATACATTGAAACATCTATTCTATTAGGATGTTTTATCCCTCTGCCCTTCTTACTTTTAAAATATATTGAAACATCAACTTTATTAGGATATTTTATCCCTCTGCCCTTCTTTCTTTTAAATATATTGAAACAACAACTCTATTAGGATATTTTATCCCTCTGCCCTTCTTTCTTTTAAATACATTGAAACATCTATTCTATCAGGATATTTTATCCCTCTGCCCTTCTTTCTTTTAAATATATTGAAACAACAACTCTATTAGGATATTTTATCCCTCTGCCCTTCTTTCTTTTAAATACATTGAAACAACAACTCTATTAGGATATTTTATCCCTCTGCCCTTCTTTCTTTTAAATACATTGAAACATCAACTCTATCAGGATATTTTATCCCTCTGCCCTTCTTTCTTTTAAATACATTGAAACATCTATTCTATCAGGATGTTTTATCCCTCTGCCCTTCTTTCTTTTAAATACATTGAAACATCTACTCTATTAGGATGTTTTATCCCTCTGCCCTTCTTTCTTTTAAATACATTGAAACATCTATTCTATCAGGATGTTTTATCCCTCTGCCCTTCTTTCTTTTAAATATGTTGAAACAACAACTCTATTAGGATATTTTATCCCTCTGCCCTTCTTTCTTTTAAATACATTGAAACATCTATTCTATCAGGATGATTTATCCCTCTGCCCTTCTTACTTTTAAAATATATTGAAACATCAACTTTATTAGGATATTTTATCCCTCTGCCCTTCTTTCTTTTAAATATATTGAAACAACAACTCTATTAGGATATTTTATCCCTCTTACCTTATGCTTGTTATTACTTTCATGGAGCCAGACCCTTAATCAAACTGCTATCAATGGCAAGACTACATTGTTTGCAAGATAATGTATTTTCCTTCTTGTATGGCATTGTATAATATTATTCAGATAAACTAGCTGTATCTAGTTGGTAGCTGCATATCATTTTGTACATTATTGTAATTTTATTGTCGTAGAAAAATTCTCACTCTCGTCAGCCTAAAATGAACTTGGACCAATTAAATTCTCCTGGAGCTGTCAAAGTAGATGTATTTTTTTCTCCCACATCTCCAAAACCCACATCTCCAAACTAATACAGAATCTACAGTCACTGGCTTGAGGGTGTAACTACAAACTTCAAAAAGAAAAAAACATTAAAAAGGAACCATTAATGTTTTGTTACTATAGAAGCACAACTCATTGATTTGCAAATTAGTCACATGTAATTCAGTGTTGTTTTGATTTAGAGATTCCAGACATTCTTAGATTTAGTTAAAAAAAATCTCTAGAATGCTTAGTTTTAAATTTCCCTCCCCCCTCCCCCCCCCCCAAATTCTCACTGAAGATTTAGTTAGTTTTTAGTTTTTCGTCAATTAGTCAGGTGGCTTAGTGACGATAACTAAGATTACCGTTACCGGGAGGATAAAACCACCAAATTTGGCATGTGGCTCACCAAAGGTGTACTCATTAATATTAGAAGGGGGGCCACGTGAAATATTTTAGCGTAGCCACGAAATAAACAAAATGGCTGCCTTCTTTAATGGTTAATAGCGTTTCTTCAGTTATATGAGTTTCTATAGCACCAAATTTTGCATGTAATTCACCAAGGGCATACAATATTATTCAGTACACCTTTGGTGAGCCACATGCAAAATTTGGTGCTTTTATCCGCCCGGTAACGGTAATTTCACTAAGCCACCTGACTAAATATCAAGTAGAAGATTTAGCTAGTTATACTATCAATTGACTTAGTCTTGGTTAATTTGTATTGTATCTCATCTTCTGCAATAATTTGACTCCTTAAAGAAAGTAGTACAGGTAGTATTCCCAAATAACTTCAAAAAAAGCATATTTCTATGAAATATTGGGTGTTATAAATAAAGTATGATATTTTCAGAGAATAATTAGCTACTTGATGGCAATTTATATCTGTATTTAATGACATAATTCAAGGTGAATTGTTTAGTTTTTGTCATCACTCTACTGGTAGTTCTAGTTTTTATCGAATTTAATGTCTTCTAGAATATTTAGTTTTTTTTCATGTTTTCTACAGCTTGGGTTTGGTTATTCTTACTAAAAGTAAAATACCCCAAAGCTAAGGGGTTTTGGTTTTAGTTTAGTTAACTTAAACAACACTACTATAATTCACGGTACATTTGATTATTGTATAATAAGTGTTGGTAGAGCTAATTGTCTCGCTATAATGTCTTTGGGATCAGCTCCATTTGATGCTCACAAAAATAATGTTGTAATTGCAAGTGCTAGAGATTGGAATGGTAAGAAAAATGGACCCATTTCTTAATAGAATCGTAACTTAGTAATTTTTTTTTTGTTTCACCTACATAATTAAATAAGTCGCATGTTACAAGAGTGCACATTAAAAGTAGAAATTATACTTCAAATCAGGCCAAGCAAAGTTGCTCTAGGTGTAGTGATGCAATTCCTATTCAACTTCAATCCCATATTCAGCAACTAAGCAATTAGTATCCAAACTTTATTAAATGAAATTTATTCCAAAAGTAGTTGCATAAAAATATTAATAAATAGATTAGTCGCATAAATTTCTTAAGAACATAATAATAGTTAACAATCTAGAATGCAAATATCCATTCACATAGGCTGACCCTTACCAAACCACTAGCTGTGCGAAGAGGTTTAGTAAAGGGTGTGGATACGAGGTATTGATAGTTTGCTTTACATTTTAATAAACAATACTGCAGATCTCATGGTGACTTTAACTAGTTTGCAATGTGATAACCCACAAAGAATGGGCACTCTGAAATTGATTTGAGGAGGTTTTGTCTGATAAGTAATAGAAAAAGAAGGCTACACTGGTTGAGAACAGAAGAGTTATGGCTGACAAGGCGGGCAGTAGATGTAGATAAGGAATTAGCAATCTGATGGCATCATGGTTCCTGAAGATGTTACTGTAACTTAATAAACTTGATTTCTGAGCTACTGCATTATCACATGGTGTAAAGAAGAGATTAAGGTGTAGGGATGATGAGATGTGGAGATTGAGCAGTTGGGACATAGATGTCTTACTTAGCCGGTGATGAAGAACTTTAATTGCACTGTTTAGGCAAAAATTCAAAGAAAATAAGCACTACAATATTCAGCCATTAGCCCCCCTCAGCAATTCAACTTTTTTCAAAACCGTTTCTTAAGACAATGACAGTAATAATATAGACTTGTTTTATTATCATTAGCTTAACGTAATGAAATATAAGGTAAAGTTACATGATTCAAATCAAAATAAACTTACATTTGCTGTGAAATTGTTCAAAATATCTAATAGATCATTTCCATGATGACACAATGCTCTGGAGTAATTGTAACCAATTCATTTCCTTCAAATCCTCATAGATATCCCTAATATCCGTTTGACTAAATTGAGTGATATTAACTGTAAGAGTAGCACTGGAAATTTCTGGAATGTAGTGAGAAGAGAAAGTCCCTGTAGCATCTCTGGGTTAATAGCTATAGAGTAATTACATATTATTGACTGTTCAGAGAAAAACTGCTATTACTATTGGAACTACTTTAGCAAGATGTATATTAAAAACAAAACATTTTTTTAAAATAATTCTTTAAGTTGTGTTTCCTGAAGATATAGGCCAGCTCTATTTGAGTTATTCAAATATAACATACATTACATGCATTTAATCAGCGACAATACATTTAAATTTAATCCAAAATTGTAAACACAATAATGTCTATTGATGTCCCAATCATGTTATAAACATTTCCCTATCAAGTAAGAAATATGAAAAAAAAATGTCCCTACCAACTGTTTATTTAGGTTGGAACTATGTGCTTGAGCACCCAAGGTTCCAAATAGATGCTGTGATACCCAGGATGAATAATTATACACACAACTTCATCTGCTCATGCTGTATCTGATGTCTGAGAATGTTGCAGTGAACATTATTACACAATTGCCAACTCAACACCTCAAAAAAGACTAGCAGTTAGAGTCTGGTCAGAAATTATTTTGTGGTAGATTTCTAGAATTCTAGATAAAGCACCTTTATCAGAATCACTAGCTATACCCTCCAAATATGCAGCCTTTGTTTGTACTGGTTCATACATAGCTAATTATGCACCAACTCAAAGTTTCTGAACAGCTATGGCTGCTGGAACTACTCTGTTGGGTTCAAGTTTTAACTTAATTTTATAAATCCAAATAAAGATAATGAGTGAAAGTGTCTCAATCAGAGAGTCAGAACTCATGATTGTCCCTGTTCAGCCCTTTTATAGACCGCCAATGGGATCACCAGAAAAGAAAAGAAAATGTAAAATTGACCAATCACAAAGAGGATAATGAACTATTAAACTAACCAATCAAATGAGAGAACAACATTCACACAAATTGTAACAAGTAACCTAGACAACATAAAAATGATACATACAGCTGCTACTACAACTATTGAAACTAACACACAAACAACATACAAACATACATACAGAATAAATGTCAGGCAATAAGTTGATAATACTGTTGTGGGGTGTGGTCCCCACATACTCCATTACTGCTGTGGCTGCCAAATCAATCTTTGCATCAGAATTCATAGTTCATGCCTAAAAAGCCTGGAAAGGAAATCCCTTTTGTGTCATTACAAGGCCCCACCCACAACAGGAAGTAAATTTTAAGGAAGCAAAATAGCAGTAAAGAATGGTGCCATTGAGAAGCAACCACTCATTCTTGAGTTATTTGAAGAAAAAAATTTTCCACCACATTTACCCTTTAAATGCTTCATCAATGGATAAGTAAAATGGCCAGCTTTCCACTGTAAAGTAGTTTTTTAAATCCTGTTTATCAATCTATTGTTACTTTTTTATTGCAATCTTGCATTAGCCATTCTTTTATGTTTGCAAAATCTGTTTTTTATATGGCTTTGATCATTGAAGCAGTTACAGTATGACATCAATTTGATTATTTATTTGATTGTACATGCAAGCACGAGTAGGGCTTCCAGATACCAAGCGCCATGCGGAGTAAAAATAGTGTCATTGCATATATGTAGAAATGAAGAGTGAGAATCACTACATGTGTTGCATAGTAATCACTCCGCTTTTATGCAGGTTCAAAATTGAAGGGATTCTTAATCCCCCCTCGAGCATCTCCTTGTCTACATCCCTGATATCTTAGGTTAAGTAATACAAACCTACTGTGCATGTTGTTTTATTCGACAAAGCTCTGCGAAAAACTGAATGAGTGTACCACAATGATGTGGGATAACTGGAAAAACTTTCTTGAATTCCTAGAAAGAATATGTTTGTGCTTGCTGACGCCATGTGAGTTATTAACAAAAACATGAGAAGGTTACCTTTTGTTTAATGAAAGTTTAATGAACTGAAAAAAGGAGTAAACAGTTTGGATAAGTTCAGATGAAGGAATGAGCTAATCTCACTCAGGTTGTACTCTGACGTGATATGATACTATCTGAAGAGCAGTGCATAAACTGAATGTCTTCTAATGTTTTATAAAGATATAAAGTAACAATAAATAAATGTTATTTATATTATGTGCTTTGATCAGCAATTTTCTAGCCAACTATGGTAGTATAATCCTCACCTTATATCATATAGCTACTATACACACAAAACTTACATATTCATGCATGACACTTTCTTGTTGCACTATACCTTCATCATCTAGGTTTCTAAACTGTGAACAAAACATAATTATTTATGAATTGATTTGTTGTGCTTACATGCCTTGCAGTTCTCATTGTGTAGTAAACTACTTTGTATAGCTAGCTACAGTTGCACCACGATGTGGCAGAGTACTTGCTAATATAAAATATTTTCAGATCTAGAAAATCATGCTGCAGAATGTTTTGTAGTGAGCATCTACCACCAACCATCCTGTGTTTATATTTGTTGGCATTGATAAAATCACAAAAAGATTTTGACCACAATGACCCAAGAGAAGAACTTGTGCACTTTAAATGGTATTGTTTTAATAATTCATACTTGCACTGTAAAAATTATAGCGTGAAAACTTTCCAAATTCACACCAAACTGGTGGTGTGAATGCCCACCATCTATGCATTGTGTCCTTCACACTTTCTACCAAGTGTGAATTCATAATTAGTGTGAAGTTCACACTCAAGGGAATAGCATGGACCCTTTACCGAACATTAATTATATTCATGTGCAGGCAAAAACCAATGCTATTATCATTGTAATCTATCTTATATTATGTTTTGTACACTTGTGTGCTAGATACGAGAGTTGACTAAGATTTTAGTTGTCTGATTAATTAGATCTGGGATTACACCAATCTCTTACTGGAAAAAAATGTTGATATGAAATATAAGAATCAATGTAACTTAAAATAATTCAGCATTAATGCAAGTATGAGTTCATACTGATTATGGTGAGAATTCACACTAAATTTGGCGTGTACTTCACACCTAAACGATGAGATGTGCACATCACACCATATTTTGGTGTGACTATTGTTACATGTGTTCAGTTTATAAATACTCTCTTGGGCATGTACAAGGTCAGATGACACAATAAAGTTATTTATAACTATAAGTTCAGAGCTGTGCAAGAACATTGATCTTATACTGGCTATATAGCAAACTGCTAATCTAAGAGTGCAGCCTAACCTCGAGCGAATATTACTTCTTTCAATTAATAGCTACTCACATTTTGCAAAAAAGAATCAATTACACTTCATAATATGAAATATGATCCAATTAATATAGTATTGAAGGTGTCGCTATGATATTTATGGAATTGGCAAGTTTACACAAAAATGATTCTAGTTACACATGAAGTGAACAAACTATTGCTACTATGTGAAGACTTTATTATCTAAAGTGAATTAGCTTGGTGACATTTCGTAACTTCATTGCACTAATCCAGTTTAGCATTTTCCTCTTGCTTTACTATATCTATTTTAGAATTCATCGGCAGTGTCTTTACAGTTGCAGCTTCTGTTTTCAGTACCATTGAGTTTAGAATAATCTTGTAAAACAACATAAATGACATTGATAAAGACAATAATATGTAGTCTATTGATGTTAAGTCATGTTAGACTACAATTTAAATCATATCATAATTTTCTGTGTATGTAACTACTCGAAGGTAGTTCAGCTGCAGCAAAACATATTTGCATCAATTTATGGACAGTTAATTTACCTTATTGACTATGTTACCATCAGTTTTAACACACACCATATTAAATTATAAACACTATAAATGTGAATGAAAAAGTACTTATTACCGGAGTCAGATTGTAATATGGCGAAATATTTCACGGGCATGCTAATTTATTTTCACGAGCCAGAGGCAAGTGAAAAGAAAGCCTGAGAGTGAAATATCTAGCCATATCACTCTGCAGACTGTAATAAATGGTTTATTCCATGCTAGATATCTTCACTGAAGTAGTTTGTTGGTAATTCTTGGTGTAAAGTTGGCCATAAAACTCTCTAGGGGCTCCCCACACACCCAGCTGATATTGTAGCAGCTGCTCTAACCTGGTTGGGTAGGATTTACTAGAGTAAAGTAGTAGCTGTAAAAACCCTGAAAACTGGTAAGGTAGGCACGGTTGCTATAACTACTAGAGTAATGAGCTTGAGCAATACAGCCATGAGATAACACTGTGTGATAACATAAGTTACCACACGGGTCACATACCTAAAGATAACATTGTGAAGAAATCTAGTGTGGAATAAATATGTATATATAATACTTATTACATGAGTCATAGTGTGATGTGGCAAAATATTTCACAAGCAGGCTAATTAAATTTTATGAGCCAGAGGCGAGTGAAAATAAAGAAATATCTTGCCATATCGCTGAGGGTGTAATAAGTGGTTTATTCAACACCAAATTCTTCACAGCTATAATTCATTCTAGGACTTGTAACTCACAGTGTAAAGTTCACTGTAGGGGCTACCTACCCCCAGCTGATATTTTAGAAACTGCTCTAACCCAGTTGGGGAGGATACACTAGAGGAAGGTAGCTGTAAAAACTGGAAAATTGGTGAGCTTAGCAGGTTGTTATACCTGCTAGGTTAATGAGCTTGTGGTACACTATGAAAAATGTGAAATATCGTAAGTTATTTCATGGCCACGTACCTAAAAATACCATTGTGAAGATATCTTGCGTGGAATAAACAATATATACATATTAATCACTGAATATTTCAGAATATACAAGTCCGTTGGCTAGCATTTACACGAATACTGATTAGTGTAAATGCCACCTGATGGACGAGTGATATTCTCACTGTATCCAATGATTAATTAATTTATTGTGTACTGATCATGTATGAATGGCATAGAAAGCGAGTGGCTAATGTTATGGATGCTGCCAAGAAGTTTTTCGATTCTTTTTTCTGATGCAGTCATTGATAATCTTTTCTCTAATATTCAAGGTGAAATAGAAAGGGAATGTGAAAGGCAAGAAGTACCGCCATCTAGCACAGAGAGTGAACAATCAATTAGTTTTGCTGATGACAAATTACAAAAGTATTTAGAAAAGCCAAAAAAATTGTCATACTCAAAAGAAAACATTAACTGACTTGAGAACGTGGTATCGTTAGTGTTAAGGGATAAATGAAAAGCGAAAAATTTGAGAATATCCCACCTAAACAATTAGACAAACTTCTCAGTCATTCTATTATAAGGTTCGGAGTGCAAGCGGTAGTCTGAACCAAGCACTCTTACTTCCATTCAAAGAAGTTTCTTGAAGTCAAGAAAATTAAGTGCAGTTACTCTTACCATTTGTTTTGCTTTGAAATTCAACTTTTCTTCAAACCATGTCTTAATGTCATCTCGAACAGGTTTCACAAACACCACTAACACTAGGAACATAAGGAAACCTTGAAAGGCTACAGCAATTGTGTAGATGTAAGCCAATGGAGCCAACTCTTCTCTAGCAACAATCACCACGCCAACTATCCATGTTAATCCCATGATCACTGCCAGAGACAGGACAGATTTCAACCAATTGAAAAAATGATGGTCCTCAGTTTTAGTCAATCTTTTATTTGCTTGTTTCCACATAATTACAGATGCCATAACAAGGAATAGCATATTAATAGCAAGGACAATGATGACAGGAGCTATGAAGAACCATTGAAAGTGAGATCTCAAGAAACATCTACAGAATAAATACATTAAACTATAGTAAATAAACAATGCAGTGTGATTTAATAGTGATAATTGATTAATAATTCAGTCGATATCAGTAATAATAAAATATGCGTCAGTAACAACAACAATCATGTGTGCATTTATTCATTAGCTGAACTGGAATGGTAAAGAGTCATTGTAAACTGAATTGATAAAGTGTTATTGTGTGAACTGAATTGGTAAAGCATCATCATATTCAGTACAAGGCGATTAACAATGACTATTGAGCTACGGTGGTCTGGCTCTGACAGACTAACTAAAAAGCTGGTGTAATTGGCAAGCGAGTGCAGCGAGTGAGACACTTACAGGTGTAACACACTTGAAAATTGGGGATGTTTGCTTATTATCGAGGGAGATACTATTTGGGGTGGATAATGCAAAATTGGGTGTATGTTATATGTATGTAGCGATGGTACGTATGCCCCTTAAACCCACATGCGGGTTTCCTTATTTTCTCCTGAAAGACGACTTTAGGATTGACCACCGTTTCCTCTGGCACTACAGCATTCAGCAGCTCTTTATACTTAGGCTCCACATTGTGATATAGTTCCTGCAAAATGTTTTTTTTTCAAGTCACAAAATATCACCACATCTGGTTACTATGGTATTGAAAACCCTTTACCAGATGCAATTTAAAAATATTGCCATTTCTGGAGGGTGGAGGGAGGTGCTATGCTAAGTGCCGCTTACTGGTTGTCAAGAGCCACTGGCAGTCAGAAGCCTAAATACTAAGGAAGGTAGCATTATTTGGGGGAAGCTGAGGTATGTAAGCATTACCATTATTTGTTAGCTAACTCCATACAAATAACTCTGGCTGTATTTTTGTACTGAGAGGTTGTCAAGAGTTACTGGTAACTGAGATAGTCCGAATAACTTAAAGTTGATGCTACAGAATCTACCACTGTTCAGAAAAGTTGAAGTAAGAAAGTAGCTAATTCTATATTTGGTGAGTGAGCGGAGCAAGTGAGAGACACTCTCAGGGGTAACACAATTGAAAATCGGGGATATTAGTTTGTTTTTATATATTATATGTGTGGATTTATGCATGTCATTTTGTACATTGGCCCTCACGTATTTTGTGTTTCCAAACTGCACTAAACAGAATCCTTTGCACCCGCAAAAAAAAATTCAAAGTGGTAAACAATTGGATTTCTAGAACGATACAGGTAATGATCGATAACCGAGGATTCTGTTCAGTGAAGTTTGGGACGGGGTTGAACACCAAGATAGTAGAAAAAAGAGAGCAGGAGAGTGAACTTATATAACCTTGACCAATGGTGGAGAAGAATGATAACTAAGGAAGATAACTTATGCTACAGCATTCATACTTTGCAATATCTCAAGCGCCACTTGTTACAAGGTACTTGCTAGTTAGGTCATAATGTACTTGCATTTTTGATAGTAGACTAAATTATCAATTGAGAAATTATAGTGACCTTCTTGTAATGTGGAAAATTTCTTAGAATGTAGAAAATGTATCTTAAATATCTTCTGAATAATTGTGCATATTTTTTAGACTTTTTTAAAATTAAAAACTTAGTATGTAGCCTCACTATACGTTGATTAATTTAATTCATACCATAGTTGGTATGATTAAAAATGTTATTCCCTGGTCAATTTCCCACTGTGTTGTATATTTCCACCTGTTGTGTGCACTTGTACTGGGACAATTATCAGCGTCAGAAGTATTACTAGATAATCACCCTCTCTCTGGGGTTCTTCCCTCATGCTCATGATTTGGACTGTTAGCGATAATGCCACAATTGCAGAGCTTTTGAGAGCATGAGACCTACGCACTATAAACATACTCTCCTGAAGCGCTGTAAATTGTTTAAAGTGAAGCAATATTTCAACCTTTTCAAATCCAAGCAGAACCCAAAACAACTAGGTAAAATTGTTATCCATAGGCATGGCTTGCTGGGCGTTACCAGTTAAAGTAGTAAGAATCATCAAATTCACTTATAAATACCAGGACTGCAAGTAGCATAGCAAATTAATGCCAATTTAGGAGTGGTGTTCATTTCAAGAATATGTCGTTGTGCTATGTTTAAAAGGAACTTTGATTAAAATGAAAACAATCGCTTTATCTGGCTGAACTGGCATGCACAGGTAACTATCACAATATAGAAGCGATGTAGTGTACACGCTATATTAGCTTAATACCAATATAGAATCAACCCAAAAGAAGTGGCTATTTCTTCTTATATCACAATTGAAAAATGTTTTGGTCTGCATTTTTTAGTGTTTAAATTAGATTAAAATGAACAATATCACTTAATCTGGCTCTACTGGCATGCACAGGTAACTATTACATGTTTTTATTATACAGAAGCATATAGCTAATGTAAAAATAATCAGACCAAAACATTTCTCAATTGTGATATAAGTGAGTTATTAATAAGAAATAGCCACTTCTTTTGGGTTGATTCTATATTGGTATTAAGCAAATATAGCGTGTACACTACACAAGCTAGGAATTAGCTATATTTAAAATAATGTGTAAAAATATGTCTGAACTTACGCCTGTTTGTATCCGTAGTAATCTGCTCCTGGTAGACTGAGTCCCAGAGGTAGAGTAATCACTGCCATGTATAGTAGAGGAATACCGTACGAAATAACAGTGAAGAAAATCACATACCGTCTTGTTTGAGTTACAAACACTTTAACCAAAACCAAATATAGAAAGACTCCTTCCATCAACATCCACATGAAGGAAACCATGAAGAAGTAGTGAAGAAGAATTGCTATGAGTTTGCAGTGAAGTGGTATGTGAGTATTATCAGAGTCAGTCTTATCGATGCCGACAATAAATATAATCTGTGCAATTGCAAGAGTAATACATAGGTGAATGTGGATGTAGCTCCTCAAGTTTCTAAGTGACCTTTAATACACACACATTATTACAATGAGTTAAACTCAATATACATGCTATTCATGCTGATAGAACTAACTTCAATGATGCAAATATGATCACAATAGCAGACATGGAAATAAAGGATATTGTCACTCCAATAGTGCCAATGTAGGAGAGAGAAAGCTCTATTTGTTTCTGAAATTTAGGAGGATTGGGGCTGAGCAGTATTGCAAAATGAGTAAGGTGATTGCATTCACAAAATGTTTTCATATAGTTTGAAAGTTTAGAATTTTTTTCACAGCCCCGTGTTGACCAATGGCCAGAGTAGAGCACCGATCTAAACAAATAATGAACACAAGGAAACATATGCACATATTACTTTCCACTTCTTGTCAATCAAGTAACTCTGAAATTGAAGTTAAGAATAATGCTTAATTAAACAGTGTTTATATCATATGGATTATTATAAATGTTACTTACCCAAAGTGTTTTGGAATATCTAGAAATACACACTCTGTGGATTCTCCGGAAGAAATCAATTTATTCTGTGTAAATATTGTATCAATGTTATTTAGGAAATGCATTAGGCTAAAAATAATGTGTTTATGTATTATATTAAATAATTATTGTTTCTTCTACAAGTTGCATTGATTTTTGTAAGTACACTGTTTTTTTTATTGCTATAATACTTCCTCAGAACAGCAAGCATCCACAATTTCTGATGTCTGTGACTTTTTTATTTTGTAGAGTACATTTACTGATGTATGATAACAAATGTTAGTTACATTGAGGACTTCTTTCAGCCACCAGGTTTCACAACACTACTAGCTATTGCAAAACAAAATGAAGTTACCATTAGTTCATTTGAATGTTCAAAAGTAATTTTAACAGGAGATGAAAGAAAGAAGTTGTCAGTTTGGCATGTAGAAGATCCACACTTTATAGATGTGCCTATCACATCTGAAACCAATTCATAGGTGTTTCTGTATGGACATGGATAATAATTATAATATATATATGTATAATATACTATGATTCAATAATGGCACATGCAAGACTGAATAATTTGCTTTCAGTATAATAATTATAGCAGTAAAACAGTAAAGCTTAATTTGTCTGTAACGTGATGATAACTATCGGACATTATATTGAACTAAGAAATCAAACAGTGCTCCGCTAGCTTTTTGATGCACAATTATATGATTGATGTCTGGATTGGTTTATTGAAAATGAAAAAAAGAAAATAGTGCTAAGTATTCTTTCCTTTGAAAATGGATACATCAGATATTAAAATATATTTTAGTACTTTATGAATTAATAACAGAGAGATTACTGTTGAACAATAATTATGGTAAAGAAAAAACAATTATTATGATAATAATAATAATATTCATCCTTTAATCTTGGATTTGTGTGATGGTAGGTCATGACTTTTAATTCTCACTAGCCAGCACAAATGCCAACCACAAATGTAAATTCTAAGTAGCTTGAACAATGGTGAACAAAATAGAGGTGCCCTTCTCAAATATATCATACAATGTTTTAAAGGTAGGAAATGCATAGCCTATTCAAGAAACTTACAGTGCTATTGTTTTGTAGTAATAGTCTAGTTTGTCTACTGACCATTCATTCTTAGTATTAATATACCACAGTTCAAAAACCCCTTTGAATAACAGAGTAATGAATTTTTTAGTGCATCTCATCTTTACTTTTTAAGTCTATTCAATAAATGAAGTCAGATCACAGCGTGTGGTCGCACTCTCTAATTAGTGTTGACCACCCTTCCCCTCCACAAAGTTTAAAAAATCAAAGTTATATTAATTTCTAAATATTGAATTTCTCCAGATCATCTTTTTCTTCTCCTTGAACCAGCCTAGAGGAAAACTGTAAGCATTTCTGGGGCAATAGCATACATTAGTAGCACTTTTTCTGATGTAAGTCCACAACTCTTCGGCTTTCTTCCTTATGGGGACTCTAACATACAGTTGTTTCATTAAAAAATATGCTAGCCTTCCAAGTTTTGATGCCATGTTGAGCAGCTCATGTGTGGCTGAACGAGTGCCACACCTCTCTTCATTAATGTGGACATGTTAGATGGTGTGTTTGGAAGAAAAAAAGAGTAAATTGCAATGTCTTCCTTGAGGCGGCTGTAGCTAAATGCTTGGTGTAGATAGTTTCAGAACTAAACGTTTAGTAATTTTTTAGAAGCTGTAGTGGATAAGGTAATGTGAATGTTAAAAAGTAAGCAGTTGAGACTGAAATTTAGCTAGAAAAGCATAGCTAATGGAACTCGAATGACATACAAAGACGAATAGTCATGGCAAACATTGTAAAAAACAACACCTGGGAAACTAGTTGTAAAAAAAAATTTTCATTGTTGAAAAAACATTTAGAGTTGCTCTAAAAAAATATGCAAACAAACAATTTTAAAAAGCCAAAGTGTTAATTGGAAAGATGAGCATTACAAAACTTGACCAAATTGAGAATGGTGATTCTACGACCCTAAATCACTGCATTAATTAAATGAATTATTTAAAAAAATAAGTAAAAAAAAAAAAGAAACAAAACAAGGATACATTTAAGAATGTAAAAAAAATTATGACTTTTAAAAAAGTTATGGATCAAGAAAGACAAAAGTCAAACTAAGTCACATGTGTTTGACAATTGTCAAAACATTTGAAGTTGACAAATGGCAAGTTCTCTGAAGTTTTAAAATCGACTGAACTTTTTGAAGTTGCCAAATGGCAAGGCAGTGATTTAAAGGTGAGAATCTCCATTTTCAATTTGGGCAAGTTTTGTAATGCTTATCTTTTGAATTAACACTGTGGCTTTAAAATTCTCTGACTCAATATTTTTTAAAGTGACCCTTAATTTTTTTTGAATATTTATGAAGTGTTTTTTTTTACAACTCTATCTGCTTGATTGAAATGCAGGCTGTGCTACTATACATAACCTAATGGTACCATATTGAAGTGTGAGAGTTGTGGATTCTGTAGACACACTTTGAAATGAAAGTGTCTAAGTAGAAACTATAGGCCCTTACAAAGTGTTCCCCATTCATTTTGCAATGAATTGCTGGCTTTGATTTTTACTACTTAGATAACTTACGTTGTACTATTTTCTGATGTATTTGAAAAGAAGTAAGTGACATTTCTAAGAGCTGTAGAAATTACAATTACACTTCCATTGTTCTCATATTCCTTGAATTTATCCAATGGAATAACAATAGTTGCATGAGGTGCAGGCCAATCCAGAACACTGGTGTTCAGTGATGTTGAGAATCCTTGAGTTGAGCTGGTTGTCTTCTTCTGCACTACTATTGCTATATATATACATAACATCTCTTTGTGATTAAACCTTCAAATACTTCACTAGTAACATAAACGAGGACAAAAGAGCCCTCTTTAATGGTTCACACATATCCCACAGATGTATCTACATATTTATACGTATGTATACTTGTACATAATAGCTATTAGTCTCCTGATCAAGAATTTAGTGGTGAATGAGGCCTGAAATTTTGTATATGGTGGAGTAGTTGTAAATTTGTCCCTTATTATTATTAGTTATTCTAGAAAGATAAGAAATAGTAGTAGCTATAGCTAAATCTATTTCAATTTCAATTTCGATCAATCTATTGTGAATCACCTTACCAGCATTATTTGATACTATAGTAATAGGCTCTGAGAATGAAGTAGCAATCGTGTCCAGTGACTTCAAAATTGTAGTTCCTATAATTGTTTCTGTGTTCTAAATCAAATGAGTTGAACAAGATAATAGTTGTTTACTGCTACAATAACTATAATATGGATCTTGCACTCTACACTAATGTAGCTAGTAGCAAAGCTGAACAAACACTACTGAATGTGGAAAAGTACTAGTAAATTTGTATGGCATGTCTATTTGTCTGAATCCCTTTATGATTATTTTACGTGAAATTAGTAATAGCATTTCTTAGTGAAACTTCAATCTGGAGCAAGCAATACACCAACCAACTTTGACAATGTCTAGTCAAGTCAGTAGCATGTAACTATATATCCCTATTTTCAGTACTATTATTATACTATCATTAGCGGACAATAATTCTTGTAAATCTAGTAATAGGATTATAATACAAATTATGTTTATTTTTGCTATGCTGGTAATGTCATTGATTATATTTATTGATAATCATGGAATTTCTATAGAAACTAACAGGATTTATCCAGAAGCTATTGACAAAGTGTAAATGCTGGTAGCTATCTTCATAATAATAGCAGATAATTTATTTCTATTATTTGGGGAATTTTTTTTTATTCTTCCAATAAATTGCTTCACAAAATTTAGGCTTGATCTTCATGACAATGAATTTTTCTTTTGTATAGTTTCAAAAGTTTATAAAAAAGAGAGAATGCACTTAATAGAAGGTGTGAAGGGTATTATACTTACTGATTACAGTGAAATCCACTATTGTTAACACAATCTAAAATGCAATTAATTGTAAGTTAATCTTTATTAAATAAGGCTAATAGGATAAAAAACCTGTGTATGATTGTTGATATCTCTTGTAGAAGTCTGTGTTTCTATAGACAATTCAGTGATGGCAGAAACTATTTTAGAGAGGAGATAAACTACGGCAGTTGATGTTATATTTGAAGAACGAGCCATAGATAATAATTTTAGACTTTCAACTGGTTTTGAATTCTACACACACACACACACACACACACACACACACACACATACACACACACACACACACACACACAGACTCAAGCACAATATATATATATATATATATATAGATAGATATTTATAAGAATACATAAAGTAAAGTGTTCCACTAATATCTTACTATTAAATTTATAATAAGCAGCAATTCTTCATCATCGGATATCTAAAAAGTTGAAAAAATAATTGTTTCTAATTGACATCTAATTTTATTCTTACTATTTTGAGAGCATCATTTTCTGCTTCAGAAGTGGCACTCAAAACTGGACTTGTAGATGTTTGTTCATTGCCTCGAGTTTCTTGTGTCTTTAAAGTGTCACTCACACAATAATTCTTAGCATCATCAGAATCACTACTTAAAGAAATGTTGTTAGTTATGACCGAACGATATACTTTAATAATATAGTAATTTGATAAATTACTTCTTTCCATTGATCCAAATACTAATGCAGGACTGTTGTGACCACATGCACATGAAATATCTGTAATTTCTCCATTTCTGATATTATTTGATGTCCACACTTGACGACTGGAGTACATACAACAAATTCAGTTTTTATTGAAATGTAGACATAATATTTTAAATGTGTATTAATATTCAAAAAATTCTACAATTCAAATAGAGCATCTCGCAGTTTATTGCATTCCTAACAAAACGTCATTTATTCATGCATTTACAACAAGAATGTATGTATGTATGTATGTTTGTATGCATGCGTACATGTATTTATGTATGTATGTATGTATGTATGTATGTATGTATGTATATATTTATGTATGTATGATGTATGTATATATGTATGTACGTATGATATGTATGATGTATGTATGTATGTATGATGTATGTATGTATGTTTGTATGTATGCATGCATGCATGGATGCAGGTGTGTATATATGTATGTATGTATGTATATATGTATGTATGTATGTATGATGTATGTATGATGTATGTATGTATGTATGATGTATGTATGATATGTATGTATGTATGATGTATGTATGTATGTATGTATGTATGTATGCATGCATGGATGTATGTATATATGTATGTATGTATGTATGTATGTATGAATGTACATACAAATGCATGTACAATTGTATGCATAGAGTGATTGTGTATGAATGTAGCTTTGTATAGCATGCTTGCTGGTACATGTGTTTGGGATATAACAGAGACTCCAACTCCATAAATGTGCTCATATTAATACAGAAATTGAATATCAGTCACTATGCATTACAGTACTTTCCATTTCCATTACACAATAAACCAGTGTGCTTACATTTTTGTTGATCATGATTTGTTTTGTGTAGGGGTAGATAAGCATGAAAGCTGAAGTTTACTCAACTTAGAGATCAAAACAGCTGTGTGTTATTCTAATCTTAGTCAAGTGTTTGCCTGTATTGTTGCTGCTATTTGTTGGCTGTGTCAATCCAAAAGTGATTCAAACTTACTGAAGATTAGAGTTCAAATTAGTTGGTTGGGCTTGAAGTCTCTGGCATATTAAAGTGCAATACTCATGAATATTTAACAAACTACAAATCTACTATCCTACAATTGAGAATAGATAAATGTTCAAACAGAGAGCTATGCTTGCAAATTGGGAGCACTGAAGAGTATATTGTGACTAATTATTCAAGTGTGTCTTGGATCTGAAATATGTTCACTTACAAATGCTTACAATTTTTTACCTTTTTGTAACATTTTGGAAAGAATCAGAAACTATGCATTTACTTTCATTGTTTTCTGAAAGTAAGGCTATGTTTATGTCATCTAGAGCCCAAAAATCGTTTAGCTCATGCAAATTTGGTACGAGCCGGGCAAATTGAAGCCAGCGAAACTGAACAGTGTCTGTCAATGTTATATCACAAACTTCCAAGTTTATTGAAGTTGTTTTCTGCTGGATTTCCTGTTTCATAAATGTGTCGTATCCACGAATTCTATTCGGAACATTTCCTTTAGATATATTAGGATAAAGATAAAGAAGAGGAATCCAATCCTTCTCTACAGATGTTCGTACTGAAAAATCAACACCTTCATTTAAATCATCAAGTTTAACTTCATTTTCCAGTGATGCAAATATTTTAAACTGTATAAGACTGCATGGAGGAAGATTATACAATGATAAAAAAAACTGACTACAGTGTATTATAAACATTCAAAAAATTGTAGAATCTAGAGTGGAAATGTCTTTGAGCATTATCCTATTATTTAATACTCAGTTTAATACATGAATTAGACTATACACAGTTGAGTTCACTCATGTGTGGTGGGTTAGGGTAGTGTGTACAAATGTGTAGTTTGATATTACTGTCATTAGACATAACTTACAGTCTAATTTGATTGATACAAACAAAACTGAATTCAAACTTATTGTTTTCAAGCTTTTCCTCAGAAAATGTGAAGTCAGCCGCTTTCCTCCATGAGACATGAAGACGTCTGGGTGTTGTTTTTTGAGTACATCCAATTCTGTCATTGAGTCTTTATGTACAATAGAATTAGAAATTAAATTTTAAAAACCCTGCAATAGTATTATTATAATAATTATTATTAACCAGATTTTTTAATTGTAGTGATTAACTAGTTTATTCATTTAATGTCAAACATAATCTTCATGAAATTAATTTACATACACTGCTAAAACAGGGTGCTTAAATAACACCTCGCAAAGTGTTTACCAGGAGGCACTGTCTGGACACCCACATTGAGCCCTTATAACTTCCATACTAATATGTATTATACCAAGTGAGTAAATATAACAATAGCTTATATCCTTGTTTCTTCATTTCAAATATCTTTTATTAATGACTAACTATGGAGACAATATAAAGCTTTAAAGTAGGTACCCAGGCATAGCCTCCTATTAATACACCAAAACTAAGTTAGCCAAACACCCGATTTTTAACAGTGTATACCCATATCTAGGAATATTACCTGAAAGAATGAATGTTTAATGTCAGTTGAGTATCGCATAGGCAAACTTTTAATAAACTATGTTATATATAAGATATGTATAATTTATTGTATAATAATAGAGGCTGCATCAAAATAGTGGCATGGTTTTTATTAAGCTGAAATAGGGTATAAATAATAATACTTGGTTTTCCATAGAGCCTGTTTTTAGCTAAGTTTATTACCACAAAGTATCCATTATTTATCAATTAGACTAACCAATTGGTCATAAAATCATGCTATACTGACATGACATGAATGAAATGAATACAGCTATGCTAGAGTGCAGAGGTAGAAGTGTTATTATAGGCACAAAAACTATATAACATGGCACATGAATGCAAGATTACAGACTGAACACATCCTCTCACCTATGAAACTGAAGTTAGTGGATAGGTTAGAAAAGTATGCATGCATATAGATTTGAGTGTGTTACTGTGCTGTTGCAAATTATTATTGCTGTAATTTTTATCATACAATAGGTAGAGTCTGGGTGTGGCCACAAAGTAACAACACTTTTTAAGATCCTGTATGTGCCCTATTATTAAAATTCAATAATTAGTGGCTCGATGTTGGGTCTTTTAAATGAAATTTTCTTGTCTCTCCTGATTCAGTCTCATGGCTATTTTTCTGTCACTTACTATTGATATCATTACAGTCAGTGGTGCATAAAGTGTGGGATTTCAGAGTAAGCATGATATTCAAGTACTGAGTTAAAAATTGCTGAAGTATTCAGTAACTGGGTAACAGGCTACCTTACTATGTAATACAGTCACCTGTGTGGGCTACTTGTAGTCTCCCTTAAACAGTTACAGTACTAACAATTACTGTTCATTACTTACTTTGTACAATTTGCTTGAGAACAATTCCATTCAAAGAATACTTCAAAACAATGACAATGTTGCCCGCCATGTTCTGGCTGGACAAAAGAGTAATCCACTCTTTCTACATCTGACAGGGAACAATTGCTGGGAGCAGGAACAGAGGAATTATAGTCTATCCAATAAGATTCAATCAGATTGTATTTCTCTATTTCATATGTCAGTCTGAGTCCTGTAGTAAGGAGAGCAGCATTACCGCCCACACATTTGCCCTGGAGTGTTGTGAATAATCCATCACTATTTCTCACTGGAACAGGACTACTCCATCGAATAGAAGGAACAGGAAAGGAGCAATTAGAATCTTCATGAGCCTTAACTCTGGCCAACAAGAGAACTGCCACTGTAGAAACAAGTGGAATACACACCATTCTCTTATTCTTTAGATAGAATACTTTCTGGTGATTGAGACAGAATGAACAAATTGTTTGCTTATATAACAATTTAGGACATTGAAGGAAGTGGTTGTAGGAAGCACACACACACAAACTAGATGGATGGAATTTTGTGAGCACATTTGTCATTATATCCTGTAATTAAGTGCTTCAATGGATCCCAAATTTGTGGATACTTGAGCACCCCTTTGTCTATACCCACGGATACATTTTTGTCTTAGTTTAAGTAATAGGAAGCTACTATTCTGCAGAACATTATAGAAAATTACTAGAAAATAATATTTTTTATTGAATTCCCAGAAAAGATTCTTACATGGTTGTTGGTGCTAACTAACCTGTTAATGAAAAATGTGATACAATGGCTCCATAATTATTTCTTCTAAAAAAGTTATGATTGGAAGCATGTACACACACAATGGATGGAATTTCCTAAATTAAATGCTCCACTGGACAAGTAATTGCAGCTGCTCTCCACTGAGAAGGTTACTTTTGTTTGATGAATGTTTAATGAACTGAAAAAAGGAGTAAATTGTTTGAATAAGTTCAGATGAAGGAATGAGCTAATCTCACTCAGGTTGCACTCTGACGTGATTTGATCACAAAATAAATGTCTCTTAACTGGTATATAGAAATCTAAAGTAACAATAAATTAACGTTATCTGCTTGTGTTTTGATCAGCATTTTTCTAGCCAACTGTGATAACATAATCCTCACCTTGTATCCTATAGCTATTATAAACACAAAACTTACATATTCATGCGTGACTATTTTTTGTTGCACTATATTCAGCATCTATAGGTATCCATGATATTGTGGCCAAAATTTGTTCTCCTAGTGTTAAACAAATCATTTATAACTACATATAAAAATCTTTAGATGGTTTGGCAGAATGATTGTAAATCAGTGACTAGATTAAAACGTCATCACAGACGTTTTATTGTATAACTACAGTAGCACATGATGTGGTGGAGTACTTACTACCAAAATATATCCAGATCTCGAAAATCATGCTGCAGGATGTTTTGTAGTGACCATGTACCACCAACCATCTCTGTATTTATATTTTGTTGGCGTTGATAAAATTACTGAATGATTTTGACCACAGTCACCCAAGAAAAGAACTTGTG
>WLWD01003886.1_pt1 | contig 47967 bp, 47 predicted proteins | sample 6712731 | NCBI WGS metagenome assembly WLWD01 (sample SAMN12718690, study PRJNA576275) | sponge metagenome | isolation source: marine sponge | host: Mycale hentscheli | place: New Zealand: South Island, Marlborough, Capsize Point | collected 2014-11-01 | reverse complement strand
GTGCCACCAGTTCTCCACCCTCTGTGCCACTAGTTCTCAATCCTCTGTGTACCACCAGTTCTCCACCCTCTGTGCCACCAGTTCTCAATCCTCTGTGTGCCACCAGATATCCACCCTCTGTGCCACTAGTTCTTAATCCTCTGTGTGCCACTAGTTCTCAACACTCTGTGCCACCAGTTCTCAATCCTCTGTGTGCCACTAGTTCTCAATATTCTGTGTGCCACCAGTTCTCCACCCTCTGTGCCACCAGTTCTCAATCCTCAGTGTGTCACTAGTTCTCAATCCACAGTGTGCCACCAGTTCTCCACTTTCTGTGCCACTAGTTCTCAACCCTCTGTGCACCGCCAGTTCTCAAGTGTGCCACAAGTTCTCCACCCTCTGTGCCACTAGTTTTCAATCCTCTGTGTGCCACTAGTTCTCAATCCTCTGTGTACCACCAGTTCTCAATCCCCTGTGTTCCACCAATTCTCAATCCTCAGTGCGCCACCAGTTCTCAATCCTCTGTGCACTGCCAGTTCTCAATCCTCAGCGCCACCAGTTCTCAATCCTCAGTGCGCTTACAGTTCTCAATCCTCAGTGTGCCACCAGTTCTCAACCCTCTGTGCCACTAGTTCTCTATCCTCAGTGCGCCACCAGTTCTCAATCCTCAGCGCCACCAGTTCTCAATCCTCAGTGCGCTACCAGTTCTCAATCCTCAGTGTGCCACCAGTTCTCAACCCTCTGTGCCACTAGTTCTCTATCCTCTGTGTGCCACCAGTTATCCACCCTCTGTGCCACTAGTTCTCAATCATCTGTGTGTCACCAGTTCTCCACCCTCTGTGCCACCAGTTCTCAATCCTCTGCGTGCCACTAGTTCTCAATCCTCTGTGTGCCACCAGTTCTCAATCCTCTGTGTGCCACCAGTTCTTCACCCTCTGTGCCACCAGTTCTCAATCCTCTGTGTGCCAAGTTATCAACCCTCTGTGCACCACCAGTTCTCAATCCTCTGTGTGCCACCAGTTCTCTATCCTCTGTGTGCCACCAGTTCTCTATCCTCTGTGTGCCACTAGTTCTCAATCATTTGTGTGCCACCAGTTCTCCATCATCTGTGCCACTAGTTCTCAATCCTCTGTGTGCCACCAGTTCTCCACCCTTTGTGCCGCCATTAGTTCTTAATCCTCTGTGTGCCACCAGTTCTCCATTGTTCTCAATCCTCTGTGTGCCACCAGTTCTCCACCCTCTGTGCCACCAGTTCTCAATCCTCTGCGTGCCACTAGTTCTCAATCCTCTGTGTGCCACCAGTTCTCCACATTCTGTGCCACCAGTTCTCTATCCTCTGTGTGCCACTAGTCCTCTATCTTCTGTGTGCCACTAGTTCTCAATCCTTTGTGTGCCACCAGTTCTCCACCCTCTGTGCCACTAGTTCTCAATCCTCTGTGTGCCACCAGTTCTCCACCTTCTGTGCCACTAGTTCTCAATCCTCTGTGTGCCACCAGTTCTCCACCTTCTGTGCCACCAGTTCTCCACCCTCTGTGCCACCAGTTCTCAATCCTCTGTGTGCCAAGTTCTCAACCCTCTGTGCACTACCAGTTCTCAATCCTCTGTGTGCTACCAGTTCTCCACCCTCTGTGCCACTAGTTCTCAATCCTCTGTGTGCCGCCACCAGTTCTCTATCCTCTGTGTGCAACCAGTTCTCTATCCTCTGTGTGCCACTAGTTCTTAATCCTTTGTGTGCCACCAGTTCTCCACCATCTGTGCCACTAGTTCTCAATCCTCTGTGTGCCACCAGTTCTCCACCCTCTGTGCCACTAGTTCTCAATCCTCTGTGTGCCACCAGTTCTCCACCCTCTGTTGCCGCCATGAGTTCTCAATCCTCTGGTGCCAACAGGTTCTACACCCTCTGATTGCCACCAGTTCTCAATCCTCGGGTGCCACTAGTTCTCAATCCTCTGTGTGCCACCAGTTCTCCACCCTCTGTGCCACCAGTTCTCAATCCTCTGCGTGCCACTAGTTCTCAATCCTCTGTGTGCCACCAGTTCTCCACCTTCTGTGCCACCAGTACTCTATCCTCTGTGTGCCACCAGTTCTCCACCTTCTGTGCCACTAGTTCTCAATCCTCTGTGTGCCACCAGTTCTCCACCTTCTGTGCTACTAGTTCTTAATCCTCTGTGTGCCACTAGTTCTCAACCCTCTGAGCCACTAGTTCTCAATCCTCTGTGTGCCACCAGTTCTCCACCCTCTGTGCCACCAGTTCTCTATCCTCTGTGTGCCACTAGTCCTCTATCTTCTGTGTGCCACTAGTTCTCAATCCTTTGTGTGCCACCAGTTCTCCACCTTCTGTGCCACTAGTTCTCAATCCTCTGTGTGCCACCAGTTCTCCACCCTCTGTGCTACTAGTTCTTAATCCTCTGTGTGCCACTAGTTCTCAACCCTCTGTGCCACTAGTTCTCAATCCTCTGTGTGCCACCAGTTTTCCACCCTCTGTGCCACCAATTCTCAATCCTCTGTGTGCCACTAGTTCTCAATCCTCTGTGTGCCACCAGTTCTCCACCCTCTTTGCCACCAGTTCTCCACCCTCTGTGCCACCAGTTCTCTATCCTCTGTGTGCCACTAGTTCCCAATCCTTTGTGTGCCACCAGTTCTCCACACTCTGTGCCACTAGTTCTCAATCTGTGTGCAACCAGTTCTCCACCTTCTGTGCCGCCACTAGTTCTCAATCCTCTGTGTGCCACCAGTTCTCCACCCTCTGTGCCACCAGTTCTCAATCCTCTGTGTGCCACTAGTTCTCAAACATCTGTGCCACTAGATCTCAATCCTCTGTGTGCCACCAGTTCTCCACCCTCTGTGCCATTAGTTCTCAATCCTCAGTGTGCCACCAGTTCTCAATCCTCAGTGTGCCACCAGTTCTCCACTCACTGTGCCACCATTTCTCAATCCCCTGTGTTCCACCAGTTCTCTATCCTCTGTGCCACTAGTTCTCTATTCTCTGTGCCACTAGTTCTCAATCCTCTGTGTGCCACCAGTTCTCAATCCTCTGTGTGCCACTATTTCTCAATCCTCTGTGTGCCACCAGCTCTCCACCCTCTGTGCCACCAGTTCTCCACCCTCTTTGCCACCAGTTCTCTATCCTCTGTGTGCCACTAGTTCTCTATCCTCTGTGTGCCACTAGTTCTCAATTCTTTGTGTGCCAACAGTTCTCCAGCTTCTGTGCCACTAGTTCTCAATCCTCCGTGTGCCACCAGTTCTCCACCTTCTGTGCCGCCAGTTCTCCACCCTCTGTGCCACCAGTTCTCAATCCTCTGTGTGCCAAGTTCTCAACCCTCTGTGCACTACCAGTTCTCAATCCTCTGTGTGCTACCAGTTCTCCACCCTCTGTGCCACTAGTTCTCAATCCTCTGTGTGCCGCCACCAGTTCTCTATCCTCTGTGTGCAACCAGTTCTCTATCCTCTGTGTGCCACTAGTTCTTAATCCTTTGTGTGCCACCAGTTCTCCACCATCTGTGCCACTAGTTCTCAATCCTCTGTGTGCCACCAGTTCTCCACCCTCTGTGCCACTAGTTCTTAATCCTCTGTGTGCCACTAGTTCTCAACCCTCTGTGCCACTAGTTCTTAATCCTCTGTGTGCCACCAGTTCTCCACCCTCTGTGCCACCAGTTCTCAATCCTCTGTGTGCCACCAGATATCCACCCTCTGTGCCACTAGTTCTCTATCCTCTGTGTGCCACGAGTTCTCCACCCTCTGTGCCACTAGTTCTCAATCTTCTGTGTACCACCAGTTCTCCACCCTCTGTGCCACCAGTTCTCAATCCTCTGTGTGCCACCAGATATCCACTCTCTGTGCCACTAGTTCTTAATCCTCTGTGTGCCACTAGTTCTCAATCCGCTGTGTGCCACCAGATATCCACCCTCTGTGCCACTAGTTCTTTATCCTCTGTGTGCCACTAGTTCTCAACCCTCTGTGCCACCCCAGTTCTCAATCCTTGGGTGCCACTAGTTTCAATATTCGTGTGACACCAGGTTCCACCTCTGTGCAACCAGTTTTATCCTCTGTGTGCCACTAGTTCTCTATCCTCTGTGCACTGCCAGTTCTCAATCCTCAGCGCCACCAGTTCTCAATCCTCTGTGTGCCACTAGTTCTCAACCCTCTGTGCCACTAGTTCTCAATCCTCTGTGTGCCACCAGATATCCACCCTCTGTGCCACTAGTTCTTTATCCTCTGTGTGCCACTAGTTCTCAACCCTCTGTGCCACCAGTTCTCAATCCTCTGTGTGCCACTAGTTCTCAATATTCTGTGTGCCGCCACCAGTTCTCAATCCTCTGTGTGCCAAGTTCTCCACCCTCTGTGCCACCAGTTCTCTATCCTCTGTGTGCCACTAGTTCTCTATCCTCTGTGTGCCGCCACCAGTTCTCAATCCTCTGTGTGCCACCAGTTCTCCACCCACTGTGCCACCAGTTTTCAATTCCCTGTGTTCCACCAGTTCTCTATCCTCTGTGCCACTAGTTCTCTATCCTCTGTCTGCCACCAGTTCTCCACCTTCTGTGCCGCCACTAGTTCTCAATCCTCTGTGTGCCACCAGTTCTCCACCCTCTGTGCCACTAGTTCTTAATCCTCTGTGTGCCACTAGTTCTCAACCCTCTGTGCCACTAGTTCTCAATCCTCTGTGTGTCACCAGTTCTCCACCCTCTGTGCCATTAGTTATCAAACCTCTGTGTTCCACCAGTTCTCTATCCTCTGTGTGCCACCAGTTCTCAATCCCCTGTGTTCCACCAGTTCTCTATCCTCTGTGTGCCACCAGTTTTCGATCCTCTATGCACAGCCATTGCAAGTGTTTACTTCCCCAGGTAGTGTATTTCTCAGTCTCTTCAATTGCCTGGAATTCCCACACTAGCTAGTGTATAGCAATAAAGAGATTGTGTACTTACCTCTCATAGATAGCCCCTTGCTCATTCTACAACAGTGATGATGGCACAGGTATTTATTGTGTCATGCTGCAATGTGGTCTTCTTACAAGCATTGACTGACTGAGTAACTGACTCACTGACTCACTGATCAATCAACTGACCGACAGACCAAAGAAAAATATTGTGTCCTCTGTTATTTTTTTTTCATTTTTTGTTGTAATTTTCTGCCAAATTGTGTTTAACCTGTTTGTGAACAACATTCAGAGGTGAAAATTTTAATTCTGCCTGTTAACTATAATGGCAGCATACCATAAGATGTCTTAAAAAATTCTGTCTTTTTTTTTCTAAAAGATGAAGAACGTCACTATGGTTTATATTTAACATTTAATGTTTTTAACTTATTTCCAATATGCCAACAGTTATCATTTCTGTAATTTGAATGTTTGTTTACAGATGTTATATCCCCAATGACATCTTCATCTTAAACTGGAAACTTATGCTGGATTACTACAGTATTGTGTGTGTTCTCTAGTGTGTGGTGGAGAGAATTACCACATGTTTCTAATGTGTATATTTACAGATGTACTACAACCAATGATTGCTACATCAGTGATTGCTACATCAGCTACTCTGTCCTTGTCTCAACCTACCAATAGATTATCAGTAAATATATATACAGTTACATTGAATACACTGCACAATTACTATATTATTTTAACACAAAGTTCAGTACAAGTTCTGTTAATCTTCGACATACCTAGGCTCGTGAACCACCTCTCCCTGTGCTTGTAGGGCTACAAACTCATACACAAGTAAGAAGCAGGAAGATGGTAGACACTACAAACTAGTATTAGTTATTAGCTATAATCGGGTGTCACAAATTGAAAATTCACTTGCCAATTATACATTTCCTATATATAATAGCACAGGTATCATCAGGGATCCCATAGTTATTGATGGAGCACTGCTAAAAGAATTTTCCCTTCCAGATTAATATAGCAATGTACCTGCTATGTCTTGCAAAACTGATAAACTCTGTGTATCCCAACTTGCTTTTGAGGACAAACCTGCTAGCTCTCTAGAAAGTGCTAAAGTTGAAGAGGATAAAGTTGAAGAGGATAAAGTTGAAGAGGATAAAGTTGAAGAGGATAAAGTTGAAGGGGATTAAGTTGAAGAGGATAAAGTTGAAGAAATGGGTTCAACATAATAATCTTTTGTTATCAAAGAACACTCTTGCATAAGATGAATATTTATCCCGGGCAGCGTTTCATGCTTCTCTAGATATTATAGAATACAGTAGTTTTCCCAGCAATAACTGCACCTCTACCTTTATATGGGAAGATGGTTTTTTGTATTAGATCATTCCAACTATGCTAGATGGATACCTATCCATCTTAGAGACATGAAAGCTCTTTCAGCTCAAGCCAAGGAACAATTTGCATTCATGGGTTATACCAAAAACAAGTGAACAATTTAATCAAAGTCATACTACCATGTGAAACCCATTTAAGGAGGATTCAATTGAAATTATTCTTGCTGCTCGAAACTGTGCTGATGCTGTAGTTTCAACAATAAAGACAATTGAATGGTGAGGTTCCACTTAATATCAGCAATATGTGATTAATGTCATCAAGAACAGGTCAAAGTCTATTCATAGTCCAATAAAATGAAATTCTTTACCTTTGCTAACATGACCATCGTCGAAAAGATAGAAAAAAATTAAAGCAACAGGTTGATTGTCTAAAGGGGTATGGCAATCTTTCCAGACATACACTTGTATAAGACAAGCCAATTTCATGATACCAATCTCAACAATTATTCACAATATGTTTGGGCTCATAAGCCTTCTTCAGTTGTGACGTATGGCTTTTTAAAATAAAACAAATTATTAAAAGTAACAATTAAAATCTACTACATTATAATAATTATTGCAAGCATATTCCTTGAACTCCAAGATTCATACCCAGACATACAGGAGTATAGGCATGGGAAATAATTTTCAATATTACTACCTAAAAGATATGTGCCAAGGCCTTGGTAAAAACAAGTGTCAAGTACGGAATTTCTGTCATGTATTTAAAGGTTGCAATACGACTCCTCAATTTCTTGGAAAAGGAAAAAAATCATCATGAGTTGCCTGGACAGCATATCTAGTGCTACTGTAGCTTTTCAGTACGTATTTCAAGACCTGTTCATGAAGGTCAACAAGAATTCTATGTGCTGTAAACTCATTGAAAGATTTACATGAGTTCTTTATGACAAGACCACATCAATCACAAGTGTAAATGATTTAAGGCAAGACTTATTTTCAAAGCAGGAAAAATTCATCAATAGTCTCCCACCAACACAGGTAAGCTTAGCTATTCATGTATTATTTCTACTGGATGAATTTTACCTTCTCTTGTAGTCTGGCGGCCAAACACTCAAATTTGGGGTAACCTGGAAATATGGTATGCGGAAAGTTTTTTTATCATAAACATATTCTACAAGGTCTACAAAATCATAATCAGGTTCATGCCACTTTGGTACAGTTGGGCATTGCGAAATATTCACCAATTTTTGTTAAATTTCACTGAAATCTAGTTGAAATCAAATAGCATCATGTTACATATCATTGAAATCCTTATTTCTTGCAGATTATTTTTTACAATAGCACTTATGATCAAAAAATTAGTATTTTAAGGTAATAAGCGAAAAATCACAAGGTTACAAAAAATTACTGAGAATTTTACGTGCAATCAATAAGCTTATACCAGCTCCTCTTCTTCAGAGTCGGATTGCGAATCATAAAATGAGGCTTGTTCTACTGTCCATTCATTGTAGCATTTGGTTGAGTAACATGCACAGAACTGTGTGCATGATATTGTGAAAGACTTGCAGGAGCAGTATCCTCTTTTACAAGCTTCTGCTGCCTTGCAATTGCAAGCTAAAACACGTGAAACTTCATTGGGAAGAACTTGGACCTCTTCTGCCGCCATAACTGGCACTAATATTTCCTCTTCTTCATTTCGTAACCATCCAAACTGTACACATTCAAAAAACATGCGTTTGAAAGTTTTCCTCTGGCTCTCTTAATCCACATTCTGTATCTAAACAGGAAAAAAATGTAATAACATGTATGTATAGAGTGTACTACAAAAAACAAACGCTTGCCTCTTATCTGACATAGTTTCTCCATCAGATATTCCATAGCAATCACCAATAAATGCAGTGGCTTCTGAAACTACATCTTGAATGTCACTACTTAGTTCTCCTAGAAAAAAGAGTTTTCTCTGCTTCGTCACTTTAATTGCAGTTTTCTTACCAATGCCATGGTAACAGCAAACACTGTCACAACCGGTGAGTGCATGAGCAGCAAGAAGGGATGATAATAGAGATTTATGTTTTGTTGCTGTTTTTCCAATATCTACAATTGCTCGACATGATTTGGTTGATTCCATAATCACAGTGACATCAGATCTTTCTATTGGAAAATAGTAGCAAGCTAAAACGAAGACATCTGTATCATCAGATATAATGGTGACAGAATTACATCCAGAATTGAAAATTAGTCCGTAGCACTGCTGAATAATAATCAGGTCAGCTTCTTCATGGGTTGTTTTAAGGTCATGCCTTGGAATATTAAGACCTTGAGTGACTTGCATCGGAGTATCACTTGATCCAGTAATCACTAATGTGTTACAAAAGTTTATGCTGGCAACATTTTCTTTCAGAAAGTCAAACATAGTGTCAATTATTTGGATTTTGTTAGAGGAGCATGATAATATTTTTACATAAGTACATTGCTATTGTTGCATTTTGCATCCCCCTCCCACTTTCACGAGCAAGCTTGGTGTTGAATCCTGAATACTCTGGACTATTTTGGTCTTTTGTAATTGATTTCAGAAAGCTACGGTCACAATCAGTAGCAATTTTAAGTGCCGCAGCAGTCTTTGCCAGGATTCTCAATGGTTGCACTGTTTTAATGCATACTGATAAAGGCAATTGTTGTTTCTTGTGCCCAATATATTGAACAGTTTCAATATCAGGTAGGTATGCACCTTTTAACTCTGTCTTCTTTAATCTAGGAATAGCTTCACGCTCAATTTCAGGTTTTGCTGCAGATGTAGAATCATGATTGCTAATGAATGAGTTGCTTTAGGCCATTCATGGAACTAATATTACAATCAAAATTGTCAGCTACAGCTTGAACAAGACCATTGGAATAGTGAGAAAGAACACCATATGACTGCTTATTTGCAAACTGCTGCTGAAGTTCGAAACCGCACAAGTTCATCATAAGAACACACCACACCATAGTCATGTAACTGATTTACTAACTGTTTTTCTTGTACCAAAATTGCCAAAGAAACTTGAAGGCTAGTATATCTATTGGAAACAAGGCCAGTGATTATATTTCCAATGAGTACAGATGAAAGAGTGTTTTCTGACAATTTAGTAGAAATATAATATGACAAAAGCTTAGCCAGAGTAGGACTAACATCTTGCTTACAAGAAGTTAAATCAATATTGCTTTGATATTCATCTTTATAATACTTAATGTTCTGAATTTCTGAAACAATTTTTTTTTGCAGTACTATGAAGATTTCCTTCATCTTCATCGTCAAAGCTTTGTATACGCAATACTGTATTTGCTTTAGATTTAAAAACAAATTATATTGGCTATTCCAGGTGAAGATAAAAGTAAAATATCATTCTTATACTCAGCAACTAACTTTTGTACCAATTCTTTTCTGGACAGTGATGTTCCTCCTAAACTTGCATACTCCTTATATAAATCAAGTGAAGACCACACTCGAGATGGGTTACTTGCAAACAGATTTGATAAAAGAGTATAAGGTTCACTTTCCAGAGATATATTCACTTTGTGGGAGTGGGAAGCTTTGATGTTTCTCACATTTGTAAACTTCTTGCGGCAATCTTCATGATACCTCCCATCAGCTGAAAGTAGATCATGTGAACATCGTGTGTCACTTAATCTTAGTCTCACTTGTTCTGCCCATGCATCACCTCGGTCATTGCATACCTAGATTAAGTAGGATTATTATTTAATTGCCTGAAAATGCTATTCACTTACCTTTACTAGATGATCCTTATAAGTAAGCATATTTGGACCACGCTCTGAAGTGGTGCATGCATAGGATTCTCTCCAACGATCAGGATGTTTTTTATCCTTAGTTAACTCACATTTCTCACCACAAAATAAACAGTGTTCTTTCCAGAAAAAAGGAGCTGCGGAACGTGTTAATTTGATTTGTTTTTCTATACCATCTTTTCCCTTCTTCCTTAAATATCTCTTTATATGAGTTTCTGAAGTGTATGTTGATTATACAATTTTCATGTGTTTTCAACTTCTTCAGTGCAGGTGGTGAAAACTCCAGTAATTCAAATGCAAGTCATCTTTTCTTTTCTTGCTTTTTGCTTTAACTGTCTCTATCCTTGCTTCGCTAATATTCTTCAGTCCCTCCTCATTACCAGAGCAGTTGCAGTGTGGGCTACTTTGAAAGATACACGAGTAAGATTCCCAATCCATAACTCTTGTGAAGCAGCTGAAGTTATGGTCACAATTATTTTGCCAGCTTACATTTTTTTAAATGTGATGGTTATGATAGCTATGAATACCATTATTACACATTTTTATTTTAACTGATTGGTGCAAATCCAAAAAAAATTATTATTGATTAAGATTGTGAAACAATACCAGATTTATTGTAGATCGTACATACTTTTGTCAAAAAATACTACTTTTTGTTTATAACTTTAATCTAGTTGACTTATATACAATATAACTTATCAAGTAATGATCAGTACCTTCTAAGGATTCAAATGATATACAACATGACCCAATTTGGTGCAACTTTATATATGACCATCTCCTAAAATTTAACAATAAATATTTTCGCATATATTTCGAATTGCCCAACCATGCCAAAGTGGCATGAATCTGATTATGACTTCATAGGTCCTATAGAACATATTTATGAGAAAAAAAAGTTCTGCATACCAAAATTTCAGGTTAACCCCTCTGGCTTCCAGACTATTGTGTTTCTTCCTGGTACTCAGGATGCTTATATAGAGCACACTAATGGGGGGCATGTATCAAGCAAGTATAGTGTTCCACCCACGCAACTGAGTGAGCAGTATGAATACATTTTGTGGGTTAGCTCTTCCCACAAGTGTTAACCAGACAACCAAAGAAGCATGAATATGATTATGTGGTATAGATAAATATGATACAATTAGATTGTAGGGGATCAGACTGAATCAATGATAGTTTTAGTAAAATGAGAATTACAGTTACTCCCTCCCTTGTGACACCTGGGGACATGCTAATTCTGGTGATAATGCAGTGAAATAGAACTCTTTTAGCTTGTTGAGTTTTTTTTATTTCCCATGCCGGATTCTTGTATATCCTCACTGTCTGTTCATAGTACAAAATCACACCTTTTTGTTGAGTGCAATAGAGTTGACACTGTATTTGATAACATGATTTTGCTTCAAATTGACTTCAAATGAAGAATACCACTTGATAGACAAGGCAGAAAGGATACTTTTTTTGCTGCTTCTATCAATGGATACTTCCTACTGAATGGATTATTTACTTCCAATAACCCCAAAGGGTCTGCGGTGTCACTTGGATCAAAACTTCAAATTCTTCTGCTGAATCTTCTGTTGTCGTTTCTCTCCACAGCACTTGTGGTATTTGACTAGTCATGAATCTAATTATTGGTTTTAAAGTTAGGTTATTGGTTAGGTGGATTCTCGTTTTTGAATTTGTAATTGAGTCAACTGGTTATATATAGCATGTACAGTACAAGAATGATTGGACAGAATGAGTGAGTTGACTTGCAACAATACGATAATGAAAAAATTGCTCACGAGTAAATAAATGAATGCACATGTTAGACTGCCAATGGTTCTCTTATTCCTCCGCTGTGATGACGAGGCCATGCCAACTCTGGTAATAAATGAATGCACATGTTAGACTGCCAATGGTTCTCTTATTCCTCCGCTGTGATGACGAGGCCATGCCAACTCTGGTAATAAATGAATGCACATGTTAGACTGCCAATGGTTCTCTTATTCCTCCGCTGTGATGACGAGGCCATGCCAACTCTGGTAATAAATGAATGCACATGTTAGACTGCCAATGGTTCTCTCATTCCTCCGCTGTGATGACGAGGCCATGCCAACTCTGGTAATAAATGAATGCACATGTTAGACTGCCAATGGTTCTCTTATTCCTCCGCTGTGATGACGAGGCCATGCCAACTCTGGTAATAAATGAATGCACATGTTAGACTGCCACTGATGACGAGGCCATGCCAACTCTGGTAATAAATGAATGCACATGTTAGACTGCCAATGGTTCTCTTATTCCTCCGCTGTGATGACAAGGACACGCCAACTCTGGTAATAATGCAGAAAAATAAAATTTTGATAGTCTATCCACATTACTGTCAACCCACGACTGGTCTGTAAAAATTCTTTCAACAAAGAAATCTTTGTTGGTCTTGACTACGAAGTCACACCAGTATCTTTTGGTGCAATACAACTGTGCCTGTATTATTTTGATGATAGTAATCATGCCGGGGCTTCAATCTGAAGCTACTTCTACTCTCATCTTTTTCTAAACAGAATGACGACTTACGGGTTCCCTCCAGAAATGTCTGATCTCGTAAACTGTGTGGGTTCTTGATTTCTAGTAACCCATGATACTGAGATGCATCATCACCAACCGAATCCCACACCAGTCCATCAGGAGTTGCCGCAAGCCATGGATCACTCAGAGATACACATTTTTCCACTTTTAGGTCAGGATGTCCATGCTGCTGTTGGTAAGTTGTATACTCGTGTACAGCTCGACTCTCCGTCACTGAACCATACCGCGTGGCTGCATTTCCTTTGAATTTGGAATAGAGTAGATTTTCGACTTTCTTGCTTTTCTTTGTTTCGGCTCGCATTTTGGCTATGCCTCCCACCACCGATGCGGTAATTCTTCGTCTTCTTTCAACTATCCATCGCTCACTGTCAGTTTGACCGCATGTGTTTCTCTCTATCTCAAGAATTTCTTGAGGTGTAACAACAACTTTGGTCTCATAACTTTTTTTTAGTTTCTCCAGATGTTCGGGTGAATTATCGTCATCAACTTCATCAGGTAAGAGCCCGCCGTCATGCCTACTGTATGCCTTTCGAGCCTCTGAAGATTCATCAGTTCGTGAATATTTACTTTTTTGTCGCTGTTGCTTCACTTCCTCAGAGGCCTTTCGTTTCTTTTCTTTACTAACTTTCTTAGCAGAATGTTCTGCTGAGTTTGTAAAAACTTTATTTGGAGAAGAGCATGTCATTTTTTTCCTCTTTGTAAATGGTAGCTAAATACTAGATATTTCTCTAGCTACCAGGGCCAAACCAGATGCAAATCACTATTTAGACAAGTATAAACTCATAATATTTCGGCTTTGTTAGCCTTCTAGTGAGGATGAGAGTGACTTGAAGGAAAATAAAAATTAAATAAGACTAAACCATAATGACTAGAGATCATATGACTAGGGTTGCATGAAACAGTGTTCTTAATATATGTGTTGAATGAGGGGCAGAGCCCCTATTGACATTGAATGCAGGTGTTGATTGTGGTGGCTATGATAACATGGCACATTTTCTCGTGGGGCCTATCAGGCCTGAGAGGACCCACTAAAAAATGAACCCCTGGGATGGAGGCTCAGGGGTGCCATTTACTTTCTTTCGACAGGTCTGGTCCGCAGGTTGTAGGAGTGTGCCGATTCTAATGTTGGTGTCTTTGCCCTCGTTACTAGCTCACCAGTGCATGCTGGCTTCTTCCTTGCCACCATAGGTCTGAATGGCAAGTCAGGGTCATACAGTGCCTCATATACTTCTGATGACCTGATCGCCGGGTGGTTTCGAACTGACAGGACTGTAGTCAGCTCTGGGAGCCCTCTGTTTTCCCGGTGCATCAAGTGGTATTCTCTGTCTGAGTACTTCACCGTAGCCAGCACGTCTTTCAGGAGTTTCTTGGGGTATCCTCTGTTGCTGAACCATTTTTCCAGCTCTAATTGTATTGCTGTTGCAAAGGTCTCCGGTGAAGAGCATCTTCTTAATGTTCTGATGACCTCTTCTTTCACCATCCCTGCAGTGACTGCTCTGTGGTGTGCTGAGGAATAGTGAAGGTAAGCATGAGGGTCGATTTTCTTTGAGTATGGTCTGATGTCTAGTCGTCCCTCCTGGAGATATCTTGGACCTTTATACAGGGTGATGTCAAGAAAGTCGATACTGTTGTTTGAGCAGGTGAAGGTAAACTTTATGGAGGCCATTTGGCTGTTGAGGTGTGCAACGAGATCTGTCAAAGTGTCTTCAGAGTCTTGAAGTAGCAAGAGAACATCATCGATGTATCTGAGCCAAAGGATAGGTTGGGTCCCAGTCCAAGAGTTCAGTGCTGTTGCTTCTAGTTTGCCCATAAACAGATTAGCAAGTGTGGGGGCTACTGGTGTTCCCATGGCTGCTCCTTTTATCTGCTTGAAATACCTCCCCGCAAACTCAAAGGTGTTGTCCTTTAGCAGGAGGAGGAGCATTTCACGAAGCATGTGCTTTAGTCTGTGTTCCTTAGTGATGGGAGGGTTTGTAGGCATAGCTTGTTGTAAGGCCATTGTGACTCCAACTCCATGTGGAATTGATGGGTAGAGTGACTTGACATCAAGTGTGGCGAGAAGTAGCCGGTTTCTGGAGTCTGCTGGGATGCAGAGGTTTTCCAGAGCATGGATAACTTGTGTGGAAGAGGTGATGAGGGAGGGAACTGTTCCCAGATAGTTTCTTAAGATGTGGTTGGCCAGCTGGGACAGCTTCTGGGTGGGACCCGAGCAGCAGCTGACAATAGGCCTCAATTGGTGGGGGATCTTGTGCACCTTTCTCAAGAAATACATTCTTTGGGGTCTCACATCTTCCAGCTTGGTAGTGTGTTTGTCTGCTAGGTAGTTCTGGATGAGGCCTTCTTATTTGTAATGTGCTATCAGTTGATTTGCTTTCTTTGCTGTCTCTTTGGAGGGGTCTTCATGTAGTTCTTGGTATGTCAAGGTGTCTTGGAGCTCCTTAAGGCCTTCTTCTAGATAAGTTGATGTGTCCTGCACCACTATGCAGGTACCTTTATCCGCCTGTTTGATGGTGATGCTTTTGTCCTTCCTGAGGCTGGTGAGGGCTGATTGGTGTGCTTTGGAAAGATTGGTCCATCTGAGGTGGAGCTCTTCTGGGGACTTCTCCTTCAGTTCCCCTAGGTCTTTGAGCCTCGTCTTGATAGCTTGCAGATGTTCTTTTATGAGGTTTGGTAGTTCCTCTGTGCTTGGTCTGTTGATTAGTTTGTTATAGGATTTTTTGCATTGTTCATAGTAAGAGTCGAAAAATTCCAGAGGGTCTGGAATTCTGCGTGGAGTGGGTGCGAATCTGAGACCTAGTAGTAGAACTTCTTGCTCCGTGGAATTGAGCAATGTGGTGGAGAGGTTGAGTACTGGGTTGGGGAGGTTCAGATCCCTGATGAGAGGGGTTGGTACTGTGTTGTTCCATACTTGTATGTCCTTCGGGTTGTTGATACAGGTGAGCGTCCTTAACGTAGATTGGGCCATAGGGTTTGGGGCTGCTGGGAAGGCTACTTCTGTAGATGGAATGGCATTTGTATTTTGTTGGTCTTTCGCCGATAATGAAGTAGTCGGAGTTTCTTCTGGCACTGCTGGACTGGAGGGTCCTGTCTGAATTATAGATGCGCTTGGCTGTCCTTGCAGGGGCTTTGGCTTTTTCATGGGAGGGAGGCAATCTGAACTTGACCATTCTGACTGTGTTGGATGGCAGTGTTGAGGGAAGTGTCTGTGTCGTTGTGGAGTCACTTGACTGTGTAGGTGGTCTTTTGGCAGGGTTGGTCATGGAACTGCTTGACTCTCTGCTGGTTGAAGGTATCTGCTGTGTAGGTGGTCTTTTGGCAGGGTTGGTCATGGAACTGCTTGACTCTCTGCTGGTTGAAGGTATCTGCTGAGGCGGTGGCGGCAGAGTTGGGCAATTCATTGGTGCAGGTTGGTGTCTTTCTGCAGGGTTAGGTCTGGTTCTTTGATAGATGTCACTATAAGGGATGTCTGTTTCAGTGGTGTCCCTGGAGGGTCTGTTGCCCAGCCCCCATACAGCTATGTTCCCAAGATCCACTTTGACATCTATTAACTACTTTCCCTCTGTCAAACTTTGCTCTTATATGCATCCACGATTCTGCGAGATTTGTCGTTACATCGTCAATCAACTGATTTGCCTTCGCTACAAGCCTACTCAGTATGACTTGGATGTCATGATAAAGTGCGGGATTAACATCAGTACCAACTTGTCCACCTCGTAGCACATTTATCTCGGATGTAGGGTCATCTGCTGTTGTTTCCCTCCAGATTTGCTCTTGATCCTCAATTACTCCTACATTATTAGCAAAAATAAATAATACAGTAGAACCTCCCTTATCCGGACTCCCAAGTTACGGGCACCTCCCTCTACCGGGCAGCTGCTATGTACCTTGTGGTTAGGTAAAGTATCCCAACTAGCAAATTTGACAGCTGCTTTTGGATAGGCAGTTCAGCTGGCAGCACTATTTTGAATGCATTCTGAGATATGGGCAAATCTGAGATACGGGCACCCCTTGAAACCAAGGTGCCCGGATAAGAGAGGTTCTACTGTACTAATGTTTTAAACAAATAGTAATTCACAACAACTATTCTATAAAAAAATTGTAATTGAGTTATTAGCATTGTTATGAACAATATATAATTGCCATTTGTCCTTTTTAGATTATGAGAAATAAACTCACCAAGAATGCCGTCATTGTCATCGTCAATTCTTCTACAGGCTCAGGTGTATCCTGGTTTGGTGACTGTCATCTCGTGACAATCGTTCCCTGGCAGTAGTGCAGAAATCAGGACTGCAGTTGTCATGGTTGCCGAAACAATGATTTGGACCATTTGTAAAGTCTCTTTTCAACATGCTTACTGCAAGCTGACGATCTTTCTCACAACTCCTCATTTTGATGGCACTGCGAGCAGCACTCACCAACCTCCTCCTCATCTTCATTGTCAAGCCACCATTGCCTTTGTAGGAGGGGTTGTCCTGCACAAGCCTTTCCAGTGCTCCTCTGTAACACTTACAGGCGTGGTTTGCACATTCCAACTTCCTAATTGCATGTCCCCATCCAGGTACTCTTTGAATCAAAGTGGGGTACACTGAACTATCGCCATCCCCAATGAAGTGAATATAGCGAACCCCATGCACTTTTTCAGCATCGACAAACCCTTCTACGAGGATGTCAGATTCCATTTCAGAGGACGAGGCATTCCAATTCTTGAAACATGCATGCTTATCCCTAGGAATATTTCGTGCGCAGGCAGTACAAAATCGGTTTCTGACACCAATGTGCAAAAGCTTGCCAGTTTCTTTGCCTACTAGCTATGATCGCTACACCTGAGTTGGCATTATAGGGGTGCTTGTGGGACTGTTTACTCCACCCTCCATTAACTATCACTGAAATGGCTGTGGAACACCATCATGGAAAGACTGTTTTATTTCTGCTAATCTCTTTTCTTCTTTCCCTGCTTCAATCATATACTTCTCCAACATTTCTTTCAACCAGATGCCTATATCCCTTTCTGTATTGATGAAGCTCTTCTTGGTCATTACGGGTACCCCAAGCACGCTCATGGCTTCCTCTAAGTGACTATGACCTCCCCCAACAACCATCTGCCCCATTGCGTAGCCATTGGCAGAGAGTCTGGCTACGCCATGATAGTGGTAGAAGCGCTAGAAGGGCTACCCCTGATAACAGCGGCATTACGCCCAGTATCAGCCCGCCCCCTAACCCCACCCCTTCCCCCGTGTTTACATACTTTACCGCGAAATTACTTCTTATATCCTGGGTAGAAGCGCTAGCCTTATATCAATAAGTGAATTCTCGTACAGTGATTCTTGCATCACAAGCATGGCGAGAGTACTCTTCTTGTTCATTGTAATCCTGGACATAGCAACTTACGCAAATGGACAATGTAAGTTACACTCACTGAAATCTAGCTATTAGTGAAGGCACATTAGTTATTTGTTATGGATGCTAGCTATATAAATGACCAGATAGTTTAGACTTGCAGTAGCTACATGTATAAATGGCCAGATAGTTTAGACTTGTTAACAGCAGTAACTATTTCTAATTTGATTGTTGGCTGATTGGATTTAGTTAACACAACTAAGTTTTAGCAGCTTCATTATTCTGTCACTCCAACCTATTTGCTTTCTTATCATTTCATATTACCATGAGTTTATTGTGTTAATTATAAAGGTGGTTGTTTAATTGGTGCTATTAGAATAAAACCTTTACTCTGAGAGTTTTTGTCTAGGTTCACAAATTCAGGAAACTTATAGTGATATTCTCCATAAGATCTGATATCACTTAAAGTAGGACAAGTTTAATAAGTGAAAGTTAAGTTCTGACTTAATCCCTTTGGCCAGTAGCTAATGAGTAAAATTAACTTATTCATTCTTACTTACTAACTGTTTACACATAGCGTATTTTTTAATGTGCCCAAACCTTTGCTGAAGTAACTTAAAATTTTCCAGTTTATACAGCTTTGCTAAGATTTTAAGTTTTTGAATAGCAGGGAAGTTGTGAAGGAAAAAACTGACCAAGCTCTTTAGTCCCTTCAAGTAAAAATATATTATATTTAATTACAACACAGACAAAATAAGTCACACATTTTAACCATTCCCATTGGGCCAGCACTTCTAGGTCTTTCGATTCATGCATAGATACACGAACAGAAGGGATTGGAAACGGCATAAATTCGCGATATAGCCGCGTTACGGATGACATCATAACTAGCATTTTATACGCACGGGCACCGAGCACGTGCGATTAGAATCACAATGTCTACTGGCCTAGTTCGAAGTGCACTCTCTTTAGCAGTAGACAAGACACCAACTGCATCTTCTAGCAGCTCAAAACTGAAGAAATTTTCGCAAGAGATTCTTAAAAAGGTTTGCTCAGGGGATAGAGAGATGGAAGTATTTGATAAGTTCAGTTTAGAACTGGTAACTTATCTAAGGTCAGCAATTAAATCTACGGGCGATAAACACTTGTCTAATGATGTCAAGAGACAGATGTTGTGGACTTTCTTCCACAGGAAAAGAATTGAAAGACAAGGGAAATTGAAATGTCTGTGGGAAGAATTAGTGGGGAAATTGGATATAATTATTGATGATCCCCTATTGGAACAATCCTTTCTTCAGGAACTATATGAAATGTTAATGAAAGAATATTTTGAAAGTATTTCTGTTGGTGGTGCCAGTAGGAACATAGTGGGGATAGACAGTATAACGCCTGAGGAACTTAATGTAATTCGCTACACTTGTGGTTATGTAGCTCGCTCTCTGCTAAAGCGATATGAAACAAAGTGTGGTGATGTTTATGAACAGTATGTAACTTGTTTGGGTGATATGGCTGTTAAAGGAGAGAATGAAACTGATCTTTTGTCCTATACGAGAGAGTGGTTAGATTTGACCTCAACATTTAGTAAAGACAGACAGTGACAAAGAGACGTTGAAGAGAAATGTACATGAGAAGATATTGCGTAACGAGGATGTTCAATTTCACTGGACACTGATTTCACAGTACATAGAATTGCCAGAGAATGCAGAAGTACTTTTAAATGAGATAATCCAATTATGGGTTACTGTAAGGGGTTTTTCTATAGCTGGCCATTGGATTGAAGTTTACAAGAATAAGGAGAAGACCAACACTAAAAAATCCAAAAGTTTAAGAAAGACATTGAAAAATTTGGAACAACCTGAACAGGTCGTTGAATAGACAACTTTCTCACCAGTTAGCTAATCATCTATTCATCAATATTTATTATTATATTATTATTTATTATACTTATCATGAAATCATCCATGTATTCAACTATATTTATTATGTAATGGACGTGTACAGGGGTATATGACATGTAAGGGTGATCAAATGGGGTAAATGACATGTAAAGTGAGGAGTGGGACAATATAAAAATAACTAATGATAATGATGATAACAGTGAACTTAAATAACATGCTCAGAGTTTTTAGAACGTTTACGTTTGGGGAGTGGGGTGACATCAATTTCTGGGTCATCTGGAAATAAACGCCGTTTACGGCTGCAATTGCCTCGAACCGGATCCAGAGCCATTGACTTCTGTATGCGAAGAGCTGCTGCATTATGCACACATTGCTGGATGCTTGGATTCTCATTTTGTCCACCCTGAGCCCTCTGTTGACCGAAATAATTCTCGAGTGGATCCTGTGACACCCTTTCACTTAAGACGAAGAAGTCGCCATCTTCACTTTGTGAAAGCAAATACTTCGTCATTTCCACAAATGACATCACTATAAGGGAAAATGAATACTAACTGACGTGTGTGTTTGTGTGTGTGTGTGTTTGTGTGTGTGTGTGTGTGTTTGTGTGTGTATATGTGCATTAAAAATATTTCATAGTACACCTACCAGTCATTCTAATGCCTGCTCGGGTTTCCCTGCTCAGCAGCATTTTGTTCTTCTGTACAGAAGACAAACCTTTATGGCCTTTGGCATACTCTTCCCAGTCATCAAGATATTTTAGGAACACTTCTGTCAGCCACTAAAAGCAACAAGATCCCTAGAAGACTGTCTAGTATACTATTGTATTTATACCTTGAATCGTGGGTCATCAGGGCTGGAAATATGGTTTGAGGTCTGGCTTCTTCTTGAGAGCCCATTCCTTGAAGTTCCTAACATTCAAGCAATCAAAGAAGCGATCCATCATCAAGATAAATTTCTCTGTTTCTTTGGTTTCAGGGCTTCCAAAGCAAACGAATGCATCATGCACGCTCTTGCTCAAAACCTGGGTATTAACATAACAGTCATGTACATGTATCATGATAGTATAACACATAATAGTCACCTGTGCTGCAAGATCCACTCTCATTCTTGAGAATGAAGTGAGTTTAAGGTGTTCCTGTTTGAGCTTGGGCAATAGTGAAAGCCCACAAGAACTATCCCGGTTTCCTGAGATCTTTCCAAACAAATCCCAAAGCTGTTTCCATACAATGTGTTGCCCATTAATCTGTACCAAAATAACCAGCATTATATTCAACACATGCAACATTAATGCACATACCTTCATCAGCCGAGTGCCATTAAGTCCAGAATGAGACCAACAGTTCCTAATGGTCTTCATGAGGTGTGGTGGATCTGCTATAAAAAAAAGGGAGCGCCCATCTGAGGAAAAAGGGTTGATTGTCTTGTAAAAAGGCTCACCATGCATTCCAAAGAATTTCTTGTTCGAACTAGCTCCATCTGCCGTAAGACATAAAACCTTAAGATCACTACTTTCTAACCGACGGACTGCCTCCCACACAATTGGAAATATCTTGTCAGCTGTTGCTCCACAAGTAGCAAAGTGAGCTTAAGGAAAATCAAGCTTGAACATGATCCCACACACCATCACTACAAGAACCTGTTTTGCCACAGTTGGATGGACACCTTCCTGCTCAAGTCGAACCAAATCATCGTTGATGTCACCGAGATGAGTAAACCCAACAATTTCACCAGAATACTTGTTAAAAACAAGCCCTTCTTTAACTTTCATTTCATCGATTAAAACTGCAACATATTTTCTGGAATCTGGTAGGGATTGAAGACTTATTTCATCAAGAAGCTGCTTATTGACCTCATTTTGGAACCCTGTCTTGTTCTGAAAGTAATGCGTGTAGTCTCGTAAAGTTCTGTCCGATGGTAACTTAATGAAACCACTTGACCTAAGAGCATGGTAAGATGCACTTGATAGTAGTTTGAGATTCAGACACCATTTTATTATAACAGGATGCCAGCGAACTTGTCTGGGATCAGAGATGGAAGCAGCCTACAACTGCTCATCCCAAAAAAGCTTAGGAAAGCTTCCGTCAGGGTATACGTCTTTAAGTAGCCTCCAGGGGTGGACATGCATTGACCTCTTTGAACTTTGCCATTATATATTATATCAGTCGAACCTCCCTACAACGGGACTCCGAGAAGCGGTCAGACTCTCAACAACGGTCAGACCGTTGGGAACGGAGTATTTTCTGCATGTAAGTAATGGATTTTTTGACTCCAAGTAACGGTTGACTCTCTACTCCGGACAACGGCCAAGTTGTGTGCCCCAAAACGTAATGTCTTGTACAAAATTTACTTCTTGGGATGGCCAGTTAGCCACACCCAACTTATTGATGCCGCCGTTTTGCCTAGCCTTTCAATTTTAGCTTGCCACGCCTTACTAATTTATGACTTGTGTGCCTTCAATTTAATAAAAGACATAATACTAAATGAATGCTAATACTAATTTTACATTCATTACAGATGTCCCTCTATTAATAATTCATTAACTAGTTCTCTCATTCGGCAGACATAAACAGGTGGGCCGAACAGGCGGTAGATACAGGGCACTTCCAGGCCATAACCGGCGCCTCTGTTCACTCTCTCTCCTTGGACCACTGCAAATGCTTTGTTGACATCTCTTCTTAAGAAGTGAAAAAGACGCGGTGCAAGATTGCGTGGTACATGACCTACAACTGTAGAGTCCTTCATAACTACTACTGCTTTATTGTCTTTGGCATTTGTGGGCTCTGGCTTCACCAATAGTGCTTCCCCTATAAAAGGTACCCATACGTCAGTGTACTCGTGATAGCCTCTTATGAAGGAGTTTATTTCCAAAACTTGCAGTTCAGCACTAGCAACAACCTGACTTGCAGCCATGCACACGTCACACCTTCTTGGGGTGGGCTTTATGTGAGCTCTCCCGCGTTGCTTGCACCAATATGGCTTCGAAGCAGAAGAAAAATTTCCTGCCATTAAAAAAGAAAGTGGAGGTTATCAAGGCCCACGAGAATGACAAGGGCCTCAGTCATCGTGCACTAGGGGAAATGTTTCAGTGTGGCAGGACTCAGGTTGCCCAAATTATCAAGAATAAGGATTCTATTTTAGCATTATTTAAAGCTAACGCTTCTGGAAGCAGGATCTATTCCACTAAAGTCTCTCGTACATGTGAGTATGAAGACATAAATAAGGCTTTGTACGAGTGGTACCTTTTAGCTTGTTCAAAACATGTTTATCCTGGTGGTCCCCAGCTTATTGAAAAAGCTAAAGTCATTGCTGAGAAATTAGGGAACGAAAGCTTTAAAGGATCCAATGGTTGGTTAGGCAAGTGGAAAGCCAGATATAACATCAAACGTTTTAAAATATGTGGGGAGTCTGGGGATGTGCAGGGAGTTACTGTGGATTCATGGAAGGAAAGGCTTCCTGAGTTAATTACAGGCTATGCAAAGGAAGATGTGTGGAATATGGACGAGACTGGAGTATTTTGGCGAGCTTTACCTGATAGTGGCTTTGGACGAATAGGAAAGGAGTGCAAAGGAGGGAAGAAAAGTAAGCAAAGAATCACTGTGGCATTTTTTGTCAGTGCAGCAGGCATTAAGGAAAAGCCAATTGTCATATGGACTTCAGCTAATCCCAGGTGTTTAAAGCGTTTTGATAAGAGTGCATTGCCAGTCAATTATTTCAATCAGAAGAAGGCATGGATGACAGGAGATATTATGGAGACTGTTCTAACTAAGTTGAACAGCAGGTTAATTCATAGTCAGCGTTCGATTTTGTTGTTGATGGACAATGCAGGTTGCCACCCTAGCACTCTCGAGTCAAAATTTAGTAATATAAAAAATTTTTTTTTGCCAGCCAATACCACTTCAAAGTTGCAGCCACTTGACCTTGGCATCATACAAAATTTCAAGGTACACTATAAAGGCTTACTTTTGCGATATGTGCTAACAAAAATTGATGAATGCCAAACTGCATCTGAGGTAGTGAAATCGGTCAATATTTTAGTAGCCATAAGGTGGGTTGCCCAGGCATGGTCAATCGTATCAACTCAGACAATTTCAAAATGTTTCAGGAAAGCTGGTATCCTCAATTCAGAGATGGATATTGTTTCCTGCAGCATGGAGGAAGATGACCCATTCTCAGCTGTGGATGTTGAAGCCGACCTTACCAGCCTCATTCATGATGTAGTGCCTAACTGCTGCAGCTCAGATGAGTACATCAATGGGGAAGATTCAATACTGGTATGCAATGACCTGGACAGCTTGACATGGGAAGAACACTTCATGCATCAGCTTGGCCAGGTAGGTGGCGAAGAAGAATGTGACGAAGATGAAGAAGATGATAGTGAACAATTGCCCATTTCAAATGTGAAGACCTACAAGGATGCCATCTTGGCTTTGGAAGATATCAAAACATTTCTAGAAAGTCGATGTCACTTAATGGAGTCAACCAAGATTGGCATATCTGTGGATTCATTGGCTTCATTACAACTTGCAGCCATGAAACAAATTGCATGATTTCTTTCCCACAACAAAGCCACAATAAACTAACATCAATTCATCATCCAAAAAAACTCAATCCATTAGTTATTTTGTCAAATTCTTTAAAAAAAAATAGTAGCAAAAAAAAAAACTCCGAAATAAGGTCAAACTCTCTACAAAGGCCAAAGGGTTCGTCCCCATGCATGGCTGTTGTTCGGAGGTTCGACTGTATATGTATTTATTCCACACTAGATATCTTCACAATGATATTTTTAGGTACTTGACCAGTGAGATCTCAAGATATCACTAAGTGTTATCTAATGGCTGTATTGCACAAGCTCATTACCAGAGTAGTTATAGCAACAGGGCCTGGTACAAGTTTTCTGGGTTTTTACAGCTACCTACCTTTATCCTAGTGGACCCAGCCAGGTTAGAGCAGCTACTATAATATCAGCTGGGGTTGTGGGGAGCCCCCACGGGTGTTTTATTCAGTGCCAACCACGGCACTTAGACACACCCCCAGAAGTTAATTTTTCATAGCAACCACCCTGGCAACCACAGACTCTTAGAAAGGAAATGGATTTCCTGGGCTTTAATTAGCAGGTAGAGGGGGGGGGCCCAGCAGGGGGAAATCCAAGCCTGAGTTAATTGATCAATTTTAAAAAAAGTAAGAAAAAACATTCACCACTTCTCGCTTAAAATAGCGGTATTGTTTGAGGTGCAGAAGAGTTCTGGAACTTTTACTGGCTGAGAAAGAAGGTACTAAATGAAGAGTAAACTTATCTGAGTCTGTTGGACCAAGTTTTGTGTGGATTCAATTTTTTTTGTTGAAGTTATGTCACTTTTTGCAAGGTGCAGTTTCTACTTATGGCAAGCAGGAGTATACAAAGATGAGGTACATACAAATTTTGTTTTACAAAGAGCTAAAAGAAGGTGACTTGTGCTTATGAAGTAGACATCACTTCTGCATCCTTGGCATTTTTCTTCCTCTTTTTGAGTGGTGGTCTCAAAGATGTCCAAATTGTCTAATCTGAAGCTAGAGCTGGACACCGATAGGAAGTACTCAGAACACATTTCTGAATTACTTACCTACTGCACTCTAACTTCGAGATGACCTTTCCAGCAATGTCTACACCAGCTTGAAGACGGAACTAGAGGCTACAAATAAAAGAATTAAAGACAAGGTGACCAATTTTTCTTGAAAAAAAGAAGTTATAATTACATTTTGAATATTCATAGTCTAGCCAAGTGATCAATCTTGAGAAGGCCATGAAGAAGAGTTGTGATTATTCACAGGGATGTTTCTTCTCCTGCCTTGATGAATGCCTTCAACAGCTCGATGTCAAGCGGCAGGCCTATCAGGGTGGCACTTTCATCGGTAATCATGTTCATAAGCTTTTGAAGGTACAAAACAACTCTTTTAAAATATACATTACCTTAAAATATGCCATTATTAGCCTCGTAGTATCACAACCCTGTGTGAGAGGATCAAGGAAGTGGCCAAGTCTCACCAACCCATCGTCCTTCAGGCAAACAGAACAGCTAGCAAATTTGCAGAAGTCTTTAATCTATTCGGGAAATGTCACAGAGGTTACAACTCCTCGTTCAGCCTGAGTGATAAATACATTGACAATCTTGATAAAAAAATTACTATTTAAATAATAAAAAATGTTTACCAGCGTATATCTTAACAGAAGCTGACATCACTGCCTTCCTGGTGTTCTACCGAAAGAATTTCCCCCTTGCGTCCATTCTTCCCAAGATGCATATCTTGGAAGATCACGTGATACCATGGATGCGCAGGTGGAAGGTTGGCTCAGGGATAATGGTGAACAAGGAGCAGAGTCCATTCACGCTCACATAAATCAATTGGAGAGAACATATCAGGGAATACCTAACGAAGTAGACAGGCTGAAATACATTTTCCGAGAGCAGGCACTTGAGTCTGATCCATCCTTGTGCAGGTCATCATGATCACAGCTGATGACACCACTGACGGAACCAGAACTACTCGTGGCAAGAATGAAATTGAGCTCTTTGCAGCTCTCCTCCAGAAGCAGCCACAGGCGGTTGTAAATGCCTAAGGAGAGGTGCAGTCCTGGTATACACACCTATAATAAGGAATTAAGGTAAAACTTTTTTAAATGTAATTATATCAACTACTTACGTTCTCAAGAAGAATACCAAAAATTACAGAGCCGATGGCACTGTTGTAGTGTTAGGCTAGTTTGATGTCCCCATGACCGTGTGAGAGAAAACGTGCGTGATCATCACTCAAGGTTTGGAGGGAGCGTACTGGAAATGATCCTCTCTTCACCAATGGCTATCCAAGGTGAGAGCTTGTGATATGACACCACAAGCAATTATGACGACCTTGGTAACAAATATTCTTTGAACTAATTCAGTGTAATATGCTGACGTTACATACCACTTGCCCCACTAAGGCCATACATTCGACACAAGAACTCATAGTCTCCAGACAAGAACAAGTGAACTGTACATTCCCTAAACAAAAATGATTTAGTTTTAATTTTTGGTGCTATTTATGTTTACAACTTCATCATACTTAATCTGCATTCCTTGCGCCTCTTTTATGTGTTCTTGATACATGTCCAGAGCTGTATGGAGATTTGTGGTCGTGTCTGAGGCCTTAAAAATGGAGAGAAGACACGTCTCCTTGATTGAATTGGGTGCCCTGGTGTTTACAAGCTGCAGGGTAAGCTTGAAGCTACCGTGCCCTTTGTCTCCACTCAGCTTCAACCAAATTTGACCAGAGGGTATGCCTCCTTTATGCCAAGTCAAACCAGGACCACTATTACAAGGTAATTTTTTATATGTATTTTATAATGAACAATTTTTACATAGTTTTTACCTATCGTGTCTTTCTATGGTATCTGCAATGGCAGCAATTAAATTTGGACGGTAGCAAAAGGGAACATCCTGAATTTCCTCCTTGGTCTTATCGGGAGAAAAGGTAAAGGGAGCTCGTTCAGCAACAAAGTTGTCACCCACAATTTCTTTTGCTACCTTTCGCTGCTGCCTCTCGCTAGCTATGGACATGTTCAGGGATTTAAACCATCTATACAAAGAGTAGTTCAAAATAAGAGCATACAAGTATGACAATGCAATTTTGTTGTTGTTGTTATTAGAGTTGCCTTCTAAGGAGGACCCTCAGCTTTGTCCAGGGGATCGAGAGATCAGCCTTCATAGCAAGAGCATGATCTACTGGGATAGCAAGGGGAAGAAGTTGTACCTGCTGGAGAAGTTCTTCGCGCTGAACTTTAGTCAGGCAGTTGACCTCAGCAGCTAACTGAGAGGTGCCATCACCTCCGCTGGTAACTTCTCGTACAGTCTCCAGAACACGGGCCCTTCTTTTGACTGTCCTGCTGCTAGCTTCACCACTTGCTATCCGACACCCTGGAACTTGCATTAGAGTGATTGGCTATATAGTTGGATAGCGCATTACGTAAGTACAACATTGAGCAATGTAAATAAGTACTGTATTTATTATTGTTGTTATTATTATTATTATTATTATTATGGTTATTATTATTGTCAATATTATTATTATTATTGTCAATATTACTGTATTATTGTTATTGCTGTTGTTTTGTGGTTCCTACCTGACCACTGGTTGGCACTTTTATAACTCCAGATGCATTGGAAGCACTTTCTCCATGGCGAATGAGTCGCCTGATTAAGTGCTGAGCTGCTTTCACTTCTGTGGGAGTTGCTGGTTCTGTGGTTGGCTTGCTGAATATATCTTTCAGCGTCACCTTAGATGGTGAGTCAGTGTTCACCATGTAGGACTTACATCTGCTATCAAGATGTCTTTGGTAGTCCTGAAGCTGAACGGTTTTTCCACACCTTCTGATGCAGGACACAAGCAACTCGGATAGCAGGGACATGAACAATGGTGGAGCAGCACTTATAGTTTCACTGTTCAATGTGTGACTGAAGCAGCATGGACAATTTAATGAGTAAGCAATCTGGATACTCTCACAACAACACTGTGAACAGATTGTCTCTCCACAGGAAAAAGATACGGGATTAGCTGCTACTTCACAGCAGATGCAGCAAAGGAGCTTGTTCACAGCTGAAGAAGATACAAATTGAGGATGTGGATCTTCCTTTGGAAAAGGGGATAGTGCGAGGGATCTGATGTAGTTGATCACAGCCTTGGGTGTCTCTCCACTGGGTCTGCCCCTTCCTACCACTTTTGTGGCTGCTTTCCTTCCTCCTTTGGCAGACTGTAAGAAGTTTAAGCATATCTGTGAAGTGAATATTGTAGTTTAAAATTAATTAAAAGCTAATTTATAATTAGTAATGCACTTGAGCTGGCAAGAAATATTAGCTATAATTTTTTTTTTTTTATTGTGGGGAGGAAATTTTAGCTGCTTCTTTGGCTGGGAAAGGAAGTTGGAGTTTCTATTCAATTGTATTATCAAGGTTTGCCTTGCCTTGATTTGTGGGTTGACCTGTCATTCTCTGGTTAACCTGTGAGATGAGTCTGCCTTTCCTTAATTATGGGCTATCCTGTCTTGCTCTTTAGCTATCTAATCTGAGATAGCTGGTGAATATAATATATACAATTTTTTTTAAATTTATCAATAGTATTTTCAGGGTCTGCAATTTAGCCTACCAGTCAGATATATAAGGTGCATAAACATCATAATATTGTTCTTGTAATGTTATCATCATCATCATCATTATTACTGTTACTATTATTATTATTATTATTATTATTATTTTGTTATCATTAGTATTTTATTTTAATTTTTTTGGTTATTTTTTTGTGCAGTTACCTGGCAGTCCTCATCAGTATGTGAGGTCCATTCTTTGGCTGTCATGGGCTGAAAGGGAGCACCGTCTTGACTGGCCATCTTGATTCTCCTTAGCTTCAGGAAGCAAGGATGACAGAACATGCGGGGTGTTGCAGTGATGGCCACTAAACTGCCACCAAGGTCTCTGGGAACTCCCGTAAAATTCTCCAGATCCATCGTGTGCTCAGTGCAGGAATGGACTGACTGAGTTTTCCTCCCTTTAGATTTGTTCAGTCTTCCTCCACAAATTCTGCAGTGCTTCTGCAGCTCTTGATCATGGAATGTGATCAAACTTTGAATTTAAAAGTTGCATGCTTTGTGGAGGACATATGGTACATAAAAAAAATTGAATCCATTTGATTTGCTGATTTTCTAGTAGATGTGTTCTTATTCTATTGACTGATCTCATTGCAAAGACCCAGAAAAGTTCAAGTAACCAGATACTCCACCAAACAAGGAAGTAACCAAAATTGAGTTCACACCTGTTGGTTGTGGTATGCCAGGAAAAGGGTTATGTAAGGGAATACCCTAGTGGTTAGCTATGCACAGGGGGGAGAAGTATTAGCTCAAAGATTGTGGTTTGCCAAGAGGTCGCGCAGCTAAGTCATGAATTTATTCATGAGCATACCGGAAATGCTCCCGTGTAGCAATAATTATTCACTAAGTGTTACAATTGAAACACTCGTGCCTAGTGAGTTACGTGCTTACCTCAGCTTCTCCCAAGTAATGGTGGCTACCTTGGTTTTAATATTTAGCCACTCTGGCCACCAGTGGTACACTTGACAACCAATGAGAGGCATTTAGCAGCCCCCAAAACGATGAGGGTTTGCAAATTATGTTTGGTAAAGGGTTTCAATGCCATAGTAACCAGTCACAGTAACTTTTTTGGGTTAAAAAACAAGCGCTTCAAAGGAATTATCTCACAATTTGGAGCCCAAGTTTCAAGCTTAAAGCTGAAGAAAGAAGAAAGTGGGGTCAAGCCTAAAAAGCTGTGTTTTTAGGTGGAAAAAAGGCACCCACACGTGCGTTTAAAGGGCATACGTACCATCCATACATACATATAATAATTTATAACCTATACCTGATTTTGCATTGTCCACCCCTAATACTGTCTTGCTCGCTCGCCAATTATTGGCGAGCGAGCGTAGCGAGCGAGTCACTTACAGGCGTAACATAATTGAAAATCGGAGATGTTTGTTTGTTTATGTATATGTTTGGACGTACGTAAGGTATTTTTGTACTTTGACCCTCTCGTTTTTGTGTTAGTTTGGTGGTCGACCCCGTCCCAAACTTCACTAAACAGAATCCTCTGTTTATCGATCAGTACCCGTATCACCTTAGAAATTGAATTATTTAACGTTTTGAATTCTTTTACGAGTCCAGTTAAAATTGAAAACTTACGGGATTTCCATTTCTATTCGAGTTAGCGGCGGTGGTAAGTCAATGTGCTCTTTGGCATGGTTATAAGCCATGCGCAATTGAAAATGCATTGTCCACTAGACTAACCGCGAAGGTAAATCTTGTGTAGGTGTATGTCCAGTTGTGTCAAAGCATTGTGCTTTACGGCCACTATTTAGCTAAAGAATATCACAAAGAAAACGTTTAAATAGCGTGTATTGTTTTGTTGTTGTTATTCCTTCAATTCAAACAGTTGCAGTGAGTTGTTACTATGGTACTGAAATCCCTTTACAGTGTATACGTAATTTAAAAACTTGACCTTGTTTTCAGTAGCTTCAGTGTTAGAAGTCAAAATCATTCATATAAAAATAGTATAGTCTTTAGGCTCGCTCGCCATTTTGTGCTCAAGCACATCACTAGTATATGCATATATATATATATATTATATATTATATATATATTTATTGCAGCTTTGATATTTTTTCTTGAATATTTCCGCATCACGCGAGCGTTCTGTATTCTCCCATATTGTACGGTTTATATTGTACGGTACACTACGCATGCGCGTAGCGAGTAAAATCAATGAAAATTGAATTGTAACCGGTTGAGAAAAAATATCAAGGCAGCAATAAATCACTTATCACACTCGTCGTACAATATGGGAATGATATTTTACTCTCACGCCACATTTTCACTCGCCTTTGGCTCGTGAAAATATTTTGCGTGCTCGTAAAATATTTTCCCATATTGTACTCTGACTCGTGCTATAAGTATTATATATTTATTTATTTATTCCACCCTAGATATCTTTACAATGATATTTTTAGGTACATGACCTGTGAAATAACTCATGATATTTCATGCATGCCTGGTATTTCACTCTGTATTGCTCCTTATTTCACGCTGTATTGCCAAGCTCATTACCCTAGTAGTGATAGCAACCAGCTAACCACTTTTCCAGGTTTTTACAGCTACCTTCCTCTGCTATACCCAACAAGGGGTAGAGCAGCTGCTAACATATAGCTGGGGAGTTGGGGAACCCCTATAGCCAATTTCACACCTTGTGAGTTAAGGTCCTAGTACAAACTAAAGTAGTGAAGATATCTAGGGTAGAACAAACAACTTACTGCACTCTTCAGAGTGATATGGCAGGATATTTCATTCTTAAGTTTTATTTCACTCACCTCATGAAAATAAATTAGCCTCCTCTTAGTTAACGTTGAATTCCGTAGTCTAACCAGGAAGTCCTGGTTACATAAGACTTTTACTTATGCTTGGAAAATGGTGGTGCTCAGATCAGCTGAAAAGCATGGCAGTAAGTTATAGTTGGGGCCGCTTACTTCGTTGATGGGGTAAGCCTTACTCAGTCTAGACCGTACATTGTGTAAGAGTACTAGACAGGTATAGCTTTATGCATATAGACATAGTTTCGCAGGCCGTTTTTTCCATCAAGAAATCATTATTTATTCAAGTTCTGAAAGAGATCAGTAATTAACTAAATAAGGGAACGTGATCTACTAATACTAATGAAATTATATTATAGTGTACTGGACCTTCACTAATTTGGACTGGGATTAGAAATTACAAAACACAATCTTTGAATGAATTTACAAAAATGCAGGCAAAATATTTAGCATAAAATATTGAAGCTTTAATAATTTCCTGGGATTCAGGGGTTCGCGTGAACCTTCTTTCAACTTAATGATATTCATGCATTAATCTTTCTAAAAACTGGATATAATGTTCAGTTAGTTGTGCAATATTTTATTCCCTCAAAATTATAGTAATTTACACAATAATATGCTCACTGAGCTTGCAGGGAGCACAAAAACTGATAGTCTTGTATCTTTTGAAATGGTTAAGGAACATGTCTTGGTTTCTAATGGCCTTGGGTGGGATATCATGTCTTGTATCTTTTGCAGACTAAAGTCCAAATTCCAAAGAACCAATTGCATGGTGGCAAGAATTACATACAAAGCTAAAGCCTCTCTAAAAATGATTCCAACATTAACTGAAGTCGACGCCACAGCCATTGATTTAGTTGCTGAAGCACGTGATGTATGCAATGTGACATCTATTCTGTCCCATGATGGCATTGAAAAGGTATTAAATCCTATGTATAATCAAACAATGCTATTTTTATGGCATTTGAGTCTTACCTGATCGACCATAAATAAGTTATGAGACACAGGCAAAAACAAGTAGTTATTATTCTGACAAGTCTTATTACAATAGACATGATTCCAAACAAACTGACAAACACTGTCCCATGAATGTCCCAGGCCCGATGGTGATGAGTCAGTAGATGAAACTTCTAAATCCAAGCAGGCTGGTGTTACCTGGGGCGATAGAATATTAGTTTACCACACATATGGGTAGAAGATCACTGGAGTACTGACTGCCCAGAGAAGGCTAGAAATAAGGATAAGTCCTCTTAAAGTACCTCTGAGCAGTAGACTAAGCCTACACACACTACACGGGTTTCACCCACTCATAAACCCAATTTATCTCCTTCTATGTTGTTACAAGGAAAAGCTGGGAATAAACCAGCTACAATATTATTGGATACTGGGGCAAATTTAACCTTGGTTCAGAAAGACTTGGTTCCTATGATTGCTATACTGAAGGATTTTTAAACATTCGCGTTGTAAATGATATTTTTGAAATACCTAAAGCTAAACTTAATATTACTGCTGGCAATATTACTCATACTCTTACTGTAGGCAAAGTTTCGTGATGTGATGTTCTCTTACACCTTGACTTTGGAGATCACTTTGTTGAGCTTGCCTCACTATCCAAGGAGCAGCAACTTCTCCTTAACAGGGCACAAGACAAGAAATCCTGGAGCAAGAACAAGAAGCTCAGTTAAGACAGAAAACTGAGGGTTCAACTGCATTATTCCAGATAACAAATTTCAAAACCAGAGCAGCAACAGCCTGCACTGATGGAGCTAGACCCAGATGAGGCCATCTAAGTCCAATGTTATACCAAACAATGCTGTTATAGTTTTTCTGCTATTGTTTTGCCTAAACAGCTGGTCAATGACATAGTAACTGCTGGTCATAATCGTTCAGGCCACTTTGGTGAACCAGACACACTCCATTAGTTCTAAGCATTTTACTTGGCCAGGGATTGCACATGATATACAACACAATTTGTGAGGTCATGTACTCACTGTCAGACTAATTCAAAGGCCAATCAACTAAAGCACCATTGTCTGTTACTGAGAAATTACTCAAACATTTGAAAGAGTTTCTATTGATTCAGTAGGACCTTGTATACATGCAAAATAAGATTGTTATGCTTACATTCTTACAGCTGTATTCTTAGCTACTCACTTTGCAGGACTGTTCCTCTAAAGTCAACACAGCTGAAGATGCAGGGAAATCTGAGGATAAAAAGCAGCTAGAAGTGAAGCCAGCACACCCAGTGAAGGCTAACTGGCTTACTACTAAGGATTCCACTCCTACTATTCCCATCACAGTCAATGACCTACCAGCGGAGGTGGTCATTGACACAGGAACTGAGGCCACTCTAGTGGAATTATTGAGTCTAGCACTGCAAATTGGGCATTCCTAGCTTTACCAGTGAAGAAATAGTGGCCTAAGAATTGTCACTGATTATAAAAAAATTGATGCTGAGATTGTGAAAGAACATTTTTTACATTCCCACAATTGAAGAGGTTGTTGGTAGACTAGGTATGGCTAAATTTTATTCCAAACTTGACCATTCCATCAGACTCAAAACTTCCTTTATGCCTTTCAGCAAGTTTCAATACCATCAGCTTCCCTTCTGACTCCCTTTGGACTAAAATATGCCCCAGCTGCTTTTCAGATGATGATGACTAGACGTTTGTCTTGTCTAGATCACTTTTCCACTCCACATATTCATGATATAATTGTATCTTCTAGTTCATAGTCTGAGCATGTGTCTCATATTATGGAATTATGCAAGCATTTTGTTACTGTAAAATCATCTCAGTGTGTGTGCCATCGGGGGATGTGGTAGGGGGGTGGGGGGGGGGGTGGGGCCCTTCATTAGAATTTTTGGGAACAGTTATTGGTTGTCATGGTATTTCTATTCCACAAGCTCATTTATAGGCATTTCAATTTACTATTCCTGATATTAATGATGTATTATGCTTGTTGTGTGATGCTTCCTCAAGAGGGTTGGGAGTGTTTCATGCGTCTACAGGAATCAGAAGGAAGTCCCTGTAGCCGATTACAGTCAGTCAGAATCACTACAGCACTTCAAAGTGTATCTGATTGGCCATAAATTTGAAGTCTTCACTGAGCATGAGCACTCAAGGCACTGATGACCTCAACCAGTTTGAATTCTCATCTGTGGTGATGGTTACTCACTGTCTTGGATTTTTCATTTCAAGTCAATTACCGACAAGGAAAAAACCATTCTTTGCCAGATGCCTTACCTCGACAATGTTGGGATGAACTGCCTTCTTTGTAGTGCAAAGATGTGATGAGCAGCTCTCCTTCAAACAGAATCTCTTTCATTGCTGACACCAATCTCCACAGTTGGGGAAAGTGAGGTGGAATTCCCACCAACAAGCAGGATTCCACACACAAGGATCATTGCTTTCTGCTGACAATGCATAATATGTTCTCTGATCCTCACACCTTTCTTTTTGCTTTTTTTGTTTATACACAGAACTCAACTTATCACTTGCTGTATTTTCATTTCTATTTCATGCACTTCAGGAAGAGGGTGTGACAGGCAGTTTTCTATATATATTGTCTGCTCTAGTACACCTGATTCAGTCTTCACGTGTCCACTTCAAACTTGTATTACTTTGTCAGAAGAGTTTACAAAGCCAAACCCTCAGAAATCTTGGGTTGTGGATGCATGCAACTGGGTAGAGAAGGAATAAGAGAGCTTCTCATAGTAGTTAGCTGCAACCCCCTTCCTCTCTCTTGTGGGTCAGTGTTGATTCTGGTGGTGGCCAACTGAGCACTCCTGTGGCTACTAGTTTTGCTTCTTGCCACACCTCCGTCCTACTCCCTATTCATTTATCCATCTCTGTTAATCATTAATCCATCATTAATCCATCAGTGTTCCTATCCGTATTGTCATGATATTTATTCTCTAAGTGAACATTTCAATGCAAAATTTGTAATGTTTTAAAGTTCAGTTTCCACTCATTTTTAATATGTATTTGTAGAAGATAATTAGAAACTTAGTGAGAGAGATTTCTGGTTCCAAGTGCAGTGTTTCTAACAACACTATTGTGACTCTGTGTTGTCTGATGTTTGTAGGTGCCATCATTAGTGCTACTATAGATATTGATAATGATAATTCACGATTACTAGATCGTAATGATCTACAGCTAGTCATAGAAGGAATAACTACAGGAGCACAAGCTACATCAGTGACTTGGAGAAGGAATGGAAGTATGATTACTACTGGTGGTGGATTCTTTATAGGAGGAGGAGAGACTAGACATACAGGCAATCCTCCATGTGAGAGTAGGATGTACAGAGTTGCTATACAAGCTAGTGGCTATCTACCTGGAAGTTACACATACATTGTTGATAATGCTGATACAGCAGATCCTGGAGTGACATCACCAGTATTTGAAGTGCAAGGTATGCATTTGAATATTATTAATTTGTATCTGCTCTATATTTCATTGACCATGCTTCCTAATTACAGAATTAACACGGGAGTGTAAAAGAAAAATGTGATAATACACAATAAGACAGTGTAGTGTCGTATATTTAAAATTATTGTTGATGTAAATAAATAGGCAGTTTGAAGATATTATTTAAATTGATATTTCTACTTTATATCTATTAAGTCATTTGGAGTGCAACTACTGAGTGCATTTTATATTCCAGATCCAGGTCCTCCTACTAATATTGTATTGAGACAGATTAGTAATAGGAGAGTACAGGCCACCTGGACTCCTCCAGCTGGTTTCTCTGGAGCTACATATCGTGTGTATATAAACACTGACATGGTCAATACTGGTGGTACTGCAGTGAATGATGGAACTACTTTTACTAGTGCTAGTTTTGATACTGGCTTCACTGTCACTCTTCGTATAAGAGCTACTACTGGCACATATTACAGTGTCCCAGCTGTGTCTGAAACATTCACTGCTAGAGGTGAGGAATTGCAAGTACAATATTGGATCACCATCAGCCATTGATGTTTATTATTATATCATTATTGGCGAGCGAGCGTAGCGAGCGAGACACTTACAGGAGTAGCACAATTGAAAATCGGGGATGTTTGTTTATTTATTTATATGTTTGGACGTATGTATGTCATTTTGTACTTTGACTCTCCATATTTTTGTGTTCGCTCGGCGTTCGACCCCGTCCCAAACTTCACTAAACAGAATCCTTCGGTTTAGCGATCATTACCCGTATCACCTTAGAAATTGAATTGTTTACTGCTTTGAACTGTTTTACGGGTGCACTTAAAATGCAAAAACTTATTAAATAACGTGACTTGATTTTGTTGCTTCTTTTTCAATTCAAACAGTTGCGTGAGCGGTTACTATGGCTATGCCGCATATATTTAATTTAAAAACTTGACTTTATTTTAGTAGCTTGAGTGTTAGTTGTTAAAATCAATCATTTAACAATAGTGTAGTTTAAGGCTCGAGCACACCACTAGTAATATTATATACTGTCATAGCATATTCAAAATAGTGTCTGACTATCCCATTGTGTACCTGTATCTAAAATAATTAAATTTCTGATGTTTGAGTCACACTAATAATATAGTAAGCTATAGTGATTCAAAGATAGTGAGACTAATTTATTCATTAGAAACTCAAATACATTTGAGTGTTAGGATAATTAACTGTATCAAACAAAACAATTATTTATCATTTCTTTCTCAGCCTTCTTTTACTCATTAGTTGTATTCTCTCTCTCTCTTTCACAGGCTATTCTAAATAGCACAGAATTAAAAATATTTGGTCATTGCATTAAGCAAGCGGTCCTGGTTTGATTCCCAGTGGCAACCAAACATTTTTTATTCTGTATTGTTTATGAAGGCCTGTGAAAGAGTGAGAATACATCTAAAACAATTATTGTTGCTATTTTTATATGACAGTCATTATTACTGGGCGAGCGAAGCAAGACCCTCACTAACGAGTCTCATTAGAGATTCTGGTGTATATATATTATTATGGTAAAGTTCAAAGGGGTCAATGCATGACCAACCTCAGAAGCTACTCCATAATATTAACATTAGTGTAGGCACAAGAAATTTAGGAGAAAAGACTTCGAAAATGCCAGGAAAAAGAAAAATGGCAAAGAGTTAAGGAGACAGAAAAGGAGCGACATTTACAGTTAAGTTATAAAAACTTATTGGAGTTCATCTAATCTTCTATTTGTGGCGATGGAAAGTCATCTTGGTTAATACATTGTTTGACTTAGCTATATGTCAAACATATGCCTTGTGTTCTTATTTGAAAATTCATTGTCCAATAGTCAAGTCACTAAGAGAATACAAAGTAATACTTTATCTACTCGAGTTCTGGTATAATAGAACATCTTCAAAGAAGTGTACTTGAAAAGGCAGCTAGAATCCTTTGTTCAATTCTTACCTATCATCCTGGGAAATTTGATTGCTTACCCATTACTTACTAATCAATATTATTAGGTACTGAACAGAGCCTGATAACTGTTGCCACATAGAAAATGCATTAAAGTAAACAGGATGTGGCTTAGGGCAATATTTTTCCATATCACCTGTGTTCATAGTTATTACGTTGGGTTATTACATCCCCCTAGGTAAATTTCTTGTTACCAAGGTATTCGCCCATGAGCAGTACCTAATAAATTTATTATCCATTGGATACCCGAGAATATCACTCGTCTGATTGGCGGTATTTACGCTCGTGCCTGCGGCCCTCGCGTAAATACTAAGCCAACAGACTCGTGATATTCTCCTGTATCAAATGAATAATATATACTTTATTAAGTGGCTATCTTCAATTTTAATTTAAATCACCAGCTCGCTCACTATTTGTATGAAGCCCATTACTGCTGTTACTATTGATGTTACAGCACAAATGGTTAGCAAGTCAGGGTGTGTAAGCTATTCAAACACGAGAAGCTAAATTAATCTACATTTACATAAGTTTGCCTGAACTTACCTGTTCGTAGCTCCGATAGCTCCTATTTACCTGAACTTACTGTTCTAGCTCCTATTCACCTGAACTTACTGTTCTAGCTCCTATTCACCTGAACTTACTGTTCTAGCTCCTATTCACCTGAACTTACTGTTCTAGCTCCTATTCGCCTGAACTTACTGTTCTAGCTCCTATTCACCTGAACTTACTGTTCTAGCTCCTATTCACCTGAACTTACTGTTCTAGCTCCTATTCACCTGAACTTACTGTTCTAGCTCCTATTCACCTGAACTTACTGTTCTAGCTCCTACTCACCTGAACTTACTGTTCTAGCTCCTATTCACTAGTTTAGGAAGGCATCACTTGGTTCATTGAATCTATTGACCTTGTACATTAGCTAACAAATATGTAATTACTTTTTCACCTCAAGTTTCCCAGTAGGTGTGGCTTCTGTACTAAATAATCCATTCTGACTATAATGACCAGTGATTCTCAACAAAAAGCTCTCCAGCTACTAAAAATGTCCAGTTTTAAATTTCGCATATACATGTATAGAGGGTTCAATGTCATAGTAACCAATCGCTGCAAATGTTTTACTTGAAAAAAAATAGAACAAAAAGACAAATGAAAGAAATTATTACACATTTTTAACCCAGCCATAACTAAGACTTGCCTACTGCCGTAGTAGCCAACAATGCTGTGTAAAGATAATACAGCTAATGTGTTTATTTGAGTTCAATGTTTACTTTGTGGAATTTGATCTAGTGAACTTTCAAGTAAGAGCAATATTGTTGTGAAAAGATGTATAACAATGACAATAAATCTATTAACCAAAATAACTTACCACTGTGTGGTGGAAGCAGCTGGGAGAGAACCAAGTAGGCTGCCACCAGAGTGTCAGAAAGCACTTACACAACCCTTTCACAGGCCCTTAGCTAGCCAAGCTGCTGCTGTTTAAAGCAGAACAGAAGGTTCACAAGAGTTAAGTGTGGTAAAGCATGACACTGAGAAACACATGCTCAGACCAGCCATTATATATGAAACCAGTCTGGGCGTGCTCAATGAAAGTCTGGTGACACAGGAAAGGAATGATGCAATGGGAAGTGGGAGATAAATGGAATAAGTAATAGCTAGTACAGAAAATAATAGAATAATAAGGCATGCTAATAATCTAATAATAATGTGATGTGTTTAGTGTTTCTAGTGGGAGTGCTCAGGGGTGTGGTTTATAGGAATGTGGTAGGTATTCTACCACATCTCCCCCTTATTCGAAAATTGAAGTGTGGGGTGAAGGAGATGTAGTGACGTCTACACTGAGGAAGGAGGAGTGGTTGCAGGGATGTGCTGCTGCTGTTGGTCTTCTTGGGAAGGCCAAAATTGTCTGGACAGGGCGTCTGCAACTGAATTTGCTGAACCTTTCACATGACATAACTCAAAGTTATAGTCTGCCAATTTCTGCTTTCATCTGCATAGACGTGCTGAAGGAGGCTGGCCATCAATAATGTCAGTCAGGGCACTGTGATCAGTGAATGCCTTGAAAAATCATCCAGATAGGAAGAAATGGAAATGAGTGATGGTTGACAGGAGGGCAAGGGCTTCTAGGTCAATAACAGGATAATTATTTTCCCTTGGGAGTAGTTGCCGGGAGTAAAACGCACATGGTATCCAAGTAGAGTCTCTATAAACACAGAGAGATCCACCAACTCCACTGTAGGAAGTATCTGTAAAAACACTCAAAGCATCGTTAGCATTAGGAATAATCAGGGAAGTATGGGATGATACAGAACTAATAATATAATTAAAAGCTTATCATAGCGTAATTTGTCTGGGCTGTGCTTAGTCAGGTGAGAATTTAAGACAGCAGTGTATTGTGATAAGGCGGGAATAAAACGAGAATAGAAAGTGATGAGCCCAAGAAATGATTTGAGAGAAGATTTGGTGGACGGGATAACATAGTTTGAGATGTGAGCGATTCTTGCATCTGGGATGGACAGTTTGCCATAGCCAACATGGAAGCCAAGGAAGTCAAATGACCTGAAACACCAGCAGCATTTTTAGATTGCTTCACTGTGAGGCCTGCTCCAGCAAGCCTGGAAAGAACAGAAGTAATGTGGGAAAGATGATCTGTGAAGGAAGTAGAAAAGATGATTACATCATCAATATAAGGGAGTGAGAATGCTTCTAGGCCTCTCAAGACTGTCTGCATCAGCTGTTGGAAAGTGATGGGAGCATTGGTTAGGTCAAAGGGCATAACTTTGTACTGAAATTTTTCCTGAAGACAGGTGAAAGCAGTCAATTCTTTAAAGTCAATAGCCATGGGCACCTAGAGGGATCGTGTAAGAGGGAGACCAAATGGGTGTTGTGGATGTAACAGAGATAGAGTGATGGACAAGTGACGTGATGCCTGGTGAGTCTGAGAAAACTGATGGAAATGAATCCAGGACACACTGCTGCTGATGAGGTGACAAGTCAACTGGTTGGGGTGCATTATTAGGGGGTTGAAATTCATCCTGCGTTCATCAGGCACAATGAGGCATCTGTGAACAGGCAAAACTTTCTTTAGCTGTGAAAGATGTACTACTTTGGGTTTAACTTTCTTGCCCTGGGGAACAATGGAACAGTTTACGGGGGGCAACAATTGGGAGATGGTGTAAGGACCGTCCCAGGATGCATCCAAACATTTGTTGATGCCTGGAGCTCTTTTATAAACAAGATCACCAATGTTAAAGTTAGCAGCAAGTGAGGCTTCTTTGGACAGTCTGTGAGAAGGGAGTTTGGCCGAAAGAGACTTCTTTACAAAGTGTGTTTGGCATGAAAGCATGTTCTCAAGGTCATGGATGAATTTAATGGAAGTAGATGAGGGAGAAGTCACAAGTGATTTGAGTGTGGAAAGAATGAATGGTGAGGGTTTAAGGAAAAGAAGCTCATGGGGTGTAAAGCCATAGCGGGAGTGGGGAAGACTTCTGGCAAAGTAAAGAATGAGATCAAGGACAATAGGCCAATCATGTTTTTGTAAGATGCATTTTGAAATCATAGCTTTGAGTGTGGAGTGGAATCTTTCAAGGCGTCCATTGGACTGTGGATGGTAAGCTGATGTACGGATGGACGAGATGTTGAAACGCTTTTTGAGGTGTGAAAGAGTGAGAGACATGAAATTGGAACCTTGATCTGTGAGAATGACAAGGGGTGGACCCAAAATAGAAATGATAGATAGAATGGCTTTTGAGGTGTCTTCAGAAGTGTATGATTTGAGGGGAATGGCGAATGGAAAACCCGAAGCAAGCTCAAGGCAAGTGAGTATGAATCTGTATTTGTGTTTAGAGGTGGGAAGAACTCCAACTATACCTAGAGCAAGTTTCTCTCCCCTCTCTGAGATGATTTCTGGCTCCAACATGGGTACTTTTGGGGCACCAGATTTGTTAAAACGTGTGTACTTGTCACATGACTGAGCGTGTCTTCTAATGTCTGAAACAAGGTTTGGCCACGTGAAATGTTTATTGACCAGGGACCTGGTGCCATGCCCAAGGCCTTCATGTGCAGCAATGAGAACTTTATCCCTGAGTGGTTTGGGAACTACAAGGGCATGAGAAACAGAGTGTTGAGTGGAAGTGAGACACATGAGCAATTTGTCAACCACAAAGAAATGCTTGTCTCCATTCTTAGCATGCTCCCAATGTTAATGTTTCATCCTCATGTTGTAGTTGAACAAACTTGTCTCTGGTTATGCCATCAAAGTTAAGAGTAGGAATGGAAGTGGGGGTGAGTAAAATGCCATGATTGGTGGATCGATATGGAACAACTGCATCAGATGCTGCTTGAGTGTCAGCAGAGTCACAGTCAACTGGCTCACTAATGTCATTTAATGACAGAGGAGTGGCACCTTCAGTAGTGTGCAATGTCTCAGCAACATGGGTTGCAATATCAGATTTTGCCTGCATGGCACGGGTAACCGTTAGGACAGGTGCGGGCTCGGATTTGATGTGATTGATGAGAGAAATGATGTTATCTTTGCCAAAGTCTATGCCTAGGAGAACAGTTCTAGTGAGTAGTCTGGAAACAACTGCAAGTTGGCAGATACCACTAAGAGTAGGGAGTACTACTGGAAGTTCAAAGACTGGGACTGATTTGGCAACTTGTGAAGTGCCTGAAATAGATGCAAAACAGGAGTGTAATCAATGTCAATAAAGTCGTCTGATATGAGTGAAATCTTTGCTCCGGAATCAATAATAATGGGTGCGTGTATGCCGTTAATAGTACCATCTGTGACTAAGTCTTCATCAAAACTGTTGATAGGGGTGGGCAAGGTATCACAAGAGGAAACAGTAGGTAAGGCTGCAGCAGATAGTGACTTGTTAAGTTCAACCTTCCTGACTTGTCTGGCATTGGTTCTGGGGACTGGAACGGGTCGATTTTGGGTGGGTGTGGTGGATGAAAATTGGGTGGAGTTGCTGGGTGGGTGTGACAGAGTGGGAGTGGTAGTGCAGTTGTTGGCATAATGGCCAATACTGTTACACTTAAAGCAAGTGACTGTGCTAAGGTCACGCCTAGGTAGAGAGTTGGGGCAAGACTGAGAGGTGTTAAGGTGGGAGGTGTGAGAATGGGAAGAGTGTGAATGAAGGGTGGGAGAATGAGTGACAGGTGAGGTGAGCAAGGGTGGCTTGGAGTAAGGAGGTTGCCAGGAATTGAGATGTCTAGAGTCAGAATGTGAACTGTAGTCTTGAGGCTTGTTGTGATGGAACTTAGAAGGATATGACTTGCCATGAGAAAATGTAGACACGCACCAAGTGTTACAATCCTGCACGAAAGCTTGATTGGTTGCACAAGGTTTGCTAAGCAGGACGTCTCTGTGCTCTTGGGGTAAACCAGCCAAAATGCCAATGGTGGCAAAAACATTGGACATATCCTCTATGAGTTTATCTGAACAATTGACTAGAAATGGTAGGCTATCAAGAATAATTTGGAACTTGTAACGCCAGTTATTGTACCATTGGAGTATGGTTTTTTGACTGCCAGTTCTAAATTTGAGGGGAAATGAATTCAAACATTCTGAGACAGAATAACCTCCAATGTTAAGTAGCACTATCTTCATGTCGTCATATGAGGTGCAAACGGCTACGTTATTATAGTAGGCCTCCTTATAAAATCCAGATAAGGCTGAGGGCAAATAGGTAATCCACCTATGCTGTGGAATGGTTCTAGCACTCAATTCGAATTCGAACCGGTGGAGAAAAACAAAAATGTCTTCTCCCTCCGTCATCTTGCCAATGGCAGAAGAGAGGGATTCAGGTTTGTCAAGAAGTATTGGAGTTGGGGCTGCAGGTTGAGACTGCTTTGAAAGCAACTGGGCAAACATGAACATAGTGGGGTCAATGACTGAAGCTTTAGCCTTGTCAGAGATAGATTTAATTAAAAGGGTTGGGTCATCATCAGGTTTGTCACAGGATGTGGCTAAGGGTGAGGCATCTTTAGATTGAACAGAATCAAGGGGAACAGTGGTAGTGGTAGAAGAAAATGATTCATTGGAAGAGGAAAAGCCGGAAATGACTGAATGGGCAGATGATAATGAGGGGATTGAATCAAGGGAAGAGCAAGAGTTTTCAGAATGAGTGGGGGACTGAGCTGCCATTGCTAGAGCTTTGGCTCTTTGGCGCCTAGTTTATATAGTAGATAAATGATACACTGATAAACTAATAACACAATATTACAACGTCCGAGCACAATACAGAATGCAACAACAACAATGCACTAATAGAAACTAATAACTTGCACTCAAGAAGCAGAAGAGCTGAAGGCTGTAGATGCTGAGGAAGAAACTCAATGAAGTACCAGGTGAAGGCTGCTGGAGGTAGACTGGAAATTCCAGAGAAAACAAAGCACACAATATTGGCAAGGGTTCGTGTAAGTGACCACTTGATCGAGATTGGAACGGCAGAGAAGACTGCTGTAGAATAGGCAGGAACAGACTGCTGAACTGAAAAGAAATGAGTTGAGATGGAAACCCTCTACGTCTGGAGTCAGGGATTGTTCAGTTATGGAGCGTCGCAAATCTCAAAGGGCAGTAATCAAAGAAGTGAGCGTCGATGGTAGGCCGTCTCCAAGAATCCAACACTGAAGAAGAATGCTGGACCACCGCTGGCACCAGGTGTGGTGGAAGCAGCTGAGAGAGAACCAAGTAGGCTGCCACCAGAGTGTCAGAAAGCACTTACACAACCCTTTCACAGGCCCTTAGCTAGCCAGCTGCTGCTGTTTAAAGCAGAACAGAAGGTTCACATGAGTTAAGTGTGGTAAAGCATGACACTGAGAAACACATGCTCAGACCAGCCATTTGAAACCAGTCTGGGCATGCTCAATGAAAGTCTGGTGACACAGGAAAGGAATGATGCAATGGGAAGTGGGAGATAAATGGAATAAGTAATTAGCTAGTACAGAAAATAATAGAACAATAAGGCATGCTAATAATCTAATAATAATGTGATGTGTTTAGTGATTCTAGTGGGAGTGTTCAGGGGTGTGGTTTATAGGAATGTGGTAGGTATTCTACCACACACTGCCACTAATTTGATTTGAAAATGAACTCCAGTAATTTAAGACCAAGCTGCTTCCACAATAATTCACATTATGTGAAAAATAACCTAATTCAAAGCAGTAATCATTGAACAAGTCCAGTTGTGTGAAAGTTTTGTGAGTTACAGCTTCTACTTAGCTAAAAAATATCGAAGGTTTAAATAATAGTTACTATGGCATTTAAATTCCTTTACGGATTAAACGTAATTTAAAAACTCGACATTATTTTAATAACTTAGAGTGTTAGAAGTTAAAATCAATCATATAATAATAGTGTAGTTTTAGGCTCACTCATCATTTGTGCTCAAGCACATCACTAGTTACCTTTAGGACTGAATGATGCCTTCTAAGACTAGGTGAACAGGATCTAAGACATTAGCTACAGGAAAACTTAATGAATGTAGTCTTATTGTTACTTTTGTATATAAATACAGATTTAGTAAAGGCAAAATCAACTTTTATCAGATTTACTTTGTTTGAATTAACTTGTGCACAATAGCTCGCTTGTCATTTGTGTTGAAACACATCACTAGCTAGTTACACTACTACTGTTGGCTATTGCATCATGATTATAAATAGCTGATCTAATGATGCACAGCTAATATATAGCTACATCCGTTTGAATTTTCAGAGACACTTTGCATGTAATAATGTTGGAAACGCTTTAATTTGTAATAGATAAGGTTTGAACTGTTTGGTTATTTGATACTAATTTACAGGACTAGTCACTTCTCATATTGTAATAGATAAGGTTTAAACTGTCTGGTTATTAGATACTAATTTACAGGACTAGTCACTTCTCATATTGTAATAGATAAGGTTTAAACTGTCTGGTTATTAGATACTAATTTACAGGACTAGTCACTTCTCATATTGTAATAGATAAGGTTTGAACTGTTTGGTTATTTGATACTAATTCACAGGACTAGTCACTTCTCTTATTGTAGTTTATTATGTGTTGCTTTATATGGAATAGTTCATTTAATGCAATTATAATATTTACTGCATGACTCAACAATTGCAAGTTATACATACTAGTGGTGTGCTTGAGCACAAATGGCGAGCGAGCCTTAAACTACACTATTGTTAAATGATTGATTTTAACAAGTAACATTCAAGCTACTAGCTAAAATAAAGTCGAGTTTTTAAATTACGTATGCGGTAAAGCGGATTCAATGCCATGGTAACCGCTCCCTGCATTTGAATTGAAAAAGAAGCAACAAAATCAAGTCACGTTATTTAAAGTTTTCTTTGTGACATTCTTAATAGTAGTTGTAACGCACAATACTTTCACACAACTGAACATACCTACGCAAGACTTACCTTCGTGGTTCGTCTAGTGGACAATGAATTTACAAGTAAATGCTGTTGAGTAGGGCTTATAATTGTGACAAATAGCGACTAACTCGAATAGAAATGGAGTTCCCATAAGTTTTTGCATTTTAACTGCACCCGCAAAACAATTCAAAGCAGTAAACAATTCAATTTCTAAGGTGATACGGGTAATGGTCGCTAAACTGGAGGATTCTGTTTAGTGAAGTTTGGGACGGGGTCGAACGCCCATTTTGTATTGGTTACTGGGCATTTCCAATCCCGGTAAATTCTTTTATGAAGGGGTTCACTGAATGTCTTCATTGTACTTCAGATGTTCCCGAGTATGATTAATGAAATAACTTGAATGGACTAATGACATTTAAGTTACCAGCAACCATTCCAACCCTTTACATACATTGCACGTTATGAGGAAGTGTCTTCATTATTATAACCATCATCTTCTGGTACTTCTGTGTTGCAGTAGATTCCATGATGATATCAGTTATAATAACTACAGAATAAAGCAATTATACGATAAAAAGCAACTTAAATACAAACAATATTAATACATACATGAAATTTAGAGAATTTATTTTTTACCAATTAAACAGTTATTGTGACAACATGGGAATTTGAACTTTCAAACAATTCAATTGTCTTCCTATATATCTTCTTACAGCCACAATTGTTAACCCTAAGCATGTAGCATGAGAGGGTTATTGTAATCACTTTGTAAATCAGTCATGCAGTCTGGCACACACAGGACTGAACCCTTAGCACTATTACACACTAGAAAGTTATTATTACTAAATATTTTATCAGACCTAATGAATGATTTACCACACAAAAGCTTATGATCACTGCCAAGAAAAAATCATTTTCTGGAATGTTATGTTGAAAAAGAAATTCTGGCACATTGCATAGTTGTATTTCTCTTCCAATGTTCTGAAAAGCCTCCATTTTTTTAACTAGTTGTTAAGTGATAAGCCAACCTACTGACAAACCAAACACACACACTTTGGAGAGGTAATGTTGTGTTTTCATTATTTTGTATGTAATTTTGAACCTAATTGCATAATAAGAAATTCAGAGATCACATTTTTAGTTTTGTCTGTTAATATTAAATGGCAGATATCCTCCTTGAACAAATCATAACATAAAAGATGAAGTACATAATAATCATTAATTAGTTTTAGCATTTTAAATTTTCGAGTTGTTTCCAATATGTAAACAGTCAACATTTTCTGTTTTCAAATGTTTATTTACAGATGTATTGGCACCAATTATAATGACATCATCAGTGACTGCTACATCAGTTACTCTGTCCTTCTCTCAACCTACCAATAGTTTATCAGTAGATATGTACACAGTTACATTGACTGGTACTACTTGTAATGGAGTCCCTATGAGATCAGGAATTACTATGACAAACTCAGTAACTATTGGTAATCTGGAGGCTGGTATTCAATACT
>WLWD01004219.1_pt1 | contig 47974 bp, 24 predicted proteins | sample 6712731 | NCBI WGS metagenome assembly WLWD01 (sample SAMN12718690, study PRJNA576275) | sponge metagenome | isolation source: marine sponge | host: Mycale hentscheli | place: New Zealand: South Island, Marlborough, Capsize Point | collected 2014-11-01 | reverse complement strand
CAATCTGGAATGAACCTTAGAGTATGTAATTCTCACAAAATGCACAAATCTTATTAATAACACGATTTATCTGCTTCACCATGTTGAATGAGTAAACAAGTGCCAGTTTGACAACACACCTAGATCTTAGCTAATCTCCTTGTTAAATAAACCATTAATTATTTTTGCTGTAGTTAATGTGTTTGTTATTGTTGCAAAACACTATTAGGTATTTATTTATACACTGTGTCAAAAGTATTATCACTATCACAAAATTGCGGCCACATATTCAGCATTGAAATTAGCATTAAATTAAGGTAGTATTTTTTAAAGTACTTTAATGTACCAATTATTAACCTAACTCAATATTTTTCAATTCACATAAGTTTCTTAGGGTTACAGCATATTTTGTTTAACTTTAAATGGTAACTATTCGTTCTACTAGCCAGGGCAAAGTTAGGCAAACAGTACAGATAAACTTGATATTTATACTTCCCAAAAACCGTACGAATAATATTTATAATTATGTTTTCCAAGTAATAATAATTCCCAAACTCTCAATAACAGATGTTCCAGGTAATCTAACCATACAAAACATCATTTTAAAGGATAATTCTCTAATTACATCATGGACTTATGAAGCCATTCCTACCATATCTGTTAATTTCAATATTACTCTCACATTCTTGAGTCCAAGCCAATTGGAAAACATCACAATGTATGTGACTAATACTAACTCCTATAACTTCACACTGGAAGGAGTGAGGTCATGTGATCCCTTTACCATGTGTATCACAGCTACTAATATAGTAGGACAAAGTCCACCTTCATGTGTAAATAAGACTCTACCTTACATACCTTCTACAAATGATATTGACTATTCATTAATTAGTATGGAGGAATCCTACTCATTAAATCTGACAATACAGGTACTATATTGGACAATAGTAGCTGTTTTTAATAACTTTGTTAATGTTTAGATGTTAGATTGTCCACAGGATGATAACAATCTGTTGTTTGCTTTACTTCAAAGTCAAAATGCAACTTTGCCTACATTGTTATCAGAACTTGTTGGAATTAATTCGGAGTCAACAGTTATAATTTCAGGTTTAAATATAAAATCAGTTTACAACTTGACAATAATATCTAACAACAGCTTAGGAATATCATTCTCTGAATCTCAGCAATTTTGTATGTGTATATAAATAGCTAGGCATTCCTTTACTATATTATACTATTATTTTCCAAATGAATTAGGTACAAATAACATTGAAGGAGTTAATATTTGTCCTACAAAAAGGACTGGAATATATAACATATCATGTGACTTTATCATAGGATGTAATTATAGTGGATGTTCATATGATTTATCGTCAAATAATGGTAATATAAATCGCTCTATAATTGGAAAAAATTATGATTTAGTGAGAATTAATGTAAACACACAATATAACCTCACTGTCACTGATATCAATGGAGATTATGTGATTTCAATGCAACAAGTATATGTTCACTTAATATTTTTATGCTTACCCGTAACAGGTCAGGAAGACAAATAATATATGTGGTGATTATTTTATACGATCATTTTTTTGTAGGTGCCGCAACTACCACATTCAGTTTAGCAACAATTGATAATAATGGACTATTAATTACATCTGTAACAGTAGGGGTATTGATTCCTATTATAATAATTATAGTAATTCTAACAGTTGCTGTTACTGTTGTAATAATAGCAAAAAAAGGTAAGAATTTAATTAATAATAACGCAATACTATGTGTTCTATGTATAATTGCTTTATTAATAGACAAGGTGTGCTGTGAAACAAAAGAAAAGTAAGTATTCAGAAAATTTTTATGTCAACATTTCAATATAAATTAACTTCCATGAAGATCTGATGCAAGTACAAGGAAAGATGTGGATGTACGTATGTGAAAATGACAAATTTTTAACGCTACATGTTTGGATACAATACAATTTCAGTCTTTGGTCATGTATGTATATGTTACACCTGTAGTATTGATAAACATTTTAATATCTACTTTAAATGAATAGTTAGTATATATTATATTTATACGTAAGTAATTATTAACTTTAGTATTAGTTGTCACAGAAATGGATGTTTAAATTCCAATTTTGACAAAATAATATGCATAATGAGATTTAATACACTATATTTGTCTCATTAGAACAGAAGCAGAAATTAATATAACTTTTCTATCCACAAAATTAGTGAATTTAAGTGAGACTATTTTCAGCTGATTTTTTTATTGCCTTAATCTACAAATTATAACTACAATAAGAATAATATGAACTGAAAATTAGTAATAGGTTTGTGATGTTATTCTATTATTATTTAGAATTCTCTTCAATATGACAACAATGTATCATATGGTGAAATAAATGTAATTTCTACTCCACCAACTGATGACTTCATCTGTGAGAATAATCTGTCATATGACATTGTTGGGAAAACAGATCGTTCAACTATATCACGTCTTACTCCACTTTATGAAAGTGTACAATAGAATTATGGCAGAATTTTTATGACAATGAGTCACTTATAATGTTTGTGTTAAGAGCTTGTCTTACATTATTTGTAAATTGTAAAGAAAAAATCTTGTTTCAATTGTTATGTTGATGTAAATTTGAACAAAGTTCCACTTTGCAGTGTGACAAGCAATGCTTACTTTTCTTTCTTTATTTTCAAATAATGGCATTATTATGCCTATCCAAACTTAGTTCCATCTCTGAATAAATGCAATAACTAGCAAAGAGTGTGGCATCTTATTAGTGACTCACAATTTCATCTGTGTACAAACATGGTATACCTAAAAATTATTTAAATTATTACATTTTTTGAATAGAAATTGCTTTTGTTTGTTACAATATGAAATTCTGCCAAATGTGCAGGCATAATTTAAAGCTGTTATGTAAAGCACTAAAAATACAGAATATATTTGATTACATATGTTTATTGATCAACAGCATTTCAGGAAGTTGGATGAACAAAAGTATAAACTTACAACATGAAGGAAGTTGTGAGTGGTAAATGAATGAGCATGAAGAAAAATAGATGATCAAATTGAAGGAGGATTCTTGTGTGTGATGAGTGAGAAAATGGAGGGAAGCAAAATGGTAGTAGAGGAATATGGAGTAGTGAGTGAAGAGATGTAGAAAGAGTGTTAAATGAGGATATGGAAGCAAAGGGAGACAAATGAAGAGATGTAGACAGAATTAAAGGAATGTAAAGTTTTATCAGTGATTTTCTAGATGAGGAGTACTTAGCAATAATGTTAAAACTCAACAACTTTTCTACACCAATTGTGGACTTCAGTGTGTTTAACAGTACTGTTAAAATAATATACCGATGCTCAGAATGCTTATAGAATGAATGGTAGGAGTCAGTATCAGTCATATTATACACATGCATTGATATATTCCAATTGACTTGGACTAAAGAATGTTTTCAGTAATAGTGACAGAATTATACACAATAGGTATAACGTAATCCCAAGATAGTCTCTCGATTGTGAAGTATAGACTTTACTGAGAAGATCATGTTCTTGTCAATATGTTACAGAAAACATTAACTTGTAACATACATCAGTAGAATGGTGAGTGAACTAATTCGCTTAACTGTATTGTAAGTATTGAGTCAAGCATTATTAACCTGGTCTTTTAGGGTTTCTTCGGCCTATCTATACTGCTTGTACCAAGTTCTTGCCCTTAACTAATACCACTCCTATGTACAAGATACGGTTTTACGTTTTCATTTAATAATGGAAGAATATTATGGTACAATAAGTGGTCAAGACAAGAAATAAAGTAAGACTGAATGTGGAGAGCCAATTTACAGTGTTATACGGGCCGTTCAATACACCAATATTAACACTCTTATGTCAAGATATCAATGAATAGACATGAATGATCCATTCACATGAATACACACTAAACACATTAGATACCAACACAGAAATAATTCTGCTCTTTTTTTCGTTATTGCTGACCAGGTGAGGCAGGTACTAGACCTGATGAGGCAGGACCCCACATCCCCTGCGAAAGAACATGCCTGGTCTTCTGATGTGATAACAACCATCAGTGGCATTCAAGTTTTAACGGCAAAATGTCAACTTTTGTGGGGTTGCGTTCTGGACTCTGGAAATGGAAATAACCTTTCATCAGCTAAAAGTGAATCATTGAATGCAGATGGGTAGTGTTAGTGACTACATGAGTGTGCATGTCATGCACCACTATCAGTACTCATTCCATACAAAAATAAACTTAAAAGCAACAGAACACTGTCCATATGACTACTACAATAGTATCATCAAAATTAACAAAGCATGGGCCTTACTACCTAGTTGAACAGTAAGCTTTAGAAGAATGCTAGAATATAATTTAGATAGGGTTTTTCCTCAAATTTCAAATATAGCCAGTTTTACTTAGTGCAACACAAAACCAGAGATAAAAATATTTTGATTAAGGGAAGTGCAGTATGTTGACTACTATTACCCGTGCCTTTTATCCCCTAACCCCCCCCCCCCCCCAAAAAAAAAAAAGTAGTGACGCAATATTACATATATGAATATGGATGATATCTTAAAACATAATGGTGTTCATACACAAACCATGAACAAGAGAGAGAGAATGGACTCCCACATTTGAGATTCTCACCTCAATTTCCATCTTGCCAGAATTGGTTATTATAAGGTGCTTGGTCCCAACATATTCAGATTTGTGAACTAATTTAAAAAGTAAAAGTTAAGTATGTCAGCCAAGTTATCTACATCTTTTTGTTTGATCTCCTCTTCCTTCTCAATGGGACCATGCCTGTCTGGAGGCAGCCTATAAAGAACTGACCAGAGACAGTCATGGACTCTGATAAAGACACTCTGATACTCTCTCTTCAAAATCTTTATTTGGATTTATTAAAAATGATATGAAACTTGAACTGACAAGAGAATTAGTATAGCATTGTTGGGTGGACCTAGTCAAGAAGCAGTGGGTCTGACAAACCTGGTGGCACGTTTAACATTGAGTAACCAGCAATGGGATCACAAAGAAATGATAATAGAATGTAAATCTGACCAATCACAAAGATGATAATGAACTGTTAAACTAATCAATCAAATGAGAGAACAAACATTCACATAAATTGTAACAAGTAACCTAGGCAACTTAAAAATGATACATAAAATTCGGCTGCTACTACAACTATTGAAACTAACACACAGACAAAATACAAACATACATACAGAATAAATGTCTGGCAATAAGTTAATACTTTAATAATTCAATGCTATTCTCCATACGTGAAATCTGTGGCCTTGTTTACCACATTCTCAAGTCCTTCCAAAGGTCCAGTTATAAAAAAGAGAATCCTCAGCATGTCCTGTGACCTCTAGCTCTTTCTGTCTGAATTAAAGAAAATAAATGCACAAACAGAACCTTCCAGAATAGTTTACTATTCTTCCAATTCCATCTATACCACATTCAAAACAAATTCCCCGACATACAAACAGCTAGCTAATTATGTAATCATTTTTTGAGTGGTATAATAGAAGTAATTCTTGATTGAAGATGACCCCACCACTAAGTATCTAGCAGCACTCTCACTGTACACTGTATACCCTGTGCAGTCATATTTAACAGCGTTAATGGCAAACAGTACTCCTATTTTTCTTTTTATAGGCTGCCATTTTAATGTTTGTTTGTTTTTGTTTTCTGTTCTGTTAAGGTGCTCATGACTTATTTCTTACTTATGTGATGATGTTTACCAGTTAATTTTTGTACTCTAACTTGCAGTAATGCATTCTAAAATGGTCTCTGGGAAGTTGGTGACAAAAAATTACAGCCTCTATTTTCCACTTGTCGCAAAATATGTCTGTGGCTATGCCCTTCCTTTCATAAGTGACCTACCATTTTAAGCAGCTCTGTCTTATTAAGTAAGACCACTTTTATGTTGCAGAGTACTACAATTATTCTAAAAAACAATAATAATGCATATTATAATGTATAGTACTTATTACATGAGTCAGAGTGTGATATGGCGAAATATTTCATAAGCAGCAAATTTATTTTCACCAACCAGAGGCGAGTGAAAATAAAGCCTGATAGTGAAATATCAAGCCATATCACTCTGACTGAGTGTAATAAGTAATTTAATCCATGCTAGATGTATTCACTGATGTAGTTTGTACTATGGTTGGTAAATCTTCTTGGTATAGTCTGGTGGTAAAACTTCTGCAGGGGTTTCCCTCCCACACTCCCAGCTAATAATTTACCAGCTGCTCTAACTTGGTTGGGTAGGTTCCACTAGAGAAAGTAGCTGTAAAAACCCTAGAAACTGGTAAGCCAGGCTGGTTGCCATGTTTACTAGGGTAATGGGCATGCAATACAGCCATGAGATAACACTATGGAATAGTTTGAGTTATCTCTCAGTCACGTGCCTAAAGATATCATTGTGAAGATATCTAGGGTGGAATAAATAATATTAACTGTAGTTACCGTTCTGTAGTATCGCTGAAACACTGTAATCTTTTTATCGTAGTCTTAACTATTGTGTTCCGTACCGTTTGACAAAACGCCAACACCGTATACTACAATTGTTAAAACATGGTTAAGCTTTTCCTATATCAGCAAGCTAAGGCCTTGTATCACCTTTAAATTTTTTTTTTTTTAAAGCCAGTTTCCTCTTTTCCCTGCAAACAGATTGTAAAGAAGCCAATTTTCCCTTTCCCTGAAAATTATTTTTTTCCCTCTCTTGTTTAGGTTGAGCTCTTATTGAAACCATGTCTTTCACTCTCTCATTCCTTTTGTCTGAACTGAAGCAGAAGGTGGTTTTTTAAATGTTCAATCCTGACTGTGTTGGAGTTTGACAGTCATAGAAAACAAACCACTCTTTTGCTGAATGTGTGTATTCAATCATATAAAAGGTATAAATAAATGTTTTAGCTATATTGTTACTATAACAATATACAGATGAAAAACTACACTTCATAAGCTGTTCATCATGAGTATGAACATATTTAATTATTTCTTTATTTTGCCACAATTAAGTTGTTAAAAGTGTAGCAAATAAGTAGGCATATTCCATTATAGCCAGTGATGGTGCAAATTTAAAAATCCTCACAATTTTATACATCTAGCTAGCAGCAAGTGACATAACCAGCAGACAAATTGTAGATTGGAATATTTTAGATACACAGTCATAGCAATAGTTGATACAAAAGTGTAATAATATCAAAACTAATAGCTCACAGTAGCTAGGGAGAACTTTAATAATTAATGACCTCAGTAATTTGCTACTTTTACGACTACTTTCATTTGATAGATCCACACCAAGAGAAAAATAATCCTAGGGATAGCATGAGCAAAGCTTAAAATATCATAAGAAAGCACACACTAATAGTGATTTCAGATTCATACAACAGATTACATGGAAGTTAATGATGCTAAATATATTATAATATTATAGTGTTGGGGTGAGGGTGAATGAGGCAGACTGACATGTTAAGGACATTACTATTTTTATATTGACATAATATGTTGAGAGAAACTTGAAAAAATATACATTAGATCTTGCTAAGCAACTCCAAATCGATGTCGTCACATTTTGAATGATACCATTATTTACATTGGGAACACTTGACTAATGGACCCTTTACTGTGTCAGTTTTATCCCAAGGTAGGCGACAAGTACAAAACACAGGCACCTTTTCACGGACTTGATTCTACTCTTCGTGTTTTTTCGCCGACAACGAGTTGATACTGGAAACATATCTATTTTATCTTTCACACAAATCAAAATGTGCTCGCATGGCAGACTTGTTAAACTGAATACCATGTGGATCTAAATTAAAAAAAAAGGGCATACGCAAAAGCGATGGAAAAAAAGACCACAGTCTGCATTTCCAATTTGTCTCTGGACTTCAACTAGTGTTACAGTAAAATCGGAATATTTACATTTCAATACAACTGCAATTTGTCGCTTAAGAGACGGTGAAAATCCAGTGCAAGGTGAGCAGTCATATACGTCTACAGTTCCTGCAGGACAGAACTTGTTTGACACACACAGCCAATGGTTGCCATTGACATGAACTATTTGAACAAACTGAGAATCATCTGATTCATATTGGTCAAAACATTGTAGGAGAAGGGTGTCCCGTAGACCATGTTGTTTGGGAAACTCTTCCTTTATCAGCACACTTGCAGCATTAATATGCTTATCTGTCAGCCATTCTCCTCTTTTTAACATTTCTTGATCAGCTGTTACAGTCCCAGCCGCTTGTTCCAATAATTCCATTCATCATTGGATACTGGTGAGTCATTCAAGTTAGAACAACTTGGCTGCAGACTTGTAGAACAGCAAGGTTTTTCTATAATTTAATACATATTATCACTACATACATGCTATATACAAAGGGATATTCTTTTAATTCATTTTATTCAATATCTAGCAAATAACATTTTGAAGGAGTACCTTGAGGTGTAACCTTTGCTACTTTCACTTGTTTGCCCTCATTTCCTTCACATTTCTTTGCTACAAAAGTAAATTACATTACAGAATGGAAATGAAATTTTGAATTAACATAGCTAGCTACCATCAAACTTCTTCTTTAGGTCTTCATATAATCTCCAGCTTTCTAGACCAAGCGCAGATGATGTGGATACAGTTGTAGCTAATGGTAAATTTACATATCTGGAGAGCAGAACATAAACCTGTTGTTGTAGAGACATTTTGTAGAACACACCGATTCTTACGCACATAAGTATACATAATACTTCTAGCCTAGTAAACAATAAATTATTAGTGATTGTTTACCCCAATAAATGATCCAATAACAAATACCTCACTCTTGCTAACACTGAATAAATCCATTATAATGAGACACAAGGCTTCTGGCAGCAAGACATCCATTGTGTATGAAAAAATCTGTTTATGACAAAATTGGCATTACCATTGGAATAATTGACAAATAGCCTATCATTACCGAGCTTGACTTGTCATTTCAACAATACTTAGAAAGGAGAAATTCAACTACCTCTTCAAATTGAGATAGTGTTATACATGGGTACATTTTATGTATAAGTTTTGACAGTCAACAACTACTTAAAAATATTATAAAAATTTTAATATTAAATACACAAGGTCACAAAATTCATCCTTCATGGCATATCATATAGATATTCTTTGTCAATACTTTGATTATATAACTTTATTAATTCATTTTTATGAGTTGCATGATTGACCTTCCGATGTTAGACATAGAAGTGGCTGACAGGGCTTCAATTTCATTATATACAGACTGAAGCATTCTTATTAATACTATACTAGTGAAGAGAACCTATAATCCTAAATTTTATACCAACACCAACAGTAACACATTTATGAACACAGAATAACCCAAGAGCAATGAATAAAAAATGTTTTAGTTTTTGTCCATAATTGTGTTTGAATTCTACCAACATGTTTATCTAAGTCGGTAGGTATAAAGAAAGCCAAACAAGTAAGATTTCCCTCCTCTATTAAGTTTCCACATCATATAGAAAGTTTTAGTCTTAATTAAATAATTCTTGGTCAATTAAAAATAATTTATAAGGGTAACACAAAACGTTATTTTACAATCGTTTTTTTCTTCATGCATTGTATTACATAAGCATAAGTATACTTCAGTCCTGTGGTATCTTATGTCTATTAACTCTATTATACACTCTGAGTTGTGCGTCATCATAGGATTGATTCAGATATTTTACATATGATTGGTTTATATCAATGCAAAATACTATTTGCACAGTATACTATCTACATTGTCTGTTAGTATTCTGGTCATCCAAGTAGATTTTAAAAACTCTTCACTAAATTTTATATTAGTTGTAACTTCTGACAAAAGTATAATATTACAGTACAATTTTAGCTATATTGAAAGTAATTTTTTGTAATGTATAAACAACTTGATGAGTTTCCAAAACTGATCACTAGAGAATACTCATGTAAGAATAAGTACATACAAAAATTTGAGTTGTATTTTTTCCAAATCTATGCAATACTAATGGGATTGTTTTATGTTTACTAAGTGTTACATTTTGAGCAAGTATCACAAATATATAGAGGAAGACGCAAAAACTATATTAAAGCTTAGTTTATGCTGCAACAAATTTGCATTTGCTTAACTGATAATAAGTTGTGATTTTTGTTCAGCAATTATAAACTAACCAAAAAAAAATCACCCAACATTAATGACAAATTATAACATGTAAGTGAATCATTGTCATGAGATCTAACTTTGTTCTATTGCACACTTTCATAAAGTGGAGCAGGACTAGACTGTGATACAGTGGAATGATCTTTTTTCTTAACGATGTCATATGACAGATTAGTCTCACAGGTGAATTCTTGAATTGGTGGAGTAGATAGGACATTAACTACACCATATGATACATTGTTGTCATACTGAAGATAAATCTAAATATAACGTGAAAGCATATCACAAATTATTAATTATTATTTTCTCTCATTCTAATTTTATTTGCCGATTTCATAAATTTTTTAGTTAATCTTAAGTCACATATTTTTGGCTACCTATTTAATTTTGTTTCTACTTCTATTTAATTAAAATATAATGTAATTTAACATGTTTTCTCAATAATGTACATAGGGAATGCTTGTAGAATATCAAGAACTCTACAAGATCTAATGCAATAATTCAATTATATTGACACGTGTAGCTATAATATTTTTCGTATTTAAATACGTACATCTGCAGCTTTTGTTTTCCTTGAATCAGATCTTCATACAAGTAAATTTTAGTAAAATATTGACATAATAATTTGCTGGATACTTACCTTCCTCCGGTTTTACAAGGAAACTTATCTATTGACAACACAATCATTCATGTAATAATCCTTCCCATATCATTATATCTTGCCATTTCTAATTCGAAATACAAAAGTGACAAAAGACACCAGTATTACTATAATTATAACAGGCAGGCACCAAAACACCAATGCTATTATTATTAATTATTGCTAAACTTAAAGATGTGGTTTCAGCACCTGCCTTAAAAACATTGATCATATGAATAATAGTTACCACAAAAATATTTTTTGTCCTCCTGACCTGTTACTACTGAGCATAAAAAAAAGTGAACATACAATTGTTGTAATGAAATCACGTCATCTCCTTTGATATCAGTGACAGTGAGGTTATATTGTGTATTTACATCAATACTCACTTATACCTATTAATTATTTCCTCTTATAGAACCATTGATATTACTATTTAGTTGATGATAATTCATAATATACAATCATTTGGCTTACCATGGTGGCGTAGGTAAATCATTAGTAGGATAACAGATATGACTATGATAATAGCCACAATAACTACCACTATACATATAACTATCACAATTACATTGCTTCTATTTGTAGCAATGGTTGGTTTATCATCAGTAACAGTTGGTTCTGTATATATAATCAATATTAAATAAAAGTATGTAGTATCAGTGAATTGCATTTACCTGTCATAACAGAGCATACAAAATTGGATTCAATATCAAGTTCCCGTAACATAACCACATCATCTCCATTTATATCAGTGACTGTGAGGTTATATTGTGTGTTTACATCAATACTCACTAACTCATAATTCTTTCCTATTATAGAACCATTGATATAACTATTAGTTGATGATAATTCATAGGAACATCCACTATAATTACATCCTATGATATAGTCACATGATATGTTATATATTCCAGTCCTCATTGTAAAGCAAATATTAACTCCTGCAATGTCATTTGTACCTATAATGAGACGATATCCACATAATAATGGACATATGCTTAGCAAATGTTCATAAACTTACAGAATTGCTGAGATTCAAAGAATGCTATTCCTAAGCTGTTATTTGATATAATAGTTAAGTTGAATATTAAGCTTACAATTAAACCAGAAAAAAATGCTGTCACCACTGAGTTAGACAGAACAACTTCTAATGACAATGTAGACTGAGCTGTATTTTGAGCTTGAAGCAAAGCATACAACATAGTATTACCATCTAGTGAACAATTTGCCGTCTAAACATTTAACAAAGTAATTAAAATCAGATACACTATTGTATAATATTACATATAAGTACCTGTATTGTCAGATTTAATGAGTAGGAGTCCCTCACTCTAAATAATGAATATTCAATATCATTTGTGGAAGGTATGTAAGGTAGAGTCTTGTTTACACATGAAGGTGGACTTTGTCCTACTATATTAGTAGCTGTGATACACATGGTAAAGGGATCACATGACCTCACTCCTTCCAGCGTGAAGTTATAGGAGTCTGTATCAGTCACATACTCAGTGATGTCTTTCAATTGACTGGGACTCAAGAACGTGAGAGTAATAGTGAAATTAACAGATACTGTAGGAATGATTCTATAATCCCATGAAGTCATCAATGAATGACCATTCAAAGATTTTCTCAATTCACTGGGAGGATCTGGGATGCCTGCAATTAGTTTAATAAAATGAAATTATTTCATTGTATTCTTCCAGGACTTTGTGTGTCTCAGCATTGAGGCATGACTGCTAGAGAATTTGTTCATCATATATTCTTAGTACTTATGAACTATTAAAATAAAAAAATATCATTCAAGTCAATATTTTTAACCATGTTTACTATTATGTCAGTGGTGAATAACAGGAGGGGTGGGTATGGGGCTCTGGCCCTCCATTATTATTGCTTTAATTTTCAAAACTAATGAAAGTTAAGCTTCTAAGCACAACACCAATACCAACTACAGCAAGCAGTTATTATTTACTGCTTCATGGCAACTGAGTTGTCTTTAGCTTCTTGGATTACCAAATGAAGACTTAATGGTCCTGATGAAAAGTCAGCAAGTTATATGTAGCAATGTTGATGCATACTCACAAATATAAATAGACTACTACAGTATGTGTAACTAATAAGAGGAAACGTATGTTATCTTGCTTAGAAATATATTAGCCTACCAAGATTGTAGCAGGCTGTACCATTTCCATTCAGTTCACCTTTAATTTTATTATAGGGGATAATAGTAAGGCCCAGCTGCTGTTGGTATTAAGGATGTGAAACTAGGGTGAAGAGACAACGCTGCAGTGCTATGTTTATTTTAAGGTGCCATAGTGGTAGACCCATGACAGGAATCACTAACTGTCCAAGGTTTCACAATATCGTTAGATGCACGTGATCCAAGCAGACAGCCAAATGAGTGGGAATGTGAAATACATAAGCTCTAATTCTTCATCACTGGGAGTGCGGTGAAGATGCTTGCACGCATGCAATTCTAACACACATTTGATAACTTAAACATTCTTAATCATACTATTGCTAAATCATTATATTGTTGGACAGTGTGGTGCTGTAGCCACAAATACATGCCTAGATTTTCTAAATCACATTGTTCCAGCAAAATATTTAAATTAACAAAAATTGGAACAGCTTCTTGACATAAGCCACTAACATAATCTAATCTAAAGTGTTTGCTTGTCTTTGGTGCACAAAAACTATATGAGTGATTGTAGACTGCTTAATTATGAATTCTGACATTATCACTAAAATTGAAAATGTGTACTTCAAACCAAGTCATTTCTTTGTCTTAAAAGGTTTAGCATATTACTTTTAATATCAGGCTAAAATATTATTACTTACCATAAATAGTCACATTTATAGTACTTGGAACCAGGACAAGATTCTCAATGATGTAGCACCTCAATCCTGTCACTGATGTCTCTGTTGTGTTTACTGTTATTAAAAGAGTATTAGGAACTCCATTCACATAACTTCCAGTAAAACCAGGAATATTAGGCTGCTGATTAAATGCTGGTCTGAAGTTCAGTTCAGTTCCATTATTCAGAATTATACCCCAGGTATCTATAGTAATTTCTCCTTCCACACGACATGTGATATTCCTCTCTGTGTTGATAGGAACATAGATTGGGCCATTCGGAGTAATCTCAACTAAAAACAACAACATTAGTAATTTACTGAACTTAAGATAGTATCATGATAATACATGCTCATTATGTATTCTTATTCTCTTATTATGTCCAAGAGTTTAAGTAGCTGTAATAACATATGTTATGTTTTTGTCGTCATAACATTTATATAGTTGGAAGAGAGTAAAATATAATAGCATTTTGTCATAATGTGTATTAATAGCAAATTTTTCCTTGTTCTAACAACCAATATAATTCAATTAAATCTTAATCCGACATTTCAACAGCTTGCTAAAGTCCTCATCATAGGTCAATGAGGTTTACACCTGAAGAGGACTGTGTCAAGAAATCGAGACATCAGGTCAAGTTTTGCATATTATATTGGCAATTAGAACAAACAAAATTTGCTACTATTATTTTTATTTTGGCTGAGATGATAACTGCAATTATATAAATAGGTTATTACGAAATTTAAGAAATATTACACGTCACTCACGTAAACGTTTTGGATATTCAAGCCATATACTTTTATTACAAGCAGTCATAGTTTATAAGTATATAGTTAGACTGTCAGTTACTCATATAGTATCTAGATGACCATAATATGTAAAAAATAAATAAAATTTAACCCTTAGCACCAACACTTGGAAAAGTCATAGTAGTCGTCCTATCTGTCTGTTTGTCCATTAAACTATGATTTTGGAGATGACTGACAATTAATCATTGAATTAGATATAAACTTACTCAGAATAACAATATTTAAGTCCTTTTATTGTGCTACTTTTTAATTTTGGCTTGACTTTGAAAAACATTGCAAAAAATAATTATATAAGATGACTTCAAATACTCCCTATTTTTATTTATTTTATAAAACTGGGGCGTAAAATTTCATTTGTGGATTTCTGGAAATGACAGGATAACAGACCAGGACCTACAATTGCCGCAACAAAATCTGAGGAAGATTGTCTTTATAGTAAACTTGTCTAGCTATATTATGGCTGAAATAGGTTTGCCATGTACAAGGACAATTGTGAAAGCTTTTGCAAAGCTGCTGGAAAAAGTGTTTTTTTCATTCAGAATATGACCCTGGAAATCAGCAATGGGCAATGTTCAAAATAACCTTTGTAACAAAGAGTGAATAGCAAGACTGTATGCACGTAAACATACACGGTCAATAATGGCTATACCTACTCTATAAGCTTGAATATCACTGTTCTAATAGGACAACACTGTTTGGTAATAGTTAGTCCCCTTTACCTTGTGCTTCAATCTCCTTAATCACGAAACTGAACAAGAGCGTCAGAAGAAGTAGAACAAACATAGCTAGTGTACTACCAACAGAGGGTAACAGTAGCGTTGTAGACTGATCTCTCCAGTGGACGGTTGGCAGCGTACTTTTTAGTCAATGGTGGCTTAAATCAGAATTTAGGACAAGAACTAGCCCAATAAGTGGGCAACGATATTTTTTTTGGTTTTTGGTCACAGTCAGTCTTAACAAAGTAATTAGAATCAGCTACCATTGTATAATATTACATATACATACCAGTATAGTCAGATTTAATGAGTACGAGTCTCCCACTCTAAATAATGAATATTCAATATCATTTGTAGAAGGTATATAAGGTAGAGTCTTGTTTACACATGAAGGTGGACTTTGTCCTACTATATTAGTAGCTGTGATACACATGGCAAAGGGATTACATGACCTCACTCCTTCCAGTGTGAAGTTATAGGAGTCAGTATCAGTCACATACTCAGTGATGTCTTTCAATTGACTTGGACTCAAGAATGTCAGAGTAATAGTGAAATCAACAGATACTGTAGGAATGATTCTATAATCCCATGATGTCATCAATGAATGACCATTCAAAGATAAGCTCAATTCACTGGGAGGATCTGGGATGCCTAATAGAAGTAGAATAAACTGATTTTAGTGAATGGCTATAATAATTTTAATGAAGAATTATGAATCACAGATGAAGGACAAACTTTCATAATTTCAGCTTGTATAACAATTTTTTATATGTATAATATACAACTAGGCAAAATTATTAGTTCAGTCTTTGAATTTAATGGAACTTGGGTCTAACTTATTGTGGTTCAGCTATAAAAACTTGTAGTCAATTACTCTAAAAAATTTTTTTAATATTATAATATACCATATTGTTTACTAGAACTAAAATGTTGCACTAATTAATTGGCTACACACTTGGTAATTTTCTGTAGTAAAAAAAACCTAGCTACAAAGTGTATGACACTTTGCAATAATAACAATTTAGTGATCATGTCTTCAAAACACAGAAATATAATGTTACTATTATAGAGTGTTTCTAACCAGTAGTTCTGGCTAAAAAAGGGTCACACATAGCTACCAAATAATAAAATCAATTGACTGCATTACTACCTAAGAAAAGTCTTAAGCTAGTTTTTCCTAGTTTGGATATTTTTTTGCTCTACACTATTATTCATATATTTTTTACTTTTCTCTTGACCTATTTTGCTTCTCATTTAAAATTAATTAATTAATAAATAACCATGTAATCAGGCTCTAATGTTCCAGGTCTTAGAAATACCTTCTTCTTTTTTTACATTAAATACATGTATAGTCATTCTATATATTTAATGTGATAATTTTGCTCATTTAAGCAAGAACATAATTTACAACTTACAATAAATAGTCAACTTAATAGTACTTGTAAACACCGTACCAAGAATAACATTTGAGCACTTCAATCCTGTCACTGATGTCTCTGTTGTGTTTATAGTTATTAATAGTGTGTTAAATACTCCGTCCATGAATCTTCCAGTAATGCCAGATATATTAGATTCTTCAATAAGTGGGTTGAACTCTTGTTCAGTTTCATTATTCAAAAGTATTGACCAAATAGCTATAGTACTACCTTCCACATGACATGTGATATTCCTCTGTGTGTTGATGGGAATATATAGTGGTCCAGTTGGAGAAATATCAACTAATTTACAAATAAGTAATAAATGAGAGTGTGCTCGAATATTCATTACAATATTAAAAATATGCTCAAGTTTTATATCTGCTGCAACAGCCATAAGAGTTAAAAGAAAAAGAAAAAATTCAGGAAACAAGAAAGAAGTCATCACCATTTGGCTTCACTAGTAATGGTTCATTGAGTATTTGGCCATTAATAATTCCATGCAAGCAACCAATGATAGATTACCTGACAGGTCAAGAGTGAAAGTCACAGAAGGTCCTACAGTTTGTTCAAAATCTGAATTAGAAGTGCTTAATTACGAGTACTGCTGGAGTTAGTAGCTATTAGTATGTAGGACAATAGATTACTTATCTATAGAGCAATAACCACAACTATGCTTTTACCTTTCATTCTATTCACTTTAATTTTGGTTACAAATAGATACAATACTTCAAAACTGAGTTTTACTATAGGATTGTTCAATAAGGTTAGCTCTATATGTACCAATTTTAAACACCACGCGGAGCCCCTACAGCCAACTTTACAGTGTGAGGTACAGCCCTAGTGCAAACTAAGCAGTGAAGATATCTAGGGTAGAATAAGCCACTTAATCAACTCTTCCAGAGTGATAGCTAGATATTTCACTCTCAGCCCCATGAAAATATATTAGCCTGCTTGTGAAATAATTCACCATATCACAATCAGGCTCATGTAATAAGTATTATAAATACTAGTTGTAAAAAAAAAGTTCATAAATTTTGAAAAAAATTATATTTGCATTAAAATTTTTGAAAACAACTAATTTGAAAGAAAAGTATTTATTCGGAAGATGAGCATTACAAATTTGCCCATATTGAGACAACACATCTGATATGTCTCATTTTTGTCTTTCTTGATCCCCAACTTTTTTGAGAAATCCTAAATAATGTGCACATTTTTATTGTTTCTTTTTTATTTTTATTTATTATTTTTATAAAGTTTATTTATTTATTAAAGGCAATAATTTAGGGTTGTAGAATCACCATTCTCAATTTAGGCAAATTTTGCAATGCTCATCCTCCAAATTAACACTTTGGCTTTAAAATTCCTTGTTTCCACATTTTTTAGAACAAACCTTAAACTTTTTCAGCATTTATGAATTTGTTTTTACAACTAGCTTCCCACTTTTTTGAAATCTTTGCCATGACCATTCATCTTTCTTTATGCCATTATTGCTTTACTACAACATCTTAGTTTCAACTTCCCACTTTTCAACATTGACATTACCCTTATCCACAACAGCTTCTAATACAATCTTGGCTGAAACCAGATATAATGTGAACCGAATGTTGTATTATCCCATAGTTGCCAACTTTCTAAAATGAAAAATCGGGATAGGCCACGCCCACTAATTAACCATCATGAATATCATTAAGATAGCATGAATATTGCTGAAAGAAATTAAGAGCCCGAGTGTTCCAGTCTGTGATTATAGAAGATAATGCCAGGGCTACCAGAAAATCTGCTAAGTCGTTGCTAAGCTTCGGCACGCTACTTCGCGTTGCTTAGGTTCAGAAAGCTAGCTATGGTATTACCGTGAAAGACACCTACAGAGATGTCAGTAATGGTTGTGAGTCAAACAGGAATGGACATACATACACTATATTTTGACAAGCGGAAGTAAACAACAGAAACAACTGAATTTAGCTAATAATCTTGATCAGAAAGGAGTAATAAGTGAAGTTCTGTGTCATTTCTTTGTTCTATTTGATACTTTCCAGGTCTATTTTTCGCTTGAGAACACCACTGACGTCCAACAGTCTACCAAAACAGCCTGGCTATTTATAGCTACTTGTGTTCCAACTCTGGTTCCTGAATATCACTGAATAATCACTAACCTCCTTGAGAAGACTTCAGCCATTCTTGATTCACTCACCTGTACCAAATGATGAACTTTTGCTGTTGTGCTATTATTTCATACAACAATATTTTATTCTTTGTTTCAGTGTTTTCAACCAAGTTTATATGAAAAATGTTTTATAGTAACCACCCTTGTAGATATGCTGTACAGATAGCTATACCACTACACAAACCACTGATATCAAGCAGACTAACTTGCAGACTATTGTGTGCAGCTGTTGGCTAATAGTTATTAACCCCCTTTGTTGTAGGAATCGAGTATTTGGCTTTACGTGGACCTTACTATCAGAATTCCGGGAAATCCTATTGGGAAATCCTATTGCAAACCGGGGATTCGGGAAAGGCTAAAAAAACCGGGAAAGGCTAAAAAAAACCGGGAAACCAGGAAAGGCTAAAAAAATCGGGATAATCCCAGCAAAACCGGGATAGTTGGCAACTATGATTATCCCTATGGGAAGGGGGTGGTCAACCCTAAACAGAAAGTGGTATGTACTCTCTGGTTTATGTATTTATTCCACTCACAATGCAGTGGTGCAGGAAGGTGGGAGTGGGGTCTGGGGGCTGGTGTGCCACCCATAATTTTGGAGCACTATCTGGTGAGGTGATTTCTCACATAAACCCATTTTTAATATTAAAAACATGATTTTGGAACTCTCATACCAAAATTTCTTCCTACATGAATTTTAGATACATGACCCCTGAATTGTATTGCACAAGCTCAGCTCATTACCCTAGTAGTTATAGTATTGCCATGTTCATTACCCTAGTAGTTGTAGCAACTTGCCAAGCTCCCCACTTTTACACAAATAAGAGATCAGAAGTTGGATAGTTGGAACCTATCAGAAGTTTCACTTAGAAGCAAGATATATTGCTTTGCCTACCTGCCATTACAAATGTTATGGTACCCTTTAAAGATGAATAATGCTAGCCAAGAATCAATATCAGTGTCATTAAACTCAAGACCAACATCTCCCCACATACTTTAGCAAAAGCAACATTTCTCCACGGCAACACATAGCCAGTTCTCCCCACAGCAATACAAGCCAGCTCTGCCTACTAATCAGAATAATTCACGCGCCTTAAAATATTTAACGATATACACCAACACTAAAATTCAAGCACAGTTAACCACTTTTTTACCAAGTGCATTCCTCGTTTGCCACGCTTGCGGTCATGCCAACTCAACATGGACATACTATAGTGTGGAATAAACCACTTATTACTCTGGGCAGAGGGATATGGCTATATATCACTCTCAGGCTTTATTTTCACTCACCTCTGGCTCATGAAAATACATTATGTGAAACTAAATTAGCCTGCTCCTTGAAGTATTTCACCATAACACACTCTGACTCATATATATATACTTATTACCTGAGTCAGAGTGTGATATTGTGAAATATTTCATGAGCAGGCTAATTTATTTTCAAGAGCAAAGCGTAAGAGTGAACTATCTAGCCATATCACTTTGGAAGAGTGTAATAAGTTGTTTATTCTAACCTAGACCTAGTTTGTACTAGAACCTAAACTCACACATATAGAGTTGCCTGTAGGAGTTTCCCAAACCCCCAGACATTATTTTAACAGCTGCTCTAACTCTTATTGGCGAGTGAGTGAAGCGAATGAGACACTATCAGGGGTAACTCAATTGAATATCGGGGATATTTGTTTATATATAATTATGTGGGGATGTACATATGCCATTTGTACTTTGACCCTCGCATATTTTTGTGTTAGCTCGGTGTTCGACCCCGTCCCAAACTTCACTAAACCGAATCCTCTGGTTTAGCGATCATTACCAATATCATACTAGAAATTGAATTGTTTACCGCTCTGAGTTCTTTTGCGGAGCAGTTTGAACTAAAAAAGTTGCCTGAGTACCATTTCAATGGTAGCTGATTCTAATTACTTTGTTAAATTTTCTTTGTAACTGAGAGCTTGCTCAAGAGTTACTGGTAATAAAAGTAGTCAGAATGGCTTAAATTTGATATTACTGACTTATCACTACTCAGGGTATTAAGGTAAGAAATTATTTCTGTGTATTAATTAATGTTTAAATACTAAGAATTCATTATTGTCATCATAAGATAACAAGAGGCTCACTCGCCATTTGTGCTCAGTCACATCACTAGTATATTACAAAAAAGTTGTACCTGATGTTTGGTTAGTGTATTTCTCAGAGTCCTTGCCAAAAAATAATATTATAGAGACCGATTAAAAGGCTTGTCAAAATCTAAATAACTAGCTTGTCTTGATAATTAACTTGTCTAGCTAAATGGCTGAAAGAGATTCTCCAAGTATCAGGCCAATAATGAAATATTTTTTGCCTGGGTAATAGCAAAGCGTGCTAAAAAAGTGATTTTTTTCATGCAGAATATGAACCTGGAAATCAGTGGTGGTTGATGTTCAAAAAGTAGCATTCTATGTTGACACACTATGTCACACTGATTCATTAGAAAGATATCAAACTTAATATCTAAATCATGAAAAAGTTAAAAATATAGTCTTTTAGAAATAAACTAATGTAGTGAACTTGTCAAATATAGTATTCACAGCCTTAGTAACAAAGAGTGAATGTTCTTCAGAGAAAGACAGTATGCAAGATGAACACAACTCAATAGACAAGACTAATAATTGTACCTAAAATATAAGGTAGAGTAATAACTGTTCTAATAGGACTACACTACAATCGTTCATTTGGTACTGGTCCCATTTACCTTGTGTTTCATTCTCCTTGATCACCGAACTGAAGAAGAGAGTCCCAAGAAATAGAGCTAACATAGTGTTGTACAGACCTACTGAGGATAACAGAGGGGCACTGTATGCTCAGCTCTCCAGTAGGTGAATGGCAACGTATTTCTTTACATACAGTAGTCAGCGGTGGCTAAAATCTGAATTAGCTAGCTAAAGCCAATAGCCAGAAACTACGGGCGATGGTTTTTAGTACCAGTCACTAAATTAACTCCCCCCACCTACTTCTTTTGCAATTGAACCGGTAGCTCCTCCCCCTTATCGAATTATTTCCTTCGAAAGTTCCCTCCAGTATCCCTCCAGTAGGCGTGGCTGAATTATAAGCTGGAACTCCCACCTGAATTAGAACTGGTACAGATCGTCATGCGTACGTGCCCACCTCTCCACGTTCAGACCGCGAAGCCGTGCAATGGCTGATAATTCCTCGGATTGCGTACTAGACCTGGAGCTGGACGACGCATCCTCGCGGGATGATGTACAAACCAATGTGGAGGTCGGAGCTGAAAAAAATAATAAGAAATTCACTGCAGCTCAACAAGACACCCTAAATTGACATTCGAAAGGAATGTTCCCACTTAGGGCAGCCCTAGAAAGCTCCCTTACAATTACTCAAGTAAAGGTTATTGAGCAAGGTGGCTGAGAGAATAACTTAATACATTGATTGATCAGTATAGTGGTAGTAATAAAACTTTATACACTGTTAAAAATGGGGTGGTGGTTGGATAACTTAGTTTTGGTGTTAAATAGGAGGCGCTGCCTGGACACCCCAGTTTAAAGCCTAATATTATCTCCATAGTTAGTCACAACTAATGATATTTGAAAGGAAGAAACTAATGGATATAAGTTATTATTATATAAGCTCACTTGGTAAAGTATGCATTGGGGTAGAAGTTATAAGGGCTCAAAGTGGGGTGTCCAGACAGCGCCTCCTGGCGAACACATTGCGAGGTGTTATTTAAGCACCCCATTTTAACAGTGTATGGAGTATTTCAAAATACTAACTTGTTAACTCGGTTATTCAGAATAATATGGAGTAATGTAGCTAGCTTGTTGTATATAATAGTCATTGAAGATATTATTATGCTTTTGCAGGGATAGATAAAAAAGAAAAATTACCGGCAGAGGAACCTGAAACCTGTAGATGAAACTCAATATTTTAAGCCAATGAGGAGTACATCGTGGAATGAGTATTTTAAGACATTTAGAGCGAGTGAAGGTAAAAAATTAATTTTTAAAGTAGTGTGCACTTATAATACAACACTAGTACCCCGCCACATGTGGCGCTTGACGTATTGCAAAATAAGAATGCAGTAGCACAATTTATCTTGCTCAGTTATCTCAGTTCTCATTCTCTACCATTGGTTAAGGTTACATAAGTTTCTCTCTCCTACTCTTTTTTTTCTGAACTATCTGAACTTTTCTTTAACCCCACCTCTCCTATCTTCAGCTCTTCTTCTTAAGTCATGGAGTCCCCTTGACCTTTGTCTATCTCTCCTGCTTATACATTTTTCTCCTACTTTGAGAAATTTTTTCTTCTATCTCATACTTTAGCTTTCTTTTTGAGAACTAACTCCTGCCTTTACTCATCGATTCCACCCACTTTTAGTTACAATTAATCGCTCGCCATTTTGCCTTTTCTTCCCTTCCATTTTAAACCTTCACTGCCTTACCTCACCGATTCCATTCTCTTTTCAGTTACGATTAATCATCTTTTACCTTCTCTTCCGTACTTTTTGAAAACTACGCCACCTTCCAAATGCTTTTTAGAAATAACCAGCACATTCTATTAATTAATGTGACAACACTTTACCTACCATAAAGTGACGATGCTTTACTGAACCTTACAAGGTTCATTAATTATTCATGAATTCACACACCGTCGGTCGACATCATTACTGACACACAAGCGTACTACTATATAGATTAAGATTTAGAGGTTTTTTTATGTGACAGTATTATTGTTTTGTACTGGATTTTGAGTTTGAGATGTATTCAATAAACATCAAAACACATTTGTAACATGTGTGTTCAAAGTAAATGGGGGTCATAGAAAATTTGTATAGTAATTTTTTAATTCATATTATTTGAACGTTCATGTTTAATGTTATCCACTGAGCATCAATGCCTATGTGTGCTCACAATTTTCTCTCCTACTTATTGCACAACAGTACAATATGAGAATATTTCACGAGCATGCAGTCTGTTCATGAGCCTAGTAAAATAACTCTCTATTATATTACAATTGTGATAAGTAATTTGCTGTACCCTTTTTTTTTGTCCACACGTTTTCAATATTTCCATTTGTTTCCCTTGCTGCGCATATAAAATCTATTACTGCAGTAGTGAAATAATTTTAGCACATTTGAAGGTGAGGTTGATCGATGAAGTTAACATAGAATGATAGACTTCATATTGTGAAAAGAGGAGGGACCCCTGCGTTGTTCTTCTCATGCTGTCTTACTGAACTGCTGCCATGTAATGAGTGTTGTCATGGACATGGACTGTCAGCGCAATAGAAAGCTGGCCATGGTTATAAAATTATAAGCATGACCACATAAACTAAGTGTAATCTGACTTGGAAGTAATTCCATTCCACTAGATACTGGAATGAGTAGCAGTGCAGTATGGTGTATTCACTCTGTAATCAGTGTTGTTGTGAATAATATATGTACATAGCTGGTAGAATAGCAAGACAAGATGGAATACAACCTTTGAATAAGGCTGCAAGCCAGAGCTACAAAAGGATTTCTCCATCTGAAAGGGAAAGTATCGTGCCATTAAAGAAAATGAAAGAAATGAAAGTGAAAGATATAAAGCATGAAGGACTCATAATTTTCAAGAAAATACAAAAGTTGGTAAGTATGAAAGCATATTCACAACATTTTGTATGTGTCAAACATTGCAAAATTTAATTTACAAGATCATGGTGTCAAATTTAATATTTTGTTTGCGTAATCATGCATTTTCACACTTGACTTGAAACTGAGCTATTCAATTCATGGTGAATATATTTCATACCCACCTCCTAGGAGGTGAATAAGTAAACCATTCAATCAAATGTGTATTTCCTACAGCATAGAGCCGTGGTACAAGTCGGTTGCACCACTCCTTTCGATCAGTGTGGGATTTCCACCTCGGGCCTTTGGCCCTCAGTTGTGTACATACTGTACCACCCTCCACATTGTGGTGTAACCTATACTTGAATCGGTCATTTACACATTAAATATTAATTAATTAATTTTGACTTTTTAACACTCCCACGACAAAAAAACGGTCGTCAAGATTTTAACCCTTTCGTTCCGGATCCCGCTTTGAAGCGGGTGAAGACCGATTGACTTCTCCGAATTTTAAAAAATAGTTACTTTATAGCTAGAACCTTCAGATTGCATACACAGGTGCCCAATGCATTGGAGAAGCATCTAAAATAGCTTTCAGCCAGGACTGCTTCGACAGTACCTCACAGCAGTTGCGTTTATTTCTTCCTCGGCAAAAAAAAAAAACATCGGTTCTCCGTCGAATTTTAAAAAAAGTTACCTTCTTCACAGCAGCTTCATTTATGGATCCAGTCATCTCCAGAGCTTTGTAGAAGCAGCAAAAAATTGCTTGAGCTCAGTAGCCTTCCATAACACATTGAAACAACCGCTTCTTTGCCGACCAAGACTTTGCGGTTTGACTTACTGTCTTCTCCATTTTTTATAAAATCGCCAGTTCAACTGGGGACCTCCCTATTACGTACAGTATTAGGTAATGCTTATTACATCATAGGATAAAAGTGAGCGTGTCGTGTGACCCCGGTAACTATGCAAAAAAAAAATTTTTTCAAAGTCATTTTTTGGAAGATGGCGTCTAGAAATTACAATGCGGTGCAAGTTTTAGACTTGCTTGATGCTGACTCTAGCGACTCAGGATCAAGCGGAGAGAAGGGAGACGACATCTAGGGCTATAGGAGGCCCTGTATCAGGGTTGGTGGACCAGACCCCGTCAACTCTGATACTGAAAATGGGAGTCAAGAAGATGATCGAGGTAAGCTTGTCTTTCTCTTGTCTTTCTCTTGAAAAATAGCAAGCTTCTGTTGTGGAAAGGACTTATTTATAGCTATATTGAGATAGAGTAAGCTGTTTAGCTATAATATATATATATTTCATTGAGTTTTGAGATTTGAAAGTGGCTTGTGGTTTTTTGAACAAATTCAAATTTTCAAAAAAAATTAAAAAATTTTTTTTACCACATATACTACTAGGACCAGATGTGAATGCAGTCACCGACCCCGATTACGCAGATGAGGCGACAGGAGCAGAGTCTTCCAGTCATGAAGGAGAGGATACCGGACCTGAGTCTTCCAATGATGAAACACGAATAGGCAGCAGGTTCCAGTGATGAAGAAGAGGAAGTGGCTCCTCCTGCTCCGAGTTCTGGACGTCCTCGCGGTCGGAGAAGGCGGGAATCGAAGAACAAGAGTCGGGTGGATGAGGTAGGGGGAGAGTGGAAGAAAGATGACAACACACCCATTGATATTCCATAATCTTTTGTGTGAAGGACCACAGACTTTGATATTTGTGGCTGCTCCTCCCCCCCCCCTGAACATCCCAAAAGTTGTAATATGTATTGTTATTGTCGTTGTCGTTGTCTGTGTTTTTGTGGTGTTGTAGTGGAGCTTCACACTCGATGTATATGTGTGTGCGTGGAGTTGAAATGTTATTCTGGCGCTTCCAGGGGGGGGAGGGGGGTCTTTTCCAATCGGGGCTACTATGCCCATGTAAGTTGAATTTCATGTATGTGTGTGTGTACACCAGTCAATTTATATTATACATTTATTTTTATGATCTGTATTCACCTGTATCTTCTTTTTTCTAGTGTGTGTGTGTGTGTATGTGTGTGTGTGCATTTGTGGAATGAGAGAGAGCAACCGTGGACAAACAGTATGTGGCACTTCCGTATACAACCTGGGAGGGAACTCTGGATCTTTTTGGATCGTGACTACTATGCCCATGTAAGTTGAATTTCATGTGTGTGTGTGTGTGTACACCAGTCAATTTATGTATAATAAATTATACATTTATTTTTATGATCTGTATTCACCTGTAGCTTCTTTTTTCTTGTGTGTGTGTGTGTGTGTGTGCGTGCATGCGTGCATTTGTGGAAAGAGAGAGAGAGCAACCATGAACAAACAGTATGTGGCGCTTCCGGATCCAACCTGGGAGGGAACTCTGGATCTTTTTGGATCGGGGCTACTATTACCATGTAAGTTGAATTTCATGAGTGTGTGTGTGTGTGTGTACACCAGTCAATTTATGTATAATTAATTATACATTTATTTTTATGATCTGTATTCACCTGTAGCTTCTTTTTTCTTGTGTGTGTGTGTGTATGTGTGTGCGTGCATTTGTGGAAAGAGAGAGAGCAACCATGAACAAACTGTATGCGTCGCTTCCGGATCCAACCTGGGAGGGAACTCTGGATCTTTTTGGATCGGGGCTACTATGCCCATGTAAGTTGAATTTCATGTGTGTGTGTGTGTGTGTGTGTGTACACAGTCAATTTATGTATAATAAATTATACATTTATTTTTATGATCTGTATTCACCTGTAGCTTCTTTTTTCTTGTGTGTGTGTGTGTGTGTGTATGTGTGTGCGTGCATGCGTGCATTTGTGGAAAGAGAGAGAGAGCAACCATGAACAAACAGTATGTGGCACTTCCGGATCCAACCTGGGAGGGAACTCTGGATCTTTTTGGATCGGGGCTACTATGCCCATGTAAGTTGAATTTCATGTGTGTGTGTGTGTGTGTGTACACCAGTCAATTTATGTATAATAAATTATACATTTATTTTTATGATCTGTATTCACCTGTAGCTTCTTTTTTCTTGTGTGTGTGTGTGTGTGTGTGTGTGTGTGTGTGTGTGCGTGCATTTGTGGAAAGAGAGAGAGAGCAACCATGAACAAACAGTATGTGGCACTTCCGGATCCAACCTGAGAGAGAACGAACTCGGTGGTCTTTTTCGGTCTGTGACATCATCCATGCCGGGTAAGTTGAATTTCATTTCAACGTACTGATATTTGGGTGTCCAGCTAGGGCTGTGGGGGTTATGGTACAAGAATGTCAGTGAAAAGTAATGACGGGGGAGGGGGGGGTTATGGTACAAGAATGTCAGTGAAAAGTAATGACGGGGGAGGGGGGGTTATGGTACAAGAATGTCAGTGAAAAGTAATGACGGGGGAGGGGGGGGTTATGGTACAAGAATGTCAGTGAAAAGTAATGACGGGGGAGGGGGGGCTCAATTCAGCGAGGCCAGCTGTTATGTTACAAATGTCATTGTTGTCTTGTGTTTTTTTGGTATTGTATGGAGGTTCCGGATCCTATGGGAGGGATCGTTCAGTCTGTGCCACCATCCATGCCGGGTAAGTTGAATTCCACGTGTGTGCTTGTACTGCTTTTCATTTTCAAATTACACTTTCTCAATACAACGATTGTTTCTCTCATGTACAGTGTGGAGTATACATACCAGGGTTCATACAGTGGGAGGCTAGCGCTGGGTTCCCCCCTAGAATTTTGGGAGTTGAATAGAAATGAACATTTAGGAAGTATTTATTTTTAGTCTGATATTGTATCCCATTATGTTCCTATCATAACTGAGCCATTTAGTGCATAGGACCGAACACTGATCATCAGTGTGAAGTATAGACTCGTATGCAAAGATGTGCATCAAAGTAGTGTAGGTTCAAAAAAATGGGTGTGGCGAAGTACACTCGGAGCCCCACCCCAAACAAAAATCCTGTATGAAACCGCATACAATACATCATAAAGTTGCAATTATATAGGATCATGAATAATTTGTTGTTTGTATTACAAATATCTTTGTTGTTTGTGTTTTTGTGTATATGAAATTGTTTTGTAGTGGAGCTCGACGTCCGATGGCATACGTTCCTTGTGGACACTCATAGATGTCTCCTACATGATCACAATCAGCACCACACACAACAAACAACATATTTTATTGTTGAACTAATATAATATTGGTATAAAATGCATCAAACAATATTATTTCTATTTTATTTTATTTTTTTATTGATGGGAAAAGTGGATTTTTTTGGGGAAAAATTTTTTTTTTTTGAAATATTAGTAGATGGCTTAAATATTATTCAATTTTCTCAATCAAAAAATGAGGGGAATCCCAAACTCTTGGTCTATTTAGTGATATATGGTTGCTATGGGGTTTTCCCAGCCAGCATCGAGTTAAAAAAATAAAACGGCAATGCTCTATTCCGCGGTAGAAAATTAGATTTTTCCGCGCGCGTCCAAACAATTCAGGAACGAGAGGGTTAATAACAGGAAATCTCCTTGACCAGAGATCTTCCAAAAGGGAACAAAAAATGAATTATTGTATGATGGTTTTCTCAATAATATGTGAACAATTGTTTTGTACAACCAGAATAAAGTGATAGAGCACTATCTTTTTCATAAATAAATAAAACTTAGCGTGTAACACAAATTTAATCAATTAAGTTAGCAGTCAATTTATAGCTAGAATGAAAATTAATATTATTTTATAGTTGATATTTCTCCAACTGGCCCACTATATTTTCCCATCAATACACAGAGGAATATCACATGTCAAGTGGAAGGTAGAACTACTATAGCTACTTGGACTATATTTCTGACTAATGGACGTGAACAAGAGATCAACCCACATATTGAAGAATCTACTATATCTGGCATTACTGGAAGATTTATGGATGGAGTATTTAACACATTATTAATAACTGTAAACACAACGGAGACATCAGTGACAGGATTGAGATGTTCAAATTTTTTCAATAATACGGCATTTAGAAGTACTATTAAATTGACTATTTATGGTAAGTTATAATAGTAATATTTATTGATTCTTGTCTACTTTAATGCACTTTCTATAAGGTGAAGTCATTGGATACAATTCAGTAGAAATTTTTTTTTGAATAATGCAAACTAATAGTGGTCTGGTGCATACTATGTATTTGTATATCTAAATTCTCTTATAGGTATTCCTGATCCTCCAAGTGAATTGAGTAAATTTCTGAATGACTATACATTGATAGCCTCATGGGATTATAGAATCATTCCTACAGTGTATTTTGATTTCACTATTACTCTCACATTCTTGAGTCCCAGTCAATTGAAAGACATAACTGTGTATGTGACTGATACTGACTCCTATAACTTCACACTGGAAGGAGTGAGGTCATGTGATCCCTTTACCATGTGTATCACAGCTACTAATATAGTAGGACAAAGTCCACCTTCATGTGTTAACATGACTCTACCTTTCATACCTTCTACTAATGATATTGAATATTCATTATTGAAAGCGGGGGATTTCTACTCATTAAATCTAACTATACCGGTAGTTACAATATTATACAATAGATGCTGATTTAATTTTCTCTGTTAAATGTGTAGATGTCATATTGTCCTGTAGATGGTAACAATTTATTGTTTGCTTTGCTCCAAAGTCAAGATGCTACACTGCCAACATTTACATCACAGTTCATTGTATTTAACTCGGTGTCGATGGTTATAATTTCGGGATTGAGCATAAAGTCAGTTTACAATTTAACTATTATATCTAACAACAGTTTAGGAATAGCATTCTCTGAATCTCAGCAATTTTGTGAGTTAATAATTTGCTCGATCTCGCATTTCATTTTGAATAATTATTCTGCATTAGGTACAAATGATATTGAAGGAGTTAATATTTGTTCTACAATGAGGCCTGGATTATATAACATAACATGTGACTATATCATAGGATGTAATTATAATGGATGTTCCTATGAATTATCATCAACTAATAGTAATATCACTGGTTCTATATTAGGAAAGAATTATGAGGTAGTGAGTATTGATGTAAACACACAATATAACCTCACTGTCACTGATATTTATCGTGATGTGATTTCAATGCAACAATTGTATGTTCACATTATTTCCTTATGTTTACCAGTGACAGGTCAGAAAGATAAAAACAATGTTTGTGGTAATTATTATTCAATCAATGTTTAAATGTAGGTTCCGAAACTACTACTCTCAGTACAACATCAATTCATAATAATAGCTTGTTTTTTACATCTGTAACAGTTGGAGTATTGGTGCCTGTTTTGATAATTATGGTAATGCTGGTGGCTTCTGTCACTTTTATACTTTTAATCAGAAATGGTAAGATACAATGATATGGCAAGGATTATTATTACATGAATGATTGTGTTGTCAATAGATAAGTTTCCATGTAGAACAAGAGGAAAGTAAGTATACAACAAATTTATATGTCTATAATTTATTAAAATTTACTTGTATGAAGAACTGATTCTAGGAAAACAAAAGCTGCAGATGTAAGTATGTGATAAAGAAATATCACTGCCAGAAAAGTGTCCATTGACAGCCATAACAAAATTGTAAATTAATGTATAATGTGTTGATAACTAACTTGTTAATATCTACAGTCTTGCAAATTTTTGTCAACTCCAATTACCAACATCGTTTACTGATTATGTTGTGGTTGTCAATGGACTCTTTCTTGCAGTGTATAGCTACATGTGTCAATAAATTCAACTATTGTGTTTGATTTTATAGAGTTCTACAAGCATTGTTTATGTTCATTATTGAGAAAACATGTTAAATGCATTGTTCTATAATTTAATAGAAGTATAAAAATATAAAATAGATATCCAAAAATATGTAAATTTCAACGAGCTGATATTCAGCTATTTTAATTTATAATATATTGGTAAAAAATATCTATATTAAATGAATTGAAAATTAATTAACTCGGCATATAAAATTAGAAGGAGAGAAAATAATAGTAATTAATTAGTGATATGCTTTTACATTATATTTAGGGTTCTCTTCAGTATGACAACAATGTATCATATGGTGTAGTAAATGTCATTTCTACTCCATCAACTGATGACTTCACCTGTGAGACTAATCTGTCATATGATGTTGTGGAGAAGAAAGATCATTCCACTGTATTACAGTCTAGTCCTACTCCACTTTATGAAAGTGTACAATAGAACCATGGTAGATCTTTTATGACTACGATTCACTTACTTTTATTTTGTTAATATTATTATCATTAATAATTGGTGTTTTTACAGTAAGTTTGCACTGCTTGAACTAAAATCACAATTTCTTATGTTATTATTGTTAGTATAATACAAATTTGTTGAAGCATAAACTAAGCTTGAGTATGTATGATGTTGTTTAGTCTTTGCATTTTCCTAAGAATATTGTGATAATAAAGAAGAATGTGACTGCTTATTAAATGAATATACAGCAATTGTTTAATTATTGTAGATTTTGGAACATTGTATGTACTTGTCTTTACATGAGTATTCTCGATGGAGTCTTTTCAAGCTGTTTACATGCATAATAATTAGAAAACACTTTCAATATAGCTAAATATATATTACTTTTGTCACAAGTAATAACTAGCTACCATATAAAATGTTGGGAAGTTTTTTGTACTATATTACTTGGATGAACTCATTACTATGAGACAATGTAGTGCTGCACGTCTAGCATTGGAAGATCAATCATACAACTCTTAAAAATGAAATAATAAGAGCTATAAATCTAAAGAATTGACAAAGAATAACTATGAAAATGAATTATTATTTATGCCATGTAGGATGAATTTTGTGACCTCAATGTATTTATAATTAAAATTTTCACCATCAAAACAGTAAACTGTACCCATAGTTGAACTTTATCTATAATCAAGCATAACTGTCATGTCACCCACAAACATGATAGCTTCCCAAAGTTTTACTTAAATGCAACTTCATTGACATACGAGGAGTAAACACCACATTTAAGTAAAACTTTGGGAAGCTATCATGTTTACAAAACCTGTAAAGTTTAGCACAACAGTGCATTAATAGTTTATGTTATCAGGTTAAAGTATCATAATATTCTATTTCATTGTGTCCTATAAAGTTGTATATTTTTAACCACTTATCATTATCATTTCTCACTGTTTAAGAATTTGCTCTATTTCTATCTGTTATTCATCATTATCACTCATCAGTAAAGTTAAAAAAATGTGCAATTGTTACTTTGATATCATTTTGTCTGAGAAATAAAAAAATAACAGCATAATAATAAAATACTAATACTAAATCTTGAATAACGGGTAACAATTCAGATATTGTATAAAGTTATATATTATTATAATAATATATTATTTTTCCATGCTAGACATCTTTACAATGTTATTTTTAGGTACACAATCACTCACATAATCACACAGTGTTACATCAAGCTAAATTTCCAAGCTCATTACACTCAGATAGGCTAATAGTAATCACAGCTGGCCTAGCTTATTTGTTATTTGTGTTTTGTGAAATATTTGGCCTTATCACATTCTGACTCATGCAATAAAATTATTTATATAATTACTTTTATAAAAATAAATAAACTTGATTGAAAATATTAGTAGGTCTATAGTTACAAATCATTAATCATTTTATTAGCTTTACCTTTAACAGCTAAATACTGAACATGTCACAAGAGAGTTGAGTGTCTATTTAAAAAAAAATTATTTGTTAAGTTTTATATCGTGTAAAGCTTGACAGAACTATTTTTCCTTACAAAAGCCATAATGATCTTCTTTCAGTATTATAAATTAAGATAAACTTTACATTGTAATTTTTATAGCATGTTTACATTTACATTTGTACATATACTTCGTATATGACAATATACAACCCAATATATATTATTGGCAAAGTCAGTGTAGTTGACATACCATAAACTATCATCCTGAAAATGCTGAAAGTCACATTATACTTATTTTATTGCTTAACCAAGTCCTAGCAACAGTAATGTTGATGTCTTATTACAGTTATTTTATTGCCGATCCAGGAAATAGCAAAAAGAGACCACACACAAGGATTATGCAGGGTCTAAAACTTCATACATACTATATTTTTCACTTATTTTGATACATGGTAAAATGTCTGCATTTTTGTTTTGGACTGGATATATAAATATATACAAAAATGCCAAACATTATGACTTTACTTCTGTAGTATATTATTGTTGAAACTAAAACTAAATTTAGTTAAATGAAGAATTTTAATGATTACAACTATATAATTTAAATCCATGCAAGTAAATAACAACAATTATATTATATTGTTTTTGTTTTGTTCAGTTAACTTGCATTATATACTACAATGGCTAATTAAACTTTAATGAAGCAAGAAAGCTTAATAATTTGTGTTTGGCTATAATAAAAAATAATATTATTCTTACAGTCTTTTTATTTTGTAGTAGATTTTGAGAGTACAGTATGACTTCTGAATTTTGGTTCTATGTTGCATTGACAGTGCCATAGGAAGAATTAATAATGCATGTTTTTAGCTTGATTTGTTGAGTGGATAAACCCTTTACCACATTCAGCAAACAGTGTCATATTTCAGGAATTTCAATTAAGAAAATAGCATGCATTTTCTTCTGGAGAGATGAAGGCTAGCATGAATGCACAAGATAATGGACAGATAAGAAAAAGTGGAGAGACTACAGAAAATGGTGACACTAATGATATAGCAAAATTAGTAGTGCATAGTCATTTTAGTGACACATTTTATTATTATTCTGCAATATTTTGTATGTTTTACCTTAAAAATACCAAAAAATATCTGTTACAAAATAAAAGCAGTAAAAATGATGAAAAATATGAGAGACTTGAATATATTTTCAAACTTAATGTATAAATACAAATGCGATTATACCATATATGCCTGATTGCTGGGATAAATTTTTATTTCTACTAATTTCAGGAATACCAAACACTCCTACCATCTTCTGACTGTTTTTATTGAATCATCTTTACCAAGCAGCACTAATTAGTTTATCTTTACAAACCTCTCTTCTACACTATTCATATGATGTTCCTGTTTATAAGTACATGTTAGTGAGCATGCAGGAAAAGTTAAACATAATTACTTTGAGTTTTATATATTTCTTTGGATTAAGCTACTACAAGCATTAAAATCTACATTACCATTATTTCATAATAATGCCTACTAGTAAGCTGAAGTTCAATGTAGCTTTTTTGATAGCCAAATAGATTTGAATATTATCAATAACAGGATAAGGTGAAATAAAAATAACCCTCTACACCCACAAGTTCTTCTTAAAGTTTTTCATTAATGGCTATTTAATGGCTATTCAATTTTAACGCGACCATTAAAATGTCAAGTCTACAGAAGGGGGATACATTTAATTGGGCTCGATAAGGGGGAGGAGCTACTACCAGTTCAATTGCCAAAGAAGTAGGTATTCCTTACAGTTAAGATGGAGAAAACACTATAAGAGCGGTATATTTATTTGTTGATTTTATCTTCCCTAGTAATCGTAGTCTTCAGGTGAAAGCATTGCATCAATAAAATGTATATTATTTTTGTTTTAATTATGGTAATATACTCTTCCTTAGAAGTTTATTTCATTAATGACAAATTATAGAGAAATTTTACAAGATTGGATGTAATCCTGTTGGGAATAAAGTGCAATGAAACATTATTCTCCACTAATAGATAATACAATCTTTCTTAAGAAGAGCCCCCCCCCCCCCTTTTTTTTACAAATTTCTTGATCTGGCCCCCCCCCCCCCCCCCCCCCGAGAAGATGAAAGAATTGAAGAATAAACAACATACCAAGAAAGCTAAAAGCACTGAGCTGAACACAATAACATTTTGAGTGAAAGCAGCTGAACTAAATAAGTTTGGACGCTTTAGGGCCTATGATGAAGATACGTAGGTTTAGACTATGCAGCTAAATTTTATCAACTCCTGACTATTTGCTAGTGATTGTTTGAGTGATTCATACAGGAGCTTATTTCTTATCTTATTCATTCCACATCCACCTCAGGATTTTGACTCAGGGTATGACTATTGGCTGCTTGTCCACACACTAGTTTGATAGGCTGCTGATATATATTTTGCAATAGTGCCTCAGCTGTTGGTGGGATGTTGTCCATTGTTTTATTGTTGTAACACAACAGGTCCAATTTTACTTCATCCACATGTTCAATGTTACTACTTTTGAAACATACTATGATAGACTATAACACTATACCTTTCCAAAAGTCTAAATATTATCGATGCAGCATAAATATTATGTGTAATGTGTTTAGAAAGATCACATACATCTGCAAAGCTGTTCCATGCTTCCTATATACCTGCCTTTAAAAAGCTAAAGGAGTATCACAGTCAATTAAGCTATGTAAAAGACAATGTTCTTGTAAGACTGAAAACAAAGTTTATTGCACAGGCAAAAAAATCAGTCATTTCTATAAGTTTTTACATTGTCTAGAGTAGACAATGATAGTAGTAGTATGCTTGAGCTTTTTTTTTGAAAGCAGCATTGTTTATGGTACAATAAATCACGAAAGTTGAATCCTCTACTCAAATTCAAGTCCTTAGTCACATGAAATTGAGTTTGGGATTATTTAGATAGTTATTGCTCATATAAAGCAGTTATTAATCTTTGAACAAGCCAAAGATTATGTAACAAAAATTATAATTAGGAATTGACTTACTCATACAGAATCTTAATGCACTAATTAAGTTGTTAATTGAATATGAATACAGAAAATCCTGATGTAATGATCATAAGTTCTCATACAATGGATTATTACAAGAATACAATAATAAAGTCTTGATAAGGTCTGATAGGCTTTATCTAGCTGTTATCATTAAAGCATGAATAAGCCAAAATACTAATACAGAGTTTCAGGACTTATTATGATTATTTGCTATTGGGAAGAAATCTTAATTATGCCTTACAGAAACTACTCTGCAGCTGTATCATAAACTGAGACACTCTTGTATACTGTAATCTTGCCATCATTATACTCTCCAAAAAAATAGAAAATTGTCACCGAGTCTGACATTGAGCAGTTAGCTCATTTCCCCTTGCTAATTAGGGAGACCACAAACAATAGGTGACGTGAGATCATGTGATGTAAGGTTGCTCAAACTTTTGCACATGTATTTCTATCACTCTCCAGGAGTAGTACAAAAACTCTTACTTAGAAGTTAATGGTGAGAAGTGACATGGACTAACCTCATTAAGAGATAAGAAGTTGGAAGCTATCTGAAGTTTCACTTAGCAGCAAGACACAGTTGTTCATTTGCCTACCTGCCATTATATGGTACCCTGTAAAGGTGAATAATGCTAGCCATGAATCAACATCAGTGTCATTAAACTCAAGACCAACAACATCTCCCCACATACTTTTGCAAAAGCAACATTTCTCCATGGCAATACATAACCAGCTCTGTCCTCTATTTGTGACCAAAATATAATAAAAGGTAAGAGCATAGTGGTGGTTATTGCTCTATAGATATGTAATCTATTGTCCTACATACTAATAGCTATTAACTCCAACAGTATTTGTGATTAAGTGCTTTCAATTAAGATTTTGAACAAACTGTAGGACTTTCTGTGACTATCACTCTTGACCTGTCAGGTAATCTGTCATTGGTTGCTTGCATGAATTAAAAGTGGCCAAATACTCAATGAACCAGTATTAGTGGTGTGTTTAAGCACAAATGGTGATGGCTTCTCTCTTGTTTCTTGATTTTTTTTTTCTTTCAACTCGTATGGCTGTTACTGCACTATTTTTGCAGCAGATATAAAACTTGAGCATATTTTAGTATTGTAATGAATATTCGAACACACTCCCATTTATTACTATCTGTAATTTAGTTGATATTTCTCCAACTGGCCCACTATGTTCCCATCAACACACAGAGGAATATCACATGTCATGTGGAAGGTAGTACTATAACTTCTTGGACTGTATTTCTGACTAATGGACGTGCACAACAGATTAACCCACTTATTGAAGAATCTACTATATCTGGCATTACTGGAAGATTTATGGATGGAGTATTTAACACACTATTAATAACTGTAAACACAATGGAGACACCAGTGACAGGATTGGGATGTTCTATTTTTTTTAACAATACAGCATTTAGAAGTACTATTAAATTGACAATTTATGGTAAGTTGTAAATAATTTTCTTGCTTAAAATGATCAAAATTATCACATTAAAATACAAAATGACTATATTATATGTATTTAATATTAAAAAAGATAGGAATTTGAAGCAAATTCAGCTTACAATAGTAGACAAATTTGAGATTTGAAACAGTAGGCTGCTCAGCTTTGAAATGTCCACTAATAACTCTGATATTAGGGCCTCATAACAAGGTAATTTTAAAGTAGTAAAGGACTGTTTGTATGAATGCTTTAAATGAAGGCAGAGTGCCTATAGCTGTAACAGAATGGGAGATTAAGAATAGTGCAGAGGCTAAGGGATAATAGAAGTTATAAGTAAATGATGGGATTCTTGTAGAAATTCTTAACAATTCAAATTTAACAAAGCATAGAGCAATAACCTTAGAGTTAGTTTAGTCCAATTCTTCCTCTGTCACTATACACTTGATATGATATGGTATCCAACTTCAACTTAATTGCTCTGATGTCATCAGTAGTTTAAAAGGAACTAAAGATAAGAAGCAAAATTATTAAAATGAGAATCCAAATAGGTCAAAGGAAAGAAAAAAAGTGTTAATTATTAATTAGTATTAATTAGCAAAAAAAAAAAGCAATGAGTGCCAAACTAGGAAGAAAACTAGCCAATTTTATTAAGACTTTTTAGAGCTACCACTCTACAGTAGTAATGCAGTCAATTGATTTTTATTATTTGGTAGCTATTTGTGACCCTTTTATAGCCCATACGTTAGGTGCAAGCGTTCCCCTGCTATGTGTGCTGGACATGAATGTCATTAATATGGTACACAAAACTACTGGTTAGAAACACTCAATAATGGGAACATTATAATTATGTGTTTTGAAGACATTATCACAAAATTGTTATTATTGCGAAGTGTGATACATTTTATAGAAAGGTTTTTTTTTACTACAGAAAATTACCGAGTGTGGAGCAAAATAATAAGCTCAACATTAGCTCTTTTCATCTGAGTCAGACCAGATACTTTTACTTTGGCTTCTTCTACTAAGTTTTTATTAAAACAATTTATGAGCTTATTTTATGTAATATAAACTTAGCTCGTAATAAGTAACTAATGTACAAACATTAACAATTAGATAGTCCCAGAAATACTTTCTATTATTTAATGCTGTCACACAAGAGGATAATAGTTATTCAGTTTCACAATCCACTAAACTATATTTATGATTCTCTAAAATACATTCTACAAATGGCAATGATATTGTGTCCTTATCTGAACTTAATGTGAAACATAATGTTAAATGTTTAGAAGCAATCAGCACTCTTTCAAAATATCGGTACTAAAACTATCATTAAATGATATGAATTGACTGAAGACCTTTTGTAATTATTATTTAGCATAGTCATTAAGAACTGAAGAATCAAGTTAACCATAAGTTGCTGCAATTATTTTCAGTATGGAATATTTGTCTAGTGGTTTAACATAATGTGGTTGTAACAGATAGCTGTGATGTAATTAAGATTAAAAAGATTAGACAAAAATTAAAAGAAGTGAGCGTAAAAATTAAATGTGAATTATAAAAATGTTTAGAGTAATTGACAAAGTTTCTATAGCTGAACCAATAAATTAAACCCAAATGTCAATAAACTCAGACTGAGCTAAAATCTTTGCCTAGTTATATATTACATATAAAAAAATTTTCAAGTTGAAGTACTGAAAGTTTGTCCTTCATCTGTGATACATAATTCTTCAATATAATTCTTATAGCCATTAAAATTATTTGGTTCTACTTGTAACAGGCATCCCAGATCCTCCCAGTGGTGTGGGCATATCTTTGAATGGACATTCATTGCTGACATCATGGGATTATAGAATCATTCCTACAGTATCTGTTAATTTCACTTTTACTCTCACATTCTTGAGTCCAAGTCAATTGAAAGACGTCACTGTGTATGTGACTGATACAGACTCCTATAACTTCACACTGGAAGGAGTGAGGTCATGTGATCCCTTTACCATGAGTATCACAGCTACTAATATAGTAGGACAAAGTCCACCTTCATGTGTAAACAAGACTCTACCTTACATACCTTCTACAAATAATATTGAATATTTATTATTTAGAGTGGGGGACTCCTACTCATTACATCTGACATTACAGGTTAGTATTAGTTGACTATTGTAATTAGCATAAGTTATTATCCAATATTATACAGATACCACAGGTGTGTCGCAATAAACAAATGATGTATGTTGCTATGCTTCGAAATCATATGGAACGAACATTTATGCCACTGACAATAGCTAGCCCATTATCCACTGTCAGTATTATTGGCTTAGAAGAACAATTAGTATATAACTTAGCAATCAAATCTAACAACAGTATAGGACTGGGATACTCTGAACCATATTTACTGTGTAAGTTATAAAATAGAGTTCAGAAGAAGTCAATATTCATTCTATTATAAATATAGGTGCAATAGGTCTCAATATTTGCCTTTCAATGAATGCAGAAGACTATAATTTAACATGTAAATATATCTTTGGATGCTCCTATAACAACTGTATGCATACATTATCACGAGCCACTGATGGTAATTATACCATAATAGGAAATAGCTCTGATTCTGTGAATATTGAATTGAAAACACTATATAATCTAACCACAATTGCTGATGTCAATGGAGAAAGTAGAACTTCTGTCGTGCAATTTGAAGTCAATCCAATATCCTTATGCTCTAGTACAACAGGTTAGAGATATATTCCCCGTAATATGATAATAATAGCAAATTTTCAATTTGTTTATTGCAGATCCTAGTGACTATACAATAATTACTACAACAGATTCTGGCAGTGTAGTAATAACAATAGTTGCAAGTGTTGTAGCACTCGTTGTGGCCATTGGAGTTTCAATATTCACTGTCTTGCTCGTCATCTGCCTTTGTCACCATAGTAAGTCAATTCATATGTACAGTATATATTTATATATGTTGCATATTATTATAGACTGTTGTGGTGGACGTTGTACATTACAAAAGTTTCAGAGGTTAGTTGAGTTAATTTTAATGTCAAAATATGATTATTGTGTTTCATTTCAAAGATCTCGAGTAAACAGAGGACTAAGGGTAGAAAGTAATGTACGTTAACAATAGCAGTAGATGTACAAGTGATAAAGAAATGATAGAGAATTTTTAATACAGGGCAGTAGTAATCCTCAAGTGGCCCTCAATTCCGGAAACCAAGTTTGTACTCTTGAGAAGACGTTAAGCTAATCATAAGTTGTTCCTAGCAGTGACTTTCAATATGGAATATTGGTCTAGTGGTTTAAAATAATGTGGTAGCAATGTAGCAATGTAATGTAGTTAAGATCGGAAAAAAATTGGATAAAAAGTAATAGAAGTGAGCATAAAAATTAAATGTGAATTAAAAAAAGATGTTTTATTGTAATTGACTACAAGTTTTATAGTTGAACAATAACATAATAAACCCAAGTTCCAAATTCAAATACTGAACTAAAAACTTTGCCATAAGTTGTACATACATATCAAAAATTATTATAGAAGTTATGTAAAAATAAATTATACCTACATGGTTAAAAAAATTCTGTTATCTGTAATAATTATACAAGCATAGGCTACATTAATGAAACGTTTTTTTGTATTTGGTAACTAAAATACCTAGTTTGTACATAGTGAAAGCTTGATTGATACTATCTGGCTTTAATATTCTCCATAGAAATAAGCATAAATAACTCCAATTTTATGTTTTGAGAGTAATTACTTCAAATTACATTATACTTAAATAAAAACGAAAGTATATTAATGTCGTTTCATTAAAAAAGTGAAATTTAATGTGCTGATATTCAGCTAATTAATTTTCTGCCTTATTCGTAATAATTTCTATAGCTAATTTAATGAACTGAAAAATAATTAATCTACATAGAAAATTAGGGGAGAATTATAATAAAAATAATTCGTGGTGTGCTTTTACATTATATTCTCATATCTCTTATATTTAGGTTTCTCTTCAATATGACCACAATGTATCATATGGTGTAGTTAATGTCATATCTACTCCACCAACTGATGACTTCACCTGTGAGACTAATCTGTCATATGACATTGTGAAGAAAAGAGATCACTCTACTGTATCACAATCTGGTCCTGTTCCACTTTATGAAAGTGTGCAATAGAACTATGGTTGATCTTTTATAAAAGTTTCTCACTTGCTTTTTTTATGTTAATTTATCTTCAATTTTGCCATTTTTACAGTAAGTTTATAGCGTGTGAACAGAATCACAATTTATTTATTATTATTATTCTTAGTTTAATTAATCATGATAACATTTTGGATCCTTGAGTAAATTGAGTCCTTTTTCAGGATTTCTGTTCTAATAAACACAAACTAATTAACAATAATATTTGCCAAATCTGTTTTTTGCAGTAACTTATTATGTTGAGTGAGAGTACTGCAGGAAGTTGTAGAAATAAATGCAGAGAGTTACAAGAGGGAGCTGATAAGCTAGGTGAGCAGTACTCTACAATGATTGTGTATTCAAGTATGTTTACCAGAAAATTAGTTATACAGCTTGCAAAGGTTATAAGAATATTGTTGTATTAGTCAGTATCAGTCACATACACATGTACATGGACTCAAGAATGTTTAGGTAAATAGTGAACAGTATAGACACATTGTAATATCAAGATATTACTTTGATTGGAACTATATTGAATTCAATATGATAGGAAGATTCATGATTCCATCAAGAGAAATAAATTTGTAACATACTTCAACATAATGGCATGTATACAAACTTGCTTAATTATAATTATTGAAAGTATTGAGTTATTACACTGTAATTTGAAATTTTTAACCATAACTATGGTGTGTTATGTATAATGTAATAATACTTAGTGTGCACTTTGTTTTACTGACAAAGCATTCATTATACAAGGACAATACTTACAATACAATATGAACAGTGCACAGAAAGCATTTCAGAGTGGGGAAAACAAACATATATAGTTTGGCTTTTTTTAATAGTAACTAACTTTTATAAACATGCTAACAAAATTTCAAACACCATGGTGTTTCATTTCTATTTTACCTCTCTTTTGCACACAAGTTATAGAACTTATGTAGAATTACATGTCAGGATTTGTTATGACATTCTTTATATAAACTAACATGAATATACAAGTGAATAAATTTTATATTTATAAGATCTGAAAAAATAATTTATTGATATGTCTTAAAGCGAAATATATTAGTTGTATTTAGGAAATTAAATCCTGTTAGTAACCTTTAAATCCAAGTCTCAAATATTGAGAATTTTTAGTGGTATTATAAACTTACATTTATATTTCATACCCATAACAAACTTTGGTGTTGGAATAAAATTTGGGATTATAGGTTCACTTAATTTGTATTACATAGTAATGTTTTAGTGTTGTATAATGTAATTGAAGAGTTGACTAATCCTCTATCTGAATGCCAATCACATAACTCATACAAACATATATAATAAGAGCTTTATAATCAAATAGATTGTCACTGAACAACTATGAAAATAAATTGTTGAGTATGTCATGAAAGATAAATTTAGTAGATTCAATGTATTTATAAACAAATATTTGCCATAGCAACTCGTAAAATATACCCATTGTAAGAATTTATCTATCATTAATTCTGTTTTCTTTATTATTATAAAGTATGCTGATTCATTTATGTATGAGGAGTAAACACTTCACCGAAATAAAACTTCGGGAAGTTACCATGTATACAAAACTTGTAAAACTTAGCATAACTGTGCACTGAGTTAAGGTAGTATCATATTCCATTTCATTGTTTATAAATTGCAAGAATTATTATATACACTTTAACCACTTATTTTATTCTCATCTCACTGTTTAAAGCATTTGTATAATTTATCAGTTTTATCAGAAATGAGTGAGTCAATAAAATGAATCATGACTCTTAATGATATTACGCTATAAACCAACTTTCATTTTCAACCATCAAGTTAAAAAAAATTTGTGTAACAATAACATAATATATAATATATTTATACATACTTATCTGAAACCAAAACTCAGTTATTCAAGATTTAGTAAGATTATGCTGTTGTTCTTTCGATTTCTCGTGTTTAATGATACAAAATAACAATATTGTATGTAACACCTTATTGGAACTGGTCTCAGCTCTAGACAATAAGTATAGGACTACGATAGACAGCTACAAGTAAGAGAACGCTCCCTCCAATACATGTGAGTCTACGATAGTGATACAACAATGATGAATGAAGGGGTGGGGCATGACATATACTTGACTGATGGATGATAAACTGCAAAACACTGACCATGCCATAAGAGAAACAAGTATTCCAGATAACAGTCATAAAGTCTCATCAATACTATTCCTGATGATGTAATTGATCAGTAAAATATTTAGACTAATAGATTTAAGTTTACAGTTCCACAGCATCTGATAATTTAGGAAGTTTTAATTAGGCAAATGACACCATAGCAACTGAGTCATATTGATCTATGGCAGTGAGATATAAAAAGAAATGTTAACCCAACCACTGATGTTATCATTTAGCTTATTGTAATTTTAATGTAGCAGATATTTTGTCAATGTAATCCAAATTAATAAATGACTGTTGATCACATATTCAGTAGTTTAGTATCATTGTTGATAATGATGCTTTACATGCAGTTATTTTTCGTTATAATATCACTGTCTATTGTGTAATGACAAATATAGTCTATAAAATGGCAATAGCAGGAACAGTGTATCTCAATGATTAAGTGATTTCGGCTGTAATCATACAAGTAGTATATATTTTCCCTATTAGTAGAGTTATTTCATTGTCATATTTGAGAATGCAATACTTCTCTATTTTGTCACAGTGACAATGTCATTGAAAGAATTGATAATACGTGTCATATCTTGAGTTTATTGTGTAGAAGAACCCTTTACCACAAATCATATAATAATTGGGTTTACACTTCAGGGAATTCTATTTCAGAATATTGGAAGTGAGGGTAGATGAATGCTGATATGTACAATGCACAAAAAATAGAATAATGATTAAGTATCAGAGGAGTGTTTTTTTGTATGAGACTACTAAGCACAATTACCGTTTTAATAAACATTTCATTTCTTTATGTATCCATACGTAACAAAAGTAAATATTTAAAATGACAAAATATTTTATCATCTACCTTAATTAAACAACATGTTACGTAAAAACCAAAGATATGAAATAGATGATCAAAAAGCATCAGAATAAAATATTCACTTTATGTTACATTGAGTCTTCAACAAGCAGATTCATCCAATTATGAAATCAATTCCTGGTTAATAGCTTCATAAGAAATAAAACAACAACAACAACAAAATAAATCAGGATGACTGAACTGTGTCAGTGCAGTAACTATGGCGATATCCAGTGATTGTCATATTTACTTCTATTTTAGCTATTTACATTAGTGAGATTTACATTATTGTACACATGACATGAATTCCAGCATATGAGTGTGTGGTGAGTGTGGTTGATACGTGTAGGAAAAACAATGAATATGATTAATGTTCACTAGTCCAGTGGTCACTCTGTACCAGCAGTATTATTTCAATTATTTGTCTGGGGAAGCCCAGACACCTAAGTGCCTACAACCACATTGCTTTGAGGATTATATTTGGTAGTATGCACAAGATCTATTTGCTATAAAATACATATCTTTCATGAATTTACCTCAGAGTTGCGTATCATTATCCCGACTCAATGTGGAATATTATGCCAGTTCTACCGAACACATCAATCTGAAACATTTTTTAAGTGATAGCTATTGATATTGTTGGACTTTTATCACAGGGTAGAAATACATGTCAGTATCTTTTGACAGCATTTTTATAGCCAGAGCAATAGCTACAACTTCGAATATGATTAAAAATTCCTGGCCTTTATACCATATGTGCTCTAATGTGGCCACGCATTGACAGAAGGACTTTAAATCCCTTAGGCTCTTTAGGGAAGGGTTCTCTATGTAGTACCCATGCCTTCAGGGCTGTGGGGCTACTATATCTAGAGTTCCTCTAATTGTGTTGTTTGGAACAGCTGCTATGTTCTACATTAGTTAGCCACTGCATCGTATTTAGTGTCCATTAATCTATAAGTATAGCACCCTCACTGAGCTCCATTAATCTATAAGTATAGCACCCTCACTGAGCTCGATCAGGTGCCTTCAGGGACTCTAAAACAATAGTTTCATCTGAACTAATATCTAACTATTATGTTGATACTCTTGCATGTAGTGTCATACATATTGGCAATAATTCTGGGCCATACTTGACGTCAGCATCACTCATTGTTTATTCCAAAACGAGGCTATACATTCAAAATACATTTATATGTTGATCTTTGAACAGTTTGTTGTGTTTTAGAAATATGTACGTTTTGAGTTTTACAAGAGTGTGAATGTGTGCTGTATTTGTGTGTGTATGTGTATAGTGTTATGTTATAGTGTGTGTACAGTAGAACCTCCCTTATCAGGACTCCCAAGTTACGGGCACCTCCCTCTACCGGTCAGCTGCTATGTACCTTGTGGTTAGGTAAAGTATCCCAACTAGCAAATTTGACAGCTGTTTTTGGATAGGCATAAGAGAGGTTCTACTGTACATATAATCACTTCTGTTGGCATTTTTTAAGCCATATTGTTTTCTTCGTGTTTCTCCTAATTTTCAGTTTCTGAGCAGCAAAAATAATAACAACAGACAAAAACTTAACTATGTATGAGAGCTTGTTTTATCTATTTATCTACAGTTGTGAACATGTGTATATTCCCACACTTCCACAAGAAAAATATGATATAAGTGAATGATATGTGTATTGATACATAAGTATCATGATTGTTATATTGAGCTAGGTTACCTCTACAAGGTATTTAATGTGATTCACTTAATTTTTTTTTTTTTTTTTATTTATTCAGTTTTAGAAGAATACTTTCGTGCAGATTAATAGGATGGCTGTTGTAATAAGATATTATTTTACATCGTGTTTGTTGACGTAGCACTGGTGGAAATTGTGCAACTAAACATACAGCATATAAAACCTGTTTGCTACTTTCGTGTGTTTGCTAACTGAAAATAGTTTTAGTTCATACTATTATGTGTTTACACCAATTGGCAAATTTAATTCTAATTAAATTCTAACTATTTTATATTATTTCTTGTGCATTTAATGAGATACGTCTTGAGTGACAGCTCAGCATTAGTGAGTTTTCTAACATTCTCTACCAGCTACGTACTTATGAATTGACAAAAAAATCATATCTCGTGAGTTTTGCTTTGCATATAAACAAGTACTCATTTAAGGATACATATTGACAGCAGTCTCATGCTGTTTCATTGTCATAATGGAAGTGTGGATGATAAAAACACCATTTTATAATTTTCCCAATCAAGAGACTATATTGGTATTACTATAAATTGTGTCTGTGCTGTTGCAATTCTACTTTCAATTCTCTTGAGGACAAGTCAATTATATGACATCACTGAGTATGTGATTGATACTTACTCTGATTCATACATTTTATAGCTAATCATTGTGAGGATTACCATTTACTTGTTCAGATACAAGTGTAGAAAAGCTGTTTTTTACATTATCATAGAAAATAGAAATCCTGAAAGAGAGCCTTAAAGCTATTCAAGAATCTAGAGTTTATCCACTTTCATTAATATCTTTTCATCTAGTATTATCCCCCTATAGTTACTCTCACAAGGTCAATATACAAAACTCATATATACTTATCTATCTATATATTACATATTAATGCTTAAGTTATCCTACAACAATTTTACATACAATAAAAAATATTGTGATTTTTGTTACTGTACAATAAACTTACTGCAAAAACAACAAATAAGTAAGACAACACTAAAACAGAGACAAAATATTTGCTATAAAATGTCTATCATGGTTCTAATATACACTTTCATAAAGTGGAGTAGGACTAGCCTGTGATACAGTGGAGCAATCTGATTTCTTCACAATATCGTATGACAGATTAGTCTCACAGGTGAAGTCATCAGTTGGTGGAGTAGATATGACATTAACTACACCATATGATACATTATTGTCATACTGAAGGGAAGTCTAAAGAAAAATAGAAAAGAATATTATAAACAATTTATTACTTTCCTCTCCATCATATTTAAATTTTTGTTAATAATTTTCTTTATTCTATATATTTTTTGAAGAATAAGGCCAAAATTAAAGTAATTTAGTAATTAAAATGCAATAATATTTTATAAGAATCTATTAAAGTGATTTCTAGCAAAAATGTATTTTGATATAATTTCTCACAGTAAGTAAAATTTTATTAAAAATATT
>WLWD01003390.1_pt1:20000-47986 | contig 47986 bp, 30 predicted proteins | sample 6712731 | NCBI WGS metagenome assembly WLWD01 (sample SAMN12718690, study PRJNA576275) | sponge metagenome | isolation source: marine sponge | host: Mycale hentscheli | place: New Zealand: South Island, Marlborough, Capsize Point | collected 2014-11-01 | reverse complement strand
AGCTCTACAAAACTAATTCTTTAACATTTACCAACAGATTGCTTGAAGTTGGTCTTCCGGTGCATGTCATAGTCTCTTTGTCACATGTGGCTCGACAGTACATGTAGCCACACATGGAATCTGATTGACAAGAAATTCCTACCTTAAACTGCATATGCCAGTCTAAATACTCCTTGAATACCACTGAGTCTGTGTCTATAGCCTTGGCTACAATTTTACCATTCTTCTTTCTTACCTGATTAAAAAGTGGACATGATCTGAGGTCATATATGCAAATTCATTACAAATCATATGTGAATTATATTTGTGCGGTTTACATCAACAAATTGATCCATTATATTACCAATCCAATATTTGACTTCCGCATGTCACACAAGTACAGCTCTCCCAGTGAGGTATTCCTCAATTCTGTTATCATGTCCAGTACGGCCGATACTATCTTAGCTCGTATGTCCCAGGTTGTATCATCATAAAGAGAGGACAATGTGGCATAGAATTCATCAGAAGCTACATACTGGACACCATACATAGTTCCACATGTACCATACACATCCACAGTGGCCGTGTTTCCTTGGAGAAGTAATAGATAGAGGTACTCCCTAGTAGTAGCCAACTGCATGCACATTTTCACTTCATCATAACCGAGAATTCCATCCATTCCGACATCACACTCTTCAGCAATGATCCCTGCAACTTTGTACATGAGGGAAGATTTTGACTTCCTCTTGGCCATTTCATGTATAGTTGTATTAATCTGATCAGGGTAATATTATATAATATGAATATCTATATAATAATACGCTTGTGTGTCAGTAACGCCGACGACGATGACCGACGACGGTGTGTGTATTCATAAATAATTCATGAGCTTTGTACAGTTTGGTAAAGCATCGTCTCTTTACCATAGGTGAAGTGTCATCACATTCTGTAGAATGTGCCAGTTATTTCTAAAAAGCGGGGGCAATAGAGACGATGGAAGGCGGCGTAGGTATCAAAAAGGAAGGCGAAAGTACGGAAGAGAAGGTAAAAGGAGATTAATTGTAACTGAAAAGCGGATGGAATCAGCGAGGTAAGGCGGTGTAGGTTTAAAATGGAAGGGAAGAGAAGGCAAAAAGGCGAGCGATTAATTATAACTAAAAAGCAGGTGGAATAGCGCGTAAAGGCGGGGGGTTGTTTTCAAAAGAAAGGCTAAAGTGTGAAATAGAAGACAAACGTTTCTACAAAGTCGGACAGAAATGCAGGAGAGATAGACAAAGGAAAAAGGGGGCGCCATGACTCAAAAAGAAGAGCTGATGATAGGAGTGGTGGGATAGAAGAAAAGCTCAGATAGTTCAGAAAAAAGAGAGCAGGAGAGGGTAACTTATGTAACCTTAGCCAATAGTAGAGAATGATAATTGAGCAGGATAACTTGTGCTACTGCATTCTTACTTTGCAATACGTCAAGCGCCACTATGTGGTGGGGTACTTGCTAGCTATATATAAATACACACAACAGGTGGATACTATGAGTGTTGATTCCTCTCCTGTTTCATTTTATTTTTCAATTTATTTTATTAATTAATTTGTAAAGGTTATGTAGTAAATTGAGGACTGACATTCCACTCTGAATCGATAAGAGGACTTCGGCAAGAAGTCAAAACATCGGGTTAAGTTATAATTAACTTGTATTGACTATTAAAAAGAGAATAATTTGCTATAACTATTTCAGGCAAGAATGACTGAATGATTTTGATATAGCTTAATTTCCAGCTTGTGACAGTTTGCACAATCACACACGCACACAAACACATAAGTATGCAGATCAAATGCTCAATTACCAAACTTACATATTGCAGAAGATATTTCACCTTCATCTTAAACTTCCCTTTATCCTGAACTTTAGGAAGATATTCATGAAAATCTGGTATTGGAGATTCACTTTTAAGAACAATTCTTTTATCCTTCCACTTTGCTTCTAACACATGCGGTTTCACTCCATGGCCTAAACACTTTGTTACTGTAATTTCCTTAGAACAAAGTGGACTACACAGACTTCCAGAAAGTCTGTTCTGCTTGTACTCAAAGCACTGCAGAGCAATAACATTATTACACATTTATATCCTCATTGTTAAAGTAGAAACAATTTTGAACAAAACTGTAGCTAATAATTGGGTATTCACATGTACAACTGCGGCTATTGAGAAAACTAGCTAGCTAGCTAGCTAGAGCACTCACTAGAATTTTAATGAATTGCTGACTGTTTCTTAAACTGCATGAAAAAGGTACTCCATACATAATATTATGTAGAAATACTTCCCATAGTACAACCACGAGTGCAATGGACAGAGAAAAAGCTGTCAATTTTTTGCAGTCGTTTCTATTAGCTCCGGAAGCCCGCATTTCTCGGACTCCCGCGCGTAGAAGACACCTGCATATCCTGGACACCCGCAAGGGCGCGTCTGGTAAAGGGTCAACAAAGAATCCGGAAAAAAATAATGTGTGGTTAACTAGGGGAGAAAACTGCAATCAGTCCGTAAGATTTCACCGCTTTTAGTCAATTACCTACCTCCACAAGACAATAGAAAAAGGAAACAGCTGTGTTCTGATGATATTTCTGGCTACAACTATATACCGTGAGCCTTGTAACTCAGATTTATAAACCTGTTCACTCACTTTATCAATTGTATAAAATTAAGCCAAAAAAAAAAAAAAAAAAAGCCCGGGAGAGCACTTTATTTTTCTTGGTGACCTGCGCGCGCGTTATAGACTTGACAGCGCGCTTATAAAAGCGACCGCATGTGTGTGGTTTGATTTGTCCCCGAGAACTGTGCCGCGATGAAGTCGTTGTATCTAGTGGTTGTTTTATTATCTCTTCAGGTTGGAGCTGAAGGGTTCTGCATACGTGATCACCCAGAAAATTGCGGATCAGGTAAGCGTTAAACTTGTGATAAAAGTGAGAAATCAATGGTTAGCAAATTCGTTTCTATCAACAGAACTGGAGATGAGAGGAGCTCTGCATGTGGATTGCTCAGGAGGTGACTACATTGTCACGTTAAGTGTAGAAGAGACAATGGCGACATTAACTATAGTGGCTGAATGTTCCACATCTTGCAGTAATGAAGTAAGTAGCAGGCTAAACAGATGATAGGAAAGCTCATGGAGTGAGGATCTTGTGTTTTATCTTGCAGAGAACTCTATATTACTATGACCTGTCAGAAAAAAATACAATAGACTCGACTTTCAATCGCACCTTCAATGGCTCCAGCAACCTTGGATTGCCAGCCACATCAGAGAGTACACATTGCAGGCTGTTTGGATGCTACCAACTTGGAGATGATAATTTCTTGCTAAATGGATCATCTTGCTTTCCTTCAAGTAAATATTTGGATTATGTAGCAATTGAATAGCAAAAAAATAAGCAACAGACAAATGGCTTTTTAAAGCCTAAAGCTATCAATGAAACAAAGGGTGCTGTGTAATAGGAGTTTACTACTGCTTAAGTATAACCCATAGTGTTAAAAAGTTATTGAGTCTTGATTTGCTAACCTGTGATTGTCAGCAGGATGTAATATTATGTTGCAGTCCTATGTGTCTGGCTAGTTAGGACATAATAGGAAATGACGTGGCTTGACAATACAACTATAAGATAGTATTCATGATCATTAATTCCCTAGTGCATTTTAATTCCAAGAATAGGAAGCAATTCACAACCATGATTTTCTGCAGAGTATTGTTGTACTTCACACTATATGTGTGGAAATTAAGTAGCAATCAAATATTTTGGTTCCTCGTTGATTACTTTATTTGTATTATATTTATCATAGACCATAGTATTGTGACTCCTCATACAAAAGTCACAACTGGCATAGCAGCAACTGGCATAGCAACTACTAATGATGAGCTTCAATTCACTGGATTTCAATATACAGAGGAATCGACTAGTTCTAGTAGCACTGATAGCACCACTGCAGACTATTCCTCTACCGCCACAGAGTCAAGTGAAGATCTCGTCATTGCAGATTCTTGTAAGTGAAAGATGAAAATGGCACCAATTTTAGTGTATTTGCAAGAAAGAGGTAGTTTTTAAGGAATCATATGACTTTTTTTATAAACGTATTGACATGTAGATTGTGCCTCATAGTTATGTCCTGGCTACTGACTGAGGAGTAACAATCGATCCTTTTCCTTATTTTCATAAAATCAGCTTGGTTACTGTGTTACAATTACATACCAGAATTTCATTAGAGGATGAGAATCATGATAGAGTACATTTGAAAGATATAGTGAAATGTGCACCACTATATAATTTTTGATATTCTTTATTTATTTTTCTTCTGACCAATCTCTCCATCCAGCTTCCCAAAAGAAGAACTTAGCTGTTGCCATGGCTATTGCAGTAGTATTATTCATTATCTTCACATTGGCTGCTGTCCTGATTATGACACTATGCTGCACGGCTGTTTGCAGGTAAGTCAGTCACTAGCAATCCGATTAGATATACCTTTTAATTGTAAAGATAAATTAACTAACTATAATATACAAGTAAGCTAGCATCATACCGTTATTAGTTACTTTATTAACAATCCATGTCCATCTTGAGAGCACTGTTTAGATATTATTTAATGTTTTATATTGTTTTTATGTTTTTTTTTATTTTAGAAATAAATCATACAAGAAGCCATTTCCACATATTGATGTGCTATATGATACAGATCCAAATGTAAGTATACAAGATACAGTAGCTATGCACTGCTTCCTATTAACAAAAAATATTCCCAATTAAGTTTTAATTGTTTTCTTTACTGTAGGATGAATTAATCGTGGATATCAATGGAAAGCGTCTGTATCCCCTCAGTGCAGCCTCTTCACAAATCACTGTCTTTAATGGACTTTCAAACAATGATGCTATAACGGAGAAACCAAGCTGCACTAGTTTTGAAAGAGAAGGCTCTTACAGTCTCATTAGCTCAAGCTACTTCAAAATGGGAGGAGCCAATAGCTCACTGTCGCTGACTGAAATGGGACTTGTGGATAAATCTGACATGTCAGACACGGCAAGTACAGGTGACAAATCTGATGTCACCTTCCAAGTGATGTTAGAAGAAGACCAGCTTTTGACAGATAAATCATTGCAGAGTGAGACTGATCCAAAGAAGTCCAATAATGCTGGAGAACAATTCAATATTAAGGCTGCCCACAAAAGGCCTCAGAGTTTACTGGATTCTGAAATATCTGAGTATATGCCAAATACACTGGAAATAACAAATGAAGGACTGCAAATGGTAGAAAATTCATGCCGGAAATTTTCCATTAGCAACCCAGAAACTGAAACTATTGATGAAGTCCGGATTAACCTGTCAATAGAATCTGGCCATGCTACCAAAGAACAAAGCATGTCGAACTGCTTGCCATTAGTTAATGCAGTACCCTCCAAAGTAATTGCAGCACGCAACTTGGCAACGTGCGGTTCTGATTATTTGGCAAACAGTACTTCAGAAGGAGTAAGAGTTTTAATGGAAGAATCTGATAGAGAATTAACTTATCCTTTATCCACCGAACTTGGGTGTGCAGATGATGCTAGTATTCACACGAATCTGTCATTAATTTCTGGAACAGGGTCCACTTCACTTCCATGTGCAAGTGACTCAGCTCCCAGGGCCAATCTTGAAGTAGTGCTAGCACCTGACTCTGAAATGGCATTGGCTTCAGATTACCTTCCCAATTCCCTAAGCACTCCTGCCATTATTCATCCAGCTAGCATGGCCAGGAATGGCCTCACTGGTACTCCTACTATCGATCAAGACTGTTCAGAAGAATGCAGCAAAATTAGATTACACGATAATTCACCAACCTTTGGTAGACGATGGCATAATAGTGTAAAGAATAGTAGTGATTACGTTTCAAACACTGGTCATTTTGTGTCTGAAGAAGACACAGCCATCACTAGTATTGCAAAGGAGTTCGCAGCTGAACCATGTAGAAGTAGTAATGGCAGTCTTGCTGCTAGACTCAGTAGCTGCAGTATTGACGCTCTGTGTGAGGGCTACGTTACGACACCACCTGGCACAAAAGAGGAGCAAGAGAGACATACATCAATTTCCACCCACCAGACATCTTCAGATCAAGTCTCTCTATCTATGGAGGCAGACAAATCTAGCAGTGAAATGACAGAAGATTCAGAAGAGGAGAACATTGATGATTACTTTACTTCTAATTCCGATGATGAATCGGAAAGTGACACCTCGAACGATGTAGGCAAACCAGCTGAGATACTTTCACGAAGGGAGATACTCTCAGAAGGCTACATACGCAGTGATCTAACCGTAGATAGTGACTCTGTACAATTCTACTTCCCCAACAGGAAGCCAGATCTCCAAAAGACTCATGGGTTGGGTAAAGTAGTAGATAACAGAGAGAGCACCAGTAGTAGTCCAGACTACTCTGTGCAAGATGTTCCTGGAGTGTGTGATTGCAACTTTAACTTCAATTATTCGACCTCTTCTAGTCCAATCGAAGATCAACCTGCAAGCTTTAGTTCTCCTGTTTTGGACGTCTCGCCTCGATCTGCTTTCACTGCACCCTCTGACTTAAAGCTCTCTCTCCACAATTCTGTAGTAGATCCCCTGGACATTGGGTATTCGAGGAAAAAAATTCATTCTCTGATAAATACAAGAATGAATGTGATCAACTACAGTTTCGACAGAGAAGACGAGCATAACAGTTGCATTAATGACAGCGAGAGTGATGTTAACTTTTCTTTTACCTAAAAATTTGAACTTTCTGTCATAACAAAAGTCAAGAATCACAGCTATTTATAGATTATCTTTTTTATATCACTTTCACTATTCAAAATACATGCAGCAGCGATAGCATCACTTTTTTCACCACTTACTCTGTACAGTCACTTCGTGTTTACAATTGTTTGCAATGTGAATTAAACCATTATCTGACAAAATTATTGTGAATGACTACAAAACTAATGATGTGATCTATTTATAGCAAATGAATAAAAATAAAATTGAAAGAGTAGAAACAGAAACACACAAAAGATGTAATGGTACAAATTTCAATGTATTCTCATTTCCAGGATAGTCAGACTAGCACAGGTGTGCTAGCATAACGCAGTCTTCTACCTACGTATTTAATGCAATATGCATAAGAATAGTACACGACACACTTCCCACACTGGTACAAAACAAAGCAAACAACAACAACATATTTTGCTTTAAGTTTATTTTGCAGCATGTTTCAGTTGGATAGGAGCAATCAAAAAGTGTGGAGGAGGAAGGGGGTGGGGGGGGGGGGGGGGGAATTACTTAGTAGCATGCATAGTATAACTCACTGACACTAGAATGTTGTAGGGTACATTCTGATATCTAATTATCTAATTTTCAACTGTATACCAGAAAACATAAATTAATTAAAAGAATTTTGAAGAAAAGCTACATGCAAGCCATTATAGTAAAGACAGGTGAAAAGTGGAGGGACTGAGACCACCACAATTTCAGAGTTAGTTGCTATCTTTTTTCCCATGCACTTTTGTCCCACTCTTGTGATAGTTCTTCTAACCTTACAATTGAAGTAGCTAAAAACATTTTTTCAGCCATGCAGTGGCTTCATCCATACTATATTCTAAAAAAAAAATGTGAAAAGTAGGGGGGAGGGGCAGTTGCCCCCCCCCCCACCCCCCTCCCCCTTCTCCTACCTGTTGTGCATTAAGAAGTTCCACAAAAGTACTTGAATGACTAGTATGAGTTTGATTGTAAAAGTACTTAACCATAGAATGCCAGTTAATTGGATGATGATGTGACCCTCAAAGAGACTCCATTTGCATGGCCTCCTGTAAATTTGATAGGCTTGATATTTGTCAAGTTGTGCAGTCATTAGCACAAATGCCGCCATTGTAACATTCCAGAAATGAAGCAGCTGTAGCGGAACATCCTTTATCACCCTGGTAACCTGCAATTAGAATGAATGACCACTTTTCAGACTTTGCCTAGGAGACACATGGCGACCACCCATAGTTGCATGAATCACAGGGCTCATTAAAACTATAACTGCTGGACGTGACTTTATTATATTAAATAAATGCCACAGAAGGAAACTTTGATAGTAAACACCACTATTTTATTTGTTTCGAAACTCTGTAACAATAATAATATATTGTAGTAATAATGCATTAATAAACAGTATAATCACACTGCTTGACTTCCAGCCAACATCATTTGCCAGGTCACGTGCTTCAGCATGGATGTATAAACTAATAAAATAAAGCACATTGGATGGAAGGGGTGGGTGGGTGAATTAGAATGTTGTAATTGAGTAGCAGTGACTAAATTAAATAATAGTAACAATAATAATCATATTCAGCAAAATTCACTGATAGATACATATTATAGCCCGTTACCCGAGCGACCGCGCTTGTCGTTAAGAACTATAAATCTGATATAGTCTGGTATGCTCGTAAGGAAATGTATTAGCGGGGGAAAGTCTGATATAGTTCTTAGCAACCATATTATGGTGGAAGGCAGATCAAAGCAAAATGGAATAATGAAGAGTTTGGGTACTTTAATACAATACTAAGATAGCTAACGCTATACTTTGCTTGTTGTTTATGTTTGGGCTATAAAATAGTTATAAACCAAAATCATTAGGTTTGTATTTCGATTTATAAATCGCATACAAACCTCAATTTTGGTTTATAACTATAACATATAGATATAAATGATGATAATAATTGTCACTAGAACTACTCAATAAATACTAGAGTACATCATCCACTCTTCATATTCTCTCTCTGAAGTTTCTCTGAAGCCAGTCATCAGAAACGATTGCTTATTGCAACTGACACTGGATCAAAGTGTCTTATAATAATTGTTTTGCCTCTCAATTCCCACCAAAAATGTAATTACAGTAATTAGTTGTTATTAGATGAGGTGGAAAACTCCCACAGCTTTTGTAATAGTAGTGTATTAAAAATTTAAAGTTTATAAATCAAATGAGTGAGTGGTCGAACCAGTGGATGCCTTAAATACCTAGACAGACATGGCAGGCAACTGCTTCCTTTCTTCCCTCATTAATTGCTCACTTGCAGGACGTATATACACACTTTGATTCCATTCCATTCCAAGAAATGCGTAGGCATCAAGGACTTGTTTTTGTGGTACCGAGAAAACAACACATGCGCACACTTTAATTATATACTTGACATTAAATAATAATTCTGAAGCATATATATTCTTACGCATAAAACTTGTATAAATACCTATATCACACACATAGCTTGGGTAATCAACGGGCAAGCAATTATGCTAAGACTAGCAGGCTGAATATCAAATGAAATAACTACATGTATAGCTAGTAATTTTAAACTGATCCAGTGAAATAATATTCAATTGTAACCGGTGGCTACAAAATGCTAGCTGGTAGGAGGGCGAGTAGTCACACATCATAGACCACTATATCACAACTCTATTTTTCGCCCACTACTGATTATCAGTTACACCCAGAGAGAGTAGAAGCCAAGATGCAGGCAGCCAACTTAACTACAATGATAATGTCACGGCTAGCTATCATTACTGAACAACAAAAACAAACACTAGACAATTATAGCTATATTTGTCTAGCCATGCAACTTTCATCAGCACTTTAGATACAATAGACATAATTTGAATTCCATTAAAATGAATAGCCAATGAATAATTCTGCAGAGTGAAGCCCTAAGAGTGCCCTGAGGGTGTCAAGTTGATTTACGACCAACCAAACTATGGGTACTGAAGCCTTATAGAGTGAACATCCCATAAATAGCAATGGGAGAGAGAGTGAACTATGGTTATCACAATTACCCTCTCTCTGCCCAGTCCAGATGGGCCTGCATTGGCTGGCATAGCTGACACTATCATGTCTAAATGAATAAATCTCATTTCTTACCAAGTTTGTCTAATTGCCTCAATATTCTAATTGAGGTTGGATGCTTGGTGCAGATAAATTAAATTAAGAAGCATAGATATATTTCAGACTTTAAGCTGAACACCTCACAGGCAGAATATGCTTTCTGTATCCTAGCAACAGCGCTTGTCATCAATGTAGATGCCACAAAACAATGACTCCAGTATTAATTCTAAGTAGTTCTGCAACAAAGATTCATGAGGGCATATCCTGTTATGCTACAAGATTATTTAAACAACCAGTTGTGGATAATGGATAACAGAATGCCCAATCCTCCTTCACTACCCATTAGTTTATACACAAATTCAGGCAGTAATACTAATAGACTTGAACACAATCCCATTACTGAACAGTGACCTTGTGCCAAGACTGGGAACAAGACATGTCCCATCGGACGATACTTTCACAAGAATGCTAAGAACCCATTACTGGCTCTCTGCTCAGAATTGGGGATGATAAGCAAGGTTATCAAAATATTTAATCCAGCCAAAGGCATTGAAATTCTCACATGCTTTCAGACTCATTGACTGTCTCCAGGTGATGAATATAAATATTTGATCAAAGAGTGTCAAATATAATCCTGCAACCAAAGAAGAATATATGCTAATACCATAATAATAACAACAACAACAACAACAACAACAACAACAACAATAATAATAATAATAATAATAATAATAATACCTGGCTTAAAAGCACACATGCATACGCATACTAGGAACACTTGTACGCACACATGAACAGGAGTACACACACACACACACACACACACACACACACACACACACACAAACACTTTCACACAAAAAAACACTCACACAACTTGTATTCAAATCATCACTGATGAGGATTCCTGTATGGCTACAAAAAAAAGCACACAAAGAAACAAATAATGCTGGGCATTCATTCATTACTTCCTAGCTGTCATAAACCAAATTCTAGCTATGGGTAGACACCTTTTTTTAGATAATGCTACAGTAGCGCATGTAGGTCCTCTGCTGTGCACACACACACACTCTCCTCAATGGACGACACCAAACAATTGTAAAAGTAACCGTGAAAATCAGAAAGAATTTGATCAATAGAAGTGCAAGTCCCAGTATTCTGTATGTGCAAACATTCCAATGAAATTTGGGGTCACCAGGAAGCAACTACCACCTGGAAATAGATTTCACTAAAATTGTATTTGTTCGATTTTAACAGTATAGCTATAACGTTATTATGTTGTTGTGCTCCCATAGGTTTGGCTAAGGGGGCAGTTCTGCAAATCGAACTGCCATTTGAGATTTAGAAATGGGATAAATATGACTTAGTGCACCATTCATTATAGTTATAATTGTTATAATTAACTGAGTAATTATTAGGGACAAATTATAATTATCAGATTTTGATTGTGTTCTAAGAGAGGATTGTTTTTATACATTATATAGCTGTGTTCCTACAAGCAATAAAACAGATCGTTAAACTCAGTTAGGAGTACAGTAAACTTAGTGGACTTTCAATTAGGCTATGAGTTTCAAATTGTCCATTCAACAATGGCTAGTCAGTGTATCTATGAGGTCCATACTATTTACTATAGTAATAGTAGTATTAGTAGTAGTAGTAGTAAAGTAGTAGTAGTAGTAGTAGTAGTAGTAGTAGTAGTAGTAATAGTAGTAGTATACTTACTTTAATACAACATTGAAACTTATGTTTAATCCTCTCATTTGTGTAATTAGATCTCTAATAGCTTTAATTAATAAATACAAGTAAAGTATTTACTGTCCAATTGTATGACCCTTTATTGTATCAAACTCAACTGTTCTTAGCTAAGGCACTTCAAAGCAATACATACTGCTCACCAAGGAGCACACACAAACACACAAATGCTAGTGGAGTAGTAAACTGATCTAAGTCCTTATCAGGCTATGATGTCAGTCCAGTACCCATATCACTACTAATTGGCCAGCTAAGTGGGCACTGGAGTAATGATATAATCAAAGCTGTGGCCAGACATTCCATTGGCAGCTGCTTGGTTAAATCATTTTTTTAAGAGGCCTTTTAGTCTTATTGTGTAGGCACAACAAAAACACAAAGACCCAAGGTGTTGGGCTGGACTGGAAGTCAATACAATAATATTATTAACAATATTAAGAAGGATATTCATTGAGGAACTCGTTGTAATTATGAAGTGGACAGGTCCATGGACCATGGGAGGATTATTATGTACATGTGATGCATTATGTACATGTGATACTTGCACATGTGATGCATTGCGTACATGTGACGTATCATGGACATGGAATGTATCATGGGCATGTTATTTATTAAGTACATGTGATGTATTATGTATACATATGATGTACTATGGGCATGTGATATAATTGTATATGGATACACATGTGATGCATTTGCACATGTGATGCACTATGTACATGTGATGTGTTAATCATATGCTTATGCAGGATAACCATTGGTGGTACAGGTTCATCAAAATACCATAAATATACCGGAGAGATTGTGTGGGATCCTGCTTTCTTTGTTCACATTCAATTGAACTAAGATGTGCTGTTATTAGTCGTATAGTGTGGTGAATTCTATGTTTATTAGCCAGCCTATAATTGAGGAGAGATGGATCTAAGACCTCACAAAGATAGCAACTTAAGTAATAAAGGAGTGGCAGGAACAAGGTGTTCTGTAGTCTTGGCTGGCGTATGAATGCTGAATGTATAATAGGAATTTACTATCTATAGCTAAATGGATAGGAGTGATGATTATAGTGCATGTGTATATGCATGTGTGACTCCACATCCACATGGACATGTCATGCAAGTGTGTGCGTGTGTGTGTGAAGCAACAGGAAATCATGTCTAGACAGGATATCAATTCTAAACAGGATGCCATTGTTCAACAGGAAATCCTAAATCCTAATTTTATTGCCTTTGCATTGATCAACTGTTCTGATTACAAGGCATCACTTGGATATTCGGTTGCCAGGTGCAGTACTTGCGCTATCTTAGCTTGTTGGAAACATTAGTGGGTGTCTGGTCAATGATGTCAGAATTGGTTTCCAGAGAATTTGGTCACCATTAGCTGAATGTGGATCAGATGGGTCATTCCTGTGGGCTTGGTAGGTCATCTCGAGGGGCCTGAGTGGAAGTGGAAGGAAGGAGAGTTGTGTGTGTGTATTTGTTTGTGTTTGTGTTTGTGTGTTTGTTTGTGTGTTTGTGTGTGTGTGTGTTTGTGTGTGTGTGTGTTTGTGTGTGTGTGTTTGTGTGTTTGTGTGTGGGAAAAGGGGTAGGTAGGACAACTTATTGCACCAACACAATGAGCTACTTTACATAACAGTTGAAAAATTGAGAACAATACCTGAATTTGAGCATGATGAGGAGATTGAAATGGCTTATCCACCCGGAGTTTTTCATTCTTCAGTAACACAATCCCAATCACACAACTTCTGAGTTTAGTGCTTAGGCCATCAAATGACAATAAACTGTCTATCGTTCTTGGTTTATGGAAGATCTCATACACTCAAAAATCCTATTAGAATTGGCAAAAGAAGATGATTTTGAGTAGGGGAATTAACTCGTGGGGGTTGCGTGTATTTTTTCCTGGTATTGTGTCTCCTAGATCAATTCTTGGACTTTAGAGGTACCTTTGAAAAAAGGTAAGCATGAAACAAACTAGAATGTTAACAAGTGTTCATATTATAGGGGGAGGGGGGGAGGGGGGGCAAGCAAGGGGAGGCCTCCCTCCAGTTCTTACGCCAGTGATTTTTAGTTATGATCGATTCCTCAATAGTGGAAGTATAATGATAAAGAAACCCAGTAAAGTATCCAGTACTTAATCCTAATATCTACCAATCCAAAAGAGGGTTGGCTGTAATATTCATAGATATTTTAAATAATTAGTAGTGCCCTTTCACGTGAATCAAGATGTGTTCCATTTAGTATGTCCACAACAATGTAACTAACCTTCTCGCTGCTTGCGCCTAAGGAATATAATAATTCAATCATCTTGTTTTTATAAAAGTGATTTCTGAGAAGCATGTGCATTTACCTTTTGGATTAAATTCGAGACCAGATGTTCACCTAACGCTACATGCCTTGCATACATCTATAACTCCAATGATACCTAATTCAATTAAATAACTTCCTCAAATGCTCCAGATTAAATTTTGTTCATTTTTATAATCTCTTTACTCTGGCATAATTTTTTTTTTTGGTCTTCACTGAATGCAATTGTAAACATTAAATTACCATTGTACTAAATGCCAATATTAGGGGGGGGGGGGGGGGGGGGGGGGGGGAAGAGATAAATTATAGACTGTACCTCAACAAAACAATTTCAAGCTAATAAATGGTCTCTTTTTCTTCGTAAATGATAGGACATGCACCAATACCAATATAAAAAACAAAAAAGACAAGAAGTTGCGAAGGCTCAAGGCGCGACTTGGTTGCTACACACATACAGAAACATGGGTAGAGGAGGGGGGAGGGCGGGAGGGGGGGGGGTGGGGGTGGAAAGGAGCAGAAGAAGTTAGTATTCTGAAAAATCAGGTAACATAATATCTTAAAAACAAAACAAAAATAACCTGTTACATTGTTTATATGCTGTATAGTTATCAATGTTTAGGTCAAAATCAACAACATTATGTTGCCAATGGTTTGGAGTATGCCTGGTTAGGCTGGATAGAGACATTCTTAGTTTAATTCTCCACCACAGTGTGCTAACTGACTCCTATATTAAATAGCAGTGTCACACATACGTAAAGGGAGAAGATGACCACGCTTTTCAGGTTGCCACCCAAACCGGACAAGTGGTCGACCTAATTGCGTTATCGCGCTCTGGCTAAACTCCCACGCGCGCGTCGCTAGGCGCGGACTGACGATAATTGGGCTAATATTCATAGCTTAGAGACTGCCATTTCCGTTTGATGTGCAGTTTGTGGACAGATTATGACTCGTCTCCGTCATAATGACGTGTACTACTTAACTTCTCTGCCAAGGTGAGTGGAGGTAGTACTATAATAGAGCAGCACTTGAATTGAGACTTGCTTGAGCACAAATGGCAGTGAGCCTAACACTGTTTTTAAACAATTGATTTTAACTTCTAACACTCAAGCTACTAAACAAAACTCTTCAGTTTTTTAATTACGTATATATATATATATATATATATATATATACCATTCAATGCCATAGTAACCACTCCCGCAACTATTTGAATAAAAAAGCAACAAAAAACAAGTCAAGTTACTTATACGTTTTATTTGTATTATTCATTAGCTAACTAAGTAGTAGTTGTAACACACAATACTTTCACACTTAACTGAGCATACCTACACAAGGCTTGCCCTCGTGGTTAGTCTAGTGGACTATGAATTTTCAAGTAAATACTATTGCATAGGGCTTACGACAAATAGCTATTAACTTACCACCACCACTAACTCAAATAGAAATGGAACTCCCGTAAGTTTTTGAGTTCTAACTGAACCCACAAAAGAATTGAAAGCGGTAAACAATTCAATTTCTAGAACGATACAGGTAATGATTGATAATCAAAGGATTCAGTTTAGTGAAGTTTGGGACGGAGTGGAACACCGAGCTAACACAAAAATACGAGAGGGTCGAAGTACAAAATGACATACGTACGTCCGAACATATATATAAACAAACATCCCCGATTTTCAATTGTGCTACCCCTGAGAGTGTCTTGCTTGCTTCACTCGCTTGCCAATTAAACCAATCCAATTGAGAATAGTTTCCCTTTCCACCGGCCATGCCTAGAAATTAGTATTATATATTATTATGAATACCGTTATTTTAATTTATTAAATGGGATTTTTTTTTCAGCAAGAAATGGAACAAACTATTTTTTCTAAGTTACTGGGAATTCATTAGTTCTTACAATATCAAAGAGAAGAACCTTCAAAATAGTCATTGAATCCTAGCCTAATTGTCATAAAAATTTTGGTCTCCCATAAAATGCTGTCTGGTCGACCAAATGTTGCCACCATATATAGTCTGTCTCTGTCACTAACGATCCTGCCAATTTAATTTGGACATAGGTATGTCATTTTGTACTTTGACCCTCTCGTATTTTTGTGTTAGCGCAGTGTTCCACCTTGTCCCAAACTTCACTAAACAGAATCCTCAGGGATCATTACCCGTATCATTATTGTTTACCGCTTTCAATTCATTTGCGGGTGCAGTTAAACTAAAAAACTTACAGGAGTTCAATTTCTATTTTAGTTAGTGGTGGTGGTAAGTTAATAGCTATTTGCCATAGTCATAAGCCTTACGCAACAGTATTTACTTGAAAATTCATAGTCCACTAGACTAACCAGAAGGTAAGCCTTGTGTAGGTATCTTCAGTTAAGTGTGAAAGTATTGTGTTACAACTACTACTTTGCTAATGAATATCACAAAGAAAACGTTTAAATAATGTGACTTGTTTTATGTTCATTTTTTTTTAATTCTAACAGTTGTGGGGAGTAGTTACTATGGCATTGAATCCCCTTTACCGTATATACATAATTTAAAAATCAATTTTTTTTAGTAGCTTGAGTGTTCGAAGTTCAGGCTAGCTCGCCATTTGTGCTCAAGCACATCACTAGTTATTATTATTATTATTATTATTATTATTATTATTATTATTATTATTATTATCATTATTATTATTATTATCATTATTATTATTATTATCATCAATCATCATCATCATCATTATTGTGGATGTTATTAGTATTGTTGTTGTTACTATTATTATTATTATTATATTAATATTTTATTATTATTATTATTATTATTATTATTACTATTATTATTATTATTATTATTATTATTATTATTATTACTTGGGGTGTGTATGAGCACAAACGGCAAGCGAACCTCCCTAGTTTGATTGCATAAAACAACAATACTGGAAAATGATTAATTTCAATTTTTTTCCCTCACGCCTAAAAAAAACAACAGGCAAGTAGTTTTAATTACGTATAATATGCTACAGACCATTTTCAAACTACAAGCCCATTTTAAAACAGCCTGGCTCCAAACTAGCCACAAATGTTGCTGGTCTTACAGTGGTGATGTACAATTAAAACAAGAGCAGTCTCACCTGAAAGTCAGGCAAGCTCCTAACTAGCAACTAGGTACAAAGTCTGCCTCAGGTATTATAGAGCACACAAGAGCACAAATTATTAGTCTATTGTTTGTTGAATCCAGTTCCCCACAAATTGTAAGAGGGGAACATATGGGGTAATTAGGAAATCTCTGGGAGAAAATGGCATAGAAGTATAAGCAACCTTAAAAACAGTAAATAAAATTTTCAAAGATAAGTTGTTTTAGTGGTTCCAAAGTTTCAGATGCAAGCCTAGCTAATGTCAAATTCATGTGTGGAAACACGTTCATGTCAAGCTTAAATGCTGCCTAATTAACCACATCTTACATGCATTTGCATCCTTTACATCTTGCTGCATCATATAGCAGTGTTTCATTAAATTAATAGTGACTGAGATTTGTAAAGAACTATGAATGATTCAGTCATTCTCGGCTGAAATAATTATAATAATAGCAAATTTTCTCGTTCTTACACAGCCAATAATATTGTTAATTAAAACTTAACCCGACGTTTCGACTTCTTGCCGAATATAGTAGGATATATGTAGTAAACAGTAAGTGTACCCTCCAGAAATCTAGCTCTTTACATTGTGTTAGTATATCACCACAGAGTTTGAAATATCGGGTTAAGTTTTAATAAACAATATTATTGGCTGTAAGAACGAGAAAATTTGCTATTAATAGAACTATGAAATGTTGCAAGAGCTAACAACAACAAATAAGACTATAACTACAGCTATCATGGGAGGGGGGGGGGGGGGGGGGGACATTTCTTGAATAAAACTTCCTTGGCGAACTGTAACCCAAGCAATTACATCTCATTAGTGATCAACTTTCCACTTGCCAACTTCAAAAGAAGAGCAGAAACCCAAAATCAATAAGTATGACTGGAGATTGTACTTAATAGAAGAGACAAGAGTATAAGCAGAAGGGGCAGAGATAGGGGTGCTAATTAGGGTTAATTGTTGTTAATGTTCACACCAATTAGCCCCCAAGTGACAACTGTCATGGGATGACAGCTTGCCCCTGCCCTCACAGGCACATGCATATTGGCGATTAGAATTTGAACTGAAATAAGTGCACAATACATGCATTTGCGTCCTTACATCTTGCTGCATCATATTATAGCAGTTTCATTAATTATTACTAGTGACTGAGATTTGTAAAGAACTATATGAAACGTTGCAAGAGCTAACAGCAAACACTATGACTATAACTACTGCTATCATGATACAGATACAGTGGTTCAACGTGATCTAAATTATGAATACCCTGCTGTGCTACCTGTACTATATGTAATTGCGAGGGTTTGTGAACTGCAGTACAAACCAATTCTTATTGGTTTATAACTATTTTATAGCCCAAGGCAGGTTTCTGTTTTAAGTAGTTGTTGTTGTTTTCTGATGGAAGTGAGCCGGAAAAAAAGGACTTCAGATGATTATACTAATATGACACATAGAGTAAAAAACATGATTTGATTTCTAAACTCTGGAAGAAATTGGTCTGATGTCCATTAAAAAGAGTAAAAAACAAAAAAAAACAAAAAAAAACAAAAAAACTTTATTATACACAATGAAAAAGTTCCTGAAAACATTAATTAATGGAACGAGGAGGAAATAGAATTTTGAATAATTCAGCACGTTTTAGAAACTAGGAGAAGCTAATTGTATCCTCAAACCATATACCAGCTATTGTCAGGATACTTCGCCACACTCGACAAATTAAAGAAGGAAGGTACAGCTAATGTCACTATGCACACTGAAGTTATTTCTAAAGGAAGAAGAAAACCAACTCTGAGAGACTAATACTATGGGTGTGGACAACTAAACACTTCTTAGAGCTGTATTTTATCTTAATGGATGGAATTTTGTTATTCGAGAAGGAGAACATCAAAACTTTAAATTATTGTCACAGATAGTAAAAGGCATTTCCCCTTCTTTGTTCCAGATGGTCTAGCTAACTTCAAGAAGGAAGCCAAAACTGTTCCCTTTTTTTTTTCTTTTTTTTTTCTGGCACCAGGTGCCACGTTCGTATTTCAGATTTGTATTTCTGAAAGCTTCCTCTTGATGCTTGAAAAAATGACTATTTTTATGATAATATGGTTGCCAACCATCCCAACTGATCCTGATAAGCTCTGGTTTGCACCAGTACCCATCAGGAAAAAATACTCTGTTTAATACCATGTATAGTGAAGCTGGCATTCAGGGCACAAAAACCAATCACTCATTGCGAGCTACTGGAGTTTCAGAAGTGTTCCAAGTTGGAGTGCCAGACAATTTTATTAAAGAACGGACTATAAATCTGATATACCCTCCGTTATTCCCGTAAGAATGTTTATTAGCTGATATAGTTCATAGCAACAGTTGAAAATGTCCAAAGAAAACAATTAATAAACTAAAGAGTTTATTGAGTTAGCTAATTCAGAGTTAATATTGGTGTGGAGTGCTATTGTATTGTACTTTTTACATTTTATGCTTCTTGAAAAGTATTTATCAGTCAATAGCCCATTCGCAGCAGCCAGGTGTTGTTCCGATGTTGTTCTTTCATACATTCGCAAGACTTATAGTGAGCAATGTCCAGTACTTGACAATAAGCGTGGTTGCTGAAGTAACAAGCTATTATTTGAGCGACAATTATAAACAATGACGAGTGTGTAAAAAATCAATCAAACAAAAAAACACAACAACAAAATAACAAAATTTGTCCACTAAATGTATTTTATTTGCTAGAATTAAGCCCGAATCACAGCAATGGGGTTGTTTTTTATATTTGTCTGTCATGGCACCTAATGGCCAAGAAATGATAATGCCATACACATTTCTTTCCATGTGAAAACACATACACTAACATCTACTACAGCTACTACTGAAGTAGATAGAATCGCTTATGTGTCAGTAATGACAACGACCGAGGGTGTGTGTATCCACGAATAATTCACTGGAATTCAGTAGATGGCATGTGATTAAGAAATTGAAGGCAAGGAGAGATAGAGAGTGAAGTGAACCCTGAGTCAAGAAGAAAGCTGAGAAAGAAATAAGAAAAGCTATGGCTTAGGAAGAAGGAGAGCGGGAGAGGGAAATGGATGTAATTAAACTAAGTGGTAGAGGATAATACAATGGATAAAAATACCTTATGCTACTGCATTCCCAATTTGCTAAAGTTGGTACATCAAGTCCCACGGTGTGGCAGGGTACTTGATAGTTAGTTATTATAAAGTATCACTATAGTAGAGATATTAGACAAACTTCTCACTCAACCACCCAAGACACATTTCATCAGATTGCTACACTTGTGCATACAGAGACACCACAGTTAAAACTTCTACACTTGAACTTTACAACCCAGCATGGATCAGTACAGAAAACAAACCTAGGAAGGGAAAAAAACAACTTCCTTAGATTTTAGAAGGGGCAGTGAGAGTAAAGTGCAGACATATTAATGTATAAGAATACTTATGAACATACTAAAGTAAGTCGATTTATGTTGCATAGTCATAATGTTAATACAGAAGGATTTCTAGAGGGGACAAAATCTTCTGGGGGGTAGGGTAGGGGGGGGGGGGGGGGTGGGGGTGGAATGATGTGGATTCCATGCTTAGCAAATGCCACACTGTTCTCATCTGGTAATGGGGGGAGGAGGGGGGGGGGGGGGGGGGGGGGTGGCACTAATAAATGCTTATGTCATTGCTCTGGTTGTTTTCAAGGCACTTTATTCACTGCCCCATAAGGAGTCTTTCAATTTCATGGTCAGTTTTGCTTATAAACCATAATCATGTAATCATGTAATTCTGTTTTTGAGTCCATGCACATATAGTGGAAATAAAATGACAGTGCAATCCAAATCTATGATATAATTGCCACACTATTGCATTATTGTAATAGTCACAATTCTGGGGGAAACTGTGAGGAGCAAAATACAAAAAAAAAAAACATGAGGCCACAAAAAAATACTCAAAACCCACATTTCTCCTGTTCTGCTATCATACGAGACCTTGACATTGTACAGAAGCACTTGTTCCATTGAAGACCTGAAAAAAATTTTGAATTTATTTTACAATTTTTCTGTGACAGCCTCAACTGCGTATGGGCTTTTTTTCCTTCCAATTATTAAGCCTACTTAGCACGAATCCTTTCATAACCATTCCTTTAATGAACCGTATATACTTGCAGAAGTACTAAACACTTTGCAGGATATGTTCTATATATACAATTCAGTAAAGAACTACCGGAGCCTATCCTCCTGTTCTTAGTTGGTGTGATGGAACTTGAGCGTTAAAACTGGAAAATGTGAGATCATCATCAGATAGTTGTTGATATGTACATAATTTGCGATGTAAAAATATGAATGAATATTGTGCAGTCTCACTCTTGAATTTGGTTTCATGTATCGTAACTTAAATTAATTTGTAATTGCCAAAATATAGCTTATATATAACTACATAATTGCAGTAAAAAACAATTAGTACATTGTTGTTTTTTTATAGTCCAAATACAATTGCAGTTACAATTACTTTGAAATGTAGTTATTGTAATTGGTGAGCGAGACACTATCAAGAGTAACACAATTGAAATTCGGGAATATTTATTTGTTTGTATATATGTGTGTGTGGACATACATATGTCATTATGTATTTTGACCCTTGCATTTTTGTGCTTGCTTCGTGGTTTACCCCTCTCCACTTAACAGAATTTTTCAGTTTAGCAATCCCATATCATTCAAAGAAATTTAATTGTTTACCCTTTGTATTAGATTGTTTCTAAATGCTACAAGATACTTAGGTCTTAAATATTAGACTCAACACATGTGCAGTAATTCTTTAGAACTTTTTGTATTTCAAGTCACAAATTGTTATGGTGAAAGGTTATGGTATTGATTAGAGAACAGTACTCAGGAAATTGAGGAAGAAATTAATTCTGTATTTGATAGCTTTTGAAGTGTTTCATTTTGCACAGGCTCGCTTGCCATTTGTGCTCAAGCACATCACTACAATTACAAATTACGATTACAGTAACACTGATGTATGTGTATGTTATGTGTGTAATGTATGTATGTATTGTTTGTTTGTGTATAAGTATGTAGGTAGTGTGTATATATGTATGTATGTATGTATGCATGCATGCACGTAGGCTGTATATACAGGATACATACATTTATTAAGGCTCACTGTGATTAGACAATGGAATCATGAACCCACTATACTTAAAGACCCTTTACCTAGTTCACATAATGAACAGCAATGAAGATGATTGTCGAATTGTGGAGGTTATTTATAGAGAGGCGGTTACTCTGAGGGATTAAATAAACAGTGTGGTTTGATCAGTATTGTTAACATTGTGTACAGAACATTTTTATTGATGTGAGATTGTATTTTATTGCCTACTTCGGTTGTCACTCTATGCAGCCAAAATTATTTTCATGGTGTACCTTTCTGGTGTTTGATTTGACCGTAATGCTCAGTGATACTATTTACCAATGCTATTCGAGTCATATAAATATATGCATATATTACATATATACGTAGCTATTATATATTAAGCCAGTTTAATTGCATGATATGATAGGATAAAATAGAGAAAAAAAATTAATCTGTACCTTGAAAATGCAGGTTAAAATTTTAATGGCTAGGAGGAGATATAAAAATATAAGGAAATAAGGATATAGCATACATCATAAATCATAACATGAGGAATTTTGTAATACTGTTCAGCAATATTATAAATGTATAATACATATTTAAAAAAGTGTTGAGATGTTGCAGACAGAATGTGGGTAGAAAAAGGCCAGACTTAGACTTGTGATCCAGATCACTCCTTGAACAATTATAGCTATAGCCACAAAAGAGAAATACAAGTAACATACACTGACCATTCCAGTATTTCATATAGCTACTAGGAGATATTGAAAATTTGGCAAGATTATAGCCATAATACCAAAAGCTGAAAAAGTGAAGTGTACATTATGCATGGAAGAATTCTGAATAATATATATAGTGTATATAGCTATATAATATATATATAATATATATATATATATATATATACATAATCTTATTACAAGAGTCAGAGTGTGATATGGTGAAATATTTCACGAGCAGGCTAATTTATTTTCACAAGTCAAAGGCTAGTGAGTGAAAATAAAGTTTGAGAGTGAAATATCTAGCTATATCACTCTGATGAGTGTAATAAGTGGTTTATTCCTTGCTAGAAACCTTCACTGAAGTAGTTTGTTGGTAACTCTAGGTGTAAAGTTGGCCATAAAACCCTCTAGGGGCTCCCCACACCCCCACCTGATATTTCAGCAGCTGCTCTAACGGTTGGGTAGGCTCCACTAGAGTAAGGTTGTTGTAAAAACCCAGAAAACTGGTAAGCCAGGCCTGTTGCTATAACTACTAGGGTAATGAGCTTGCACAATACAGCTGTGAGATAACACTATGTGATAATGTGAGTTATCTCAGGTATCTCTGTACTTAAAGATAACATTGTGAAGGTGTCTAGCTGGAATAAATAGTACTTATTACATGAGTCAGAATGTGATATGGTGAAATATTACACTATGATGTCCCTTTGGTATCTTGCAGATACCCCACTCTTCTGGCTTCTCCATTGCTAGAAATTACCTCACTACACACTGGTTGACTTAGAACTCTGATCAAAGTTCTAAGGTCAATCATGCATGATACGAATAATGGAATTTTCTATGCTTATGCTTTCCTCCCAAAGGATTTCTTATGTTTTAAGGTCAAACTATAAAATGATTGGACTATATGTTAGTTTTGTTAAAGTAGAGTAAGTAGTGCAGACTGTACAGATTTTCAGTAGTGCTGTGTATGTAAATTTTGTGCCGTGTGGAAATTCTCGCGTAAACAAAAAATAGGTGAGCGCCCACTCAGTCAATTTTTGTAAGTGAATGGCTAAGCATTTACTGGTAGAGTAAGTAGTGCAGACTGTACAGATTTTCAGTAGTGCTGTGTATGTAAATTTTGTGCCGTGTGGAAATTCTCGCGTAAACAAAAAATAGGTGAGCGCCCACTCAGTCAATTTTTGTAAGTGAATGGCTAAGCATTTACTGGTAGACATGGTAGACTATAGTAATATTATTATTATTATTATTGTTGTTGTTGTTGTTGTTGTTATTATTATTATTATATTATCATTATTGTTCACCATCATCGATATAATAATGTTTGACAATGACAGCAGTGTGTGTATTCTTGGATAGTTCATTAGCTGGGCCAGGATGGTAAAGTGTCGCCACAGATTGAATGGCTAAAGTATCATCAGAAGAGGCAATTAAGGACACAACAACTTATGTGTAGCTAAGCGCAGGTGAGGATTCAACAGGGAAGGCAAAGTCCACAATCATGGATCATGAGACTGAGAATCAGGATGAGGAACAGAAGGGAATCCATTAACTGAGGAAGAACGAGGAAAGAATTCAGGAAGAAAGAGAGCAAGAGAGGGAAATTGATGTAACTAAATCAAGTGGTAGAGAATTTAAGAGATAAAATACCTTGTGCTACAGCATTCCTAGTTTGCGAAACGTGTTACATCAAGTGGCACACACTGTGTGGCAGAGTACTTCACACTTATACTATTATAAGATGATTATTATTATTATTATTATTATTATTGTAATTGTTGTTATTATTAAAACTATTATTGTTTTAGAGGGTCGAGTTAGGTTCGACTCTTTTGCCATGGTACTAATTGGTAAAGGGTCTTTTTCTACATTAAGGAGATACTATGTTCTGTTGTTTTGTGAATCCTGGATGCTACCACTTACCACACAGCATCATTAAAGTTGTCACTGCAACATTGGTAAAGTCAAACAATTTGCTTGTTTTTAATGGTTCTTTTGTATTGTAACACTCGTCAGCAACTGGCCGAGTGTATGGTGATCACAGGTACAACTGAATTCTGACTGTTTTTTAAAATAATGTTCCAGGTGGGGTTTGCTGGGATTTTATCTATTAGACTCCTCAAACACCTCAGCGAAGGAAAATAGTCAGTACCACGATAATTCTGCACATAGCTTGTGTATCACAAAGCTTCAGTTGAACAATGCAGATATAAATTACTAAGTAATTAGAAGGATGGGTTTCAGTCGGCCATATTGAAATGTATGGATGCTCAATGAAGTTGTCTGTACATGTGAGAATTGTTTTCAAATCAAAGCAAAAACTATTTCATAAATTAATGATAATTGTTGGTATACTGCAGTCCTTCAGTGCCTCACTTCCAATTGCTACAAGGAATCGTTTTCGCTCAGAAGCTAAACGTTAAAATGCATGCACCTGTAAAATACTAAATTTTTAATAAAGGTGCATTTATATGACATACTTATAAGTGAACATAATAATCTTCTTTTTTTTAACGTGAGCTGCCTGCCAATAGTCTCGCGTAGCCAGACCCTTTACCAACCGTAACCGCTACGCGGGGAGAGGTGCTCAATTATCACATTCCAGCAAGCTTGCGGTATACTGTACCCGGACGTGGTTGTGACGCCATTGGCTACCACAAGCGTTGGAATGTGATAATTGGAGCACCCTTTTTGGGGTGCTGCTGAACAAGTTGTTGTATTGTATGGTCCCAGAATGGCGTCACAACCACGTCCGGGTACAGTATACCGCAAGCTTGCTGGAATGTGATAATTGAGCACCTCTCCCCGTGTAGCGGTTTCGGTTGGTAAAGGGTCTCGCTACGCGAGACTACCATCGTCCTACAAAGAACCTTGCCTAAGGGAAAGTCCTATATTCAGCCGATTTCCACGCAAGTTGGTACGGTGTGGAGACGTTGTTGATCGCGCGCGGTCAACAGCTAGCGCTAGCTCCACCCACCCTCTCTCCTTGTTTTAATACCGTATCAGCTGGTAGGTGAGAGGCTTGGCTCGCAGACTCTCATGAGGATGGTAGCGGATCACCTTCCAGTTTTAATAGCTTTCTTTTGCGTGAAACTGGCCGTTGGGATAGGTAACAACTGTATAGGATTGTCTGAAAGTAACTGTTACGGGAAAGGTGCGAGTCAATCATTATTATAGCTAGCTAGCTATTTTAGCTCGATAGTGGATAGTATGTTCTTCTTTATATATTTAGACTTCATGAATGGATCACTTTCTTTGAGTTGTACTGGAGCGGACTTCATTATTAACTTCAATGTGGATGAGGAAATTTTTGCATTATCAATATTTGCTGAATGTTCCAAGTCTTGCAGCCAAGATCCTGCAGTGAGAGCTAATCAATTCTCATTACTAGTGATGTGCTTGAGCACAAATGGCGAGCGAGCCTAAAGACTATACTATTTTTATATGAATGATTTTGACTTGTAACACTGAAGCTACTGAAAATAAGGTCCAGTTTTTTAATTTTGCATACACGGTAAAGGGATTTCAGTGCCATAGTAACAACTCTCTGCAACTGCTTGAATTGAAGGTAAAAAACAACAACAAAACAGTACACGTTATTTAAAAGTTTTCTCTGTGACATTGTTTAGCTAAGTAGTGGTTGTAACACACAATGCTTTGACACAACAGGATATGCACCTACACAGACTTACCTTGCAGTAAGTGGACAATGTATTTTCTAGTAAATACTGTTGCGCACGGCTTATAACCACGACAAAGAGCGTATTGACTTACCACAGCCACTAACTCGAATAGAAATGGAAGTCCCTTAAGTTTTCAAGTTTTAACTGCACCCGTAAAAGAATTCAAAACGGTAAACAATTCAATTTCTAGGGTGATACTGGTACTGATCGATAAACCGGAGGATTCTGTTTAGTGCAATTTGGGACGGGGTAGACCACATAACTAACACAAAAACGTGAGGGTCAAAGTACAAAATGACATACGTACGTCCAAACATATATACAAACAAACATCCCCGATTTTTTCATTTTTACCCCTGTAAGTGTCTCGCTCGCTACGCTCGCTCGCCAATTATTCTATTTACATTTGTAATATGCTGACAATAAAAAAAATTGTTGATTTAGCAAATTAATCATAGTTTATCATTTTGTTGTTGTTGTTGTTGCTGCTGTTGTGTGCAGAGTGCTAAGGTTCTTTATTATTATGACCTGTCCGGACTTAAAGTGAGTGACTTAAATTCCATTGATAGAACTATCAATGGCTCCAGCAAGTTGGGAATGCCGGGAGTGTCAGAGACGGACTATTGCAGAGTATTCGGTTGCTACTCAAGTTTAGAAACCTTTGTACTTTACAACTTCCATCCAGTGCACTGCTTTCCAGGTGACTGTTATTTTCACTAGTGAAGTTTCAAGTCAAGAAAGAATTGTAGCACTTTCCAGGCTAAAAATTTATTCCTTTGGATAACAATCAATATAAATGGGTGGTTTTTCTCTCCATGAAATTTATTGTACCAATTTCTGGTTTACTATATTGGCTGGGAGTGGTCAAAGAGAATTTGAGGTTTCTCTTTTCAGTTTTAGATGGTACAATAAATCTGGTATGTGGTTGGTGGGTAGTTGATTTAGACAATAACCTTATAAGTAATAATATTCACAAAACAAGTTGTTATGAGCTCTGAGCTGTGTTTTATCTATCTGTATTATCAGATTAGGTAAAAATAAAATACACAAAGGAACAATATTATTGTTTTTGTTTTTAAATTTTAATCCAAGCTAAAATTTTAGGAGAAATTCGAGCATAAAAACAGTCACCGGAGTCCAACCTTTCAATAGCTTCAATTCCTACCAAAATAGCAAAGCTACTCGATCCAAACAAAGTGCACAACTTGCATGTCTTGTTTCCTTTCTATTGTGAGCTCGAAAAGTCAGGAAGTTAAAAGAAAAAACAACAACAATTTTTAGGTGAGCATACAATGGCATATTTAGTTGGCTCCATAGTAGAATTAAAAAGTACATTCAGTAACTTCAATGCCAAAGGTCACTTGTGACAGCATTGTGGCGGTATCGCCAAGTAACATTATGCTAACTTCAAATTGTT
>WLWD01003390.1_pt1:0-15000 | contig 47986 bp, 30 predicted proteins | sample 6712731 | NCBI WGS metagenome assembly WLWD01 (sample SAMN12718690, study PRJNA576275) | sponge metagenome | isolation source: marine sponge | host: Mycale hentscheli | place: New Zealand: South Island, Marlborough, Capsize Point | collected 2014-11-01 | reverse complement strand
CCACTTAATTGAAACTTGGCAGTTCGGGCACGTTGGCCGTTGGATTCTAATTGCCTCACCTAGCAACAGCATCACTGCTGGAATACCGCAAGGTGTAGGCGGAGCCTGCAGCGATTGTGCAGTTAATTCTTCAACTTGTTTTTATGCATTATTTTAATTAGATTGAGACGTATGATTTGATTTGCTTACTCCAGAATTTGTAAGCTGGCACTGATGTGGTCAGTGAGTTGGACTGTAAAGCTTCCAGATCCTCTCTGAGCTGATTAACTCATTTAATTATTCATTTAATTAAATTACCAAATATGGGCAAATAATGAAAATCCAGTGGCGGGAAAATAAATCTCAAATTTCTCTCTCTTTTCTTCCTTATCAACAATGAGAATTGGAGAAAGTACTATGTATTTGTTAATTATTAGAAGTGAAATATACTTTAATTTTGTATATTTATTGTGTGTATGTATAGCTATATATTAATTATATGTTACAGACCAATTACAAACTTGAACTGTTTTGAAATGGTCTAGCTGTTTAAAAAATGGGCCAGACTGTTTTAAAATGGGCCAGACCATTTCCAAACCTCAGACTGTTTTAAAACAGGCCAGATCATTTTAAAACAGGTCAGACCATTTTAAAAAACAGGCCAGACCACTGGCCAGACTATTTTAGAACAGGCTAGTCAAATTATTCAAACCATTTCGAAGGGTGTCAAAGAATCGAAATGTAAATAGGGAAGTTGCCAAAGCAGACCCAAGATGACACAGAACTCTTGTGTGTTCATAAATATTTTTTTCTGAATAAAACTATTTGTGACCGTCTACAGGAAAACCAGGCACAACGCGGCACCCTTCGAAAAAAATTTTTTTGCACTTACAGAGTTGTCGGCGTCCAGATATTGAGCTCTCCAATTTTATCGTCGTAGCTTAAGTCGTTCCCACTATAATAGACCTAGCCGTTCCCTTCCGTCGGCTTGAAACAATACATTTTTAAGAAATCGATCGATCTTTTCTCAATATTTACGCACGCCGCGTTGTGCCCGGTTTTCCTGTAGACGGTCACATTTTTTAAAAAATATTGAAATAATTTATTTAAACTTCACTAATCCAAGCAATTTGGGCATGCCAATCCTATTAAAAAAACACTTGATCGTTTGTGTGTGCATCTGTTACTTGTCCATCTTCTTAAAAGAATGTAACTGAAAAGACATCGCAATAAACTTCTTTTAAAGAAAATTTAAAAAAAGCTCTCACACTCACAAATAGCTGGTGCAGATACAAAGTAGTCATACCATTATAATTATAGGAAGGGGTACAGTTTATGAGTAAGGTGGGTCGCAGTCATCTAGGGTGAAAACCTATAAGATAGGCAAGGTCATTCAGTAGACATTGGCTATGTTCTCATGGTCAGACAAAAAGGAAAAAAAGACAGGTAGCTAAGTACACTAATAATAAGGGGAAATATTATATTACATCTATGGAATTTTGAAAGGAGGGTTTATTTCTCTTTACCAACTATGGAGTGATATGATCTAAAGCAGGCTATTATGCCCATAACCACATTCTTTTATTAACAAATTCAAACTATATTATAAATTACACAGGACACATTAAATTAAAGAAAAAGACATTCCTCATTTTACTCTATGTGTCATATTAGTATAATCATCTGAAGTCCTGCTTTTCTGGCTCACTTCCATCAGAAAAAACAAGAACAACTAAGAACAGAAACCTGCCTCGGTGTCTATGTCCTTGGGCTATAAAATAGTTATAAACCAATAAGAATTGGTTTGTACTGCAATTCACAAACCCTCGCAACTTGGGCTTCACCCTCATGTCCATACAAACTCAATATTGGTTATAACTATTACATATAGCACTGGTAGCACAGTAGGTATTCAATAAATTTAGATGTTGAACCACCACTGTATCTGTTATTTTTTTGACAGTCATTTAAAAGCTTCACAAAAATTGTTTAGAAACTGCAATGTACACTGTATTTTCTGTAATTCTATTAATGTAAACACGATGCAGCAAGATGTAAGAACGCAAATGCATGTAAATTAAAGCTCCATGTACTTGCATTGTGCACTTATTTCAGTTCAAATTCTAGGAACAGTGACATTATTTCTCAAAGGCGACAAGGCAACACATTTGTCAGAGTGATTTAACGTCTGATTGGTGTGAACATTAACAACAATTAACCCTAATTAGCACCTAGGATTTGCTAATTCACACCTCCAAACTGCCCAAACACTTCCCTTGCTCCCCCTAGAGAATTCTTCTCCCTTTCCAGTTTCTTTCTATCATTTCATTAATCGGGTCAATAAAACATGCAAATGACTTACGTATGTATTACGTCTAGTCTCTTTTCCTTTAGGTTGGCTATCCTCCTCCACACACAAATTTGACATTAGCTAGGCTTGCATCCACTAAAACATCATATCTTTGAAATTTTTATTTACTGTTTTTTAAGGTTGTTTATACTTTTTTCTCCCAGAGATTTCCTAATTACCCCATATGTTCCCCTCTTACAATTTGTGGGGAACTGGATTCAACAAACAATAGACTAATAATTTGTGCTCTTGTGTGCTCTTTAATACCAGAGCAGACTTTGTATCTGGTTGCTAGTTAGGAGCCTGCCTGACTTTCAGGTGAGATACTGCTCTTGGTTTTAATTGTACATTACCACTGTAAGACCAGCAGCATTTGTGGCTAGTTTGGAGCCAGGCTGTTTGGCTGGCCTGTTTTAAAATGGGCTTGTACAGTAGTTTGAAAATGGTCTGTAGCATATATAACTAATATTTAAAGATTTTTTTATTGCTGTTTGTCTTATTCCTTGCAGTGCCACTTATTGTAGGTGTGTCCGTTTCCATGGCAGTGCTCACTGTTGTTACTGGCACGGTGCTACTGCTGTGCATCTTCAGCAGGTTTCTCCACTATTCCTACCACAAGTAAGTTCTCATAAATAAGAGGGAAATTATTACTTGTAAGTTGATTACTACTTAGATTCCACTGATAGCTAAATCTAATTTAATCTGATTGTTATTGTTGTTGTTTTCTCTGTTAGCTAAATGTCATCTATTTTATACGCAGGATGAGGTGAAGCATATGTTGTTTTATATAAGCTAGGAAAGGGAAAAAAAAAAAAGTTGACTAGAATCTTTGAAAAAGAGAGTTTCCGTTGGTCTGTTGAGAGTGAGACTGTAGCATAGCAGTACCCCTTAACAGTATAAATACAGAAATTGGAGTGTTTGTTTGCCGGCTGGTTGTCGTAGCTCAGTAGCAGAGCGCTTGTGTGTTTAACTCTTTCCCTGTCAATTTTTTTCCAATGATTCAGTGAATGCATTTAAAAATTCATAAAAAAATAAATATTGGTCAAAGTCCCTAGCAACCATACATTTTTGTAATTATCAGTTAATTTTACACTTGACCACATTATTTAGATTGCCTAGCAACAAAACCACAAAAATTAATTAACCGATTTATTTTATTTTTTTGTATTTTCTTGCTAAATCAATTATAGAAATATGAAAAATTGTTATATAATTAAACTGAATGTGTATCAAAGCAGAACAATAAGTGAAAACCATGATTTCATAAAAAAATAACCATAAAGAACGTGGAGAAAAAAAAATACAAAATGATTATATGTTCTAAGAGATTCATATATTGCTCTCCAATGGGGATCGCTCTCTTTCCCCATGTGATTCAGCACCATCACTTGACTGAGCACCATCATTAACACCAGCATCTAAAATTTTATTACATATTTTGACTTTATAAATAGCTAAATTAAAAAATTTGAATTCCCAGCCTTTGCAATAATGTAGCCAAACAATTAGTTCACAAGTAGTCTCATGTCAAAATCAAACAAAGTTAGTGCCAACAAATCATGACATAATTTTACCTTATAATTAGCCTAGTATAAACTGCATTTGAAATTTGAATTACCACAACCACTTAGTGGTTTAGTAAAAGTGTAGCTAAACAATTGGTTCATAACTAGTCTTATGCCAAAAAAACAACAATAATCATGTTAGTAGCAACAAAGCATACTTACTGGTGGTGCAACTTAGACAGTTGCGACATCTCAGGAAGCGATGAAAGTGATTTTGAGGATGACAGAATGTTTTCTTGGTACTTTGTCTAAGACAGTAGTGGCCCCCTCTGACTACGAAGGAAGCACTAGCAGCTCAACTTCTGATGAAGTTGATGATGTAGCAATGCTGGATGACTCATTGGACAGCCTCAGTGATGGAGCTTCTCCAACATATCCAACATATCCACCGCGGTAAACCGTTCGGCCATTTTGTTATTTTTTTAATCAACTGTCTGGTTTATTTTTAACCTAGGCCTTAGTAACATCCTTTTATGCTATTTATAAACAATTTTACGTCATAGAGCAACTAAAGACGCGTGTTTTTATACGTATACTCTAACGTAACTTCACGTCGTTAGTCGTTTAAAATATTTTTTAGCGCGGGTACTTTACGCACCGAGAATTCTCGGCTTTGACAGGTAAAGGGTTAAGCAAACAATCCTGGGTTTGATTCCCAGTGGCAGTGTTTTATGTAACACTCATTGATGTCTTGAGCTATACAATGTGATAAATGAACACCATTCCTTGTCCATCCTTGAGAGATGGATATTCATAGTTGTAGTAGTAAGTATTTAGTCAATTAAGTTTACCTGGTAAGCTTCTTGTAGTGGCAGAGCTAGCGCTACAGGAATGTAGTACTTACTTATGTCGGCCAATTCATCAGCCCAACCACTCTCAGTGCTGCAGACACCAAGAGTGGTTGAAAGCCATGTTGCGCATGTTCTGTCTTCCTTTAGAGTTTCGTAGTTGAAGGTCTTATGTTCTTATCGTGCTATCCCATGCCTAGAGCTACATGTGTAGTCACATCGTAATCCTGTCCGAGGTTTAGTAAGGTAGAAGTGAGCATTGTAAGTTAACACTTTCCTTAAACTTGGTTCATCTGTATTTTACGTACTAGTTATTATTGTTTAAGGGTAATGTTAATTTTTTTAAAACCTTTTTCTTAGTTCGGTACATAACGTTTCAATCTTGAACGGTCGTCGTCATGTTGTGTGGTCAAAATGTATTTGTACAGAACTGTTAATTATACTAATTGTACCCTGAGTAATATAGTAAATTACTAAAAAAAAGTTTAAAAAATGAACATACATTGCACTAAGTACATTGTCTCTCTAGATATTGCTGTTTGTTTCGTTTAATTAGTAGGGGTATATCTAACTTGAACAACATAATATTTTAGTTGCTTGTATACATTCCAAATTCTATGACTCAAATTTATTATTTATTATGAACTTGCACTATTTGACATTGACTTAAGGGTGGCCGCACATAGCAACGCACACCACCTGTAGATCCGGACATTAATTTATTCCCCGCCAATACCCCACCATTCAATAATACGCGAGCAGAAACAATCGCGCAGTAGCAGCTGAAGTATACTTTGCGAAGTTGTGGTGTTTTAGTTTAGCTTCTTGTTGTCTCATATTCGTTTACAGCAACTCTCCATACGTCGTCTGAGCTCACATGGCAAGGTGCACCAGGCTGCCTCTCCTCCTGTAGCCGTTCTCTGGACTCTGCGCACCTGAACTCAAGCGTTATATGGATCCACCAGGCTCGATTTCTGTGGAGTGAAGACTTCCCAAGCTGCACTGATCTAATACCTTCACCTCTGGCTACTCCAATAAACTGCTCTCTCTTCTGACTCTCTTGTTATTTTGTATTGATGTTTGTTTACTCTTGATATAGGCGGGCTCATTTTAGAACCAATACAAACTAATTGAAAAAAAAAATTGCTCACGTACTCATTACGAGATATGGGGGTGGGGCTATTTCTTAAGAATTGCTAGTGGAATTAAAGTTCCAAATTTTGCATGAGTTTTTCTTGGAATCTAATAATGAGAACGACACAAAAATTTTACACACGGGTAAACCTAAAAAAATGAACTGCACCACAACGAGAATTTTTCAATATCTTATAAATAGAAAAAAATGCGAATATATCATAAAGTAATATTGAGGATAATAACTCGTTGTCTTGCAGTAGAGTATCGGCTCAGCTAGTAGTGAACCAAATTGCGGAGCTCCAACTTACCGCACTGCTCCAAAAAAGTGCTACAAAGATTTACAACCAGGCCCCGATATTTCCTCCAGATTCGCTCTATAATTAGTGAGCGGCGCCTTCGGCAGGTACTTTGTCCTTGTGTTGTAGTGGAGAAGCCCCTGTAAGTATACAATAGTAGTAATCGTGCATAGCAACCATCAACAAAAAATTGCGTAGGCGGTGTGTGGCCACCCTTAACTGGCACTCGCTCAACCATATTTTTGTCTCCTATTATAATTTTATTCATGTATTCAGGAGAAGCCCTCAATCAGTGGCTCTTCAATACAATGAAATGTTTGGCAGCATTTTCCCCAGCTTCAACATAGAGGTAAGACGCACAAGTGTCCTGCGCATGTGAGTATGTGTAACTGTTTGTTGTACTGCAGGAAAAAATAAAAGTCCAGCTGGACAGAGAGCCACTACCACCTGCTTTATCTCAACAGAGCGTGTTTTCTCCACTCAAGGAAAAGGACATTAGTAGCATGCCACATCTGGATAGCACACACCTGAACAAAACTCCCTCATCATGACCCTTACAGCACGGTATATCCCATCATTACAGCACGGTATATCCCATCATTACAGCACATCTCATCTGCTTATTCAAGATAAACTGCATACTTGTCACATATGGTTTACAATTATTTTACTACATTTCACATAATATAACTCCCGATAGTACAATCCATCAATATGCTATTTAAAAAAAAAAAATGTGTGTGATTCTGTAGCAATTTGCTTGCAGACATTGGAATTCATTTAAAGTTTGTGCAAATCCTTTTCATGTCTTAGACCAGCACATATTATAGATACGTAATTAACCGTGGGTGGGGGGTTTCATAAATCACATTGCATTCCAACAGATGTGAAGGTTATTTGTGTAATAGTTCAGTGACATGTCTTTTCTCTTTGAAGTTCTGTTAATTTGAGTTACCAGTCGATGCCGATCCATATTAAAGATGACATCAGTGACCCTGCCCACTCATTAGCCACATGCGTTGTTATAGGTAACTGATGGAAGACTACAAGCACAAATACAATTGTGTATGGTTCGAGATGAAATTCCCATCGACCGAGACAGGCCAAACAGACTGTACATGTACCTCTAGAGACAATAGGCAGCCAATGTATCTGCACATAATTTCATTATGGTTGATTCAAATAATGTTGTTTTGGTTGAACATTTATATATTACATTTTAGTTTTAGTTTTAGTTATAGTTTTTTTGAAAAAAGTATTTCAAGATTAATTTTAGCTTTAGTTTTTCACTAGCAAAGACTACATTTTTAGTTTTAGTTTTGGTTTTTCCAATGTACTACAGTCGAACCTCCCTACAACGGGACTCCGAGAAGCGGTCAGACTCTCAACAACGGTCAGACCGTTGGGAACGGAGTATTTTCTGCATGTATGTAATGGATTTTTTGACTCCAAGTAACGGTTGACTCTCTACTCCGGACAACGGCCAAGTTGTGTGCCCCAAAATGTAATGTCTTGTACAAAATTTACTTCTTGGACGGCCAGTTAGCCACACCCAACTTATTGATTCCTGCCTAGCCTTTCAATTTTAGCTTGCCACGCCTAACTAATTTATGACTTGTGTGCCTTTCAATTTAATAAAAGACATAATACTAAATGAATGCTAATACTAATTTTACATTCATTACAGATGTCCCTCTATTAACTAGTTCTCTCATTCGGCAGACATAAACAGGTGGGCCGAACACGCGGTAGATACAGGGCACTTCCAGGCCATAACCGGCGCCTTTGTTCACTCTCTCTCCTTGGACCACAGCGTGTGCTATCTACTGGATCCACGTCAACATGCGAATCAGAGGAAACTTGAATTGAATTCTGGACATTGAGTGAAAAAGAGGAGCCCTGGACTGATCCATGGACAGATCCATTTAAAAGAAGCTTGTTGCTTTTACCTTTAATGTCCTTTGGGTTTGCCCCAGAGGAAATCAAAGACTTTCTCTCCTTTAAGAGAATACTCTCAGAGTTTCTCTTTGAAGGGGTCATATAAGGTTTTATATACACCTTTGATTTGGTCAATTTACTTCGGTTGGATAGGATTACAGACACTTCAGTTGTTCTCAACAACTTCACAAGTAGAGGTCGAGGCCTTGCATGAGAGGGGCTATATTTACCCATTCTCCTGCAATCTCTAACAGAAAGCTTAGAGATATCAGGCATGAGTGAAGATAATACTGATATCACTTGCTTTTGATCACTGTCTAACCTAACCTGATGTGAAGTGCCTTGAAGACATTCATCAATATCGTATATCACTAAGCTAAACTTACGTTCCCATATATTTACAAATTCTGCGCATCTTCACTTGCACATACAGTTTCTCTTCTCTTTACTGATTATGGAATCTCATTCCATTCCAGCTGACTGGAAGGTACACAAATTATTTCCTCTCCACAAGAAAGGAAGTGTATCTGAAGTTAGCAACTACAGGCCTATTTCTCTCCTAAACATTCTTCATAAAGTACTAGAATTAATAGTATACTCTAAGATAATAGATTTTATATATCCAAAAATTTCAAAGACACAATTTGGTTTTATCAGAAATAGATCCACTCTTCAACAACTTCTTCTATCATAGCTATACTTCAGTTTTCAATTCTGTGGAGTCAAAGCGACACACTGAAATTGTGTTTCTTGATTTTGCCAAAGCCTTTGATTCAGTCCCCCACAATGAACTTCTGTATAAACTTTGGCTAACTGGCATTACTGGTCCTCTTTGGTTACTTTTCAAAGATTACTAACAAAATAGAAAGCATTTTGTTGAGGTTGAAGGGTGTAAATCTGACTTACTTCCTGTCAAATCAGGTTTACCTCAAGGTAGTGTACTTGGACCTCTGCTTTTTCTTATTTATGTTAACGACATACCGTCTCTCTGCTCTTTTTCGTCTGTGTTTTTATTTGCTGATGATGCCAAACTTATTGCCTCTCTAAACTCTGCAAGTGAGAATTTAGCTCTTCAAAAGGATCTTGACAATTTATTGTCATGGTGTCAATCTTGAAAACTTTCTTTAAATACTTCTAAATGTGCATACATGAACGTCTCCCTATCATCATTTACTAACAACAATTACACCATCGGTAATGATACAATTAAAACAGTGATTCAACAGAAAGATTTAGGTATTTTAATCTTTGATATATAGTTTATCTTGGTCTGTCGACATCAAAGAAATATGCAGCAAAGCTTATCGGTCTCTGTATTTAATTAGGCGAACAATTCCTTGCACATCACCCATTAACATTAAGAAGTCCCTCTATCTATCACTTGTAAGATCTCAGCTGACCTACTGTTCCCAGCTATGGTTTCCCAACAAAATACATTGGAAAGAGTTCAACGGCGTGCAACTAAATACATTGTAAATAATTATAATATTTCTTACAAATTAAGACTTATTCATCTCAATATTTTACCACTAATGTACTACCTACAATTACTAGACCTATTATTTTTTGTTAAATGTCTTAAGAATCCGTCTGATTCATTTAATGTATTTAATCACGTCACTTTTCATTCTGGGTCCACAAGATCTTCATCTAATCGAAGAAACTCCGAAATAAGGTCAAACTCTCTACAAAGGCCAAAGAGTTCGTCCCCATGCATGGCTGTTGTTCGGAAGTTCGACTGTAATTCAATTCTAGTTTTAGTTTTTCAAATTTACTAACTTCTATTGTAGTTTTAGTTTTTGTTTTTTTAGAATTCAATTCATATTTTTAGATAGTTTTTGTTTTTCAAATGCAGACTTCAATTTAGTTTTTGTGTTCCACCATAATTGTTAGCTGGTTTTTTAGCTTTTTTGTTGTTGTTTTTTTAACAGGAGTAGCTACAATAATTTAGTTTTTGATATAATTAGTATTACCCTGTGGCCAGTCTCTAGCTACTGAACTTAACATGCACGTAGGGAGGGGGCTAAGCTAGATAGTCGAGCAACCACAGACTGCTGTCCAACAGTTTCAGGTGCTACGAAGAAACGATTGGGTAAAGGGTTTTGCTTCCTGGGAACCACTGGTCATTCGTCTTCTTTCAGAGACGTCACTACAAATAGTTAGCTATATTTTTAGTTTTGAAATAATTATTTTAGTTTTGTTTTATTCAAGAGCTCTATGACTTTTATTATCATCTTATGTGAAATTTAGTTATCTGGTTAGTTTACTAAAATGTTTTAGGTGTAACTAAAATTAATTTTTTAGTAAAACAAACACTACATTCAAACCGTCCAATCAGATTGCTGAATTCATTTAGTACCCACCTCACATGAGGTGGATACTCGAACTATGGTACAAGTCAGTTGCACCACTCCATTAAATCAATACTGGATTTACAATATCCTCGAGTTCAGCCCTCAGTCGTGTAAATCACATATCTGACCTCCATCTTCTATAACCTATACATAGCATCACTCAACATCTAGAACCATGAAGTGAACTTGAACTATCAATTTTATTAATTTTTTGATGACATTAAATCCACACTTACGATAATAATATAATATGTAATAAGCCACTAGCGCTGTTACACAGTTCTAACACTGAATCAGGAAATCTGTAGATCTCGGTTCTCCGGTCTTGTGTAGCTCTGACCCTGCAACCAAACTCTCCTTCAGAAAGGCTAATGATCTCAGTCTTCTGATTGCTCCCTGAGACAGAGTCAACGACTTGTATTTTATTTAGGGGTGTGTGGATGGGTATGCTGGGAGGACCAGGATTATATCCCATTAAATATAACATCTCAACAGCCAAGACAGAGATTTGATGACTTCTGAATTTCTCTCTCACACACATACCAACACAACACCATATGCCAACTGATACTTGAAGGTGCACTCATTTTATAAATAGTGGAATTTTTATACATGAAAAAAATTATAAAAACGATTGTGTAAATTACCAACTATAGTATGTATCGGCCAACAAGAAATGACAGACTGTACGTGTGTGTATGCACATGTTTGAATGTATACACGTGTTAGTTTTGCACACGTGATTCTGAATCACTGATAGTAAGGTAACACATCACTAGGCGTGGTCAGAGTAGATGCGCTAGTAAGATAACATCACTAGGCGTGGTCAGAGTAGATGCGCTAGTAAGATAACATCACTAGGCGTGGTCAGAGTAGATGCGTTGCTGTAGGATGCAGCTGGCCTGCTGAGGAGACAAGGAGTGCACTTTAACATCGTTCAGGGCGTCGACGGCAGCAGCCAACGCTTCTTCTGATACTGAAGCTCCAAGCCTGGCCATAATGGTACCGGATCGCTCTGAGATAGCTCCGTTCAGCACTTCCAGCAGCAGATGGGCGGAGCCTCGGGGAAGAGCTAACAGGGTGACAGCTTCAGTGCACCTAATCCAGAATAACAACAAAAAACAAAAAACAAAAAACAAAAAAAGGGTAGTGATAAAATGGCAGACTAAGAACAGTGGTTAACAATACCAACAGTAAACAACTTGCTTTTCATAGAGTGTCTTTGTGGAAATCTCATCACTGAATTCAGCCAACATAGGAATGAAATATTTTTTGAGGTCAAATGTCAATTGCTGTACTCCACCCTCACTGAACGAGTTCGGGAGAATGACCTACAAAATCAAATTGTGTACATAATACAAACTCAATAGGCACTAGGCAGTGGATTCAATAGGCAGTGTAACGTAATGTGGTGTGGGATTCAATAGACCCATTGCAGTGGGTGTGGTCAATGATGTAATGATTTCACGGCGGCCATATTGGTGGACATGCAATAGCCAGCGTGTAGATTAAAAGTGAACGATGGTGCTTTGTGCAATGATTGGATGTGGAAATCGCTCTCAAAGGGACAAGGCAAAGTCTTACTATAGATTGCCCAGTGTCATATCTCTGCAAGGAAGTAAAACATACGATCTTAGTAAGAAAAGGCAGGAGGAGTGGTTGGCAAGGATAAAGAGACAAGACCTAAAGAAAGATCAGTTTGGAAATATCCGTGTCTGCTCAGATCATTTTATATCTGGATCACCTGCAAAGCTCTATGATGTGAACAACCCTGACTGGGCTCCATCCTTGAAACTCGGATACAAGAGCTCTCAACCTACCCGTAATGAAGACAGCACACAAAGGTACAACAGAATGTTTCAAAGAAATTCTAGAAAGAGAGCTCGAGTAGAAAAGAATTATGAAGGTGGAAAGAGTGATGGTGTAGAGCAGAGAGGTGATGCTGAGCAGAGTGTTCAAGAAACTGGGAACGAAGATACTGGGAGCGAAGATGCTGGGAACGAAGATACTGGGAACGAAGATGCTGGGAACGAAGATATTGAAGGTAGTAAAGAAGTGCAAACAGACATGACGTCTCAAGATATTATAAAATTAGAATGTGGGAGTCAGTACACTGAACAGGTACACAAAGAAATGAAGAAAGAAATTGAAAGGTTGAAGAAAGAGGTGGATGAACTAGAATTCAAGGAAGAATCGTTTAAGAACAATGACGACAAGGTTTTATTTTATACCGGTCTAGCTGGTTGGGAGCTCTTTGATGTGCTGTTTCAGTATGTGAAGCCACAATAAAGAAATATTCAGCTTTATCTCCTTTCCAGCAGTTGTTGAGTACCCTGATGAGGCTTCGTCTTGGTCTTAGTGGTCAGGACCTTGCTTATCGTTTTAGAGTACATCCTGCTACAATTAGTAGAACCTTTGTGCATGTGCTGGATGTTTTGTACTGGACACTGAAGCCGCAAATCATTTGGCCAGATAGAGATGCTCTCAAGAAGACTATGCCAATGGATTTCAGGAAACACTTCCCAAACTGTGTTGTGATAATAGACTGTTTTGAAATTTTTCTTGACCGTCCCACAAATTTACTCGCCAGAGCCCAAACATTTTCATCTTATAAGCATCATAATACAGTGAAGTATCTTATTGGAATTTCCCCCCAAGGCACAGTCAGTTTTATTTCTGATGGGTGGGGAGGAAGAACCAGTGATAAGTATCTTACTGACCATTGTTCGCTGCTAAATCATTTAGTGCCGGGTGACACGATTCTTGCTGATCGAGGTTTCGACATATCAGATTCAGTTGGATTTTACTGCTCAACACTGCAAATACCAGCATTTACCAAGGGCAAGAAGCAACTTAGCAGTATTGAAGTGGAACAAACTAGAAAAATTGCTAATGTACGCATTCATGTTGAGCGGGTGATCGGCAATATCAGGCAAAAATATTCAATTCTTAGTTCTACACAACCAATAGACTTTGTAAATTCAAATAAAGAAGTGACAACATTGGACAAAATTGTGTGTGTTACATGTGCACTAATTAATATGTGTGATTCAGTTGTTCCGTTTGATTGAAATTAAAAAAAATTTTTCTTCTTCTTTGAAAATTGTGATAGTTTCCTACAGTCAGGGCAGTACCAATATTTACTGGTTGGGAGGGAGTTTAGTTTTAGACAAGTGAGATGAAACCACGCCCGACTACAAGCAGGATTGTCGCAGCCTACCATATCACTGCCACCATCATCTGGCTTCTGACAGTAGCAATACAAGTCAGCCACATCATTGTTGCCATCTTCATTGCCACACTGCAGCAAGGTTCTGTTGCATCAGTCACTATCACAGGCTGCGATGTGCGGGAATAAAACTCGCCAAGTAATTCCGGAAGGACTGCAGTTACAAAAAAGTCTTTCACATGGGACACATTTGCCAGCCAGAATTCTTCATCCGCATGAATCCGTTCGATATGTAAATTATGCTCAGTCCAAACAACAAAATCACAGTAGCTCTTCTTCGTACAATATAGCTGACATTGGACCTAAAACAAAGATTAACAAAATAATCAGATGTCTTAAAACTAATTAATTTTTTTTATTTACTTGATAATAATATGTATGATCACGTCTTAGCCGAAAATCTTCACCAACTTTTTCTAGGCAAAAGTTAGTATCTTCCATAGCCTCAGAGATCAGCTCATGCTTGTGACAATATGGACACTGCATTTAAAAAGATAAAATAATATTAAACGAATATTGAGCTATTATATTTTCCTCACCTTGATTTCACATATTCCTGCACTGTGGCAGGTACAAGTCACTAAACCATCTGGTGATGCACCAATATAAGGCATACTTGTGTTGATAAATAACCCACACTCTTTCACTTCAAAGTTGTGATACTTTTTCATATTAATAGTTAAATCCTTTGAAATGGCAATTTTCTCATGCTTGCAACCCCACTTAGTTGCCGAACTCTTAAATTTAGTAATTTCTGGATGGCACAATGCTATTACTAAACTGAGTGAAGGTTGGCCTATGTTGGTTCGACAAGCTGCCTTGAAACGTGATGCCGTGATTCTGCCTGTCCGCATTCTAAGCCATAAGCGACAATTAGCCTGTAACTTTGTCTTAGCTTCAACTAGCAAAGCCTGCTCTTCAGTTACTGAGAAAGTACAGCTAGTAGCTAGTGTAACCAGCTCACCATAATTCAAGTCCATGTATTGAGGTTTATACAGCTCTGATAAACACATAGGTAAGCCACTCTCCAGAGTTTTGGGAACATATCGGGATGAAAATGGTTCAACCAAGGACAATATTGCTGGCTTTGAGGAGCAATTTCCTAAACTATTAAGGAAGGCCATTGTCTCATCATGACTTGGTGTTTTTTCACGAACTGGGGTAGGAGATTTTGAAGCCCGAGGAGTAGGAGGGATAACAGGAACTGAAACTGTACTAGAACTAGAACTTGAAGAAGTAAGAACTTGTGAGTGGGTGGATGTTCGGCTAGGAAGAGATTCTATAATAGATGATACAGATACTTCGGATGATGTAGGTAATTGTGTGGTTGAAGTAGACGATTGAGAATTCTGGGATTCCAGAAT
>WLWD01001939.1_pt1 | contig 48018 bp, 36 predicted proteins | sample 6712731 | NCBI WGS metagenome assembly WLWD01 (sample SAMN12718690, study PRJNA576275) | sponge metagenome | isolation source: marine sponge | host: Mycale hentscheli | place: New Zealand: South Island, Marlborough, Capsize Point | collected 2014-11-01 | reverse complement strand
ACCATCCACAACAAAGACACCATCCAAAACAAAGACAACATCCACAACAAAGACGCCATCCACAACAAAGACACCATCCACAACAAAGACACCATCCACAACAAAGACAACATCCACAACAAAGACAACATCCACAACAAAGACACCATCCACAACAAAGACACCATCCACAACAAAGACGCATCCACAGCAAAGACTCCATCCACAGCAAAGACTCCATCCACAGCAAAGACACCATTCACAGCAAAGACACCATTCACAGCAAAGACACCATCCACAACAAAGACACCCTCCACAGCAAAGACACCATCCACAACAAAGACACCATCCACAGCAGAGACACCATGCACAGCAAAGACACCATCCACAGCAGAGACACCATCCACAGCAAAGACAACATCCACAACAAAGACACCATACACAGCAAAGACACCATCCACAGCAAAGACGCCATCCACAGCAAAGACTCCATCCACAGCAAAGACTCCATCCACAGCAAAGACTCCATCCACATCCACAACAAAGACACCATCCACAACAAAGACACCATTCACAGCAAAGACACCATCCACAGCAAAGACACCATCCACAGCAAAGACACCATCCACAGCAGAGACACCATCCACAGCAAAGACACCATTCACAGCAAAGACACCATCCACAGCAAAGACACAATCCACAGCAAAGACACAATCCACAGCAAAGACACCATCCACAGCAAAGACTCCATCCACATCCACAACAAAGACACCATCCACAGCAAAGACACCATTCACAGCCAGCAGAGACACCATCCACAGCAGAGACACCATCCACAGCAAAGACACCATCCACAGCAAAGACACCATACACAGCAAAGACACAATCCACAGCAAAGACACAATCCACAGCAAAGACACCATCCACAGCAAAGACACCATCCACAACAAAGACACCATCCACAACGAAGACACCATCCACAGCAAAGACACCATCCACAGCAAAGACACAATCCACAGCAAAGACACAATCCACAGCAAAGACACCATCCACAGCAAAGACTCCATCCACATCCACAACAAAGACACCATCCACAGCAAAGACACCATTCACAGCAAAGACACCATCCACAGCAAAGACACCATCCACAGCAAAGACACCATCCACAGCAAAAGACACCATCCACAGCAAAGACACCATCCACAACAAAGACACCATCCACAGCAAAGACACCATCCACAGCAAAGACACCATCCACAACAAACACACCATCCACAGCAAGACACCATCCACAGCTAAGACACCACTTACAGCAAAGACACCATCCACAGCCAAGACACCATCCACAGCAAAGACACCATCCACAGCAAAGACACCATCCACAGCCAAGACACCATCCACAGCCAAGACACCATCCACAGCAAAGACACCATCCACAGCAAAGACACCATCCACAGCAAAGACACCATCCACAGCAAAGACACCATCCACAGCAAAGACACCATCCACAGCAAAGACACCATCCCCAGCAAAGACACCATCTACAGCAAAGACACCATCCACAACAAAGACACCATCCACAGCAAAGACACCATCCCCAGCAAAGACACCATCCCCAGCAAAGACACCATCCACAGCAAAGACACCATCCACAGCAAAGACACCATCCACAGCCAAGACACCATCCACAGCCAAGACACCATCCACAGCAAAGACACCATCCACAGCAAAGACACCATCCACAGCAAAGACACCATCCACAGCAAAGACACCATCTACAGCAAAGACACCATCCACAGCAAAGACACCATCCCCAGCAAAGACACCATCTACAGCAAAGACACATCCACAACAACGACACCATCCCCTGCAAAGACACCATCCACAGCAAAGACACCATCCACAGCAAAGACACCATTCACAGCAAAGACACCATTCACAGCAAAGACACCATCCACAACAAAGACACCATCCACAGCAAAGACACCATCCACAGCAAAGACACCATCCACAGCAAAGACACCATCCACAGCAAAGACACCATCCACAGCAAAGACACCGTCCACAACAGACACCATCCACAACAAAGACACCATCCACAGCAAAGACACCATCCTCAACAAAGACACCATGCACAGCAAAGACACCATCCACAGCAAAGATACCATCCACCGCAAAGACACCATCCACAGCAAAGACACCATTTACAGCAAAAGACACCATCCACAGCAAAAGACACCATCCACCGCAAAGACACCATCCACAGCAAAAACACCATCCACAGCAAAGACACCATCCACAACAAAGACACCATCCACAGCAAAGACACCATCCACAGCAAAGACACCATCCACAACAAACACACCATCCACAGCAAGACACCATCCACAGCAAAGACACCATTTACAGCAAAGACACCATCCACAGCAAAAGACACCATCCACAGCAAAGACACCATCCACAGCAAAGACACCATCCACAACAAAGACACCATTCGCAGCAAAGACACCATCCACAGCAAAGACACTATCTACAACAAAAACAACATCCACAACAAAGACACCATCCACAGCAAAGACCCATCACAGCAAAGACACCATCCACAGCAAAGATACCATCCACAACAAAGACACCATCCGCAGCAAAGACACCATCCACAGCAAAGACACCACCCGCAGCAAAGACACCATCCACAGCAAAGACACCATCCTCAGCAAAGACACCATCCACAGCAAGACACCATCTTCAGCCAAGACACTATCCACAGTAAAGACACCATCCACAGCAAAGCCATCATCCACAGCAAAGACACCATCCACAGCAAAGACACCATCCACAGCAAAGACACCATCCGCAGCAAAGACACCATCCGCAGCAAAGACACCATCCACAACAAAGACACCATCCACAACAAAGACACCATCCACAACAAAGAAACCATCCACAACAAAGACACCATCCACAACAAAGACAACATCCACGCAAAGGACACAAATCCACAGCAAAGACACATCCACACAAAGACAGACCACCATCCACGCAAAAGACATGTGCTATCCACGCACGGACACATACAAACAAAAGACACCATCCACAGCAAAGCCACCATCCACAGCAAAGGACACTACTACAACAAACACAACACCACAACAAAGACACCATCCACAGCAAAGACACAATCCACAGCAAAGACACCATCCACAGCAAAGACACCATCCACAGCAACGACACCATCCACAACAAAGACACCATCCACAGCAAAGACACCATCCACAGCAAAGACACCATCCACAACAAAGAAACCATCCACAGCAAAGACACCATCCACAACAAAGACACCATCCACAACAAACACACCATCCACAGCAAAGACACCATCTACAGCAAAGACACCATCCACAGCAAAAACACCATCCACTACAAAGATGCCATTTACAGCAAAGACGCCATCCACAGCAAAGACACCATCCACAACAAAGACACCATCCAACAAGACACCATCCACAGCAAAGACACCATCCACAGCAAAGACACATCCACAGCAAAGACACCATCCACAGTAAAGACACCATCCACAGCAAAGACACCATCCACAACAGACACCATCCACAACAAAGACACCATCCACAGCAAAGACACCATCCTCAACAAAGACACCATGCACAGCAAAGACACCATCCACAGCAAAGACACCAGCCACAGCAAAGAACCCATCCAATCACAACAACTCACTGAGTATGAGTAGAGTAGTGGCTGATATGATATCAGGTGTACATCCTCCAAACACGAGTATTTCCACTGAAGTAGGAGTAGATGACAACACAGTTGCACTATGACCCGATCGCTTCATATACTCATAACCTGGCAACTATGACACATAAAATACATTCATTATAACTACTGGCAGAATATTTATGAAATACAATAAGGACAGGAAAAGTAGCATAGGTCCACCCACAACTCCTCCCACTATTATAGAAGGAGTGACTAAGCCCCCACCACTGTTGGTCCCCTCCACTTTCACACCAACTTCCCCTCCAAGAAGTTCAGTGTGGTGAAATAATAGCTCTAAAGATACACACAAACTCTGTAATATAAGATACACACAAATATTTGTCCTTCAAGTAACTAAAATAAATAAATGTAATAAATTAATTAATTAATTAACAACTACTACATACCAAGTCAGTATCTCTTATCTAATAAATACTAACACAATATAACAACTACTACATACCAAGTCAGTATCTGATATCTCCTTCAACTCTCTTGTAGACACATCAAATAAATACACTCTACGTATTCCAGTGATCAGAAGTTGGGCGTGGCTTCTATTATACTCCATACATGTAGCAGTAGGATAGTCACCCAAGCGAGGGCCACCTGAACGTAGTCTAGTCCAGTGCTAAATAGAAACAATATAAATAATACTATCATATGTTGTGTCTGATATTTCATACACTAACCATTGTGGACAAGTCCAACATATGCATGTCACTGCTCCATCCTCCTCCACATCTTATGACTTGATGAGGACTCACTTTAGTGAAGGCAAAGTATGCATTACGATCAGGTACATCTCCAGTGACTGGAGGAGAAGACCAAGTCCCTAACAATACATACAGTCATTAGTAACTTAGTAAACTGAAATTGTTTAATTAAAATTAAAAAAATACAAATAGTAAATTAGAGCAGAGTAATTAAAAAATGTAAACATAAACACACTGACAATAACAAATACACATATATAACAATACAAACAAACAAAACATACACTAAAATAATTAATTACTACTACACAATTACATATGGTATGGTAAGGATCATCAAGTGCCTCCACTATATTGAGTATAATGTGCTAGTATCACATGAAGGACAAATTTACAGACTTTGTGTGTAACTTTAGAGCTATTATTTCACCACACTGAACTTCTTGGAGGGGAAGTGAAATGGTTCTGCTCCCCATTTCATAAATACAACCTTGACTAATATAAATTAAATATTAACATATATCACTAATTAACATATTTCATGATAGTTTGAACTCACCAGTTGCTAGATCAAACATGTGAAGATCATTAGTAGGTCTACCATGTGTATCCAATCCTCCATGTACTAGTAGTGAGCTTTTATAGTCTATCATACAACAGCCATCCTTCACACCAGGACTGTCACTAGCTCCTGGAGGAGACATCTCCTTCCATGTCCAATTAGTTAAGTTTAGTTGATACAATGATCCAGTTCTCCATACGTTGTCATCCAAACCCCCATAGAAGTACATACAGTCATCTATCCTAGCACATCCTCCCTTATAAAGTCCAGGAGGATGACGGCCGTGTAACTGGTGTCTGGTCCATGTTGCTGTGGCAGAGTTGAATTCATGCAAGTAGTCCAAGTCATCCACTGGCACACCTAAGTCCACGCGTCCACCCCATAGATATACAGAAGAATGTGTACCAACAGAGAATAAGTCATATCTTGGACTAGGTTCTGATGAGGACATTGTTGATATTTCTATACAATATACCAATTAACATACAAACATCAAACAAGAGAAAATATACACATACTAACTACCTCACATACAAACTCACATACTAACTAACATATAAACACACATACTTACTACCTCACATACAAACACACATACTAACTAACATACTAACACACATCATACTAATTACCTCACATACAAACACATATATAATAATACATGTGGCTGACTATGATGTATGTATTAATGAATAATTCATGAGCTAAAGAGCTACAACATGCAGACACACAATACTCGTAAACTCGTGCTGAAGGTTATTACTGTAATTGTAACTAAAAAGCAGGTGGAATAGACTAGGATAGGTGGAATAAAAAGGGAAGGCTAAAATGAGAAAGAGAAGGCAAAAAAAGTGGCTAATTAGCTGGTGGAATCGACTAGGAAAGGCAGTGTAGTATAAAGGAGAAAGTACGAAAGAGAAGGCAAAAGGAAATGGTTAATATTGTAAAAAGCAGGTGGAATCAAATCGAGTAAAGGCGGCGTAAGTTTCACAAAGATAGGTGAAAGTAGAAAAAGAAGGCAAAAGTTTCGCAAAGTTTAAGTCCACAATCATGATAGAAGGACAGAAAATTTTAGAAGCAGGAGAGGTAGATAAAGGAGGAGAAAGGACTCCATGACTCGAGAAGAGAGAGCTGAAAAAAGAAAGGTGGGAGATACAGAAATGAAATAGTTGAGGGAAAAAAGAGAGCAGGAGAGGGAAACTGATGTAACCTTCACCAACTGTAGAGAATGATAACTATGAATATAAATAACTTATGCTACTGCTTCTTACTTTGCAATATGTCTAGTGCCACTGTGTGGGCGGGTACTTGTATGTTATATATTCTTTGGGACATCCTCAATAGTCCCAAGTTATTTTGAGGGCTAGGAAAGTCTGTGGCAGTCCAGGACATGTACGCAGGATATATATTATTCATTTGATACAGGAATATATTACAAGTCTATTGGCTGTGTTGCAGGCACCAGTATAAATACCGCCAACCAGACGAGTGATATTCTGCAGTATCCAATGAATAATACATTTATTATGTACTGCTCATGTGTGAATACCATAGTAACAAGGTTCTTGTGCAATGAACATTTGTATAACCTGGGGGGACGTAACAACCTCACGTGATTGGGTGAGTGAAGTGAGACCCTCACTAATGAGTCTCAATAGAAATAATGGTATATACATATGTTATATGTATATGGCAAAGTTCAAAGAGGTCAATGCGTGTCCACCCCGGGAGGATACTTCAAAACATTAGCATTAGATCAGGTACAAGAAAATCTTGAAAGACTTGAAAAGAATTCCAGGAAAAAAATAATAGGCAACGATCTACGAGAAAGAATAGGAGAGATGTCCACAGTTAGGTCTTGCAAACTTAAAGTAGTTCATTTTCGATTCTATTAGTGGTGATGGTAAGTTGCTATGGTTACTGAGCCGTTTGTCATAGCTATATGCCTGCATAACAGATTTGTTCCTAATTGAAAATCCTTCGTCCAATAGTCAAGTCACTAAGAGAATACAATCTAATAATATATCAACTAGAGCTCTGGTACAATACAGCATTTTCAATGAAGTGTCCTTGGAAAGGAAGCTCAGCTTCAACAGAATGTGTTGCTTTATTGATCCTTACCTACATCATATTAGGAAATTTGATTGTTTACCTCTTGCAATTACTTTGTCCAATAGTCAAGTCACAAACAGAATGTAATGTAAGTTTCATGCTGGTATTATCAAGTGAACAAGTGTGCATGTGTGTGTGTGCGCGTGTAAAAATGTTGTGTGTTGCTAAAGAATAGCACAAATTAACTAAACAACATTACTAGCAAATAAATATTATGAGTGGCTAACATTCCAATTTAAATTTCAGTCAGACCAGCTCGCTTGCCATTTTGCTAAATAATATCACCAGCTATGAACACAGGTGAAAAATATTGCCTTTAGCCACATCCTATTTACTGTAATGCACTTCCTATGTGGCAACAGGTATTAGGCCTGGTTCACCATCAGTAACATAGCCAGGGAGGGTTCGAGGGGTTCGGTAGAACGACAATAAGAAAACTGAAATGAGAAACTAAAGGAACTTGATATGGTAATTTTTTCCCCGGGCATCTTGTAAAATATCATCAATGTCTTTGCAAAAAAAAAAAAAAAAAAAAAAAATTACAATTTGAGATTATGGGACGAAAAAATGTTCAAGACCAGAAATGAGTTATACCTGAAATACACTAATTTGGTGTAGAAACTATGATAGAAGCTTATTGAAGGCCAGTTAGTTCTAATCACATCTAACACTATCCTAGAAAACAATCCTGTATCACATCTGACACTATCCTAGAACACAATCCTGTATCACATGACACTATCCTAGAACGCAATCCTGTATCACACGTGACACTATCCTAGAACACAATCCTGTATCACATCTGACACTATCCTAGAACACAATCCTGTATCACATCTGACACTATCCTAGAACACAATCCTGTATCACATCTGACACAATACTGTATCACACGTGACACTATCCTAGAACACAATCCTGTATCACATCTGACACTATCCTAGAACACAATCCTGCATCACATCTGACACTATCCTAGAACACAATCCTATATCACATCTGACACTATCCTAGAACACAATCCTGTATCACATCTGACACTATCCTAGAACACAATCCTGTATCACACGTGACACTATCCTAGAACACAATCCTGTATCACATGTGACACTATCCTAGAACACAATCCTGTATCACATCTGACACTATCCTAGAACTTAATTCGTTGTGAAGTATATTAGATTCGAACATCAGACAACCGAAGTAACCTAACTGCGAAGGAACATCACAGTGGGTACAGGGTCGTCTGCACAATTTGTTTTGTTTTGTTTTGGTGGAATTACAGTAAAATGGCAAAAGAGCTGCAATCAGAAGAAGCTTAATATTAGGAAGAATAATATACCAAGGAATATTTTAGCTAGAGGTGCTCAGGAGTTTGGCTTAGGAAATTCCACAATTTCAGACTTATAGAGAAACAGGAAGAATATAGAAGTGTTTTCAGCAGAATCAGGTGATACTAGTGGCCTGAAGAAGAGGTGCTTGTCAGGAGAGATAATGATAAAGATTTTATAGTGCAGTGTATTCTGGTTTACTCAGAAAAGAAACTCCAGGGTACACCATTAAATGGCCGAAATACTGTATGCATAATATTTTAGTCATTTAAATATTTTAGTACAAGTTAAATCATGTTAATATTCATTTCAGAGTTACGTACTCCTCATTTCCCAAGGGGTACGTATACAATGGAGTATGTGGTAAAGGGTGGTAAAGTACTCAACAACATTCAATACACAATGGAGTATGTGGTACATAGTACTAGCAGCCACGCCCTCTGCTCCCTAGATCACTGACACAACAGCCACGCCCTCTGCTCCCTAGATCACTGACACAATAGTACTATCAGCCACGCCCTCTGCTCCCTAGATCACTGACACAATAGTACTAGCAGCCACGCCCTCTGCTCCCTAGATCACTGACACAATAGTACTAGCAGCCACGCCCTCTGCTCCCTAGATCACTGACACAATAGTACTAGCAGCCACACCCTCTGCTCCCTAGATCACTGACACAATAGTACTAGCAGCCACACCCTCTGCTCCCTAGATCACTGACACAATAGTACTAGCAGCCACACCCTCTGCTCCCTAGATCACTGACACAATAGTACTAGCAGCCACGCCCTCTGCTTCTGTCCCTAGATCACTAAACACAATAGTTACTAGCAGCCACGCCCTCTGCTCCCTAGATCACTGACACAATAGTCTAATAGCCAAAACCCTATGCTCCCTAGATCACTGACACAATAGTTACTATCAGCCACACCCTCTGCTCCTAGATCATGACACAATAGTACTAGCAGCCACACCCTCTGCTCCCTAGATCACTGACACAATAGTACTAGCAGCCACGCCCTCTGCTCACTAGATCACTGACACAATAGTACTAGCAGCCACACCCTCTGCTCCCTAGATCACTGACACAATAGTACTAATAGCCACACCCTCTGCTCCCTAGATCACTGACACAATAGTACTAATAGCCACACCCTCTGCTCCCTAGATCACTGACACAATAGTACTAATAGCCACACCCTCTGCTCCCTAGATCACTGACACAATAGTACTGGCAGCCACACCCTCTGCTCCCTAGATCACTGACACAATAGTACTAATAGCCACACCCTCTGCTCCCTAGATCACTGACACAATAGTACTAGCAGCCATGCCCTCTGCTCCCTAGATCACTGACACAATAGTACTAGCAGCCACGCCCTCTGCTCCCTAGATCACTAACACAATAGTACTAACAGCCACGCCCTCTAGAGCACTGATGCAATGTACAGGCAATACCCACTGATCACAGAACAATAGTACTACCAGCCACACCCTCTGCTCCCTAGGTAAAGGACCAGCTATGCCAGACTACTCTGCTCCCTCATCACCCACACAATCACTTCCTATTAATAGAACACAACCACTTTTAACTGCCCCAGTCCTCATTTACAAAAACCCTCTTACCAGAGATCCCCCAGCTTTTGTCTGAAAATTTGCTGTGGACTGTGTATTTCAGTGACCATTTCCACAAATCGTTTCTGCCCGGAGGGGAGGCGTTTTCTCATTCTAATAATTGGAAATTTCCATTCGCTAAAACAATAAACTGATATTACCTATTAACTCACACTCACTTGCTTCCAGTCTTCTCCTTCATATAAAGAACATCAACTCAACAAGTCAAGTCAACTAACTACCTCACACCAAAAGCAGCCATTACGTTAGGGAGGGGCGCGGGGGCGGATGAGTCAGTACTGCGCATGTGCGTGTGGTCAGTTTAATTTCGCAAAGAGGTTGGACCTCCACCTCTGCTTCCTCTGCTCAGCTTTGGCTTTTGTGAGTCAGGGATGCTTCCCAGATGCCCTAAGTCGCAACTCTTAGTACGTGAACTATAGAGACGGGTGTAAATAATTTCGTTGACGAGGTAGGTGAGAGTATTATTCTGGGAATGGGAATTCCTGTTTAGTATTTACGCTGCGGTTATCTGTGGAGTAGCTAGGATTCATGGAGGAGTTGCTGGTAGGGCTCTGCAAGGACACTATCACAGAGCTATAGATTAGTCACTTGAAAACAAATTTAAACCATACAAACTGAAAGGAAAATTAAGGAAATACATAAAGAACAGCTTAAGAATGCATCTGTAGCAGTAGGCTTCTAAGAGACCTTCAAAGTTGACATCAGTGAAGATGATATGGAATTCATGGCCTCCAGAATATTGCTTTACTTTCAGGGAGTGATAAGAAGAACAATCCAAGCATACAAAAAGGGAATTCCTTATTGTGCAAATGCCACCACCAATCATTTTCAATGGTGTAGACATACAGGTAGTTCCTTATTGTGCAAATGCCACCACCAATCATTTTCAATGGTGTAGACATACAGGAGAATGTGAAATAAAAATCAAATTATAATAAAATATTATAATTACGAGGTGAAATAGGCATGTGATAAATTTACATATTTAGTAACTCATCAGAGGTGGACAGAACAAGAAAGTGCCTTCTACATTGGCAGACCTTGTGGAGTCACACCTGCATCACAAGCCATGAGTATGGGGGACAGTAGTGCACCAAATTCATGATAAAATTAAATGACTTGCCAAAAGTGAAGGACAGCAGCTACTTCATACAACAGAGCTTCCCATTGTTATTCTAGCTGACCCAGGGACTTGCATGAAATCTGATTTATCACTATCTTCAAATACATTGTGTGTAATTAGGAGGTGAATAATTGATACTTTGATAAAATAATATTATGTTAAATGTACTTTGTGTAATTGCAGATGGCTCAAATTACTAAACTTATCTCTATAGCCAGTGAAAACAAGCAGTGCATTTTGGCTAAATCTCTCTCCGGGGATAATATAACTGCCCATATGGGGGCGTTCCCTTTCCTCTTCCTGGAGGAGGTGAAGAAATACGACGTACACCATTTTGTACATGTGCCAAATATTATAGCTAAAAAATAGCTGATTTGGATTCTTCTGATGAAAGGTAATCAAATATCGTAATAATTATGTATATTATACCAATATTATATTAAGTCATCTAGGTCAGATGCAGGCATTATTGGTATGGTGTGATACATGTTTAGACGTGTATGTAGACCAGCTTCAGGCATTAGTACAAAGTGGGAGTGGTGCAGTAGATTTAAGTGGGAGTGGTGCAGTAGATTTAAGTGGGAGTGGTGCAGTAGATTTAAGTGGGAGTGGTCCAGTAGTTTTAAGTGGGAGTGGTGCAGTAGATTTAACCCTTTCGTTCCGGATCCCGCTTTAACCGATTACGCGCGAACAAAAATTTTAATTGCGCCTTACGTAATGCGGTCACGGGCGCACGCGAGACACAAAGGATTGATTGCTTGGTGGGAGGGTGACACTAAGCGAGAGAAAGAAGACGAACGTTTGAAGATTGCCTCGGGGACAGTATTATCGAACGATAGAGTACGCTCTAGGCTATTGGGAAAGCATAAATTCGACGCTAAGGAGCTGTTCCCGACTGAAAAATAACAAAGTACTCGCACCGTTTGGCAAAAACCTTTATGGCATCACACTGAAGCTCTTAGTAAGCACACTAGTAAGGTTGGAAGTATGGTTTCATGGCTGAAGCAGTTTGCTACTTGATCATAGAGGTAAGAGAAAGTGCTTTTGCACGCATCTGTCTTACATTCAGGAAGAATTTGTTGATATTTATTGAGGGTGTGTTTTATTTTGAACTTAGCAATCTGTTATAAATTTTGTGAACAGAGAAGCTTTTTATGGCTTTTGTGCATGAAAACAGGTACATCACAAATAAATGATAGAATATTATAGTGTATTCAGTTTGGTACTCCAAGGTGTCTTTACTTTTGATGTGCTGGTAGGCTGCATTGTTGACAGAATAGCTTGTGATCTTACTATCAAGTGCAACTGGTCATAGCATAATAGAACTATATGTCAGAGGGATCCCTGCAGTCTCACCTGTTGTATAACAATATTTATTTTTACTTATTGTTACAAAGAATGTGGTTAAAATTCCTGTAGAAATCGCTACCTTTCAGAATCATCAATTCCATTCTCTCGTCAGAGTCCTTGACCATCTAGCAACTACTGCAGTCACTACACCCATCAGTATTGAAGTCATTCTTGCTGTCATCAAACTCCTCGTCACTACCATCAGAGTTACTGCCATCCTGGTCACTGCCATCCTTGTCACTGCCATGCTGTGCCAGGTCAAGAATAACGTCTTCATCACTAGGATGCTGAAGTGCCAGTGTTCCACTTGCCAAGATAGCTTTCTACTTGTTTTATCATGAGCAGTTATAGCTAAAGTAATATTGGTTTCTAAAAAATTATTCTGTTACCTTTATTATTTTATGAAATATATTTTCAATTTATACTGTATCAGAAAGAAGTCTTATTGTTGTGACAAAATTTACTCGACATTTTCTTATGGCAGTCTATGTATTTTATAAGCCTAAAATATACTTACATCAATATAGAATCGTCTGCAATTGTGATCGGTGGCGTCCTTGACTCCACAAAGCTGTAGGGCGAAATGGACGCGAAGACGCATTTTTGACGCATATTTGCGTCCACCGCGGTTATCGATTTTTCTTAATTGACGCATATTTGCGTCATTCGCGTGTAATCGGTTAAAGCGGGGTGAGACCGGTTGGCTTCTCCGAATTTTTAAAAATAGTTACTTTATAGCTAGAGATTTAACCCTTTCGTTCCGGATCCCGCTTTAAAGCGGGGTGAGACCGGTTGGCTTCTCCGAATTTTTAAAAATAGTTACTTTATAGCTAGAACCTTCAGATTGCATACACAGGTGCCCAATGCATTGGAGAAGCATCTAAAATAGCTTTCAGCCAGGACTGCTTCGACAGTACCTCACAGCAGTTGCTTTTATTTCTTCCTCGGCAAAAAACAACAACATCGGTTCTCCGTCGAATTTTAAAAAAAGTTACCTTCTTCACAGCAGCTTCATTTATGGATCCAGTCATCTCCAGAGCTTTGTAGAAGCAGCGAAAAATTGCTTGAGCTCAGTAGCCTTCCATAACACATTGAAACAACCGCTTCTTTGCCGACCAAGACTTTGCGGTTTGACTTACTGTCTTCTCCATCCTGTATTCACCTGTATCTTCTTTTTTCTAGTGTGTGTGTGTGTGTATGTGTGTGCGTGCATTTGTGGAATGAGAGAGAGCAACCATGGACAAACAGTATATGGCGCTTCCGTATACAACCTGGGAGGGAACTTTGGATCGTGTCTACTATACCCATGTAAGTTGAATTTCATGTGTGTGTGTGTGTGTGTGTGTACACCAGTCAATTTATGTATAATAAATTATACATTTATTTTTATGATCTGTATTCACCTGTAGCTTCTTTTTTCTTGTGTGTTTGTATGTGTATGTGTGTGCGTGCATTTGTGGAAAGAGAGAGAGCAACCATGGACAAACAGTATGTGGCACTTCCGGATCCAACCTGGGAGAGAACGAACTCGGGGGTCTTTTTCGGTCTGTGACATCATCCATGCCGGGTAAGTTGAATTTCATTTCAACTTACTGATATTTGGGTGTCCAGCTGGGGCGGAGGGGGGAGAGGGGGGGTTATGGTACAAGAATCTCAGTGAATTGTAATTACGGGGGAGGGGGGCAAATCAGCGAGGCCAGCTGTTATGTTACAAATATCATTGTTGTCTGTGTTTTTTTGGTATTGTATGGAGGTTCCGGATACTAACCTGGGAGGGATCGTTCAGTCTGTGACACCATCCATGCCGGGTAAGTTGAATTCCACGTGTGTGCTCGTACTGCTTTTCATTTCAAATTACACTTTCTCAATACAATGATTGTTTCTGTCATGTACAGTGTGGAGTATACATACCAGGGATTCTACAGTGGGAGGCTAGCCCTGGGTTCCCCCCTAGAATTTTGGGAGTTGAATAGAAATGAACATTTTGGAAGCATTTATTTTTAGTCTGATATTGTATCCCATTATGTTTCTATCATAACTGAGTCATTTAGTGCATAGGACCGAACACTGATCATCAGTGTGAAGTATAGACTCTTATGCAAAGATGTGCATCAAAGTAGTGTAGGTTCCAAAAAATGGGTGTGGCGAAGTACACTCGGAGCCCTGCCCCCACCCCCTCCAAACAAAAATCCTGTATGAAACAGCATACAATACATCATAAAGTTGCAATTATATAGAATCATGAATAATTTGTTGTTTGTATTACAAATATCTTTGTTGTTTGTGTTTTTGTGTATATGAAATTGTTTTGTAGTGGAGCTCGACGTCCGATGGCATACGTTCCTTGTGGACACTCATAGATGTCTACTACATGATCACAATCAGCACCACACACAACAAACAACATATTTTATTGTTGAACTAATATAATATTGGTATAAAATGCATCAAACAATATTACTTCTATTTTATTTTATTTTTTTATTGATGGGAAAAGTGGAATTTTTTAGGGAAAAAAAAATTTTTTTTTGAAGTATTAGTAGAGGGCCTAAATATTATTCAATTTTCTCAATCAAAAAATGAGGGGAATCCCAAACTCTTGGTCTATTTAGTGATATATGGTTGCTATGGGGTTTTCCCAGCCAGCATCGAGTTAAAAAAATAAAACGGTAATACTCTATTCCGCGGTCGACGATTAGATTTTTCCGCGCGCGTCCAAACAATTCAGGAACGAGAGGGTTAAGTGGGAGTGGTGCAGTAGATTTAAGTGGGAGTGGTGCAGTAGATTTAAGTGGGAGTGGTCCAGTAGATTTGGATAAGAGATGCTTGGCTGATTGATTGGTAGGTAGTTGTGAAGCATTAGCTTTGGTAGTTTGTACATTAGTGGAAAGATGACAAGATGGAGCTTTAGAAGGAAGAAGTTGTGAGAATGGCTGTGTTACTGTTGTAGAGTGAATAGTGTTACATAGTTGTCAAACTCTTAACTGCCAGGACAACTATAACAATACATTTTATTTCATTAACATTATCATTCTAGTGTGCTCATTTATTCTCATTCTTATTTTCATGTACTGTCGATCATCGCAGTTCTTTTAATTAGATATGGCCATAGCAGCTCGATTTGTAATTAAGCTCTAAAACACAAATTAATTTATTTAAGTCAAAATATACCAATGTAAAAATAATATGTACCCTAATTATGTGATTGTATGAACATCAATAGTTTTTTTATTTGACATTGTAGTGAGACTTACAAGAGTGTCACCCTGAGATGATACATGTTTGCAATGCAAATTCCTAAACCATTGTTGATTTTGTTGTGACTATACATTTCTGTAACTATGGAAGAGACTTTTAATAATGGAATGAGTGGCTGTCATTAGTCAGACTAGTCAGCTCTTGTTGCAAGCTAATTATCTTTGTGCAAGTTGTTATTGACTTGATTGGACATCTTCCAGTGACAAAGAGTGTTAATCGGTACATCATCTTAAGAGTGGATCCTTTTCAAATTTGCCAGAGGCGACAACTTTTACGACGTAAGACAGATAAGAGTGTGACCCTATTCATTTATAAAATGATTTGCAGGTAAAAGTGCCCATAACTGCATAGGGAATGAATATTAATTTTTTGTGGGGGTTTCATAACACTTATAAATTCTCTAGATATCACTAGGTAGGAATTATGAAAAATTGATTCCTTAAAGTATGTCGTGCATTTTTCAATTAAGGCTACCTGCCACATCCAGTGAACAGAGGGTAAGTAGATATATCAAATTAATGATATCTTCATAGGCGTAATGTGCACAAATTTTCAACTGACAACGTCTGAAAATGTTCCGATATTAAGTTCTGCAAGATGTCATAATCTTTACTGTAGAGCTATAGTGTTAACAGATATTTGCCTTTTAACATCTTCCTACTCTCATGATTTTTCAGTGAAGGTATGGCTGTACAAAAGTTGTCATCTCTGACCAAAGAAGAGAATTTCTAAATGATGTCAACAAGAACCTTCTGGCATGACTGAAAACTGATCACAGAATAGTTACTGCATATCATCCCCAGACGAATGATTTAGTTGAACGTTTTAACCAGACCCTGCAACGATCTCTGGTTAAAATGGTGAACGATAATCAAGACGATTGGGATGAGTAATAGATGGGGTACTTTTTTGCATACAGAACAAGCAAGTAAAAGTCAATGAAATTCACACCATTTGAGGTCATGTACTGTAGGTAGGTAGGTTCTGCAGGAATTCACTACCTGATTAGTATCATCTCAGATTGTATTTCTGAATGTGTTTATAGGAAACCTGTTCTTCCAATAGAACAGGAATTGGATACTATATGAAACCTGTTCTTCCAATAGAATAGGAATTAGATACTATATGAAACCTGTTCTTCCAAGAACAGGAATTGGATCCTAATGATACTCTATGAAACCTGTTCTTCCAATAGAACAGGAATTGGATCCTAGTGATACTCTATGAAACCTGTTCTTCCCAATAGAACAGGAATTGGATCCTAGTGATACTGTATGAAATCTGTTCTTCCAATAGAATAGGAATTGAATCCTAGTGATACTATTATGAAGAAGAATAGAAAGAAGAGTGTAGAAAAATATTGCCAGAAGATGGTAAAACTGAAAAAGATAATATTTACTAAAGTCCAGGCAATATTAAAACAGCACAAGTTTCACTTCAAGAAAAATTGATAGGAAACTTAGTTATAAGAAAGTAAGTAGTAAATGAATGAATATATATTCAGTGCATTGAAGATATATTTAATGTTTTTTTCTTTTAGACATTAGACATTGGTGATTCTGTTCTTGTTCATAACAGTTGAGTGTTGAGGATTAAGGAGTCTTTTTTACTATGAATCTCATTCATGACAGAGTTCACTCATATTCTCTGCAACATAAGTCAACTCAATAATACAATTGGGTGTTCAACGGTGCAAGAAGATAAATTATGAGTTTAGTTTAATGTTTAGGGACTTCAAATATTTTTACAAATAATATTGTTTTCTCGGTTTTTGAGGGTTTTTTTATTTGAAGATTTCAACTCTTATCTTGGGGCACCTACAGCACATCCGACTGAAAAAGTAGAAAGTTGAGTTTTTTTGCAATATTTCTTTATTTGTCTACAGGTACAATTGTGTGAAAGTTAGACATCTCAAATTATAATCATATGTTTATTAATGGTCACAAGACATAGTCAGTCAATAACATGTAGTTTTGAGATTAAACCTTCCGATATGGCTGTGTGAACTACAATCATAAAGAGTGGAAAATTTTTATCTGTTTTTAAACTAGAAAAGAGTAAACCTGAATGGAGTGTCTTCTATACTATATAAAATTTCAGTGGTAGCTTCAGTTGTATTGGCTTTCAATTTCAATATTTATGACATAGCAAAGCTCCATGTGGTAGTAGTTGTGGGAAAACACATACGAATAGTAAATAGTAAGGAGTGAACATGTCAAATTCATTGATTATCTATATTTTTATCCTTCATTCTCTTTAGTTAAATATACAGCAACACTAAGAATAAGCAGATCAAAATAATAATGGTCTCAAAATCTTTGTGAATTATACAATTTTTTATATATCTTTATACTTTTATTCGTGCTATACTTTATCATGTTAAAAATACCAGAATGTCAATGCACCTAATAGTTGTAATATGGTCACCTAGGTTAAAGAATTTTATGTCATACAGAGCTCCTGTCATCTCCCATATGCTCAGCAGATAGAATATGAGGTCCTATGGCATCACCTCCTCCACCTTCTCCAAGAGCATGTTTAGGAACTCTGTGAATCAGCTTGTGCTAGCATTGCAAGTGATGGTATAACCATATCATGCAGTACACCAACACCTGAAGGATCAATTCTTGTGTACTTTTTTCCTGAGGATTTAGTGGAATTTCCCTCACCTATTGTCAAAGATGACATAAATATAGTATAAGTAAGTTTATGCCGCGTGGGATTGTTATGGAGTAATACAATAACCAACCCTTATGCAGCATTGCAAACAAGTCCTAGTGTTGAGAAAATGGTTGCTGATACTCTTCAGAATGTATCAGATTTGCACACCAATGGGAATTCCTCTGATGTACTTGTCGTGCCATGCAAGCCTTTAGCTAATAAGAAGAGTAGTAAGACTAAATATACCTATCAATATAGTTCTCTCATCTCCACATTGTATATTGTACAGTTCTTAAATCTAGGGTGAAAGTTATTCCATTGGCTGCAAAAAGAGATTCTAAACAAAGAACAAATCTTGCCAGCAAAAGGGAGAGGAAATTGGCATGGTAGGTGTATGAGACATCCCCTTGAGTTTAATTGATTACATCAATGTGTGGGCACAAGATAATCAGTGTGAGGGCACAGTAAATTTATAAGTCACAGTCAAGTTTGCTATAGGTAAAATGCTATGGACTGTCTGTGAATATTGTTATATGAGTTATAAGCACACCCGGCAATGATAATGTGAACTCAAGCTTCAAATAAACACTAAAAGCTTGTGCTTAAGCATTATCTTGATGTAAGTATGTACTTTAAGCATTATCTTGATATAAGTATGTACTTTAAGCATATCTAAAAGTACTTAGGCACAATTTGCTTGCAAGTGTCACTGCAACCACTGACCATTAATTAAAATTTTACTCATGTGATCATGTGATGCATAAAGAAACTGTGAGAGCAATGTGTGGATTAGAAACTGTGCCGGTTCGAGGTGGCATAACCTCCTCGAGCAAGGAGTGTCGCCTTTCAAGCGAGTTGTGTATTTGAAGGACCAGAACTACTCACTCCAGCCGCGGCTATAAATTTGCATATAGCTACCCCTATCACTGGCACCGAGGCATTTGCAATGGGAGCTGCTAAAATTCCACCGCCCGCAAGTCTAAAAGTCAATTGGAAAAGGCTACAGCAAATAGTTAAGAGACTTATAATGTACAAATTATAAGACATGCAACATGATACAAGCACTGTGGTTCTATGTGCCATGAATATTAAGTTCTAAGGCTTATTATGGCGCGAAACACCTTCTGGTGTTGACTTGTTCAGGCTCAGTCCTGAACAGTGCCCTCTAAATGGCAAGAAAAGTATCAAATTTTCCATCACTATCCTTAATAGCTGAAAGTGTGCTTTGGAGTCCAGCTTCATCAGCTCTAGTAAAGTATTGCTGGCTGAAGTAACTAGATGTAAAAGATGCAGGCAAGACAACAGCTACTTCAAAAGACTATTTTTATATGCCGTTACAATGAGTACATTAATTTTTCTTGACTTGAGCGTAATTACTTTCATTTATACAAACATATAATTTAGAACTGTAACTGACTTTGAAAGTTCTTGAAGTTGTGCTTTAAGCATTATATCAATAAAAGCACAAACATACACTTGTGATTGTGCTTAAGTACTTCTGTAAATGCTTTCAGATATGCTTGAAGCACTTTACCCTAGTGTTTGCTCCATGCCTGATACGAGTAATTATGCTTTTCACCAGTTCAGGAGATATTTGTTTATTGCAATTGTAGGACACCTTCCTGCTTTAACACTTAGTGAAAGGATGTGTTCCAACTTGCTCAAGTAGAAATATTTCAGAAATGTCCTGCCTTGCAAAAGGAAACAATACTCCAGCCTTGCCAGTATGTAAGACAATGACAATCATTTGCTACTTGTCAGGAAACACTGATTCAGCAGTAGCTATGTAAAGTAGCCAACTTTTGGTAGCTAAATCAATCATCCATTCCAGTTGGTTAATTATTACACACCTAAACTCAGGGGTGATGACAGTGAAGGGGGAGAGGGGGGGCACTGCCCTTCCCCCTCCATCCCCTCCACATTTATGGCTTGGGGGCACACACAATGCAATTTATTACTCCTTATAAAAATGAATTACACATTAAATTTCAATGATATTGATTAGCTCATGAAACCTGCGCCAACTATAGAGCTCACTTGGTATTTACAGCTGTCATTATGGCAAATCGGGTGTCGTCATCTTCTTGAGTTAAGAAGAGAAGAATTGACAATACTAAAAGTTCAACATTACATGTTGACACACAAAGACAACATTAAACTGGTAGACATTGCAAAGGAATCCATAGAAAGGAACAAAAAAAAATAGAACAACTGAGTGAAATAATCTTAATTTTTTCTTATCTAATTTTCCATGCAATTTTCACTATGATTCAGCTCAGTCAATGTAAAGCTCTTTTCCAAGAAATATAGCTAATAAGAATTCATGAGAAAAATTGATGTGTGGTGCTCCCCACCTTGAGCATATTGTGAAATATGGGTATAGCTATGTGTGTAGTCAAAGTTAATAATAGATTAGCTACTTGCAACATCAGAAATAGTTTCAAGGGTGATGGAAGTAACCGTCTTTTCTTCATGAATTTTTAAGCATAATTTTGAATTGATAAATATAAAGGGAATTGCTGATAGCTAGGTTAAGTAAATTGATATAATCTCCGTCAAGCCTAACTGTGAAAATGGTTATGAGCCTTCATTTGGGCACTGCAGTCTGGGCTCCTGTGCATTTCATAAGGCACCAGTGTTAATGTTGTTGTGTATCAATGACTATGCAAAGTGAGAATGGACTTCAGCTCATATCACTTGCACATTGGAACCTAACAGGCCTCATGAGGCCAGGTGAGAAGAGACCATACATTGCGACACTGACTTTTTGGAAGTCCAGATGTCTGCTGGTGTGGGATGCAATCTGCTCAGACACTCTAGCCAGGGAAGGATGTAGCGCTAAATAATACTTGGGTCAAGACTTGAGAAATTTATTAAAATATTAATGATTGATTGTACATGGTTTGGATCTTTGTTCAGAATGGGAGGGGGGCTGGCCCCCTCACTCCCCCTCTCCCTAGGATCCTCCCCTATAGCAGGGCACTACATATAGAACCCCTCCTTAGAAGGACCTAAGAGATTTAAAATCCTTCTGTCACAATACGACAGAAACTACACCAGCTATGTTCTAAATGGTTGAAGGAATATTGGTAGCTAAGAGATAATAAAACAGTAACTGATGCTTTAAACTGAAATACCTGACTAATGACCCAGAAAATACAGCCACTATAAACCATTAACTAGATCCGCAGCTGACAAGTGAATCTGAAGTGGCTTTTGTGACTTCCTGACCACACCACCATTGCTGCATGGCAGAGATGGACCTTAAAAAAACTTAATAATTATTATAGACTTTCTGCCGACTAACTCCAAATCATCTCCTGCAGTTAACTCAATTTTATATCCGCTAATCGTAACAACAATAGATTTGTATCTATTATTATCCATAAAAACAATAACTCATGTAATCTTTCCCTAATAATACCATATTTCCATGAAATTTGAGATGTGCTGGCCATTCATTCAATGTAGCGATTCAAATTTTTTGCAGTGATAGCTATGTACATGCAGCTATCATAAATTAGCTATATATATTGACCAGAAAAAAGCTTAACACTTTTATAAAAAAAATTTCATGAATAAGAAAGTCTTCTTAAAGCTATAGCAGCTTCAAAGAGTGTTCTTGATCATAGTACAGGTTGAAATTGATCACTCACTGTGTAAGCATTGATGGACGGGAGAGGTTCTTTGGCTTATCCTTTTCTAGTAAATATGTGTGAGGTTATTCTGTATGGTGAATCTGGTTATTACTTATAACTGGTCACCTCCCAGAATACAGTAGAAATGCTCAAGACTTTAGAGTCTCTTAATTTTTAGTTATTGCTGTATTTAAAGGCAGCAGATGTGATTTAAGAAGGAGAGTAAGGACCACATTTCTGGTGTCTTGTGTCATGGAAAGTTGCAGTGAAAAAAAGAAAATGCGAGAGTGCACATGAACTACAAGATGAAAATAATTATGTTGAGGTTTTCAAAACTTTGCTGAAAAACAGCAAACATTCATTTTTTGTTTTGTATTTTTTGACATGCCCAAACTCCTCCCACCCCTTTCCAGACAAAATTTCTAGATAAAACCTTGACTATAATACATTTCCGTACGTGCACCAGGAGCAACCAAAAATATACGGAGACATGCACAGGGCAGACCGCATGGCAATAGTGAGTATGTATCACAACTGGGCCGAGCGACATAGAAGAAAGCCCTGTAAGTGTCTATGATTCGATCTGGTGATAAGAAGCTTTGCAACTTAATTTGAAATATTATTGCAGAACTAAGCCCTCCTATCCTCATGGCTACATGAGAACTAATCATGAAATGTTTTTAGTAATTTAACTAAAAAAATATTGCAGAACCAAGCCCTCCTAATGTCTATCATCAAATATCCTCAAGGCTACATGAGAACTAATCATGAATTTTTTTTTTAGTAATTTAACTACTGGTGGACATAACTGATGAATGCAAGTGATAAAAGCATAAACCACAGCCTACAATCTCTCTGTCCTAAAGGCTTAGAAAGTCCAAGGAACTACAGTTCCAATAGAACACACAAACATCACCAGCTGATACATGTGTCTTATTACCATGTGTCAATAATAACTGATGCATATCACACATGCCCCATCTCCTCCACCTGTACTTTAATGAATGATGAAGCTGGAGAGAGGATATCCACATGTCAGTTTTGGACTTCACTGGGCTATCTGAAACTTCAGGAATTGATTCAGAAGCAGTGGAACTATTGGCTGTACAAGCTGTTGTTGGTGCAGTAGCTGATGAAAGAATTTTCCAATGCTGTTGGGGCTGTAGATTACACGCACCCTTGGATTGCGTACGTGAGAGCATAAGGGCTGCAGTTTACAGCTGCAGTCGCATGAATCGAAACAGGTTGAGGATTAGACGTAGACAGAGGAGGACTCAGACTGAGGATCGGAGACAGGTTGAGGATTGGAGAGAGGTTGAGGATTGGAGAGAGGTTGAGGATTGGAGACAGGTTGAGGATTGGAGACAGGTTGAGGTTGGAGACAGGTTGAAGTTGGAGACAGGTTGAGGATTGGAGACAGGTTGAAGATTGGACTTAAACCGAGGAGTGGACTTAGACCTAGGATTAGAGACAGGTTGATGATAAGAACTAGTTACCACAGATCCATGATGTGTATGGCAATCTGCACATGAAAGCACGATACATGTATGTATTATCACAGTTTATCAGTAAATTAGCAGTTATGAAATACAATTCACATATTTATCAAAGGTTATATATATATATATATATATATATATATATGTAAATAAAAATGGGTCATTGAAAGAATATACTACTTAAATATGTATCTTGGAGACCTGAGAAAGTTGTGGACACAGATCTGTGGCAAGCATTCCCTGGTAATCGAGATGAAGATGGCAACCAGAGAGATCTTCCGAACACATTCTCTATAAAATTAGATGAGCAATGGCTTTATAAAATAACAATGATGGAAATATACATAGAGGATGATACGAGGTGTAGACAAAACAAGGGAGTAGGCACCATTGTCCCTCTTCCTTTACTGGCTCATTATACTTCCTCCTAACTCTACCCACTATATTAACCTACACACTTACAGTGCATATTCAGGGATTTTTCATACAGGATTTGTCCAAAAAAAATTTTTGAGAGGGGAAATCTTCGACTTTGGGGGGGGGGGGGGGGGGACCCTTTAATTTCTATGGGAGCATTTTTTGTTGGGGGGGGGGGGGGGGAGGAAGGGCAGATGTGGTAAAATGGAACAATTTTATGGAAAAAGATGCATATATATGTCTCAAAGGATCTTCTTTCACACATGGAAACGAATTCATTGGCAACATCAGCGAGGTTTTAAGTCATCTGTGTCTTTATGATGCACATTGAGAAGCATGCACGATTCAACCTCTGTCAATTGTCCCATGGGGCTATGGTTGGACCATAGAAGAGTCCCTTGGGATCTCCATGCCGATTTAAAAAAAAAAAAATATGAAATTTAAAACTTTCTCTGCTGGGAAACCCCTCCCTGTTGTGCGAGGTACACCCAATTTTGGGGGGCTTTGCCCCACCCACCCCACAATATACTCAAGAGGGGCTACATTCCAGAACCCCCTAGATGCTATTACAAATACATTAATCCGGCTAGTATGAGTTAATCAGACATGATAAAACTTGAACAGCACAATTTTGAAATGTTAGACCTTCTAGCATGCACATGGACATTTGCAGGCAAAACCGGACAACTGCTGCCGTTCATCATACTATTGTGCAAATGATTCTTAATTTGTATTCAAGCCTATAAACTCCATTCAACTAATGCAGTGGTTACTGGAAGTGTTAGATATAGCAGAGCTAGTTCCATTTCACCTCACTTGAAATGTGTAGCAGCAGCACAACTGTGTTCAATGACTCTAGCAGTTGAGTAGAAGTGCTAACAAACTATTATGTGATTTTAATGATTGACATGATTTTGTTCTAGTGAGGAGACAGGTGTGTCATTGTTGAGATTTCACGAGTGAATTGGTTAGTCCACAGAATTAAATCAAAACATAAAGAAGACAACCTCCCAATTGTTTTGTATAAGGAAATTCTTATGCGCCTGTAAATTTATTTTTTTAAAGGGGGGGCCGGGCCCCCCTCTTTTCAGCATTACGGGGGGCCATGGCCCCCTCGGCCCCCTGATTCTTACTCCCCTGAATGATGAAAAAACAACAACAACAATTCACTTGAAATTTTAAGCACAGCTCTTGAAAGCATGGACATACAAATATGTATATATGTGACCGTCTATAGGAAAACCAGGCACAACGCGACACCTTTCGAAAAAAAATTTTTTTCACTTACAGAGTTGTCCGCATCCAGATATTGAGCTCTCCAAGTTTTATCATCGTAGCTTAAGTCGTTCCCGCTATAATAGACCTAACCGTTCCCTTCCGTCGGCTTGAAACAATACATTTTTAAGAAATCAATCGATCTTTTCTCGATATTTACGCACGCTGCGTTGTGCCCGGTTTTCCTGTAGACGGTCACATATATAATAAACAAAATGTTTAAATAAAATTATATCGGTATCACTTTTTTATTTCTTTTTCCCTTTTTTCCCCCCTTTCTTTCTTTCTGTTTTTTTTTTTTTTTTTTTAGTATTCCTCCTCTTTTCCCACCCCCACGTGGAGCCAAATTATACATCAGAACATTACTTACAATGGTGTATTCAATACTTGGCTTCACACAATATATTAATCACACACACATACATACACACACACACATACACACACACACATACACGCACACACACACATGCATGCAGGCCAGTGTTGTGGTAATTGCAATTGGTAATTGTAATTAGCTGTAATCATTACACCATCTGCAGTAATTGTAATTGTAATTGTAGTTGCATACCTGTAGTTGGCAAGTAGTTGGGGTCAAAGACCACTTTGGTAAAGGGTCAGTTCTAAAGCACATGGCTGCTAGCAAAAAAATGAATTCTCAGTTTTTATAATTTTTAATGTAGATAGAAATAACTTTTCTCTTTTAAGAAGAATTGATGAATTAAAACAAAATTACAAACTTTGTGGGCCCTATTACATGACCACTTATCCTGAGGAGGCGATGTGATGTAATTGTATGTAATTGCTAACAGATTTGTTGTAATTAGTTCTTAGAGGTGTAATTGGTAATTGAAATTGTAATTGAGAAGCAAAAATTTTAAGTAATTGTAATTGTAATTGATTACTTTACTCCTGAAATTGCCACAACCCTGATGCACCGGCATACACACACACAACCTTGTAACTTACCAACTACTACTAATGATCTCATGATATCAACCACTTGAGGTTCAGTACACTTCATACAGGTTGTGGTGTAGGCTGTTTGTATGTCATCAGCCAGGAAACCATACGCAAATGCTCTGTATCCAATGTTCTGCAGCTCTTCCATCTATTCCACAAAATATATAGTAAATTAAACTTCAGCCATTTCCCCACCACAGGAGAGAACTCTATTTTTTTGTATTTTTTTTTGCAGCAAAAACACAAATAGCACTCTAGCATGTAACATTGTATTGAATGTGTATGTATTAATATATACTAGCAAATACCCACTACACATGGCGCTTGATGTACTTTAGCAATTTTGAGGGTGCAGTTGAATGTGATGATGCTTTACCTACTAGTTCATGATTTGTGACACACACTGTTCTGTGACTGATACACACTGTCATCATTGTCGGCGTTTGATTGTTGACTCTTTACTGAAAGTGACACATGACACCAACTATCATCATCAGAATATTAGTGATTGCATGAGTCAGAGTCAATATGGGAAATATTTTATGTTGTAGACAAAAATGTTTATACCATTAGAAAGCTCTTTAAAAAAGATTTAACTCAATTTGTAGAGGAGAAAATTTTCCTATGATATAAAAATTATAGTCGACAAAAACAGTGAGAGATAGTTATGATGCTCCAAAGGCCCACCAACTTCGTTTTCAGAAACTACATATGTTACACCACCTTTGCTGACAAGGCATTTATTTCGCTATTGTCACCCCAATATCTTTTATTGTAACTTTGGTCCACATGTGTGTTTTTTCTTGCGCCAGTTCTAAAAAATCACGAAAAGTGATAAGATCCAATACAAACCAAAGATTAATCGATTTGACCACACCCACCAAAGTTATCGCTTAAAATACATGTGAAGACCCTTTGCTGACTTTCATGAAGTGCGCAAAATGATTAAATATAATGACCAATGACGCGAAATTTTGCGTACAGCTCCAGTAAGCATTGACGTATGAAAAAAAAAAACACAACAACAAATTAAACTGTTTTTAAAAACAGGAAAAGTAGATAAGGCCCCCCTTTTAATTCTGAATACCACCATAGTCACTTATGCTATCATTATAGTATACTGTGTAAAGTGCCCATTGAAAATATATAGGGAAAATAGTAACACCAATTTTGCTGAATGGTTGCTATAAGAATAGTGCAGACTGCAAGTTAATTTTTGGCTATTTCTGAGGCACCAAAAACCAGTGGGTTTAGAGGAGCATAGCTATTGTGTATCATATCATATATCTTGTGAGCTATGTTGCCATTCCCAGCCACAGATTTGACAAATCATGTTAATTATGAGTGAAGTAATGTGAGTAGGCATGATGCCAGCTGAAAAAAAAAGAGGTTTTTTTTGGAAGTATGGGGAGCCATAGTCTGCTAGGACTACAACAGCAGTATTGGTTGTAACTCATATGTATGGCATAATAAAAGATAATAAATTACGTAAATGTAGTGTACATTACTGCATAATCAGGAGGCTACCAGTTTGTTCAAATTGTAATCTGGAAGTGGGTAATGGTCATTAGTCTAGGATCACAGCTATCAACAAATTATTTTTCTTCTCACTACATAAATTGTGGTCTTTCATACTCAAGAGCTGCAGCACGTTATTGAGCAAATAGTGAGCAGGTCAAACAGACAAAACTATAATGGCTTCTAAAAATGTCATTATTATTAGTTGCATATTTCAATTTTGGAATACTTTTTCTGGATCTTTCTGAGATTTTTGTACCTTCCTTTATTCTTTGTGCCATAGTCATACTTTTTTCCTCCACAAGTTCCGATGCCACTGCATTTAGTCGAGCTTTCTCTTCTGAATCAAGACCCTCATATTTCATACTGGCTGCCATAGTTAGTGCTGCTGCTCCATCCTTTCTGGCATTTTTGCCCGCTGTAGTGGATAATTTAATTGTCTGAAAGATATCATCTATTGGATTGCTAAACAGTCCAAATTAAAAGGAACACTTGTATTAAACTAAGTTCTAAATAAAGCGCATACATTTGTAAATGCATATTATGTACATATAGCCGGGGGGGAGGGGGAATTCAAATGAATTCCCCACCCTTTTGAGTGACTGAAGGAAAGAATGAATGCAGTATAGCCAGCCTTTCCTTACTGCATGCAAGTTTGTTTAGGCAACTAATGAGGTCGGTGCTTGTAAGCCAGCGAGTACAAAAGGTGAGGGGATCATATTGCACATTCCCCACACACATACACCAATTGAATGAAAGCCATGATTTATATTACAAACCAGTGCACTCAAACAGTGCAATGTGACGAGTGAGCTGCCCGGAAGTCATGCTGTACAGGTTATTAAACCTTGTACCACATACATAACTGTTTATGACCTAATGTAAACTTTACAGGTTCTCATACATTAGGGAGGGGGGGGATATCCTCCTGAGAGTGTCTACCATAAAATACGATTAACAACAATAAAATAATAATAATAATAATAATAAAGTAATAATAATAACAACAACAACAACAATAATAACAATAATTACAATAATAACAATAATAATAATAACAACAATAATAATAATGATAACAATAATAACAATAACAACAACTATAATAAATAATAATAATAATAACAAGTGATGTGCTTCAGCAAAAATGGCGAGCGAGCTTGTAAATAAAAATATAACAAAAGAGCATCCAACATTCAGATTATTAGAAAGTCAATTTTTCATTTGCTTGTACAATATTTGTGTGATTTTTTTTTCAGATGTTCATGAAGATACAAGTGTAAATGGACAACAAACATACCTTGGTCCAGCCATCAGCAATAAAACTGGAAGCAAGCAGTAACAATTGAAGCTATGTTTATTACTGAGTGAGTATCTCAGTCTTATACACAGTAAAATATCCCTTATCCGGGCAGTTTGGGACAGAGGGGTGCCCGTAACTACGAAATTTTAATAGGAGAACCTTGAAAACAACAAATTATCTGCATTCGCCCACTCTTTTAATTAAAATTTTCTTTGACTTACCTACCCGGATAATAGAGTTGCCCGTATCTTAGACGTCCGGATAAGAGACATTTTACTGTACTGTATTATGCAAATAAAGTTTAGTTGTTTTGATTGTTATAAGTAAACTTTATTATTATTATTATTATTAATATTAATAATATTATTATTATTATTATTATTATTATTATTATTATTATTATTATTATTATTATTATTGTGAACTAGTGATGTGCTTGAGCACAAATGACGAGCGAGCCTAAAGACTATACTATTTTTATGCTACTGAAAATAAGGTCCAGTTTTTTAATTTCACATACAAGGTAAAGGGATTTCAGTGCCATAGTAACAACTCTCTGCAACTGCTTGGAAAGAAAAAAACAACAACAAAACAGTACACGTTATTTAAAAGTTTTCTTTGTGATATTCTTTAGCTAAGTAGTGGTTGTAACACACAATGTTTTGACACAACTGGACGTGCACCTACACAGACTTACCTTCATTATAGTACAATGTATTTTCAAGTAAATACTGTTGCGCACGGCTTATAACCATGACAAAGAGCGCATTGACTTACCACCGCCACTAACTCGAATAGAAATGGAAGTCCCTTAAGTTTTCAAGTTTGAACTGCACCCGCAAAAGAATTCAAAATGGTAAACAATTCAATTTCTAGGGTGATACGGGTACTGATCGATAAACCAGAGGATTCTGTTTAGTGCAATTTGGGACGGGGTCGACCACATAACTAACACAAAAACGCGAGGGTCAAAGTACAAAATGACATACATACGTCCATACATATATCTAAATAAATAAACAAACATCCCCGATTTTAAATGGTGTTACCCCTGTAAGTGTCTCGCTCGCCAATAATAGTTACCATCAGAACGTCCAAATTCTTTTTGAAATATCTGCCAGGCTGATAGTTTGGGCTTTTTCAGTGGCGGTAGTATGGTCTCTGTCTGCGACGAGGAATGACTTCGCACATAATTTTTCTTCTTCACCCAACGCTAAGAAATAGAACAACTCTATGATAGTAAAATAAGTAAGCATATTACAAGCATCATACTTTAACTTGTTCTGTTGTAAGGCTAGTTTCACTTGCAGCTTTCTCTATAAGAACCATATCTTTCTTTGAACAGCCTCTCATTCCCATTTCACTTCAGTCTATTGATCTGCTGTACACTATGTCTTATAATTCCCTTTCTGGAAGGTAGTAAAGATTCATCACCTTTTTTCTGGCATTCCTCATCCAGGCATTCTTCATCCACGCTTTCCTCAACACCACATTCGTCATACATCATCATGACGACTACTTCTTTTGAGGCTTCCAAAAAACACCTCTACTGCCAGGTTGACACGCCCACAAATTGACCTTTTTGAGCCGCGATATCGACAGAAAAGTTCCTTCAGTTTTAACCGCATCGGCTCAAATAGTTCCTGAAGCGGGTGGTATGCAATGGTTACCAGACCAAGGGTCTGGTAACCATGACTACTAATAGGCCACTCCATCAATTTTAATATGCTGAGTTCAGGAATTTTGCAATGGTAGTATGTCTATAGTCTCGCGTAGCCAGACCCTTTACCAACCCTAACCGCTTGCTTGCCAGGAGTGCTTATAAATAGTCTACGAAACAACTTCACCAGTTTGACGAAGTCACGCTACGTTCTCACCCTCCCAGATGTGATGTTGACGTCACACAGTATACTGCAAGCTTGCTGGAATGTGATAATTAAGCACCCTTTTTGGGGTGCTGCTGAACAAGTCGTTGTATTATTCCCAGACCCTTTCCTTCCCCGCGTAGCGGTTACGGTTGGTAAAGGGTCTGGCTACGCGAGACTAGTATGTCTAAACAAATAAAATTAGGCTCTTTTTTTAAAACCTCTACCAAGTAAGCAGGTGAAGGTAGTATGTTATAATAGCTCATTTAGATTCTGTTAATGTAGGTATTACCTCAGATAAACAGAATTTCTTAGATGTAAATAACTGTTAATTACTATAAATATATTGACATTAGCTTAGATAGCTGAGCAGTCTGCTTAAACTTTTTTTTTAAGTAATTGCTTTGCCATATTAAAAAAGTATACAGATTATTACATCATATGGGCATTTAGCTAATAGCTTGTTAGAAGTGTGTTAAATTGTTTAGGAGGCCCAGATTGAGTAGTTCAGCACTTACCAAATTCTTCTTTAGTTCCTACTGAAGTGTGGAAGTAGAGGCGAAAATGGTGCCAGGTTGATGCTGTGAAGCGGCCAGCTACACTGTACACTGCTCTGCATGCATGTGAGAAGGATTTTTCCCTAACATTTATGACTATTTGCAGATTGGTTGCACTATTCCAGTAACTGCATGCTTGAAAATGAGAGAGCCAATAGCATGCTTAAAAATTTGAAAACCTATTTACGTAACACTATGGAGCAAGAGTGGCTTTCATCACTGGCATTAATGCATATTTATTATAAAATTGACTTGGATGATGTCATTGACATTTTAAACTCAAATATATCAGAAGAATAGATTTGTGATTGTTTTTGTACTTTTTCATAATTATTTATTGAGTCTATTGCTATTCATGCAGGCCATTATAATTAGCCATTTACATTTTTTCTTCATAATTAAACTTGACAATAATTACTATGTTCATTTACCTTATATTTTTTCACTCCTTTTTTTTTTATTTCATTTTAATTTCACTGGACAGAATAGTATTAATTAGCTTGTTATATTCTTTCTTCATGGTTAAACTTAACAACAATTATTACTACATTCATCAAAATTTCATTCCTACTTACATAACTTTAATTATATTCAATGTTCTTATGATAAACTGATCCATTCATTTTATTTGTTCAAGCCATTTTAATAGTTCATTTTTTTCAAGTAATGCTAATAAAATGAAGCACCAAAGGTCCAACCCCTCAGCGCTATTAAACACTACCTAGCTATTTTTCATAGCACAATAAAAGGTCTTAAATCTTCGTCCTGAGTAATTACATACCTAAATCAACTGTTAATTTTCAGTAATCTCCAAAATCAGAGCGTGACAGACAAACAGACAGGACGACTGCTATAACACTCTTGCGCATGCGCACTGAGGGTTAATTAATGTATGACTCGCTACTCTATGAATATTTTTTTATTTTTTTTATTATTATTATAATTATTATTATAACTTTACCACCACTATATAACAAAGAGAATTAAAAGAGATGAAATGTGATATGATAGTTGGATGAAGGACAAACTCTATGTACAAGAGAGCAACCTAGTTAGCTAAAAGAAAAGAAAAGGTATATAAATGATAATAAATCAGCTAAGTGTGAGAGGGGAGTGATACATTAATAAAGTGACTGTGGCATAGATCCTTTTGAAGAGCTAAATTCTCACTTGCAGAGTTTAGAGAGGCAATAAGTTTGGCATCATCAGCAAATAAAAACACAGACGAAAAAGAGCAGAGAGACGGTATGTCGTTAACATAAAAACGAAATAGCAGAGGTCCAAGTACACTACTGATTGGACAGGAAGTAAGTTAGATTTATACCCCTCAACAAAATGCTTTCTATTTGTAAGTAATCTTTGAAATATAACCAAAGAGGACCAGTAATGGCAGTTAGCCAAAGTTTATACAGAAGTTCATTGTGGGTGACTGAATCAAAGGCTTTGGCAAAATCAAGAAACACAATTTCTGTGTGTCGCTTTGACTCCACAGAATTGAAAATTGAAGTATATGATAGAAGAAGTTGTTGAAGAGTGGATCTATTTCTGATAAAGTCAAATTGTGTCTTAGAAATTTTTGGATATATAAAATCTATTATCTTAGAGTAGACTATTAATTCAAGTACTTTATGAAGAATCTTAGGAGAGAAATAGGCCTGTAGTTGCTAACTTCAGATACACTTCCTTTCTTGTGGAGAGGAAATAATTTGTGTACCTTTCAGTCAGCTAGAATGGAATGAGATTCCATAATGACTGTCCAGGCCTGCAAGTGACCTGGAGAAGCTACAGCCAGCCCCACCTTCTACTGCACTATTGTGGCTTCATTCATTTCATCCCCTCTTTAACTGAACTGAGCATGCTCTGTAATCTTCCCTACCTCCTGTTACCTTGTCTCTCTTACCAGTTTTTGTTCTAATTCATTCCCACTACCTTCATCTTTGGTTTTTGTAAGTTGTATCACCCCCTTTTCATTTCAGTTGTGTCTAGTGTTGCTTGGCCTTAGCCTAATTATCTTATTAACCTAAGTGTGCTGTGGCGTCAAGGGGCATCGAGATAGTCTATTGGGTTATTGTTCTAGAAGCCTGGGAACTGCCTGTTGGATTTACACCCCAACAGTCACCACCGCTAGACAAGGCATTCCCAGCATTCGGTCGCGCCTGGTCGCGTACAATGACAGTAAAGAGAAGAGAAACTGTATTTGCAAGTGAAGATGCGCAGAATTTGTAAATATATGGGCTAATGTTGTCATGTCCAGGAGATTTTTTGGGGTCTAGAGAGTTCAATACATCAAAATTTTCACTGGAAGAAAACTGTATGGTGCTAAGTTGTGATGAAGGTGTTGGAAGACAATGCATAGGTGGAAGAGTAAAATCACTGCGAGTAAAAACTGAATTAAAATAGTTGTTAAAAAGGTTTGCTTTGCCAAGTGGGTCACTAGTAGTTTTGTCTTCATGCTTGAGTATGCACAGAAGTGAAGATGAACGTTTGAGATGTGAGAGGTGAGAATAAAGAGAGCGAGGTTTGGAGGAAAAAGATGAAAGTAGAGAATTTATATAAGTAATTTAAGCATTTTAATTCTTTGTTGTAATTCTGATACCATAATCTGTACTTTGTGAGCAAGAGAGGATGAATAATGTCATTTCAGTAAACGTTTCTTGGAATGAATACATTTGATGTTGTGTCTAATTTCAGAAGTGAAATACTTTGGAGAAGAGTGGGAGGGAATCTTAAATTTTGGAACATAAATATCACATGCTGTATAAATAATATTTTTAATAAGAGTCCATAATGAATTGGAGTCAAAACAGAGAGAGAGTGTAAGTTAGTAAAGAAAAAGTCTGACGTACCCTGGTAATCAGCACTTGAATAATATAATTTTGTTATTGATTGGATAACGTTAGAAGAACTGTGTGTGAAGTTTATGTCAAAGTAGATGATGTAATGATCGGAAGGGGAAGTTAACTTGTCTGTTGTAATGTTTTTTATGACATCAGGTATATTTGTAATAACTAAATCTAGAAGACTACCATGTTACAAGTAGATTCTGAGATAACTTGTGTGAGATTTAAATCGAATAATTGGTTGCAGAGAGTATAAATACCAGAAGGAGATGACGAGGACAGAGTGTTCCATGATATATCAGGTTGGTTAAAGTCACCAAGTAGAAGTATTGAACTTTCATTGCAGAGAGGTGACAGGGATGTAAAAATATCATGGTACAAAGAAGGAGGGCTTTAAGGGGGAGTATAAGCACAGCCACACAGAAGGGGGGGGAGGGGGGGGGGGTTCTTTCTAAGCAGACTATAGAAATTCTGATCTTAGACTATACAGATATAGGAGTGACTATAGGCAAGGAGTTAGAGATGACTAACATAATACCACCTCCAATGCCATTTATTCTGTGTCTGAGAAAATTTTGATAGCCAGCTGAAATTTTCTCATTGTTTAAAATTTGTGGAAGTAACCATGACTCAGATGATTGCGATTATACTGGGAGATTTTGCATATAAGAGATTGGAAATAGGAGAGTTTGTTCTTAATACTGTGTGGTGATAGAGTTATTTTTCTTAATACTGCGTGGATTCCAAAGGATAACAGGGATTCTTAGTCAGATATTTGAGGACAAATCTGAGGAGGAGAGGTTGTTTTGTGGTGAACTATTGCATGACATATTACTTGAGACATTTGGGTGGTCCAGCAAAGTAAAGTTATACCTTTGAATTGAAGTCATTTTCAAAGGGTGGTTTGGGAGCATTGAATGGTGTGCTGTCTACTGGATCCACGTCAACATGCGAATCAGAGGAAACTTGAATTGAATTCTGGACATTGAGCGAAAAAGAGGAGCCCTGGACTGATCCATAGACAGATCCATTTAGAAGAAGCTTATTGCTTTTAACTTTAATGTCCTTTGGATTTGCCCCAGAGGAAATCAAAGACTTTCTCTTTTTTAAGAGAATACTCTCAGAGTTTCTCTCTGAAGGGGTCACATAAGGTTTTATATACACCTTGGATTTGGTCAATTTACTTCGGTTGGATAGGATTACAGACACTTCAGTTGTTCTCAACAACTTCACAAGTAGAGGTCGAGGCCTTACATAAGAGGGGCTATATTTACCCATTCTCGTGCAATCTCTAACAGAAAGCTTAGAGATATCAGGCATGAGTGAAGATAATACTGATATCACTTGCTTTGATCACTGTCTAGCCTAACCTGACGTGAAGTGCCTTGAGGACATTCATCAATACCGTATATCACTAAGCTAAACTTACGTTCTTGAGATGAGAAGTGAGGCTTACTAGGGACAGATCGTTGATGACTAGTCGATTGCACTACAGATGCAAATGATCTAGTAGGTGCAAAATCTTGATCAGAAAGATGACTTGGACACGACTGCACGCAGCTTTTCTCATTGATATTTGAGATATCTTCTTTGAGAGACTTAGTTGTGTCCAGCAGATCTTTTATGGTAGATTCTTGTCTATTTAGACGACAATGAGGACAGAAGAAAGAACCATCAGTGTTGGATAACTTTTGAAAAGCAGGCTGTGAAAGCCCAGCACACCGTCTGTGAAGCCACTATTACAGTTTCCATCACAAAAGATGGCATCTTGTTTTTTGCCCTTCCCATCGACAATTTCGTCAACGCAGATAGGGCAAACGAAGTGCTGCACGCACAGCTTTATCAGATTGTGGTGGTCTCTTGCGGGATGTTGCGGTCTTTCCAATGTTGGACGCCGTTGTTTTTTTGTTTTTTTTTGTTTGTTTTTTGTAGGCGATAGGGCTGAAGAATATAGCGGTAGCAATCCCGGAAAGAACTGAAGTAATGATGACTGAGTCTATATGCAGCCGAGTCTGAATAGAAGGTTGGTGGAATAGTCGGAGCTGGTCAGTCAGAATGGAGTAGGTCACCTTTGCTCCAATGGCTTCACAAGTACAGCTTCATTCCTTACCCTGCAAGTATAATAGAAGGATGTTATTTGAAGTGACTGCTTCAGACTAGTGCACTACAGTACAGTTATAAGTTATAGCTCTGGGACCCGTTTGTCCCTCCTGCTTCGCGGTAAGATTTTTTTTTTTTGTGCGCCAAAGTTAATTGGTCCGCGTAGAAATTCAGAGCTGGCCACCGCCCGCCCGCGGTGAATAGATTGCTCGAGGGGTCTCGGGTTACTGGCGGTTCTCCAGGTCACATGAGTCGTGAATATCCTCCAATATCTGTGGTTACAATGAATATCACATTTCTCCATCACATGAGACCTCTATTAATTCAGACTAAACCTTCGCTTCTGTTGCTGTTAACATGGAAACAATCTCCAACCCTACGCCATCTCCTGGTACCAGAAATTCCAACACCACATCTGCTTTATTGTCAGCCTGTAAACAAGGTAACTCTGAAGTAGTTAAGATACTATTAGAGGAGAATGGGGCTCTGATAAACCAGTTGAATGATAATGGAGAGTCAGCATTACTTTGTGCGAGTGCAGCAGGCTATACCGAAATTGTAAAAGTATTGCTACAAAATGGGGCTCAGGTAGATTTGCAGGAAAATGATGAATGGTCTGCTCTACTTATAGCAAGTCAGAATGGCCAAACTGAAGTGGCAAAAATATTGCTAGAGAATGGGGCTCAGGTAGATTTGCAGAATAAAGATGGAAGTTCTGCTCTATACATAGCAAATCAGAATGGCCATACTGAAGCGGCAAAAATATTGCTAGAGAATGGGGCTCAGGTAGATTTGCAGAATAAAGATGGAAGTTCTGCTCTATACATAGCAAGTAAGAATGGCCATGCTGAATTGGCAAAAATATTGCTTGAGAATGGGGCACCGGTAGATTTGCAGAATAAAAATGGATGGTCTGCTCTACTTATAGCAAGTCAAAATGGCCATACTGAAGTGGCAAAAATATTGCTAGAGAATGGGGCTCAGGTAGATTTGCAGAATAACTATAGAAGTTCTGCTCTATACATAGCAAGTCAGAATGGCCATGCTGAAGTGGCAAAAATATTGCTAGAGAATGGGGCTCAGGTAGATTTGCAGAATAAAGATGGATGGTCTGCTTTACTTATAGCAAGTCAGAATGGCCATATTGTAGTGGCAAAAATATTGCTAGAGAATGGGGCTCAGGTATATTTGCAGAATAAAGATGAAAGTTCTGCTCTATACATAGCAAGTAAGAATGGCCATGCTGAATTGGCAAAAATATTGCTAGAGAATGGGGCTCAGGTAGATTTGCAGTATAAAAATGGATGGTCTGCTCTACTTATAGCAAGTCAAAATGGCCATACTGAAGTGGCAAAAATATTGCTAGAGAATGGGGCTCAGGTAGATTTGCAGAATAACTATAGAAGTTCTGCTCTATACATAGCAAGTCAGAATGGCCATGCTGAAGTGGCAAAAATATTGCTTGAGAATGGGGCTCAGGTAGATTTGCAGAATAAAGATGGATGGTCTGCTCTACTTATAGCAAGTCAGAATGGCCATATTGTAGTGGCAAAAATATTGCTAGAGAATGGGGCTCAGGTATATTTGCAGAATAAAGATAGAAGTTCTGCTCTATACATAGCAAGTAAGAATGGCCATGCTGAATTGGCAAAAATATTGCTTGAGAATGGGGCTCAGGTAGATTTGCAGAATAAAAATGGATGGTCTGCTCTACTTATAGCAAGTCAAAATGGCCATACTGAAGTGGCAAAAATATTGCTAGAGAATGGGGCTCAGGTAGATTTGCAGGAAAATGATGAATGGTCTTCTCTATGCATAGCCAGTCAGAATGGCCATGCTGAAGTCGCAAAAATATTGCTTGAGAATGGGGCTCAGGTAGATTTGCAGAATAACTATAGAAGTTCTGCTTTATACATAGCAAGTCAGAATGGCCATGCTGAAGTGGCAAAAATATTGCTAGAGAATGGGGCTCGGGTAGATTTGCAGGAAAATGATGAATGGTCTGCTCTATACATAGCCAGTCAGAAGGGCCATGCTGAAGTTGCAAAAATATTGCTTGAGAACGGGGCTCAGGTAGATTTGCAAAATAACTATAGAAGTTCTGCTCTATACATAGCAAGTCAGAATGGCCATGCTGAAGTGGCAAAAATATTGCTTGAGAATGGGGCTCAGGTAGATTTGCAGAATAAAGATGGATGGTCTGCTCTACTTATAGCAAGTCAGAATGGCCATACTGTAGTGGCAAAAATATTGCTAGAGAATGGGGCTCAGGTATATTTGCAGAATACAGATGGAAGTTCTGCTCTATACATAGCAAGTAAGAATGGCCATGCTGAAGTGGCAAAAATATTGCTAGAGAATGGGGCTCAGGTAGATTTGCAGAATAAAAATGAATGTTTTACTCTACTTATAGCAAGTCAGGAGGGCCATGCTGAAGTAGCAAAAATATTGCTAGAGAATGGGGCTCAGGTAGATTTGCACAATAAAAATGGATGGTCTGCTCTACTTATAGCAAGTCAAAATGGCCATACTGAAGTGGCAAAAATATTGCTAGAGAATGGGGCTCAGGTAGATTTGCAGGAAAATGATGAATGGTCTTCTTTATGCATAGCCAGTCAGAATGGCCATGCTGAAGTGGCAAAAATATTGCTTGAGAATAGGGCTCAGGTAGATTTGCAAAATAACTATAGAAGTTCTGCTCTATACTTAGCAAGTCAGAATGGCCATGCTGAAGTGGCAAAAATATTGCTTGAGAATGGGGCTCAGGTAGATTTGCAGAATAATGATGGATGGTCCTCTCTACTTATAGCAAGTCAGAATGGTCATACTGAAGTAGCAAAAATATTGCTAGAGAATGGGGCTCAGGTAGATTTGCAGAATAAAGATGAATGGTCTGCTCTACTTATAGCAAGTCAGAGTGGCCATACTGAAGTGGCAAAAATATTGCTAGAGAATGGGGCTCAGGTAGATTTGCAGAATAAAGATGGAAGTTCTGCTCTATACATAGCAAGTAAGAATGGCCATGCTGAAGTGACAAAAATATTGCTAGAGAATGAGGCTCAGGTAGATTTGCAGGAAAATGATGAATGGTCTGCTCTATGCATAGCCAGTCTAAATGGCCATGCTGAAGTCGCAAAAATATTGCTAGAGAATGGGGCTCAGGTAGATTTGCAGAATAACTATAAAAGTTCTGCTCTACACATAGCAAGTCAGAATTGCCATGCTGAAGTGGCAAAAATATTGCTTGAGAATGGGGCTCAGGTAGATTTGCAGAATAATGATGGATGGTCTGCTCTACTTATAGCAAATCAGAATGGCCATACTAAAGTGGCAAAAGTATTGCTAGAGAATGGGGCTCAGGTAGATTTGCAGAATAGAGATGGATGGTCTGCTCTACTTATAGCAAGTCAGGAGGGCCATGCTGAAGTGGTAAAAATATTGCTTGAGAATGGGGCTCATGTAGATTTGCAGGAAAATGATGAATGGTTTGCTCTACTTGTAGCAAGTCAGAATGGCCATACTGAAGTGGCAAAAATATTGCTAGAGAGTGGGTCTCAGGTAGATTTGCAGAATAAAGATAGAAGTTCTGCTCTCTACATAGCAAGTCAGTATGGCCATGCTGAAGTGGTAAAAATATTGCTTGAGAATGGGGCTCAGGTAGACTTACAGAATAAAGATGGATGGTCTGCTCTACTTATAGCTAGTCAGAATGGCAATGTTGATGTGGCAAAAATATTGCTAGAGAATGGGGCACAGGTAAATTTTGAGAATGCAAATGGGTTGTTTCCTTTAATGTTGGCAATTCAGAGTGAGCATATTGATGTCGTCAAGTTACTGATAGACAATGGAGCTCTGAAACTTTTGAAAAACAAAGTACGTTCAGTTTACGAGGTTCAAACAGAAAAAGGTGAGTTGGTACCATTCACATACTAGTTCATTCATTGTGTATTTTTATAGAATATTTATCTAAACAAATACATGTTTTGTAAATTTTCAGTTAACTTGTCTAAGTTCAATAATACAAACTAAACAATACAATCAGGAATAGGAATTTGAAGGTTTTTTGCTATCTTTATAGTGATACACATATCTGCAAAATATCCATACACATAATACTTTAACTTAATATATGAAATAAGTTTTTTGTACTTATGAAGCTTTTTTTTAATGATGAAAGTATGAAGCCTTTCAAAACTGCATTCATTACTAGACACTACACTAGAATGACATTGAAGTTAGTGGTGAAGAGACTACATACAGAAAACACTTAAGCCGTTGATGATCTTTCTTTCAAATCTAGTCTATTAATGTATTTTTCTTTTCTCATCAAATCCATTTAAGTTTGTGCTGGCATTAAAACAAATTTATGTGATTATGTAGATGCTGAAAGCAAGGAGAAAGAAATAAGATCAAAAGAAGAGGATGAATCAAAAAGTAAAATAAACGATCTATGTGAAAGTGAACGAAGATGGACAAAGGAGTCAGAAAGAAGAATCGAAAAAGCAGAAAGAAGAGCTAAGGAGTTCGAAAACAAAGCTTCAGAGTCAAACAGAAGAGCTGAAGAGGCAAACATAAGGGCAGTGGAAGCAGACAGAAGGGCACAGGAGGCAGACAGGAGGGCAGAGGAGGCAGATAGAGAGGCACAGGAGGCAGTAAGAAGAGCTGAAGAGGCAGACGGAAGAGCTGAGGATGAACATAGAAGAGCAGAAGAACAACGTCAAATATCAGAGCAGGCTAATAGAATAGCTGAGGAAGAATGCAGGAGAGCTGATGATGCTGATACAAGAGCTGATCAGCTAAAAAAGGCCAACGATGAGCAGTGGGTTGTCAGAAATGACGATATAGAATTGACTGGTCCTGAGATAGGGAGAGGTGGGTGGGCTACAGTTAGTGTGGCTAAGTTCAGAGGAGTACAAGTAGCAGTCAAGAGAATCCACAGTCAGATTGTTAGCCAATGCAACGAGGATCTCTTTCGTAGAGAAATGCAAATGGCGGCTAGGCTGCGACATCCTAACTTAGTCCAGTTCATTGGAGCTACAATTAAGGGAGACATGATGATACTAATGGAATTGATGCCTACTAGTCTCAAAAGGCAAATTGAAACAGATGAATATTTTACTCCTAATATTGTGAAACAAGTAAGTCTTGACATAGTCAAAGCCTTAAACTATCTCCACCAGATGAAGCCAGATCCTATGATCCATCGTGGCATCAGCAGTGCTAATGTTCTCCTAGAACCTTTACGGCCTCCTAAACTTTGGAAAACTAAAATAACCGACTACGGCTCAGTTAATCTAGTTCGCCAGCTCCACACGGAGAATTCAGGAAGTCCTGCTTATTCAGCACCAGAGGCAGGGACTCCAAGCCAGCAGACAACTAAAATGGACATCTACAGCTTCGGTGTCTTGATGCTGGAGATGCTCACCGGTCAATTGCTGGCACCAAAAGAAAGGTCAAGTTTGTTCCCCCAAGTCCATCACGAGCATCTGCTACACCTCCTTCAGAGATGCTTGTCAAACAGGCCAGCAGACAGACCAAGCGCTGAGAATATTATGTCTGAATTATTATAAACTAGCCTATTTTCCCATTTTTTATACTGTATTTGCTAATTCTTATTCTGTGTAAATTTTCTGTTTAATTTTTCTTTTTTTATATTTTGTGCTAAAAAAATGTTGCTTACTAACATTATTTTCTTTTTTATGATTTTTAATATATTAACCCCATTATTCCGCAATCTTTTTAATAATTAGTAACTTGTTTTGTTGTTTTCAACTTTCTGTTGTTAAGGAGATTAGTTTGTTCATTATGATATGTTTTCACTAATTTGTAATTTTATACACTTACCCATGATCATTTTTTTTATAGTTTATTGAATAAAACAATAAAATTATTTCTTATATTTATGAGTTCATCCAATTAATGGTAAGCAGAAAAGTTAAGTGATATTTTCAAATGAACTATATTTATACATACATTACTCAAGCTCCTTCTATGAATATGATTATAATTCCAATATTAGGTAAACACAAAGGAAAGCAACAAATTGGATGCTGATATTGTATAAATTAATTAGATATGCAATTTGTAATAATTCTACCTTCTTACTTATTGTTGAATGTATCATTTATGTAAGGGCATGATCCTAACCAAGTTTCAAGGAATACAAATATAACAAAAGTACATTGATGCAGTGTAAATTTAATTGGTTATTTTCACCCTTGAGGCTGAGCTTGAGTTTGCCCCATTAGACACTAGGTGGTGTATTCATTGTTGTTGTGTCATGTGGTGGAGACCACTGGTATTTCATCTCCAGCCACACAAGCCAGGCCAGAATGAACCATACCCGTTTATTTTTCCTTTATTTGTTGTAATACTGATATTTTCTTTTTCTTTTAATTATTGATTGTTAATCTCGTGTTTTACTTAATTATTTCATTTACACCTTTTCACACTTCATGCAGCCAGCTTTACCATTTATGGTCACCCTACATAATAATTCCAACCAATCAAATTCAGCCAGCATTCAGAAATATTCTCCTGTATCATGCTCACCCAGGATGTGGGTGTGTTGACTGGTTTTCTATATAATACTGGCCAGTCGGCTCACCCCATCAGTCAGTCTTTAGTTCTGTAATTCATAAGCAGGTTTTTAATTAAGATTAAATAGCCTCAAGGCGAATTACTGAGCCTTCGGTCCTGGATTAGAGAGATACGGGCAGCCCTCAACCACAACCCATCCTAGTCCAATTCCGTCGAGATAAGTGTAAACTAATATATTGTACTACTCCAGTGAATCACCAAATATTGCCCAAATTATTCAGAAAGCCTAGATGTGTTTACAACAAATTATATCGCTATACTTATTGATAAAAACGATACTAAACATTTGTAAACAAATTACCACAACCCCCTGCGTGCGCAAAAATAACAACAAAAAGTCAAGTGAAAGACAAGTTACAGCAAAAAGTATGCAGGAAACATGCTTAACAGTGTCCAAAATTGTTCCTGTTCAGTTTATCATGAGAAGTTATTGCTAATGAACAGAAGCCATACTATAAGATTAGCACTATTGGGAATCAAGTATAATCTTGTAGGATTAAAAACAACAACAATAACCACCAAAAAAAAATATATAGGCATATATTATGACAGTATATAATTGTTTCAACACTTACTGCATTGTGGGCTATTCCAAGCACTGACTACAAAAAGTGTATTTCATTCCGTTTCTGCCGCCTTACAACACAAGCAGTATGATAGAGTGATGACATCCAGTAAGATTCACAAGAAGGAAAGATGCACTCCAATGATTTAATTCTTCAGTGAACTTTAGACAGGGCAATGGAGTGACCATTTGCATATCCAACTTCACACAAGTATAAATTAAAAGCTTTCTTCGCATACAACCCAAGTATTCACACACACACACACACACATATACACACACACACTCACACAAAGATAATTCATTGACCACTGAAAGAATGAAGTACTGAAGGTGTGAACCCTCAGCACTACTATAAAATAGCTAACTATAACAACATCTCAGATCAAAAGAACAATTTATAGGATATTCTAATCAGGTATCAATGTAACTTGAGCAATGAAATTGGTAAATGTAAACATTGTCTCTAAGAGAAGATGCTTAACAGGCCAGAGACACTTACTGATATATTTTTAACTCAAAACTCAACTTCCAGCACTCTGTTAACTTTCAAGCATAAAGCAAACCACCGTGGGCTGTGTTGTGTAAATCCACTAGTGATAATGGATTGCCCTCTGTAACTGGGTTGTAAGGCCAGCTATGCGCAAAAATAGTTCAGTCAAACTTAACTAAAACTATCTTTAGGAGAAAAAAAACAGAGAGAGTGAAATGATGCAAGGTTCTAGGAAAAGGTGAGCATGAGTGGAGAATATACATATATGGAAAAGAAGTGTTTGCATGAACATGTGTGTATAACTGTTCCACAAATTAAATAAATCACACAATGATACAGAATGAATGGAGGGTAGGATGACTGTTAAGAAGTGTAGTGAATAGGTGAGAAGTGGGTAAAGTTTGTAAAGTAATATGAGGCTTGAACATGCCGCCCGTTGAAAAGGGAGTTTCTTTTCTAAGGTTCTTGGGAGATGAGCCGAACAATCTTCGCTGTAGGTCTCTTGTAGGTCCCTGTCTTGGTCTTTATGGCCACAACTCGCACATGTCCATCTTTGCCAGGATAGATACTGACTATTTTTCCCATGGGCCAGTGAGAATTGGATACCAATCCATCTTCCTTGATGAGTACGATGTCATCAACCTGCAGATTAGCAGTTGGAGTTCTCCACTTGTTAAAGCGCTGGAGTTGCTGGAGATATTCGGTTGACCATCTGCGCCAGAAGTGCTGACTGATGGCTTGTAGCAGTGACCATCGTCGTAGGAGTGGCAGTTTCTTTGAGGTAAGGTCAATCTCAGGCAGAGCTTGAAGGTTTCATCCAATCAAGAAATGACCTGGTGTGAGAACATCGTCGATGCCATCGTCAGAGTGTGATTGGAGAGGGACTAGAGGTCTACTGTTGAGGCAGCATTCGACTTGGCATAGCACAGTGGTCAACTCTTCAAAGGTCAGTCATTGCTCACCAACAACCCTTTTGAGGTGGAATTTAGCACTCTTCACAGCTGCTTCCCAGAACCCTCCAAAATGAGGGGCTTTTTCAGGAGAGAAATGCCATTCAATTCTTTGGGATGTAGCAAAGCTAGTAATGGCTGTTTGAGTAGTCTTCTCTGACAAGAGGGCATAAATATCCTTCAGCAGCCCCCACAAAGTTTGACCCGTTGTCTGACTGGAAGTGAGTAGGGCATAATCTTCGAGCTACAAATCTTTTGAGAGCTGCAAAGAAAGCTTCGCTGGTCAAGTCGGATACCAGTTCTATGTGAACGGCTTTGGTGGAGAAGCATACAAACAGACATGCATATGCCTTTAGATATACTGGCCGTCTAGTATGACCTTTTTTGATGATGAAAGGTCCAGCAAAATCCATTCCAGTGTGGTTGAAGGGAGCAGATGGAGTGACTCTGGATGCAGGTAGTTGTCCCATCATTTGTTGCTGAGTAATTGCAGAGGTTTTGCTGCACGTTATGCAGCTCCTGCACATAGTCGCCTAGCACCAATGATGTGATAATTGGCTGCAGTAGCTGCCATGAGAAGTGTGGGTCCAGCGTGAAGTAGTGCTAAATGTTTGGTGGTGACGATTAGGCGAGTGAGAAGGTCCTTGCCACTGAGAATTATAGGATGACGTTGAGATGTGGCGAGGGCTGAGTTCTGGAGTCTGCCACCCATGACAATGAGTCCTCCTGATCTGATAGTGGGAGATAAACTTGCGATGCAACTGGAGGGCTTGAGTGTCTTGCCACTCTGAAGTCTTTGCAACTCAGTATGGAATGAGCGTCTGATCTGTGAGCGAGAAATAAGTAGCAACTCGGCTTCTTTGATTTCAGATGCCATTAGGAAGGGATCAGAACAATGGTTTGGAGATGGGGATGACTGTACCTTCCTTGTTCGCTCGATAAATCGCAGTATCCATGCGGTGACCCTTACCAGTTTGTCAAAACAACTGAATCGCTCCTCCAAGTCCATGTGTGGAGCATGGTGACTGGCAGGCATATCGCTTTCACCTCTGGTATGTTGAGAGGAGGTGTCAGAGGTTGGGCTAGTAGTTGTGGCGGATCTGTGAGCAGCCAAGATGGACCTGTCCACCACAATTGTTGCTGTAGCAGTTCTTGGGGAAACATTCCTCTTGAAGCGCAGTCTGCTGGATTATCTTGGCTGGGTACATGTCTCCAAGCAGTGGGAGATAACATCTCCAGGATGTTGGCAACTCTGTTCCCCACAAATGTCTTCAGTCTTCTGGGGTTGCCATCCAGCCAGTAGAGAACAATGGTGGAGTCGCTCCAGGCATAGGTGTTAGAGAGGTTGATGTGGAGTGCGGCTCCTACAGTAGTCAGGAGCTTGGCTAGTAGATGTGCTGCACATAGTTCCAGGCGAGGTATAGAGAGCTGTTTCAGAGGAGCCACCTTTGTCTTGGCAGTGACGAGCGCCATGGTGGGAGGTGCCGCAGCATACGTTGTACGGAGGTACACTACAGCAGCATAGGCATTCTCCGATGCATCAGCAAATCCATGGAGCTCAGTTTGCAGGATCTCCTCCCCCTTTCTAAAATAACATCTAGCAACAGGAAAGTTAATGAAACATGATAGTTCACTACGCCAGATGTGATGACATTCTTGGACCTCTGGAGGTACTTCCTGGTCCCAATCAAGCTTCAATTCCCACAGCCTCTGAAACAGCATCTTCATCTTCACTGTTGCTGGAGCCAGCCATCCCAAGACATCAAAGGTCCGGGCAATGTCAGATATGATGCTTCGTTTGGTGGTAGACTGTTGGGCTGGATCACCTATGGACACAAAAAAGGAGTCAGTTTGAGCATCCCAGTGTATACCTAATGCCTTCGGGTGAGAAGCAGTGTCTTGGTTGAGCATTTTTTGCTGAGAAGGCTCATGCAAGTCTGTAGGAATAGTGTCCATCACTTGCTCCGAATTGGACCTCCACTTCCTCAGTTGAAAACCACCTTTGAGTAAGAGTGTTCGAAGTTGTTCTTGCAGACTGATGGCTTCCTCTGTGGTCTGAGCACCAGCCAGAAAATCATCAACATAGAACGACTTGCTGACATGAGGGGATGCCAATGGATAGTCAGCACCAAAGTCTGCGGCGACTTGCTGGAGAGTACGAATGGCAGCGAAGGGAGATGCAGCTACTCCAAATGTTACTCGAGTCATTCGGAATTCACTAGGGTCTGTAGAGATGTCTTGGCGCCACAGAAAACGATGAAAATTACGATTTTCTGGAGACAGTTGGATGGCTCGGTACATCTTGCTGATGTCACCAGACAGAGCTATGGGATATGTCCTGAACTTCATGAGGATGTCTGTGATTGGTGGGTATAACGTTGGTCCAACTGCCAGGGTGTCATTGAAGGAATGACCAGATGATGTCCTAGCGGATGCGTCAAATACGACACGTAGCTTGGTTGTGGAGCTGGATTGTTTCACCACGGAATGCATTGGCATGTAGTAGACTCGTGAGTCAGGGAGCTTGAGTTCATTGTCAGGAACAGGTTCCGCATGGCCGAGATCCATGTACTCCTTCATTACGTCCTGAAATTGTTGCCACATGCCCTTCTTCAGAAGAGACTGTTCGTTCGTCTTGAGACGTCTGAGAGCTTGACTGCGGGATTCCCCCAGGACTGGAGCATCAGCTTTCCGAGGCAGAGTCACTTGATACAAACCTTGAGAAAGAAAAACATGGTTAGATACAAAATGTTCTTGAACCACCTTCTCCTCTGAAGTTTGGACTGGAGCTGTGGAGACCTCCTCTGTTTCCCAGAATCTCTTCAGTAGATCGTCAGAGGTTGGAGTTGGACTGACCACATTGACTGATAATGTTGCAGAGTTAGACGTTGATGGGAGTCGCCCCAAGATTGCCCAACCGTACACTGTCTTAAT
>WLWD01003272.1_pt1 | contig 48034 bp, 27 predicted proteins | sample 6712731 | NCBI WGS metagenome assembly WLWD01 (sample SAMN12718690, study PRJNA576275) | sponge metagenome | isolation source: marine sponge | host: Mycale hentscheli | place: New Zealand: South Island, Marlborough, Capsize Point | collected 2014-11-01 | reverse complement strand
TCTGTAGCTGCATATTATCTTTCTCTTGGTCTGGCTTTTTGAATAGTCAGGGGCGTACGCAGGATTTTAAAAAGGGAGGTTACTTCATGACCACACCCAAACCACGCCCAGATCACACCTAGGCCACACCCATTATAATTAATAATTTATTATTGAAACAGCAATAATTAATGAAACAGCAATAATTATTGAAACAGCAAGCTAGCACACTCAATTCTACGTGGATACTTTTCTAAATTAAGTTTGCAAACACTATCTACATCAATTTTGGTTTCATAGGCAATATGAATGAGAGCTAATGCACTTAGTTTCTCTGTAGTCTGTGAGGATCGAAGATAATTGTTAAGTCTGCGAAGTGCAGATGCTGATCTTTCGCAGGAACAGGAGCTAAGGGGGAGCGTGGCAAAGAGCTTCAACAAAGCATGCACATTGGGAAGGTTATCAGGAGAACAATTCTTGAGGGCCTCACTCAAGCTCTTTGGTTTTTCCTGTTCAGCTGCTTGTAGCCACCTTGTCTTCCAGCGATGTAATTCTTCATCTAGAATAGCATTGGGAAGGTCATCTGAGTACAGACGGATAGCTGGCTCGATATCACTAAACGTTGTAGACCTAGTGATATTTATTGGCAAAATACCTTGCAATGTAGCAACTTCTTTGGAATGCTTGCTAAATCTTAAATTAACATCATTTATGAGGTGATCAAGAAAGGGAATAGCCACAGAAATCTTGAAATACTCTTCAACCGATGCATTGCTTGGATTGGAACGATGTTGCTGCCGCTGGTTTGTGCGTGGCTTTATAATAGGTATGTCTGATTGCTGTGCTAGCCTAGATGCATGTCGAAAAAGTCGTTCGCTAAAATTATCAATGTCTTCCCTCTCTCTTTCCAATTCCTTACTACACTGTTCAATTATACCCATGCCAGAAACAAGGTCTTGGCTTTTTCCTTGTAGTTTGACTGCAGCTTCCTTCATGTAAGACAGAGACCTAAAAAGAGTAACTAGGGAGTAGACAAATTCAAAAGACTCCAAAGATTTTAGATGTGCAAGAGCATTCTTCTTGTCTTCTGCAGACCAGCTATCATTAAAACTACTAAATTCACTATTGCCATATAAAACTACTTCACATAACTCAATCAGGAATGGGTGATATTGTGCAAATCTTTCCCAACCATCAATATTCTCCACCCATCTAGTGACACAAACATTAAGTATTGAAGACCTGTTAGTGCCAACTTGGGACCTCTTACTTACAATTGCCTTAAGGAGCCCTTCTCTCTTTGGAGAATACTTAATCCAAATTGTGAATCCTTTAATTTGGTCAATACAATTCCTAATAGGAGGAACAGAACATGAATTTAAGATTGCCAAGTTGAGAGAATGCCCTGCACAGTGTGTGTAGAGAGCCTTAGGCTGTTTCTCGCGAATCTTTGCTTGCACACCAGCTTTCTGTCCACTCATAGTGGATGCCCCATCATACCCTTGGCCACGTAAATCATTCAGTGATAAACCAAAGCCTTCCAATGATTGTATGATGGCATTTGCTATATCATTGGCTCTAACCCTTTCAAGCTTAACAAAAGTTACAAACTCCTCTCTAATTTCATCACTGTGGTCAACAAAGCGAATGCAAATGGGTAAATGTTCCTCATTGTGGCAAGAGACTTCATCAGCTAGAACATAGAAATATCTAGCATTTTTTATATCTGAAATTATACTGGAAAGAATCACATCAAAGCCAATTATATTAATAATTTCATTCTGAGTTCTTGGAGATAAATGAGTTGCATTTTTGGCTCCTGTATTATAAAGATGGTCATATAAAATTTCATCATTTTCAGCAAAAGTTTTTAGTAGTGACAAGAAGTTGCAGGGGTTCTTGCTAGATTCTAAATCTTCTACTTTACCCCTAAAAGCAATGCCTTGTTTAGCTAAAAACAAAATAGCTCGTACAATTTGCCTAAGTATATGCCTATTCTTATTTATTGCAAGTTGAAGAGCATTATTTATCATGACATCATCTCGTGATGCAGGATTGAGGATGCTACCTCTCAAGGCTTCAGCAAGTTGTAGGCAGTCATGGTGATACTTAAGCTTGGAATGATCCAGCAAGGCACTGCTGATCTTAATCCAGTTTGAAAATGGCTTATTTACAAATTGGCCCTTGTCTTTCCGCTTTTCAGAAGACAGAAGAAGAGAACAAGGCCCACAAAAGATACCATCCAACTTAACACTATAAAGGAGCCAAGAAACAATGTGAGAATCTAGATGGCAGAACATTTGGAGGCTGGACATGATGATACATAAGAGAAAACTTTTCACCAGTGGAAAGGCCGTCAATTGAAGTACAAAGTTCATCAATGGACTTACTTGGAACCAGTATGTTACCAATATCATAGCAGGATCCTTCAATGGTTTCTACTGGCAACACAGGAGAGGCTAAACTCTGTAGACCACTAGGTTGAGGATGATCTTCCTCGATATCAGATGCATGATCTGATGTAATCTGTATGGTACTACTGGTCTCCAGTAAATCTGGACAAAGCAATCATCTCATTCAGTGAGCCATGTTATATAATACTTTTACTTACTATCTCTTTCTATTGCTCTCTTTTTACTGAAATAAGATCGAATATCTTTAGACTGGTTCTGCCTCTTCATTTTAGCCTTTGAACACACTATACCATGCTTGCCTAGCTAAGCATCTGACAGTGCAGCTGCATTAGATTCAAGTCATGTCAGCATAATATTGTGGTTTTATAACAGTGCAAACTACAGGTTAGATTGAGACTTGCCAGTGCATGCATAGATAGCTTCAGCTCAACAAATGGGCTATGAATATAATTAATTTGAAAGGGGGGTTACCAGTAACCCCCTGAACCCCCCTGCGTACGCCCCTGATAGTATGCAACTAGGTAGTTCACATCTTTCTTGAGGACTGCACTCACGCCAGTAGAGGGGATGCATCTGTCTAACTCCAATATGTCACCTACTCAGGGCAAAGTTAGAAATAACACTGAGACAAACATTTTCAAATAAATGCATTCATCATACATACAATATCTGCAGCTGCTTTGCACATTGCCTCAGTTAAATGATAAGAACGTTCAGGAATAAATTTTTGATAATAGCTGGTTAAGCCTAACAATATTCATAGCTATTAATATTCTTTGGTTTTTCAAAGTTTTTAATAGCATCCACCGTGGCAAGTAGATTGTTTTACATGTCCATGCCCCACACAATGTGTACAACAAATTACTACAAATTGCACAGATGTCTGTCTACAGTGACATTTCTTCACATTTGCTCTGCCTCTCTGAGCTTAGGAAATACTGTGTTAATGAACAATATTCATCCCAATTTCTACTAACATAGCATGTCATCAAAATAGACTTTTGCATAGAATTTGATCTCATGAAGTGCCTTATCCAATAATGTGACCGTCTACAGGAAAATCGGGCACAACGCGGCCCCGACGAAAAATTTTTTTTTTGCACTTACAGACTCCTCGGCAAGTAGATATTAAGCTCTCCAAGTTTTATCGCCGTAGCTTTAGCCATTCCCGCTATATATCGCCTAACCGTTCCCTTCGTTAGGCTTATTTAATACAATTTTAAGAACTAAATCGATCTTTTTGCGATGTCTACGCATGCCGCGTTGTGCCCGATTTTCCCGTAGACGGTCACCATTAGGCATTGATAAACTGCAGGTTCATTGCATAATCCAAAGGCATACTTTAAAATTCAAATTTACCCAATGGAGAACAGAATACGGTTTTCTTCATGTCATCTGGCAAAATAGGACTTTGATAAAAGCCTTTGTTCAGGTCAATTTTAGAAATAAAATGGGCACCAGCTAATGAAATTAATGTAAGATATCTTCAATTAGGGGCATTTGTATTGGTCTGGCTGAGTTACTTTGTTAATAGCTCGAAAATTAATGCAAATCATTATTCTGTATTCTTTCTTTCTCACTTTAACTATGGAAGAAGACCATGGACTGTCAGAGGATTGTAGCTATGATACCATATACCAGAAGTTTATCAAACTCCCTTTTCACTTCATCATACAGTAGGGGTTTTCCGACATGGAGGGTTTCTTATAGGGCTAGTGTTGATATTCAAATGAACTTAATTAGTATAACCAGGTGATTCACATACAACATGAGAAAACTACTTTGCTAAAGTAATTCTTAAAATATCTTGTTATTCAAATGTAGGAGCGAAATTTTCCCTAGAAAGACTTCGACTAGATGGAACATCATCATCATCCTAATCATCATTATTTCAGATATTACAGCAACTCTGTACAATACTGTCTGGAGGAGTACGCCAACATTGTGCCAGAGGTTGCATTGTAGAACCTTTGAAGTACTGGCTCTATCCGGCACTGCTACTCGGTTAAGTGACTGGGGACACCTGCATCACAACCTGAAAGGGACCCTCCCTGGAGTCATCCATCTTACTGTGCAACCCTGGCTTCCTAAAAGAACCATATCATCGTCCTTAAACACTCTTTCTTTGGAAGAGTGGTCCTAATATTCTTTCATTCTTACCTTTAGCTGCATGTTCCCTATCTGAGACTATCTCTGACATTTCGATTAACTTCTTAAGATTCAAAACACAATCATTTATTACTACTTCTGAAGAATCACTTTCAATTTAATGACTCAGTCAATAAATCTAAAGTAATTAATAGTATTTGCTTATTTCATCAATGATACCACCGCGCCAATCTTTGACATTTCAGGTATTGAATATTTCTAATATGTAAATCGTTGTTGTTTTTTTTTGTTTTTTTTAAAAATTTTTTAGCACCTAGGCATAATATTTATTTATAGTATTTATTGTGTTCACTATGACTATAAGCTTGTGTATAATTTCTATTCGATTTTTTAGGATTGATTAGTTTACTTGACGTCACTGGTGCTGTCATGTACAACTGCTAAGTTTTTATATTTAATTTTATTTTCCTTTCTAGGTATTTTGATGATTTTAAGATACAGTATGTGTTAAATGTAACTCCAAGCTGCTAAAACTATTTTGAAAGGAACATAGACATAACTACCTCAGAATAGCAGTCATAGACACTGGATCTCAGAAACTCTCAGATAGATCCCAAGAAGCCTTTTATTTTATTGGTAGGTGGGGTGGGTGACGCTCAGGGTTTAACAAAAAAAGTAATTTCATATGCACATGGACACTACTCTAGAGAGAGAGCGGGACTTTGAGGCTGGTAGGAAGAGTGGGTAGGACTAGTGAGAGAATTGGGTGGGGCTGGTGGGAGGAGCGGGTGGGACTGGTGGGAGAAGTAGGTGGGGGGGAGGGGGGGGCAAGTAGGAGAAGTTGGTGGGGTAGGTGGAGCTTCTAGGAGGAATGGGTGGGGGCTAGTAGGAGGGGTTAGTGGAACTGGTGGGTGGAGCTTGTTGATGGAGTGGGTGGAGCTGGTGGGAGGAGTGGGTGGGTCTGGTGGGTGGGGCATGGAGGATTAAGTGGGTCTGGTGGGTGGGGAATGGAGGAGAAAGTGGTGCTTGTGAGTGGTGTGTGCAAAGCTGTTACCAGAGAAAGTCATCTTTGGGGCTAGGTGGATAGTAGATGCGGTAATGATGGTATGTAGGGAGTGTAGGGGAAACACTTGGACTAAGTTATGGACCTAATGAGGGAGGTGTTCGCTAAATTTATAACGCAGATATTTATTGCATTTATATTTCATAGAGTGATCGCTTTCATGTTTATATTTTAATTACATATTTCACTCATGTACAATTTTACTTTAGAAAAAGCTCGCAAGGCCAACTCTATAGTACTGATTCACTGTATGGCGGGCGTGTCTCGTTCAGTGACGCTCACCATAGCTTACCTCATGACCTACTTTGGCTTGTCCATGCAGACAGCCTACCAACTAGTCAAGGACAAACGACCGGCCATTTCCCCCAACTTGAACTTAATGGGACAGCTTGTGGGCTATGAGAAGTAACTCAACAAAAACAAGGACAGAGAGATGCGCGATTTGAACAGTTTCCTACCATCCGAAGAGCAGGAAAAGCTCACAGAATTCTTTCAAGTGATGCAGTCTAAGTCGAGCAGCTCCAGTGACAACACGCCATCGCCAAAGCCCAAGTCTACTGCTCCTTCTCTGGGATTCATGTTGAAGCTGCCAGTGGGCAGGAATAGAAAGGCCAAGAAACTGGCTACAGTTACCTGTGCAACAACAGGTGAGAATTTATTAAAGTTTGTGTGGCTTGCTTTATCTTTATTAAAATTGCATTGTCTGTTAGCTCATCCAACCAAAAAAAAAAAAGATAAAGCAATCTCTCATTTGCATGTTGTTGTTTGTGTGTGGGTTTGTGTGTGTGTGTGTTAGGTTCCATGCAAGACCCAATTAAAATGAACTTAAAGAACAGTCCTACTCCACAACCATCCGACACTCCTCCAGATTTTTTATCATGCCACACCTCAACCACACCCATTACCACACCCACCACAGGAGACTTGACACCCACAAACATGAGTCAAAAGGAATTGGACAGCACTATGAAGCTAGGGGATGCTGTCACTGGAGAAAGCACGACGTAATAAAAAAATAGTTTCAGCAAATCTCATATTGTAGTTTCATTCATTTTATCATTTTTTTCCCAAATAAATTTTGTCTGAGCAAGCGTTTTTTCTTCTTGATTTAATGATTTATTATAACAGTTTATAATATAGTTTGACTGAAATTGGAAGTGATGAAATTGTAGGAATTGAAGTTTTTGCAGCCCTAAAGGGTCATGGCTTGCCTGTGGGAGTTGTCAGGTGTAGTACAGTAAACCACTCTACAAAGGCCTTTGACTAACCCATGTAGAGAGTTGGCAGTTTTTGTAATTTTTTTCCATTGTAGTAGTCATTGCGTTTCTTTCATGTTGAGTGTTGGGTTGCTTTTTGTAGAGCAGCAACCCACTGTATTTTTCAACCCCAGATATTGAGTCATATACACGCACACGCACACACTACTACATGCTCGTGGTAGCTACAAGCATGTGGTTAATTGCTAGGCCAGATCACATTCATTTATGTAGTTGACTTTACAGTCATGCATGGCTGACATACATGACAGAGCTGAAGTAGAAGCCTTCTTGCTTGTAGGAACAGTTGTAACTTCAGAGTTGCTGCTATGGTTGGTTGGTAGGCCCTACCAGATTGTGCCAACATGTTTCTGAAATTGGCAAAAGTGCAATCATATCTGTGTACGGGTTATATAGCTGTGTTTTCTAAGTGAATTAAGTGATCATATGAAATATTTTGGTAATGAGATATGATTAGTCATGTGTACAAGGTTTTTTGTGTGTGCATGATGTGGGTATACTTGGGTAACGTGAGGTGAATAGTTGGACGTGGTTGTGCACCACTTTTTTTGCTTTAACTTATTTTTGAGGTCTGTTTATCTCCTCAGTATTTTCACTGTAGTAAACTCATGCATGCTTGTTAATATTTTATATACTTGTACCTGGGTATAGTAATAAATAATAACTACTAACAACTTTAATTGTGCTAATTGGTAATACAAAATTTGGTTGCTGTGGTACAATACAAAGCCAACTATAATAGCAGATCTTGTTCAATTCACAACCACATTGAATGATGTAATGGTGTGCGTGAATTGGAAGACCGATAAAGTTTGGCGTGCGGTGTCCAATACAGATTTTATATCACTCTCTCTAGCCTATCTAGAAGAAATGAAGTAGCTTTGAACTACCACCAAGGAGAGTATGCAGCTACTGTACTCATTGTCTACTTCACCTTCTGCAGATGGCAAATCAACCGAGCTCACTTCGTGCCATTAATTTATTACCAGGTCAGTTCTATGTGGAGGCCGTGTAGCTACCGGTGGTGGGAATTTCTGTCTAAAAGTTCAGGTTTACTTGACGACACCAATTGCATGAACGATGTTCTCAGGCAGTAGGTAAGATCGTAGTTGCTGGCTGAGACCTTCCTTCCTGTGTTATGCTTCGCCAGTGACATATTCGTTATAGATAGCTAGCTATGATGAGTGAGGTATGAAATATAGCTACTTAAGTTGCTACTCTGTACGTGTCAGTAGTGTGGAGCAGCTATTACTTTAGTTATAATACTGGTAACTCTTGGTAGCATATATATATATATATATATATGTATTATATATTATATATAATATCAAATACTACTAGTGTGGGCTCTGTTAATGCAATAATTTGCTTGGGAAGGTATATATTGTTTGTTTATCACTTCTGCCATAGTGGGGAAATTTCCTGTTTCTCATTTATCTCCCACATACAACTTCACCACAACCCCACTTATAAACACAACACTTAGCTATCACATTCACTTTTCCTCTTTTGGACTTGGAAGCAACATTGACTCATTGCTGTGGGGGGTGTTCGGGACTGCCTAGCAAGTGGAAGGCTTTGTTCCGTGTGAAGTGTTCGCGACCTCAGACAAACGGGCTCGTAGCCAACCTTAAAGAGGTAAGACCCACTAGCGGGTATAGGTCGATAAAGATCTAAGTATAAAGCGTGCGATCAGCCTTAACTGTTTCCCACGTCTTCCTACACTGCTAGGTAAGAAGGAGGTTGTAAATCTCCACTATCACTAACAGTATTGGACCCTTTGTATACCGTCTTGCGTTCGAGACAGTATCACGGACTCAGCTACCCTGGTAGTGACAGGAATAACAAAGTTGCTAACAATAAATTAAGAAATACCGGAAATAAATATGAATAGGAAGTGATACACAAGTAGTGTTCACAATAGTTAGATAAGTTAGAATAAAACAGAAAAAGCAAAACTATGGCAATATAAATATAAATATAAATAAGTTTGTTTGACAACAATTGACGAACAACGATATTAGCATTCCTTCGCAGGCGTATCAATGTCCAGTATCTTCTGAAGTCCTCCTTTGCAAGGTTTCTTCAGCCTGAACAGGGGGAGGGGGGAAAGGATGAAGATGCTACAATGACACAAAGTATATATGTTTTCCTGACAGTGAAACATTTTCCAAAAAAAAAGAACCCACTGACTTCCTGAACGGACACAGTCATACACATAGCGGACTAGCTAGCACACCCGAGGGAGATCATGTGACCTCGTCTATTTGTTTCACAGCTGTTTTATAATTGTAGCATCCACGCTCATTGAAGTTTATAATGTTCCTTGATGAGAAGCAGGAAAATTTCCTGCTATGGCCCCAACGGTATATATTATATCTCAACATTTGAAGGTAGAAGAAACTCCTATTGCTTATTTCTTCCCTGCCTGGTGGAAGAGAAATTGAATTAACTTATAGTGTATATCCTAGTTTTTATCTGAGTTGCTTGCCCAATTCTTTATTTCTGACAGGTACTTATTTTAAAATTAGGAAAAATTAATCCATTTAGTAAGTTTGCAAACTCTTTTTGCTATCATGTGATCTTGACATGGGTCTTGAAACATACATTTACTAATTATTTTAGCTTGTACTAGTATGTGTAGTAACAATATGGTGTATTTAGAAGGTGATAATAAGATTTTATATATTATAAGATTATTCATTGCCTGATTATTTAAGGTACCAATGCTACAAATTATACTGTATTATTTAGATTGATCCAAAAGTTGAAATTTTATAAGGATATCTTAAAAGATGATGTAGTAATAAATATCAATTTGTATTCATTTGTGTGTTATATTATGGCCAGCCTGCAGAGAGTGTCTGAAGCAATGGCAGACCAGCCCACAGACAAGGTAGAGTTGTTACAATTAGCAAGTACTCCACCACACCAGTGTTACTTGATGTACTAACTTATGCAATAAACCTCTCAGCCACTTGGTGCTTTTAACTTGGTTCTGTTTAATTACATCAATTCATTTTTTTTTCTCACTGACTTTTCTCACCACTGTAGTAGTTGTCACTGGATGATGGTTACCAAATGGGCTCAGTTTTCTGACACAGATCTATTCGTGAATACACACACAACCATCTGTTATTACTGACGATGCTTTACTTACTCATTCTGACAATGCCTTACCAGCACTGCTCAGCTCATGAATTGTTCATTATGTCATCATTGTCATTACTGACAGACAAGAGTATTATTGTATAGACAGCTACTACACAGAAGTGTAGCTAATAAGAACATAATGATAATATGGTAGAGAGCGAAGAGTGCTCCAGTTTATTTTCTATATATTGATAATATTTTTAATAGATCAATCATATGACTACTTTTTATGTAATGTTCTTTATGTAGGTAGACTTACTTCATCCTCTGACAACACTACAATGTGAAAAATTATATAATTTTAAGGATGACTGCTATTTTCGGCACTGTGTGATACTAAATGATAAGGTAGCAATATTGACCACTCGTCATGGAATGCTCTGTGATGTTCTTCATATCGCCTCTGTTGATTTGAAGTCATGGAAAACTTCTACATTACCATATAATCATATGTCTCTCACAACATACAGGTCCCAGTTTGTGACAGTGGGTGGATGGGATGTGTCTAATGGAAGAGCCATCAACCAATTGTATACAAGTGATACAGGACTAGAGTGGCAGCCATCACTGCCTCCCATGAAGACTAAACGATATGATGTTTCCTGTATTAGTACTAGATCTCCACATGTACTAGTAGTAACTGGAGGGTGTGGTTATAGCATTGCTACCTTGGATATAGTGGAATTACTGTTAGAAGAACAGTGGCATACTGTAGATCCATTACCTAAACCATGTTATGGTATGTCTGCAACTCTCCACCAAGATGAAGTAGTGTTTACAGATTTGTTTTCAGCCACTATATTTAAGTGCGACTGTACCTCACTCATCTCATCCTGCACAGAGTCCAGTACCACCACTGAAGACACTCCACTGTGGGCACTCTTAGTGGCACCTGATGTAACCACTACTACTATCTCGTATTCCTCACATCTAGTCAGTATGCATCGTGATGGTATGATTAGAGTGTATTGCAATATTAACCAGTCGTGGGTAACAGTTGCCAGGTTAAATGACATCTATTTCCGTGGAGCAGCTGTGCTGCCTACTGGAGATCTGGTCCTAGCTTGTGCATATGGAGTTTACAGAGTGAAGGTATCAGGTGAGTAATGAATTATTATGCAAATGATAAGTGATGATTGAATACATACAAGTTCAAATGATTTAGTTGTCACTATAATATGTTTATTGTTTAGTGTCTTCCTATCACCCAGACAACAAGTTCATGTCTAATGTCCTGTCCAGACTAGAGGCAGTGATGGGTATTCAGATAGTATCTGTATTGGCTAGCAGTTACATCTCCAAATTAACATCTTCATCTGTAGTGACTGAGCTACAGCAAAAGTTTGATGAAGAAGGAAAAAATATAGCATTGCCTGACCCGCAAATTGATCCTATCTGCTATGTAGAGGAAGTAATTGCCCAGTGGTCTAGAGGACATAGCAATCGTCTTCCAACATGGAGACAGTTATTTTTAGTATTACAAGATATTGGAGTTCCAGAATTGAGTCAGCAAATGGAGGCTTTCATGAAAGGTAAAAATATCTGGAACTAAAGAGATTTGGGGCAAATAACGAAAATATGAACTGAGAAACTAGAACTTAATGGAAGTGATCTATTTTCAAAGAGGGACAATATGTAGGAGACTTCACTTAAATGACTAGTACTGATAATCAGACATGAATTACTAAAATTTAGTCAGAATTTCAAGAAAATAGCCAAGAAAGGGATATTATTGTTACTGACATCTACTAGACAAAGAAACTTGGACATAGTTTGAGACTTAGATTAGATACACTGAGTGGATAATATAAAATAACTTGTCCATTCAGTGTAAGTCTTTAATCAAGTCTTTCAGCTTCTTGTTACAGCCATGAATTAAGTGGAGTGGATATTAATTGATGATGACTTATTATTATTTTTGTTTAATGGTTTAATACCATATGTGACAGTCTATGGGAAAAGGGGGCACTTCACTCAAACCAAAAAAATTGAGTTTTTTATGCTAATAAAAAGCTACAATTTATCTCAACTTAGTGCTAAAATACTGGAGGGTAAAACCTTCCCCGTGCAGAGAAACTGGCAGTTGAACTGGACTGTATTCAGCAAAGCAATTGAACTAGAAATCGAGAAAACATAAATTGAATTTCCACTTCCGGTATAATTAATGTTTCCGTATACTTAACGGCGTACTCCGCATACGCAATTAAATGTACAGCCGCTTTTTAACGGCGACTAACGAAGTTTGCGTAGAGTTCTTTTTAGCTTTCAGAGCGTCTCACAGCCTGTCTTGTCGGAATCCTTGGCTACTCTACTCCATGTAGTGGTAAACTTTCAACCAGAGGTAAGCTGTAGATTGCATGCACTATTCTCAAAGCTATGCAGTTTTTTTAGCTGCTTGTTTGAAACTCCGCCCATTCCCCGTTTATTGTACTTCGAGAACGAGAAAGAATAAAAAGTAGCTTGTCTTTCCACGGCACGCTTGGGGTCTTTTAAGTTGTTTCGGCATTTAAAATTTGGCATAGACTTAGAGTAAGGGTCACTAAGACTAATTCTGCAAAAAACAAAAATAGGAGAAAGAAAGAATTTTTCCTATGACTTACTTTTGGAGCCTATATCTCAATTTCAATTTTTAAGTGAAGTGCCCCCTTTTCCCACAGACTGTCACATATTATATCTTTAAAGTGATGCTTTTCTTGTGATATAATAAACCACTAGCTAGCCAACCAGCTACATTGTGCACTGTAAACTCTCAGATTGTTTAATGACAATTATTTTTAGTAACCCAGTGTTTCCTGTATGTAAACTTGCTTGGTATTCTGCAGTACGTTAAGAACAGGACTTAGATCTTTGACTAACGTTTAATTGAGCAAACCACTTTAAGTTGTGTGCATGCTCATTAACCTTCTCAAATTTGAATATTCTATTTTGGTCTAGTTTATTTTATTACCATTGTTTATGTCACAGTTATGAATAACAGTTTACCAACTTATCATTTAAACAAATAAGCCACACAATCAACCTGGAGAATGAAACTGTTACTTAATTTTTGTCATATTTAACGTAATTTAGCCAATGACTAGAATCTTGTTTTATACAATTATATTTATATTATAGTACTACAATAATATCTTCTACTAATGATTTATTTTTTTACAGGTGATGCACCGTACATTCATGCTTATCGCCACTTCATTTCTACTAAAGATGTCCTAGAGATGCTGTTTCTCAAGTTTCTCTTTCTTGGTCAGCCACGGCGAGGTAAAACTACAGCACGTCGCCGTCTTATGGGAGAGATCATAGATCTGATGTCTGCTGGAGAAGCAGATCAGCCTCATGCCAGCACAGGAGCAGTTGAGTCTGGCCATGACATGATAGTCCAGGATCATGCAGGCAACACAGCAGTCATTACTGGATGCCAGTGGTCAGCAGCACACAGTCTCACTGATGAAGCACGTATGTTGTTCCACAACTTTGTAGACTGCATGCAGTCACAACCCACTATAGTGGAGCGAAGTCCAACTTCAGGAAGTCAGCCCAATAATACAGTAGCTGTTAATACTGCCACTGAAGTTCAGGCCAGAGCAGTTGTTCATTCATCTAAAAAAGAACCAGAGCCAGGACTTGTGCAAAAGTTGTTCACAAAATTGAAATCGCTGATATTTAGTCCTGATTTAGCAGTAAATACCTTAGAAGGGCCAAATGATATTCCTGAAATTACATCCCTTTTCAAGGAAGTTAGTGAGAATTCTGAGCTTTGGAAAGAGGTTAAGCAATCATTCAGAGCATTCATTAGAATGGAAGATACAGGAGGCCAGCCTGAGCTTATGGACATGCTACCAGCGCTCACTGTAGGACCAGGTCTCTATTTGCTGTTCTTTAGCTATGAGTGTGACTTGAAAAAACATTTTGATGTATTCTATCAAAATGCTGCAGGTGAGACTACAGAACTTGAGAAGTCCACTATCACTTTAGAAGAAATGCTTCTGTCTTCTCTTTCTAGTATCTCTTGCTCCAACTGCTTAGGTCATACCATTAGTTCAGATCAAGCCAATAGCACTGAGATGAAAGATATTTTAGATTCCTCGAAGTCTGTAGCTTACATAGTAGGCACTCACAAAGACAAGGTCTCAGAGGAATATGTATCTAGCTTTGACAAAGAATTACAAAAGGTCATTCGAGATACCGACTTTTTCAAAAGTGATTTAGTTCAATTTTTTTCAGAAGACAAGCTAGTTATCTCCATGGACAACATGGGGGGAGGCAAAGATGAAGTAAGTCAAATTTGCAAGATATTGGAGGATGCCATGGAGAAACACTTCAAGAAGCTTAAAATTCCAGCTGTGTGGCTTCTATTTAGTCTGTGTCTTCGCATGAGGAAAGCAAGGATAGCTAGCATGGAGACTTGCTTGTCACTGTCCAGTTCTTTCAATATGACACCCTATGAGACTAAAGCAGCTCTGTGGTTTCTTCATCACCATGCAGGTGTAATGATGTACTTCCCCAATGTAGCTGGTTTAGAAGACCTAGTCATCATAGACATCCAGGTAGTGTATGAAAGTGTTACATCTGTTATTCTCAAAGCAATGAGTTTTAGCAGCGTAGGACTTGCAACTGCAGAGAAATTCAGAAAAACAGGTCAGTTTTCTTTGCAAGATCTTTTGTCAGCTACTACAGTTTCAGAAGATTTTATTCCACCTCTAAAGCTGGTAACACTTCTAGAGTATCTCCACATTATAGCTAGAATTATATATTCCAGCTCCACACCATCATCAGTAGCTACAGATGACGTGTACATCATGCCTTGTGTCTTATGCAGTGCCAGTAGAGAAAGTCTGGATGCTGTTTCTAAAGACAAGTCTCGTCCATTGTCTATAGCTCCTCTGAGAGTGCGCTTTGTTTGCGGGTTTGTACCTATTGGAGTATTCCCAGCTGTGACAGCTAGCTTCATAGGAAATCACGAATCATTTGAACTTGTACAAACAGGTCTTATGAAAAACAAGGTTCAATTCTTATATGGTTCTGGCTATGCTCTGATTACGTTACTAGCACGTCCCAAGTCTTACGAGATTGTAATCTCTGAACTCCCTAAAGGTGATTACGAGGCACACATGTTGTGCACAGAATTAAGGAAGGAGATAGAGGCCACATTTGAGAAGGTCAGTTCTCGCATGAACTACGGCAACTTCATGGACTATCAGTTTGGGTTCGCATGTCCAGCTCATCCTGAGGAGGATCATGTGTGTGTAGTAAATAGAGGATGTTCCTCACCACAAGCTATGCTGTGCTTACAAAACTTGGACAACAAAGTTCCACAGGAAATGTTAAGTATTCACAAAGTCTGGTTTGGAAAGGTGAGAATTTTAATAGATATTTTAATTATGTGCTTTAAATTTATTTATTTTTTGTAGCATTTAGATGTTTCATTTACATCACCATTACTGAGTCAAGCAGAAGAGTCTGACACTGCAGGTAAATGATAAGTTTTGGTTTCAAGATAATACATTGCATAATAATGGTAGCTATTACTTTATTATTTATAATGTGTTATTATTACTATTGTCTTGTTATTACTATTATAAGGTCTTCTTGACATTGTAATTGTTCTATTTAGTGATAACATGTCACCTAAAGCTCACTAATATTATCTGTCAATTGATTTCTTTCATATAAATACGTTATACATTTTTTTTATAGATATAGCAATTGCTTTTACGATTAAGGATGAATTTAAAGGTATGTGAATTTGAATGTATTAATTGATAGTGTGCGCTATATAGTTACAACAATTCTTATGCCATAAACTAATGAAATAATTTGTTTTGTTTTATATTTGCTCTGTTTTTGTGTGTATTTTAATTTAGGAAAATATTTAAGTTTGCTGAATGTCCTCAAAGCTCTCAGTACAGTTCCTATGGACAAGCGTGAGGATGTTGGCTTAGCTCTAGGAGTGGAATTTGAGCAGATTAAAGTGTTTGAGGCCAATCATCCGAGAAATATAGACCGAGTTTGGAAGGAAATCATTTCCTGTTGGTTGAACTCTTCATCCACCCACACATGGACTACATTAGCTCAAGTCCTGCTAGACAATGGCATGTCACATTTTGTCAAGCACTTTGCTAATTTATGAAACATTTTCATCGTCAGTATGAACCACTGTACTTTGTTGTGTGTGTTTGATTAGAAATTCGCAAATATTATTTAAAAGTTATAATAATGAACTAAGAGAATTTAACATTGGTGAATGTTAATTATTATACTGCCTCTATTAAACATCAACATTGGAGTTAGCAGCACCTGGATGATAGGTCACTTTAAAAATAAAAACGGCTGTAGCTTGTGCAATCTTAGCATTATCATGGCTTGCCATAGCAATTAGCGTTGGATTTAGTGCCTTGTGATTTGTTTCTACAACGAAGGAAGGACTTGGCAACAAGGTATAGACTGAAGTGTTAAACAGACTTCACCAGAGCAGGATGGTCTAGTTCTGTAGCTATTATCTTTCTCTCTGTTTGAATAGTATGAAACTTGGGAGTCCATGTTTTCACATCTTTCTCTGAGGACTGCACTCACGCCAGTAGAGGGGATGCATCTGTCTAACACAAAATGTGTCACCTGCTCAGGGCAAAAAGTTAGAAATAGCACTGAGACAAACATTTTCAAATAAATGCATTCATCTGCAGCTGCTTTGCATATTGCCTCAGTTAAATGATAAGAATGCTCAGGAATAAATCTTTGATATTAGCTGGTTAACCCTAAAAATATTCATAGCTGTTTTAAATACTTTGGTTTTTCAAAGTATTTAATAGCATCCACCTTGCAATTAGATTGTTTTACATGTCCATGCCCCACACAATGTGTCCTACAAATTGGACAGATGTGTGTCTACATTGACACTTCTTCACATTTGCTGTGAGTTCTGCCTCTCTGAGCTTAGGAAATACTGAGTTAATGAACAATTTTCTTCCCAATTTCTACTAACACAGCAATGTCATCAATATAAACTTTTGCACAGAATTTGATCTCATGAAGTACCTTATCCATTAGGCATTGATAACTGTATGTTCATTACGCAATCTAAAGGCATGACTTTAAATTCAAATTTACCCAATGCAGAACAGAATGCAGTTTCCTTCATACCATCTGGTATTATATGACTTTGATAAAAGCCTTTGTTAAGGTCAATTTTAGAAATAAAGTGGGCACCAGCTAATGAATCTAAGATTTCTTCAATTAGTGGCATTGTATTGGTCTGGCTGGGTAACTTTGTTGTTAATAGCTCAAAAATCAATGCAAATCATTATATTCTTTCTTTTTCCCTGTCACTATATGAAAGAAGACCATGGACTGTCAGAGGGTTGTAGCTATGATACCATCTACCAGAAGTTTATCAAACTCATTTTTCACTTCATCATACAGTATGGGTTATCTGACATGGAGGGTTTCTTATATGGCTATAATCATTAGTGTTGATATTCCAATGAACTTAATTAGAATGACCAGGTGATTCACATACAACATGAGCAAACTACTTTGCTAAAGTAATTCTTAAAATATCTTGTTATTAAGATGCAGGAGCGAAATTTTCCCTAGAAAGACTTCGACTAGATGGGACATCATCATCATCCTAATCATCATTTTCAGATATCACAGCAACTCTGTACAATACTGTCTGAGGAAGTGTGCCAACATTGTGCCAGAGGTTGCAATGTAGAACCTTTGAAGTACTGGCTCTATCCGGCACTACTACTCGGTAAGTGACTGGGGACACCTGCATCACAACCTGAAAGGCACCCTGCCAAGACTCACCCATCTTACTTGCAACCCTGGCTTCCTAACAAGAACCATATCGTCGTCCTTGAACACTCTTTCTTTGGCAGAGTGGTCCTAATATTCTTTTATTCTTACCTTTAGCTGCATGTTTCTTATCTGAGACTCTCTCTGACATTTCGATTAACTTCTTAAAGGTAATGAGGGTGACCTAGTCATCTGAGTCTTGAAAAAAACTCTTCACCAATCAAAGGTTCTCGTACAAAGTTATTAGCAACATTTCCTGTAGCTGCACTGGCTTCGTCATATTATGCCAAGTGATACTGTTTTTCAGCTTTATATTGTGCCTTATAGTCTGTCTTACCGCAATAGTTGATTTATCACTACATTTTAATCCTCTAGTATATTCAATTAATTTAGCAACCAAATCTAAACCATTATCTTCACCTTTGCAGGCATCTTCTTGTAAAGTTTCACCATTAACAATTACTTCCTGCTTCAATTGTACAGGGTTTACATCAATTTGTACAATTGCTAAGGAATGCTCTGTAGGTACATTACCCCTCCAAGAATCAACTTTGGTGCACTTCCTAGTGTAAATAGCAGGTGATATTAAGTCAGCCTTAACCACAGTTATGTCTGCTCTGTTATCTATGCATAATATTGCTAACATGCTTGCCAGATATACAACCTTCAAAAACTAAAAGTGATCTTTTTGAGGGTGACTGAATCTTACAGATTCTATGAGTGCATGTGACCTCTTATGTCCTGGGACACCACACTGATGGCAATAATACCTTGAGTTGAAGCATTACAAGTTTGTACAATGTTACTAGAAGTATACTTAGGCTTAGAAACAAAACCCTGTTTGTACCTTGTATATTACACTCATTTTCCAGAGTTTTTGCTATTGCAACTAGTACTATCATGGTAAGTGTGCTCACTCCGTTGCTGCAAAACTGATCCAGATTGATGTTCCTGAGGTTAATGGAATTATTTACCTTCACCATCCTGTCATAGAGGTCTGCTGTCCTCACTGTCTGTGCATATTCAGTTGCCTTTGTTCAGCCTGGCATACAGTACTTGCTCCACAAGCTTTCCCATTGGTGGCACAACCTGCAGGAAAACTGAACAAAAATTTTCTACACAATATTATATTGATGAGCAGAGCTCAAATTGTAGCAGTTAGAAAGTCCACGTTTATTGTGAGAAGAAAGCCTAGAAGCAAGAGCATCATATGACTCCTAAAAACTTTTAAATACAGTCCACCACTGGATGGCTGCTATCTCAGGTGTATTTTCCATAGTAGTGATGAAACCTGTTTAACCTGGTCATAATCATCCATTATATATGTCAGAACTAGCTAATTTCAGCATAAAAATACTTGCTGAGCTTAAAATAATCAATAAGAATACCCAATTTGCGTTTTCCTCTTCCTTCAGAACTGCCAAGAAGTCTCCAAAAATGTTGGGACTCTGCACTACGTGAGCTATGAGAAAACTCCGTAGTAGCGGGTGCGAACTCCGCTCTAGCTTGCGCATTCTTGTCCCTCTGAATGGTTTTGCTCTACCGGGTCTTCACTTCAGGCATATATCACAGAAAGACAAACGAAAGAACGAAATGTGCTACAGCACAAAAGGTGAGCGAGCTGGTCTGATACTTCATTGTTAATTGAATGTTTTCGTTTATTTTGTTTAGCAACACACAACACTTGTACACGCATATACTCGATCACTGGATATACCAGTGCAAGACTTACAACGTATTCTCTTGCAACTTGACTATTGGGCAATTGATTGAGCTCTAGTATATAAGTATCCGATTGTATTTTCTTAGTGACTTGACTATTGGAAACGGATTTTCAAGAAAGAACTATAGCTAGGATAAACAGCGATTAACCAAGGTAACTTACCACAGCCACTAATAGGATAGAAAATGAACTCTGCTAAGGTTAGACTTAACTTTGAATATCTGTCCTTGTCTCCACAGCTTTTGGTCTTTATTTTTTCTAGCTATTTTCAAAGTCTTTTCTCTGAAATTTCAAATGTTTACATTTCCTCTGTGGGCAGGCATTGATTTCTTTTTAGAACTTTGCAGTAATATATTTATTCCACCCTCAATATATTCAGTGTGAATTCACACCATAAACATTGAGAACTCATGCTTACATTAATGCTAAATTGTTTTTCAAAAAAAGATTAAGGCATGTTCGGTGCCTGAATCCCAGATCTCATTAATCAGCAGACCAAAGTCTACTCTCTTACCTTGCACACAACGGTCCAACACATTTATAATGTAGATTACAATGATAATAGCATACAGTTTTTAACTGCAAATGAATATAATTAATGTTTGGTAAAGGGTCCATGCTATTACTTTGAGTGTGAATTTCATGCTAAGTGAGCGTTCACTCAAGGCGGAAAGTATGAAGGACACGCTATGCACTAATGGTGGGCATTCACACCACCAGTTTGGTGTGAATTTGGTGGGTTTTCATGCTATAAATTTTACAGTGCAGGCTTTTGTTTTCATTATATATAATAATGAAATACATAGTATGTATACTATATATATATATTATACCAATTCTCAATTGAGACTCGTTAGTAAGAGGCTCGCTTTGCTCGCCCAGTTAAACACATTAATCAATAGTACAATATGCAGCCTCAATAATGAGCTCACACGCAATAATGCAAATATACTCTCAACAATAAACTCACAACTAAAGCAACACAGCATACTGAATATGAAACAATAACTCAAGCTCTAGCCGCTATGCATACACTTCAGGAGAAGAAGAAAAAACATGGATTGAGGTAGCTCAGGCAATAGAGTTCCAAACGAGTTTTAAGACTCTGCTAGACACCCTGTTCTAGAGACCACTCTGATCGCCATATGTTGGGTTATTCCTCCTTTAAGGCATATGTCAAAGAAAGGTCGCTGCCACCAGAGCATTGTATATATTATAAACTTGCCTCTAAATTCAATTGCAGCATGATAATGCAATTTAGCTAAATGTTTATATATACCACTGTGCATTATAATGTCTATTATTCTAGAAAGATTACTAGCATAATTTGACTATCTAATGCAGTTAAATTTACAGTGACTACATGAAATATTTGAATGCAGTGATTATGATCACATGTTTGGCCACAATTTTAGTGTGATCAAGACAAGTGTAAATAGGTAATTATGGTTATAAATAATGGGTGTGGTTAAGTTATTCATTGCTGTTGATAGTATGGATTGAGAGTACGTAGAATAACTATAATTATATAGTTTGATTCATGCTTGATATGGTAAGTTCATGGGTTGATGAGTACAAATAAGAATTGTGTGTGCGTGATGTGGGTATACATCAGGTCATGTGAGGTGAATAGCTGTGTGAAGGGCGTGGCAGTGTAATGACTATTGTGTGAGCAATCGGCTACTCTGTTGGCAAGAGTGAGACATTCTAATGTTATAGGAAGTTCACAAGTAAGCAGCTCCAATACTCTGTTTTAGCTACTTAGTGAATTATGTGTATAAATTAAGAACATATTATTTTTTGAAGTTTGTTTACCTCTCTACTTAGCTAAGTAGAGTGTTTTCACATTGTTTATGCGATCATATACCTCTCTTAACGTGAATGCTTGCTTGCAAATATTTTTATACTGTAGCTATCAGTAGCTTAATACAGTAATTATAATACATAGCTACTCCAACTAAATCAATTCCTTTTGCTGTTTTTGTTTTTTAGATTGGTAATACCTAGATACTAGCAAAATGCTATTAGCTATTTCAGTGCATTATAATTTTCGATACAAAATTTAATATGGTTCAATTCTTACCTTTTGCAGAAAGCCTGGTAGCAGTATCTTGTTCAATCCTCCAACAAGCCTAAGTTACCATTAGGATCAGTTAGACACATAACTCTGTCCAGGAGAATAGAGTAGAAATGGTATGTTGCTAGTGCACACTATCTTGTTGTTTTTGTGCAGGGAAGATGCCAATGAACACGCTCCCTTATTGCACAATTATTCTTTCTTAAATTTTCTAAATGAAGTAGCTTTGAACTACCACAAAGGAGAGTATGCAGCTACTGTACTCATTGTTGGCGAGCGAGCGTAGCGAGCGAGACACTTACAGGGGTAAAAATGAAAAAATCGGGGATGTTTGTTTATTGGCGAGCGAGCGTAGCGAGCGAGACAGTATTAGGGGTGGATAATGCAAAATCGGGTATATGTTATATATATATGTATGTATGTATGGATGGTACGTATGCTCTTTAAACGCGCGCGCGGGGAACTTTTTTCTCCTAAAAACACGGCTATTTAGGCTTGACTCCAGTTTATTCTGAAACTACAGCATTAAGCAAACCTTACTTTATACTTAAGCTCCAAAGTATGAGAAAATTCCTGCTAAAACGCTTGTTTTCAAGACACAAAAAGTTGATTCGACAGGTTACTATGGCATTGAAGACCCTTTTCCAGACTTAATTTCAAAACTTCGCCGTTTTATGGGGGGATACGGAGTGCCGGTTGTTGGTTGTCAAGAGCCGTTGGTAGTCAGAATGCCGTAGTATTAATGCTATGGAAGCTACTACTTCTCGAGGGAAGCTGAGATAAGTACGCAATTCCATATTTGTTAGTTAAATATGCAAAATTAACTCTGGCCTTTCTTTTTTGTAGCTAAGAGCTAATCAACAGTGACTGGTAAATTCAAATAGTCAAATTGGCTCAAATTTGGTACTACAAAAGTTACCACTGCTCAAGAAAATGAGGTAAGAAAGTAATTTTGTGCTAAAATTGATTGTCTTTTGTTTTTGTAGGTGAGAGCTTGTCAAGAATTCAAGGTAATTCAGATGGTCAAAGTAACTTAAATTTGATACTACAGAAGTTATCAATACTCAAGAATGATGTAAGTAGTAATTCCATATTTGTTGGCTAAAATTACAAATAATAACACTGGTTTATTTTTTATCGTAGCTGAGAGCTTGTTCAAGAGTTACTGGTGATTGAGATTATCAGAATGGTTGATGTGTGATACTACAAAAGCTACCATTAATAAGGTAAGAGAGTGATTTTGTATTTGTTTGCTGAAATCAAATGTCATAACTGCTATTATAGTGTTTGCATGAAGTAAGCTAAAACATAGTAACATTTTATGTTACCTAACTATCAGGCTCGCTCGCCATTTGTGCTGAAGCACACCACTAGTTGGCGAGCGAGCGAAGCGAGCGAGACACTATCAGGGGTAACTCAATCGAGATTTCGCTATGTATATTTATTTATTTATCTGTTTATGGGGTACGTGAGACCTCTGTTTTCGCCCGCGCTTCTAATTACGTAAGTTAGGTAAAGCGTTCACAGTTCCAGTATTTTTCAATTAACGAGCGCGGAGAATCCTGCTGCACTGCCTTACGCAACTCTGTTTCAACCAAAACGTTTATAGCTACTCTCTTCTCGAAACAATTGTGAAGTCTTTGTTAAACTGCGCTTCTTTGCCACTGCTTTCTAAGTTTATTCAGGTAATTCTGTTGTTAACTGAGCTAAGAGCTTGTTGTCATCAGTGACTGGTAAATTCAAATAGTCAGAATGACTCAAATTTGGTACTAGGAAGTTACTACTGCTCAAGAAAATGAGGTAAGAAAGTAATTTTGTATTTGTGTGCTAAAATTGATTGTCTTTTGTTTATGTAGCTGAGAGCTTGTTGTCAAGAATTCGAGGTAATTCAGATGGTCAAAGTAACTTCAATTTGATATTACAGAAGTTATCAATACTCAAGAATGAGGTAAGTAGTAATTCCATATTTGTTGGCTAAAATTACAAATAATAACACTGGTTTATTTTTTATCGTAGCTGAGAGCTTGTTCAAGAGTTACTGGTTATTGAGATTATCAGAATGGTTGATGTTTGATACTACAAAAGTTACCATTAATCAGGTAAGAGAGTGATTGTGCATTTGTTTGCTGAAATAAAATGACATAACTGCTATTATAGAGTTTGCATGAAGTAAACTAAAACATAGTGACATTTTATGTTACCTAACTATCAGGCTCGCTCGCCATTTGTGCTCAAGCACACCACTAGTTGGCGAGCGAGCGAAGCGAGCGAGACAGTATTAGGGGTGGATAATGCAAAATCGGGTATATGTTATATATATATATGTAGGTATGTATGTATGGATTGTACGTATGCCCTTTTAACGCGCGCGCGGGGAACCGTTTTTCTTAAAAAAACACGGCTTTTTAGGCTTGACCCCAGTTTATTCTGAAACTACAGCATTAAGCAAGTCTTACTTTATACTTAAGCTCCAAAGTGTGAGAAAATTCCTGCGAAAACGCTTGCTTTTCAAGAAACATAAAGTTGATTCGATCGGTTACTATGACGTTGAAGACCCTTTACCAGATTTAAATTCAAAACTTCGCCGTTTTTCCGGCTAAGTGCGGCTTGTTACTAGTTGTCAAGAGCCACCTGTAGTCAGTACTAAGAGAGCTATCACTAGTTCTGAAAAGTGTATGTAAGCACATAAAGTATTAATGCTAAGGAAGCTACTACTACTCGAGGGATGCCGAGGTAAGTACGCAATTCCATATTTGTTAGCTTAATATGCAAAATAACTCTGGCCTTTCTTTTTTATAGCTAAGAGCTTGTTGTCAACAGTGACTGGTAAATTCAAATAGTCAGAAGGACTCAAATTTGGTACTACAAAAGTTACCACTGTTCAAGAAAATGAGGTAAGAAAGTAATTTTGTATTTGTGTGCTAAAATTGATTGTCTTTTGTTTTTGTAGGTGAGAGCTTGTTGTCAAGAATTCAAGGTAATTCAGATGGTCAAAGTAACTTCAATTTGATACTACAGAAGTTATCAATACTCAAGAATGATGTAAGTAGTAATTCCATATTTGTTGGCTAAAATTACAAATAATAACACTAGTTTATTTTTTATCTTAGCTGAGAGCGTGTTCAAGAATTACTGGTGATTGAGATTATCAGAATGGCAGATGTTTGATACTACAAAAGTTACCATTAAAAAGGTAAGACAGTGATTTTGTATTTGTTTGCTGAAATCAAATGCCATAACTGCTATTATAGTGTTTGCATGAAGTAAGCTAAAACATAGTAACATTTTATGTTACCTAACTATCAGGCTCGCTCGCCATTTGTGCTCAAGCACACCACTAGTTTATTTATATATATGGACGTACGTATGTCATTTTGTACTTTGACCCTCCGTATTTTTGTGTTCGCTCCGCGTTCGACCCCGTCCCAAACTTCACTAAACAGAATCCTCCGGTTTAGTGACCATTACCCGTAACACCTTAGAAATTGAATTGTTTACCGCTTTGAATTGTTTTGCGGGTGCAGTTAAAACTCAAAATCTTATGGGAGCTCCATTTCTATTTGAGTTAGTGGCGGTGGTAAGTTAATGCGCTATTTGTCACAGTTATAAGCCCTACTCAACAGTATTTACTTAAAAATGCATTGTCCACTAGACGAACCACGAAGGTAAGTCTTGCTTAGGTATGTTCAGTTGTGTGAAAGTATTGTGCGTTACAATTACTATTAAGAATATCACAAAGAAAATTTTAAATAACGTGATTTGATTTTGTTGCTTCTTTTTCAATTCAAACTGTTGCGGGAGCGGTTACTACGACATTGAAACCCCTTTACCTCATACGTAATTTAAAAACTCGACTTTATTTTAATAGCTTGAGTGTTAGTTGTTAAAATCAAATTTAACAATAGTGTAGTTTAAGACTCGCTCGCCATTTGTGCTCAAGCACACCACTAGTACGTTCCTGTGTTATGCTTAGCCAGTGACGTATTCGTTATAGATAGCTAGCTATGATGAGTGAGGTATGAAATATAGCTACTTAAGTTGCTACTCTGTACGTGTCAGTAGTGTGGATCAGCTATTACTTTAGTTATATACTGGTAACTCTTGGTAGCATATGTGACAGTCTATGGGAATAGGGGGCATTTCACGCAAAAATTGAAATTGAGATAGCTATAGGCTCCAGAAGTAAGTCATAGGAAAAATTCTTTCTTTCTCCTATTTTTGTTTTTTGCAGAATTAGTCTTAGTGACCCTTACTCTAAGTCTACGCCTAATTTCAAATGCCGAAACAACTTAAAAGACCCCAAGCGTGCCGTGGAAAGACAAGCTACTTTTTATTCTCTCGTTCTCAAAGTTTGTACAATAAACGGGGAATGGGCGGAGTTTCAAACAAGCAGCTAAAAAAAAACGGCATAGCTTTGAGACTAGTGCATCTCTGGTTGAAAGTTTACCACTACATGGAGTAGAGTAGCCAAGGATTCCGACAAGACAGGCTGTGAGACGTTCTGAAAGCTAAAAAGAACTCTACGCAAACTTCGTTAGTCGCCGTTAAAAATAAACTGTACGATTTAATTGCGTATGCGGAGTGTACGCCGTTAAGTATACGGAAACATTAATTATACCGGAAGTGGAAATTCAATTTATGTTTTGTCGATTTCTAGTTCAATTGCTTTGCTAAATACAGCCCAGTTCAACTGCCAGTTTGTCTGTGCGTCCAAGGTTTTACCCTCCAGTATTTTAGCACTAAGTTGAGATAAATAGTAGCTTTTTATTAGCATAAAAAACTCAATTTTTTTGGTTTGCGTGAAATGCCCCCTTTTGCCAGAGCCTGTCACATAAATGTATTATATTATATATATAATATCAAATACTACTAGTGTGGGCTCTGTGCAATAATTTGCTTGGGGGGAAAGTATATATTGTTTGTTTATCACTTCTGCCATAGTGGGGAAATTTCCTGTTTCTCATTTATCTCCCACATACAACTTCACCACAACCCCACTTATAAACACAACACTTAGCTATCACATTCACTTTTCCTCTTGTGGACTTGGAAGCAACATTGACTCATTATTGTGGGGGGTGTTCGGGACTGCCTAGCAAGTGGAAGACTTTGTTCTGTGTGAAGTGTTCACGACCTCAGACAAACGGGCTCGTAGCCAACCTGAAAGAGGTAAGACCCACTAGCGGGTGTAAGTTGACAAGATCTAAGTATAAAGTGTGTGATCAGCCTTAACTGTTTCCCACGTCTTCCTACTCTGCTAGGTAAGAAGAAGGTTGTAAATCTCCACTATTACTAACAGTATTAGACCCTTTGAATATATACCGTCTTGTGTTCGAGACAGTATCACGGACTCGGCTACCCTGGTAGTGACAGGAATATCAAAGTTACTAACAATGAATTAAGAAATACCGGAAATGAAGATGAATAGGAATGATACACAAGTAGTGTTCAAAATGGTTAGATAGTTAGAATAAAACAGAAAAAGCAAAACTATGGCAATATAAATAAGTTTGTTTGACATCGACGAACATCGACGAACAAGAATATTAGCATTCCTTCGCAGGCATATCAATGTCCAGTATCTTCTGAAGTCCTCCTTTGCAAGGTTTCAACCTGAACAGGAGGAGGGGGGACAGGATGAAGATGCTACAATGACACAAAGTATATATGTTTTCCTGACAGTGAAACATTTTCCGAAAAAAAAGAACCCACTGACTTCCTGAACGATTACAGTCATACACATAGCAGACTAGCTAGCACACCCGAGGGAGATCATGTAACGTCGTCTATTTGTTTCACAGCTTTTTTATAATTGTAGCATCCACGCTCATTGAAGTTTATAATGTTCCTTAATGAGAAGCAGGAAATTTTCCTGCTATGGTCCCAACACAGTATATATAATATATATCTCAACATTTGAAGGTAGAAGAAACTTCTATTGCTTGTTTCTTCCCTGCCTGGTGAAAGAGAAATTGAATTAACAAATAACATAAATCTGAGTTTTTATCTGAGTTGCTTGCTCAATTGTTTATTTCTGACAGGTACTTATTTTACAATTAGGAAAAATTAATCCATTTAATAAGTTTATGTAAGCAAACTCTTTCTGCTGTCATGTGATCTTGACATGGGTCTTGAAACATACATTTACTAATTATTTTAGCTTGTACTAGTATGTGTAGTAACAATATGGTGTATTTAGAAGGTGATAACAAGATATTATATATTATATATATAAGATTATTCATTGCCTAATTATTTAAGGTACCGATGCTCAAATTATATTGTATTATTTAGATTGATCCAAAAGGTGAAACTTTTATCAGGATATCTTAAAAGATGGTGTAGTAATAAATATCAATTTGTATTCATTTGTGTGTTATATTATGGCCAGCCTGCAGAGAGTGTCTAAAGCCATGGCTGACCAGCCCACAGACAAGGTAGAGTTGTTACAATTAGAAAGTACTCCACCACACCAGTGGTGCTTGATGTACTAACTTATGCAATAAACCTCTCAGCCACTTGGTGCTTTTAACTTGGTTCTGATTAATTACATCAATTCATTATTTTCTCACTGACTTTTCTCACCACTGTAGTAGTCGTCACTGGATGATGGTTACCGAATGTGCTCAGTTTTACAGATCTATTCGTGAATACACACACAACCATCTGTTATTACTGATGATGTTTTACTTACTCATTCTGACAATGCCTTACCAGCAATGCTCAGCTCATGAATTGTTTATTATGTCATCATTGTCATTACTGACAGACAAGAGTATTATTTATTGTATAGACAGCTACTACACAGAAGTGTAGCTAATAAGAACATAATGATAATATGGTAGAGAGTGAATAGTGCTACAGTTTATTTTCTATATATTGATAATATTTTAATAGATCATTCAATCATGTGACTACTTTTTATGTAATGTTCTTTATGTAGGTAGACTTACTTCATCCTCTGGCGAAACTACAACGTGAAGAATTCTATAATTTTAGGGATAACTGCTTCCCTCGGCACTGTGTGATACTAAATGATAAAGTAGCAATATTGACCAGTCGTTATGGAATGTACTGTGGTGTTCTTCATATCGCCTCTGTTGATTTCAAGTCATGGAAAACTTGTACATTACCATATAGCAATATGTCTCTCACAACCTACAGGTCCCAGTTTGTGACAGTGGGTGGATTGGATGTGTCTAATGGAAGCGCCACCAACCAATTGTTTACTAGTGATACAGGACTAGAGTGGCAGCCATCACTGCCTCCCATGAGTACTAAACGATGTAATGTTTCCTGTATCAGTACTAGATCTCCACATGTACTAGTAGTAGCTGGAGGGCTTGGTTGTAATACAGTTACCTTAGATATAGTGGAATTACTGCTAGAAGAACGGTGGCATATTGTAGATCCATTACCTAAACCATGTCATAGTATGACTGCAACCCTCCTTCAAGATGAAGTGGTGTTTACACATTGGCATTCAGCCACTATATTTAAGTGTGACTGTACCTCACTCATCTCATCCTGTACAGAATCAAAAAACACCACTGAAGACACTCTACTGTGGGCACTCTTAGTGGCACCTGATAAATACACTACTACTATCTCGTATTCCTCACATCTAGTCAGTATGCATCGTGATGGTATGATTAGAGTGTATTGCAATATCAACCAGTCGTGGGTAACAGTTGACAGGTTAAATGACATCCATTTCTGTGGAGCAGCTGTACTGCCTACTGGAGATCTAGTCCTAGCTTGTGCATATGGAGTGTACAGAGTGAAGGTATCAGGTGAGTAATGAATTATTATGCAAATGATAAGCGATGATTTAATACATACAAGTTCAAATTATTTAGTTGTCACTATAATATGTTTATTGTTTAGTGTCTTCCTATAACCCAGACAGCATGTTCATGTCTAATGTCCTGTCCAGACTAGAGGCAGTAATGGGTATTCAGATAGTATCTGTATTGGCCAGCAGTTACATCTCCAAATTAACATCTTCATCTGGAGTGAGTGAGCTACAGCAAGAATTTGATGAAGAAGGAAAAAATATAGCATTGCCTGACCCGCTAATTGATCCTATCCGCTATGTAGAGGAAGTAATTGCCCAGTGGTCAAGAGGACATAGTGATCGTCTTCCAACATGGAGACAGTTATTTTTAGTATTACAAGATATTGGAGTTCCAGAATTGAGTCAGCAAATGGAGGCTTTCATGAAAGGTAAAACTATCTGCAACTAAAGAGATTTGGGGCAAATAACGAAAATATGAACTGAGTAACTAGAACTTAATGGAAGGGATCTATTTCTAAAGAGGAACAATATGTAGGAGACTTCACTTAAATGACTAGTGCTGATAATCAGACATGAATACTAAAATTAAGTCAGAGTTTCAAGAAAAGAGCCAGAAAGGGATATTATTGTTACTGACATCTACTAGACAAAGTGACTTGGACTTAGTTTGAGACTTAGATTAGATACACTGAGTGGACAATATAAAATATACTTGTCCACTCAGTGTAAGTCTTAAGTCTTTCAGCTTCTTGTTACAGCCATGAATTAAGTGGAGTGTATATTAATTGATGATGACTTGTTAATATTTTTGTTTAATGATTTAATACCATTTAAAGTGATGTTTTTCTTGTGATATAATAAACCACTAGCTAGCCAACCAGCTACATTGTGCACTGTAGACTCGGATTGTTTAATGATAATTATTTTTAGTAACCCAGTGTTTCCTGTATGTAAACTTGCTTGGTAATCTGCAGTACGCTAAGAACAGGACTCAGATCTCTGACTAATGTTTAATTGAGCTAACCACTTTAAGTAGTGTGCATGCCCAGTAAACCTCTCAAATTTGAATATTTTATCTTGGTCTAGTTTATTTTATTACCATTGTTTATGTCACAGTTATAAATAACAGTTTACCAACTTATCACTTAAACAAATAAACCACTGTAAGCTTGGAGAAAAAAAAAACTGTTACTTAATTTTTGTCACATTTAAAGTTACTTTGCTGATGAATGGAAAAAATGTATTTTATACAATTATATTTATATAATAATACTACCATAAAAATATCTTGCATATTGTATGTATTTTGTTACAGGTGATGCACCATACATTCATGCTTATCGCCACTTCATTTCTACTAAAGATGTCCTGGAGATGATATTCCTCAAGTTTCTCTTTCTTGGTCAGCCACGACGAGGTAAAACTACAGCACGTCGCCGTCTTATGGGAGAGATCATAGATTTGATGTCTGCTGGAGAAGCAGATCAGCCTCATGCCAGCACAGCAGCTGTAGACTCTGGCCACGACATGATAGTCCAGTGTCATGCAGGCAACACTGCAGTCATTACTGGATGCCAGTGGTCAGCAGCACACAATCTCACTGATGAAGCACGTATGTTGTTCCACAACTTTGTAGACTGCATGCAGTCAAAACCCACTATAGTTGAGCCAAGTCCAACTTCAGGAAGTCAGCCTAATAATGCAGTAGCTGTTAATACTGCCACTGAAGTACAGGCCAGAGCAGTTGTTCATTCAACTCAAAAAGCAGAGCCTGGACTTGTGCAAAAGTTGTTCTCAAAATTCAAATCACTTATGTCAAGTCCTAAAAAGCCAAATGATATTCCTGAAATCAGATCCCTCTTTAAGTTAGTTAGTGAGAATTCTGAGCTTTGGAAGGAGGTTAAGCAATCATTCAGAGCATTCGTTAGAATGGAAGATACAGGAGGCCAACCTGAGCTTATGGACATGCTACCGGCACTCACTGTAGGACCAGGTCTCTATTTGCTGTTCTTTAGCTATGAGTGTGACTTGAAAAAACATTTTGATGTGTTCTATCAAAATGCTGCAGGTGAGACTACAGAACTTGAGAAGTCCACTGTTACTTTAGAAGAAATGCTTCTTTCTTCTCTTTCTAGTATCTCTTGCTCCACCTGCTTAGGTCATACTTTTAGTCCAGATCAAGCTAATAGCACTGAGATGAAAGATATTTTAGATTCCTCAAAGTCTGTAGCTTACATAGTAGGCACTCACAAAGACAAGGTCTCAGAGGAATATGTATCTAGCTTTGACAAAGAATTACAAAAGGTCATTCGAGATACAGACTTCTTCAAAAGTGATTTAGTTCAATTCTTTTCTGAAGACAAGCTAGTTATCTCCATGGACAACATGGGGGGAGGCAAAGATGAAGTAGGTCAAATTCGCAAGATATTGGAGGATGCCATGGAGAAACACTTCAAGAAGCTTAAAATTCCAGCTGTGTGGCTTCTATTTAGTCTGTGTCTTCGTATGAGGAAAGCAAGGATAGCTAGCATGGAGACCTGCTTGTCACTGTCCAGTTCTTTCAACATGACACCCTATGAGACTAAAGCAGCTCTGTGGTTTCTTCATCACCATGCAGGTGTAATGATGTACTTCCCCAATGTAGCTGGTTTAGAAGACTTAGTCATCATAGACATCCAGGTAGTGTATGAAAGTGTTACATCTGTTATTCTCAAAGCAATGAGTTTTAGCAGCGTAGGGCTTGCAACAGCAGAGAAATTCAGAAAAACAGGTCAGTTTTCTTTGCAAGATCTTTTGTCAGCTACTACAGTTTCAGAAGATCTTATTCCACCTCGAAAGCTGGTAACACTTCTAGAGTATCTCCACATCATAGCTAGAATTATATATTCCAGCTCTGCACCATCATCATTAGCCACAGATGACGTGTACATCATGCCTTGTGTCTTACGCAGTGTCAGTAGAGAGACTCTGGATGCTGTTTCTAATGACAAGTCTCGTCCATTGTCTATAGCTCCTCTGAGAGTGCGCTTTGTTTGTGGGTTTGTACCTATTGGAGTATTCCCAGCTCTGACAGCTAGCTTCATAGGAAATCACGAATCATTTGAACTTGTACAAACAGGTCTTATGAAAAACAAGGTTCAATTCTTATATGGTTCTGGCTATGCTCTGATTACGTTACTAGCACGTCCCAAGTCCTACGAGATTGTAATCTCTGAACTCCCTAAAGGTGATTACGAGGCACACGTGTTGTGCACAGAATTAAGGAAGGAGATAGAGGCCACATTTGAGAAGGTCAGTTCTCGCATGAACTACGGCAACTTCATGGACTATCAGTTTGGGTTCGCATGTCCAGCTCATCCTGAGGAGGATCATGTGTGTGTAGTAGATAGAGGATGTTCCTCACCACAAGCTATGCTGTGCTTACAAAACCTGGATAACAAAGTGCCACAGGAAATGTTAAGTTGTCACAAAGTCTGGTTTGGAAAGGTGAGAATTTTAATAGATATTTTAATTATGTGCTTTAAAAATTTTTTTTTTGTAGCATTTAGATGTTTTATTTACATCACCATTACTGAGTCAAGCAGAAGAGTCTGACACTGCAGGTAAATGATAAGTTTTGGTTTCAAGATAATACATTGTATAATAATGGTAGCTATTACTTTATTATTTATAATGTGTTATTATTACTATTTTCTTGTTATTACTATAATAGAGTATTCTTTAGTATGCCCATTTCATTGACATTGTATTTGTTATATTTAGTGATAACATGTCACCTAAAGCTCACTAATATTATCTGTCAATTGATTTCTTTCATATAAATACGTTATACCTTTGTTTTTTTTAGATATAGCAATTGCTTTTACGATTAAGGATGAATTTAAAGGTATGTGAATTTGAATGTATTTATTGATAGTGTGCGCTATATAGTTACAACATTTCTTATGCCATAAACTAATGAAATATTTTGTTTTGTTTTTTATTTGCTCTGTTTTTGTGTGTATTTTAATTTAGGAAAATATTTAAGTTTGCTGAATGTCCTCAAAGCTCTCAGTACAGTTCCTATGGACAAGCGTGAGGATGTTGGCTTAGCTCTAGGAGTGGAATTTGAGCAGATTAAAGTGTTTGAGGCCAATCATCCGAGAAATATAGACCGAGTTTGGAAGGAAATCATTTCCTGTTGGTTGAACTCTTCATCCACCCACACATGGACTACATTAGCTCAAGTCCTGCTAGACAATGGCATGTCACATTTTGTCAAGCACTTTGCTAATTTATGAATCATTTTCATTGTCAGTATGAACCACTGTACTTTGTTGTGTGTGTTTGATTAGAAATTCGCAAATATTATTTAAAAGTTATAATAATGAACTAAGAGAATTTAACAGTGGTGAATGATAATTATTACACTGCCTCTATTAAACATCAACATTGGAGTTAGCAGCACCTGGATGATAGGTCACTTTAAAAATAAAAACGGCTGTAGCTTGTGCAATCTTAGCATTATCATGGCTTGCCATAGCAATTAGCGTTGGATTTAGTGCCTTGTGATTTGTTTCTACAACGAAGGAAGGACTTGACAACAAGGTATAGACTGAAGTGTTAAACAGACTTCACCAGAGCAGGATGGTCTAGTTCTGTAGCTATTATCTTTCTCTCTGTTTGAATAGTATATATGCAACTTGGGAGTCCATGTCATTCACATCTTTCTCTGAGGACTGCACTCACGCCAGTAGAGGGGATGCATCTGTCTAACACAAATGTGTCACCTGCTCAGGGCAAAGTTAGAAATAGCACTGAGACGAACATTTTCAAATAAATGCATTCATCATACATACAATATCTGCAGCTGTTTTGCACATTGCCTCAGTTAAATGATAAGAATGTTCAGGAATAAATCTTTGATAATAGCTGGTTAACCCTAAAAATATTCATAGCTGTTTTATATTCTTTGGTTTGTCAAAGTTTTTAATAGCATCCACCTTGCAAGTAGATTGTTTTACATGTCCATGCCCCACACAATGTGTACTACAAATTGCACAGATGTCTGTCTACATTGACACTTCTTCACATTTGCTGTGAGTTCTGCCTCTCTGAGCTTAGGAAATACTGAATTAATGAACAATATTCTTCCCAATTTCTATGGACACAGCAATGTCATCAATATAAACTTTTGCACAGAATTTGATCTCATGAAGTACCTTATCCATTAGGCATTGATAACTGCAGGTTCATTACGCAATCCAAAGGCATGACTTTAAATTCAAATTTACCCAATGGAGAACAGAATGCAGTTTCCTTCATACCATCTGGTATTATAAGACTTTGATAAAAGCCTTTGTTAAGGTCAATTTTAGAAATAATGTGGGCACCAGCTAATGAATCTAAGATTTTTTCAATTAGTGGCATTGTATTGGTTTGGCTGGTAACTTTGTTGTTAATAGCTCAAAAATCAATGCAAATCATTATATTCTTTCTTGTTCACTGTAACTATAATATGAAAGAAGACCATGGACGGTCAGAGGGTTGTAGCTATGATACCATCTACCAGAAGTTTATCAAACTCATTTTTCACTTCATCATACAGTAGGGGTTATCCGACATGGAGGGTTTCTTATATGGCTATAATCATTAGTGTTGATATTCCAATGAACTTAATTAGTATGACCAGGTGATTCACATGCAACATGAGCAAACTACTTTGCTAAAGTAATTCTTAAAATATCTTGTTATTAAGATGCAGGAGCGAAATTTTCCCTAGAAAGACTTCGACTAGATGGGACATCATCATCATCCTAATCATCATTTTCAGATATCACAGCAACTCTGTACAATACTGTCTGAGGAAGTGTGCCAACATTGTGCCAGAGGTTGCAATGTAGAACCTTTGAAGTACTGGCTCTATCCGGCACTACTACTCGGTAAGTGACTGGGGACACCTGCATCACAACCTGAAAGGCACCCTGCCAAGACTCACCCATCTTACTTGCAACCCTGGCTTCCTAACAAGAACCATATCGTCGTCCTTGAACACTCTTTCTTTGGCAGAGTGGTCCTAATATTCTTTTATTCTTACCTTTAGCTGCATGTTTCTTATCTGAGACTCTCTCTGACATTTCGATTAACTTCTTAAGATTCAAAACACAATCATTTATTACTACTTCTGAAGAATCACTTTCAATTTAAGACTCAGTCAATAAATCTAAAGGACCACAAATTTGTCTACCATACATCAGTTCAAAGTAGAGCAACCAGTAGTAATATGAGGAGTGTCACAATAACAAACAATAAATACTTTAGATATCTATCCCAATCTTTGACCACACACACGACTGCTTGATAAGACAACCATACCATCTTTCGAGAGTTCCATTTGTTTTAGAGTGGTATGGAGGTAATATGTATTTGACTGATTTGTAATTTGTCAAAGAATTGTTGCGTAACTTCTGACAAGAATGCTGAACCTTTATCAGTCAAATCTCTTTTGGTATAGCTACTATGTCAGTCATTGCCTCCAAAACACTTTCATTATCTACCATTTTCAATACAAATATAGTTTCTGGATATTTAGTGTACATACCCATCATGGTCAATAATATATGCTTATACCTTCTAGATGTTCTCTCCAATGGTTGAATTGAATCAAATGGCACACGAGAAAATGGCTCAGAAATGCATGGAAAGAGTGGCAATCGGCCTTTAGCTGGTTGTTTGGGGATGTATTCTGACAACCTTCACACATTGCACAAAATTCTTCACATCTTTACCCATACCAAGTCATGTAACCTTGCTTGACAATCTCAGAGATGTTTTCTTAGACACAAAATGCCAAGACATGTTATCACTATGAGCCTTCTAAAGTGCTCCTAATTTCCTGCACTTAGGAAGAACAATTCTTTATATGGGATTTCCTATACTATCTGAGTCAGCATGAACAATAACACATTGGCTCGTACTTGAAAACTCTTTTGAATTTTCTCTTGCCTATTGCCTAATATTGCTAAGAGTCTGTTGTTCATGAGCTTTTGATCAGAATTATCCCATAATAAGTCTAAACCAATATCTTCACCTATGCGGGCATCTTCTTGTAAAGTTTCACTATTAACAATTACTTCCTGCTTCAAATGTACATGATTTACATCAATTTGTACAATTGCTAAGGAATGCTCTGTAGGTTCATTACCCCTCCAAGAATCAACTTTGGTGCACTTCCTAGTGTAAAGAGCTGGTGATATTAAGTCAGCCTTAACCACAGTTTTGTCAGCTCTGTTATCTATGCATATTGCTAACATGTTTGTCAGATATACAACCTTCAAAAACGAATGGTGATCTTTTTGAGGGTGAAGGAATCCTATGGATTCTATAAGTACATGTGACCTCTTATGTCCTGGGACACCACAATGTTAATAATACCTTGAGTGGAAGCATTAAAAGTTTGTACATTGTTACTAGCAGTATACTTAGGTTTAGAAACAAAACCCTGTTTGTACCTTGTACTAAACTCATTTTCAAGAGTTTTGCTATTGCAACTAGTACTATCATGGTAAGTGTGATCACTCTGTTGCTGCAAAACTGATCCAGATAGATGTTCCTGAGGTTAATGGAATTATTTACCTTCACCATCCTGTCATAGAGGTCTGCTAGTCCTCATTGTCTGTGCATATTCAGTTGCCTTAGTTCAACCTGGCATACAGTACTTGGTTCACAAGCTTTACCATTGGTGGCACAATCTGCAGGAAGACTGAACAAATTTTGTCTACACAATATATTGATGAGCAGAGCTCAAATCGTAGCAGTTAGAAAGTCGACGTTTATTGTGAGAAGAAAGCCTAGAAGCAAGAGCACCATATGACTCTTTAAATACAGTCCACCACTGGATGGCTGCTTGCTCAGGTATATTTCCCATAGTAGTGATGAAACCTGTTTAACCTGGTCATAATCATCCATTATATTATTATGTCTAGAACTAATTTCAGCATAAAAATACTTGCTGAGCTTAAAATAATCAATAAGAATACCCAATTTACGATTTCCTCTTGCCAAGTTGGGACTCTGCACACGTGAGCTATGTGAGCTATGAGAGAACTCCGTAGTAGCGGGTGCGAACTCCGCTTTAGCTTGCGCATTCTTGTCCTCTGAAGGTTTTGCTCTACCGGTCTTCACTTCAGGCATATATATCACAGAAAGACAAACGAAAGAGCGAAATGTGCTACAGCACAAAAGGTGAGCGAGCTGGTCTGATACTTCATTGTTAGTTGAATGTTTTTGTTAATTTAGTGTGCTATTCTTTAGCAACACACACAACACTTGTACACACACAACACTTGTACACACATATACTTGATTACTGGATATACCAGTGCAAGACTTACAACGTATTCTCTTGCGACTTGACTATCTCTTAGTGATTTGACTATTGGAAACGGATTTTCAAGAAAGAACTAGCTAGGATAAACAGTGATTAACCAAGGTAACTTACCACAGCCACTAATAGGATAGAAAATGAACTCTGCTAAGGTTGTAAGACTGAACTGTGAACATCTGTCCTTGTCTCCACAGCTTTTGGTCTTCATTTTTTCTGGCTTTTTTCAAAGTATTGTCTCTGAAATTTCAAATGTTTACATTTTCTCGGTGGGCAGGCATTGATTTCTTTTTAGAACTTTGCAGTAATATATTTATTCCACCCTCAATATATTCAGTGTGAATTCACACCATAAACAATGAGAACTCATGCTTACATTAATGCTGAATTATTTTTTAAGTTGAGTTAATTCTAATACTATATTTTTATATCTTCAAAAAAAGATTAATGTATGTTCCGTGCCTGAATCCCAGATCTCATTAATCAGAGGACCAAAGTCTTTGACTACTCTATTACCGGACCAAAGTCTACTCACTTACCTTGCACACAAGGGTCCAACACATTTATAATGTAGATTACAATGATAATAGCATACGGCTTTTAACTGCACATGAATAAAATTAATGCTAGGTAAAGGGTCCATGCTATTACCTTGAGTGTGAATTTCATGCTAAGTGTGCATTCACTCTAGGCAGAAAGTGTGAAGGACACGCTATGCACTGATGGTGGGCATTCACACCACCAGTTTGGTGTGAATTTGGTGGGTTTTCATGCAATAAATTTTACAGTGCAGGCTTTTATTTTCAATATATATAATAATTAAATATAATATATATACCCACAACATGAACACACAACAACCTCGTACTAATATTCATCAACCCATGAATTAACCATATCAAGCATGAATCAAACTATGATCATTCCACATACTCTCAATCCATACCATCAACAGCAATGAATAACTTAACCTATGACCACACCCATTATTTATAACCACAATTACCTATTCACACTTGTCTTGATCACACTATAATTGTGGCCACACATGTGACCACAATCACTGCATTCAAATATTTCATGTAGTCACTGTAAATTTAACTGCATTATAGTCAGATTATGCTTGTATTCCTTCTTGAATAATAGATATTAGATCCCGTTGCTATATTGTTACTAGGTGTACTAACTTGGTAAGTGTGCACTATTTTTTGCCTTTAGCCATTTCTGCGAAAATGCTGATAAATAAAGTTGCTAGTGGAATCTGGGCATGCATAAACGGGATCTAAAATAGTTAGAGCATGCGTGCTTATGCTCTAACTATTACTTATAGTGCACAGTGGTATAATTCTAGAATAATATACGCATTTAGCTAAATTTCATTATCATGCTGCAATCGAATTTAGAGGCAAGTTTATATATGTGACAGTGCCTAGGAAAAGGGACCTTTTCCGTAACAAAGTGAAAAATGAGTTATTCATACCACTGTGTAGAGCACTTCTTATGGAGTATTTTGATATCAAGTTTATAGGCAGGCGCTCCTTGGTTCACTAAATATACGAGCGGCAATCTGACCATCTTGAGCACAGTTAGTTCGAGAAAACTGCGATTAAAACTTCTTATTCAATTTCTCGCGGAGTTAACGTTGAATTCCGTAATCTAACCGGAAGTCCGCGATACGGGTTACGTAAGACTGTTACTTATGCTTGGAAAATGGTGGCGATCAGCTGAACGGCAGTAAGTTATAGTTGGGGCCTCCTACTTCATTGATGGGGGAGGCCTTACTCAGTTTAGACCCTACATTGTGTAAGAGTACTAGACAGGTATGTCTTTAAATAACACTGGATGCGTATAGACATAATTTTGCAGGCCGTTTTGTGCTTTTTTTTTTTTCTGTTTCCAACAGTTTGATAGTTACAGTAAGTCATTGATACAGTCACTCTTTTAGAAATGATCAACTAGCTTGGTTTGTTAGTTCACTGGCTAGCTAAGTTTAGGGTTATATTTGTCTTGCAGCCAGCTCGTTGCCTGTTTTGGAACAAATGAACAATAGGAATCTCTTTAAATCAATGAACAAAAATGATGGACTTTCAAAATGTGTTGCCTTCTCTTGTTGTAGTGTGACAGAAGTCCTCATCATCACTGAAACTTTTGTCCTGTCAGAGACTTGCTGATTCTTCTATTGTCTTCACAAAAGTAGTCCCAGGAGTCTCCAGGTCTGCAGGCTCCAACTACAAGACTCCATAAATAGCAACATCAACCTATATAGCTTGATTATTCACATTTACTATTTCTATTCTGTTGCTGCAATGCTAACAAAAACTTATAAGAATATTTACCCGCGATTATCCGAGGTAGGGGTAATTTGTTGCTGGGCAACAAATTGAATTCGCCCACGATTTTCAATTACCCGCGGGTTGGATTTCCGTGCAGGCACGGAAGGTCAAAATAGAGAGTAAAAGGTGCCTGTGTTTAAACAGGGCGCTCGGACCTTTAACAACGGTTTCAGCCACTCAAATTTGGTGTCAGTGTAGCTAAAGGGTAGGAGATACCTGTGGGCCAATAAAAAGAAAACCAAAAAAAATTTTTTTTGTCGGTGTTTGGGCTCTACTGTACATTTTTGATGTTACGTAAAAGGTCCCTTTTCCTAGGCACTGTCACATATATACAATACTGTGGTAGCAGTGACCTTTCCTTTGACTTAATCTTTGAAGGAGGAATAACCCAACATATGGCGATCAGAGTGGTCTCTAGAACAGGGTGTCTAGTATAGTCTTAGAATTCATTTGGAACTCTATTGCCTGAGCTACCTCAATCCATGTTTTTTCTTCTTCTCCTGAAGTGTACGCATAGCAGCTGGAGCTTGAGTTATTGTTTCATATTAAGTATGCTGTGTTGCTTTAGTTGTGAGTTTATTGTTGAGAGTAAATTTGCATTATTGTGTGTGAGCTCATTATTGAGGCTGCATCGCTGATGGTATTGTACTATTGATTAATGTTTAACTGGGCGAGCAAAGCGAGACTCTAACGAGTCTCAATTGAGATTTGGTATATATATATACTTCAGGTCATGTGAGGTGAATAGCTGTGTGAGGGCGTGGCAGTGTAATGACTATTGTGTGAGCAATCGGCTACTCTGCTGGCAAGAGTGAGACATTCTAGCTAATGTTATCTCTAGGAAGTTCACAAGTAAGTAGCTTCATTACTCTTTTCTAGCGACTTAGTGATTTATGTGTATATTAAGTACATATTATTTTTGAAGTCTGTTTAGCTCTCTATATAGCTAAGTAGAGTGTTTTCACATTGTTTATGCGATCATATACTTACCATAACTCTCACCTCTACCTCTCTCTTACTGTGAATGGTTGCAAATATTTTTATACTGTAGCTATCAGTAGCCAAATACAGTAATTATAATACATACTCCAGCTAAATCAATTCTTTTTACTGCTTTTTTTTTTAGATTGGTAATACCTAGATACTAGCAAAATGCTATTAGCTATTTCAGTGCATTAAAATGTATAGCTACTTAAGTTGCTACTCTGTACGTGTCAGTAGTGTGGAGCAGCTATTACTTTAGTTATAATACTGGTAACTCTTGGTAGCATATTTATACATGTATTATATTATATATATAATATCAAATACTACTAGTGTGGGCTCTGTTAATGTAATAATTTGCTTGGGAAGGTATATATGTTTTGTTTATCACTTCTGCCATAGTGGGGAAATTTCCTGTTTCTCATTTATCTCCCACATACAACTTCACCACAACCCCAGTTATAAACACAACACTTAGCTATCACATTCTCTTTTCCTCTTTCGGACTTGGAAGCAACATAGACTCATTGTTGTGGGGGGTGTTCGGGACTACCTAGCAAGTGGAAGACTTTGTTCCGTGTGAAGTGTTCGCGACCTCAGACAAACGGGCTTGTAGCCAACCTGAAAGAGGTAAGACCCACTAGCGGGTGTAGGTCGACAAAGATCTAAGTATGCAGCGTGCGATCAGCCTTAACTGTTTCCCATGTCTTCCTACACTGCTAGGTAAGAAGGAGGTTGTAAATCTCCACTATCACTAACAGTATTAGACCCTTTGTATATATACCGTCTTGTGTTCGAGACAGTATCACGGACTTGGCTACCCTTGGTAGTGACAGGAATAACAAAGTTACTACCAATAAATTAAGAAATACCGGAAATAAATATGAATAGGAGTGATACACAAGTAGTGTTCAAAATAGTTAGATAAGTTAGAATAAAACAGAAAAAGCATAACTATGGCAATATAAATAAGTTTGTTTGACATCGACGAACAACGATATTAGCATTTTTTCGCAGGCGTATCAATGTCCAGTATCTTCTGATGTCCTACTTTGCAAGGTTTCTTCAGCCTGAACAGGGGGAGGGGGGAAAGGATGAAGATGCTACAATGACACAAAGTATATATGTTTTTCTGACAGTGAGACATTTTCCAAAAAAAAAAGAACCCACTGACTTCTTGAACGGACACAGTCATACACATAGAAGACAAGCTAGCACACCAGAAGGAGATCATGTGACCTCGTCTATTTGTTTCACAGCTGTTTTATAATTGTAGCATCCACGCTCATTGAAGTTTATAATTTTCCTTAATGAGAAGCAGGAAATTTTCCTGCTATGGTCCCAACAGTATATAATATATATCTCAACATTTGAAGGTAGAAGAAACTTCTATTGCTTGTTTCTTACCTGCCTGGTGGAATAGAAATTGAATGAACTAATAACATATAATCCTAGTTTTTATCTGAGTTGCTTGCCCAAATCTTTATTTCTGACAGGTACCTATTTAATAATTAGGAAAAATTTGCAAGTTTGCAAACTTTGTTTGCTATCATGTGATCTTGACATGGGTCTTGAAACATACATTTACTAATTATTTTAGCTTGTACTAGTATGTGTAGTAACAATATGGTGTATTTAGAACGTGATAACAAGATTTTATATATTGTATATATAAGATTACTCATTGCCTGATTATTTAACGTACCAATGCTCCAAATTATATTGTATTATTTTAATTGATCCAAAAGGTGAAACTTTTATAAAGATATCTTAAAAGATGATGTAATAATAAATATCAATTTGTATTCATTTGTTTGTTATATTATGGCCAGCCTGCAGAGAGTGTCTAAAGCCATGGCTGACCAGCCCACAGACAAGGTAGAGTTGTTACAATTAGCAAGTACTCCACCACACCAGTGGTGCTTGATGTACTAACTTATGCAATAAACCTCTCAGCCACTTGGTGCTTTTAACTTGGTTCTGATTAATTACATCAATTCATTATTTTCTCACTGACTTTTCTCACCACTGTAGTAGTCGTCACTGGATGATGGTTACCGAATGGGCTCAGTTTTCTGACGCAGATCTATTCATGAATACACTCACAACCATCTGTTATTACTGACGATGCTTTACTTACTCATTCTGACAATGCCTTACAAGCACTGCTCAGCCCATGAATTGTTTATTATGTCATCATTGTCATTACTGACAGACAAGAGTATTATTGTATAGACAGCTACTACACAGAAGTGAACATAATGATAATAAGGTAGAGAGTGAATAGTGCTCCAGTTTATTTTCTGTATTGATAATATTTTAATAGATCAATCATGTGACTACTTTTTATGTAATGTTTTTTATGTAGGTAGACTTACTTCATCCTCTGACGAAACTACAATGTGAAAAATTATATAATTTTAGGGATAACTGCTTCCCTCGGCACTGTGTGATACTAAATGATAAGGTGGCAATATTGACCAAACGTTATCAAATGCTCTGTGATGTTCTTCATATCGCCTCTGTTGATTTGAAGTCATGGAAAACTTCTACATTACCATATCGCAGAATGTCTCTCACAACCTACAGGTCCCAGTTTGTGACAGTGGGTGGATGGAATGTGTCTAATGGAAGAGCCACCAACCAATTGTTTACTAGTGATACAGGACTAGAGTGGCAGCCATCACTGCCTTCCATGAGGACTAAACGATATGATGTTTCCTGTATTAGTACTAGATCTCCACATGCACTAGTAGTAGCTGGAGGGCGTGGTTATAAAGATGTTACCCTAGATATAGTGGAATTACTGCTAGAAGAACGGTGGCATATTGTAGATCCATTACCTAAACCGTGTCTTGCTATGACTGCAACTCTCCACCAAGATGAAGTTGTGATTACAAATTGGCATTCAGCCACTATATTTAAGTGCGACTGTACCTCACTCATCTCATCCTGTACAGAATCCAATAACACCACTGAAGACCATCCACTGTGGGCACTCTCAGTGGCACCGGATAAATACACTACTACTATCTCGTATTCCTCACATCTAGTCAGTATGCATTGTGATGGTATGACTAGAGTGTATTGCAATATTAATCAGCTGTGGGTAACAGTTGCCAGGTTAAATGACATTTATTTTTATGAAACAGCTGTACTGCCTACTGGAGATTTGGTCCTAGCTGGTGCATATGGAGGGTACAGAGTGAAGGTATCAGGTGAGTAATGAATTATTATGCAAATGATAAGCGATGATTTATTACATACAAGTTCAAATTATTTAGTTGTCACTATAATATGTTTATTGTTTAGTGTCTTCCTATCACCCAGACAACAAGTTCATGTCTAATGTCCTGCCCAGACTGGAGGCAGTAATGGGTATTCAGATAGTATCTGTATTGGCCAGCAGTTACATCTCCAAATTAACATCTTCATCTGGAGTGACTGAGCTACAGCAAGAATTTGATGAAGAAGGAAAAAATATAGCATTGCCTGACCAGCTAATTGATCCTATCCGCTATGTAGAGGAAGTAATTGCCCAGTGGTCTAGAGGACGTAGTGATCGTCTTCCAACATGGAGACAGTTATTTTTAGTATTACAAGATATTGGACTTCTAGAACTGAGTCAGAAAATTGAGGCTTTCATGAAAGGTAAAAATATCTGCAACTGAAGAGATTTGGGGCAAATAATGAAAATATGAACTGAGTAACTAGAACTTAATGGAAGGGATTTATTTTCAAAGAGAGACAATATGTAGGAGACTTCACAAATGATTAGTACTGATAATCAGACATGAATACTAAAATTAAGTCAGAGTTTCAAGAAAAGAACCAGAAAGGGATATTATTGTTACTGACATCTACTAGACAAAGTGACTTGGACTTAGTTTGAGACTTAGATTAGATACACTGAGTGGACAATATAAAATATACTTGTCCACTCAGTGTAAGTCTTTAATCTAAGTCTTTCAGCTTCTTGTTACAGCCATGAGTTAAGATTGATGATGACTCGTCATTTTTTTTTGTTCAATGGTTTAATACCATAATTATTATCTTTAAAGTGATGCTTTTCTTGTGATATAATAAACCACTAGCTAGCCAATCAGCTACATTGTGCACTGTAGACTCTCGGATTGTCTAATGATAATTATTTTTAGTAACCCAGTGTTTCCTGTATGTAAACTTGCTTGGTTTTCTGCAGTACGTTAAGAACAGGACTTAGATCTCTGACTAATGTTTAATTGAGCAAACAACTTTAAGTAGTGTGCATGCCCAGTAACCTTCTCAAAATTGAATATTCTAGCTTGGTCTGGTTTATTTTATTACCATTGTATATGTCACAGTTACAAATAACAGTTTACCAACTTATCACTTAAACAAATAAACCACCATAAAGCATGGAGAAAAAAAACTGTTACTCAATTTTTGTCACATTTAAAGTCATTTTATTGATGAATAGAAAAAATGTATTGTATACAATTATATTTATATAATAATACTACCATAAAAATAATTTGTATATTGTATGTAATTTGTTACAGGTGATGCACCATACATTCATGCTTATCGCCACTTCATTTCTACTAAAGATGTCCTAGAGATGCTATTCCTCAAGTTTCTCTTTCTTGGTCAGCCACGACGAGGTAAAACTACAGCACGTCGCCGTCTTATGGGAGAGATCATAGATCTGATGTCTGCTGGAGAAGCAGATCAGCCTCATGCCAGCACTGGAGCAGTTGAGTCTGGCCATGACATGATAGTCCAGGGTCATGCAGGCAACACTGCAGTCATTACTGGACGCCAGTGGTCAGCAGCACACAATCTCACTGATGAAGCATGTATGTTGTTCCACAACTTTGTAGACTGCATGCAGTCACAACCCACTATAGTGGAGCAAAGTCCAACTTCAGGAAGTCAGCCTAATAATACAGTAGCTGTTAATACTGCCACTGAAGCTCAGGCCAGAGCAGTTGTTCATTCATCTCAAAAAGAACCAGAGCCTGCACTTGTGAAAAAGTTGTTCTCAAAATTCAAATCACTCATGTCAAGTCCTAAAAAGTCAAATGATATTCCTGAAATCAGATCCCTCTTCAAGGTAGTGAGTGAGAATTCTGAGCTTTGGAAGGAGGTAAAGCAATCATTCAGAGCATTCATTAGAATGGAGGATACAGGAGGCCAACCTGAGCTTATGGACATGCTACCAGCGCTCACTGTAGGACCAGGTCTCTATTTGCTGTTCTTTAGCTATGAGTGTGACTTGAATAAACATTTTGATGTGTTCTATCAAAATGCTGCAGGTGAGACTACAGAACTTGAGAAGTCCAATGTCACTTTAGAAGAAATGCTTCTTTCTTCTCTTTCCAGCATCTCTTGCTCCAACTGCTTAGGTCATACCATTAGTCCAGATCAAGCTAATAGCACTGAGATGAAAGATATTTTAGATTCCTCAAAGTCTGTAGCTTACATAGTAGGCACTCACAAAGACAAGGTCTCAGAGGAATATGTATCTAGCTTTGACAAAGAATTACAAAAGGTCATTCGAGATACAGACTTCTTCAAAAGTGATTTAGTCCAATTTTTTTCTGAAGACAAGCTAGTTATATCCATGGACAACATGGGGGGAGGCAAAGATGAAGTAAGTCAAATTCACAAGATATTGGATGATGCCATGGAGAAACACTTCAAGAAGCTTAAAATTCCAGCTGTGTGGCTTCTGTTTAGTCTGTGTCTTCGCATGAGGAAAGCAAGGATAGCTACCATGGAGACCTGCTTGTCACTGTCCTGTTCTTTCAATATGACACCCTATGAGACTAAAGCAGCTCTGTGGTTTCTTCATCACCATGCAGGTGTGATGATGTACTTCCCTAATGTGACTGGTTTAGAAGACCTAGTCATCATACACATCCAGGTAGTGTATGAAAGTGTTACATCTGTTATTCTCAAAGCAATGAGTTTTAGCAACGTAGGGCTTGCAACTGCAGAGAAATTCAGAAAAACAGGTCAGTTTTCTTTGCAAGATGTTTTGTCAGCTGCTACAGTTTCAGAAGATCTTCTTCCACCTCAAAAACTGGTAACACTTCTAGAGTATCTCCATATCATAGCTAGAATTATATGTTCAAGTTCAATTCCATCCTCTCTAGCTACAGATGACGTGTACATCATGCCTTGTGTCTTAGAAGAATTAAGGAAGGAGATAGAGGCCACATTTGAGAAGGTCAGTTCTCGCATGAACTACGGCAACTTCATGGACTATCAGTTTGGGTTCGCATGTCCAGCTCATCCTGAGGAGGATCATGTGTGTGTAGTAGATAGAGGATGTTCCTCACCACAAGCTATGCTGTGCTTACAAAACCTGGATAACAAAGTGCCACAGGAAATGTTAAGTTGTCACAAAGTCTGGTTTGGAAAGGTGAGAATTTTAATAGATATTTTAATTATGTGCTTTAAAAATTTTTTTTTTGTAGCATTTAGATGTTTCATTTACATCACCATTACTGAGTCAAGCAGAAGAGTCTGACACTGCAGGTAAATGATAAGTTTTGGTTTCAAGATAATACATTACATAATAATGGTAGATATTACTTTATTATTTATAATGTGTTATTATTACTATTTTCTTGTTATTACTATTATAGAGTATTCTTTAGTATGCCCATTTCATTGACATTGTAATTGTTATATTTACTGATAACATGTCACCTAAAGCTCACTAATATTATCTGCCAGTTGATTTCTTTCATATAAATACGTTATACCTTTGTTTTTTAGATATAGCAATTGCTTTTTCGATTTAAGGATGAATTTAAAGGTATGTGAATTTGAATGTATTTATTGATAGTGTGCGCTATTATAGTTACAACATTTCTTATGCCATAAACTAATGAAATAATTTTTTTTGTTTTATATTTGCTCTGTTTTTGTGTGTATTTTAATTTAGGAAAATATTTAAGTTTGCTGAATGTCCTCAA
>WLWD01000618.1_pt1 | contig 48085 bp, 25 predicted proteins | sample 6712731 | NCBI WGS metagenome assembly WLWD01 (sample SAMN12718690, study PRJNA576275) | sponge metagenome | isolation source: marine sponge | host: Mycale hentscheli | place: New Zealand: South Island, Marlborough, Capsize Point | collected 2014-11-01 | reverse complement strand
AAGTAAATTATTTAGCCACACCTCACATTTAACTTATGGTATGTCGACTTCTGGTCGATCATGTCTAAATCGCAATGGAATATTCTTCTATTTAGCTATATATATCCCCAGATATACTTTATACTCTATATGTGGACGGCCTAGTCTGATTCCAAGCTTTCAGGTAAACATTGAGCTCCTTGGCTACAAAACATCGCTCTCGTTATGGCACTGATAAAGCAAGCTACGCTACAACTATTCTTTTTATGGTGTGCTGTAATGTACTGATTTAGATAACTTATAGTAATGTACTTATTTAGATAACTTATAGTAATGTAATTATTTAGATAACTTATAGTAATGTACTTATTTAGATAACTTATAGTAATGTACTTATTTAGATAACTTATAGTAATGTACTTATAAGGGTGCAGTACCACTTGAAACCGCAGCGCTAAACCGCAGATGGAGGAGTTGCTATGTATTTATTTCTCGTTGTCTGTTCAATGTACGCTTACTTTGTTGTTGCAGTTGAAACAGACACCAACAGACAGCTCTTATAAACCAAGTTTCAAGAAAAAAGACCGACCAGGAACGGAGAAACAACGGTACAAACCTACGGCTATTCAGCGAAATAAAGTGGCGACCGTTGCAGTTACGAAGTCGATTTTTTTTTCCAGCGGTAGCCTAGGGGCTTCCCCACAACATTACAACGCCGTATTTTTGATATTTGGCGAGCGAGCGTAGCGAGCGAGACACTTACAGGGGTAACACAATCGAAAATCGGGGATGTTTATTTATTTATTGGCGAGCGAGCGAAGCGAGCGAGACACTCTCAGGGGTAACACAATCGAGATTTCGCTATATTTATTTATTTATCTGTTTATGGGGTACGTGAGACCTCTGTTTTCGCCCGCGCTTCTAATTACGTAAGTTAGGTAAAGCGTTCACAGTTCCAGTATTTTTCAATAAACGAGCTCTGAGAATCCTTAGTGGCGGTGGAAAGTCAATGCGCTCTTTGTCATGGTTATAAGCCGTGCGCAACAGTATTTACTTGAAAATACATTGTCCACTAGACTACTGCGAAGGTAAGTCTGTGTAGGTGCATGTCCAGTTATGTCAAAGCATTGTGTGTTACAACCACTACTTAGCTAAAGAATATCACAAAGAAAACTTTTAAATAACGTGTATTGTTTTGTTGTTGTTTTTTTCCTTCAATCCAAGCAGTTGCAAAGTTGTCACTATGGCACTGAAATTCCTTTACCAAGTATGCGAAATTTAAAAACTGGACCTTATTTTCAGTAGCTTCAGTGTTAGAAGTCAAAATCATTCATATAAAAATAGTATAGTCTTTAGGCTAGCTCGCCATTTGTGCTCAAGCACATCACTAGTTTATTTATTTATTTGTATATATGTTTGGACGTACGTATGTCATTTTGTACTTTGACCCTCGCGTTTTTGTGTTAGTTAGGTGGTCGACCCCGTCCCAAATTGCACTAAACAGAATCCTCTGGTTTATCGATCAGTACCCCTATCACCCTAGAAATTGATTTGTTTACCGTTTTGAATTCTTTTGCGGGTGCAGTTCAAACTTGACAACTTAAGGGACTTCCATTTCTATTCGAGTTAGTGGCGGTGGTAAGTCAATGCGCTCTTTGTCATGGTTATAAGCCGTGCGCACAGTATTTACCTGAAAATACATTGTCCACTAGACTACTGCGAAGGTAAGTCTGTGTAGGTGCATGTCCAGCTGTGTCAAAGCATTGTGTGTTACAACCACTACTTAGCTAAAGAATATCACAAAGAAAACTTTTAAATAACGTGTATTGTTTTGTTGTTTTTTCCTTCAATTCAAGCAGTTGCAGAGAGTTGTTACTATGGCACTGAAATCCCTTTACCCTGTATGCTAAATTTAAAAACTTGACCTTATTTTCAGTAGCTTCAGTGTTAGAAGTCAATAAAAATAGTATAGTCTTTAGGCTCGCTCGCCATTTGTGCTCAAGCACACCACTAGTTTATATATATGTTTGGACGTATGTATGTCATTTTGTACTTTGACCCTCCGTATTTTTGTGTTCGCTCCGCGTTCGACCCCGTCCCAAACTTCACTAAACAGAATCCTCCGGTTTAGCGACCATTACCCGTATCACCTTAGAAATTGAATTGTTTACTGCTTTGAATTCTTTTGCGGGTGCAGTTTAAACGCAAAAACTTATGGGAGCTCCATTTCTATTCGAATTAGTTGCTATTTGTCACAGTTATAAGCCCTACTCAACAGCATTTACTTGTAAATTGATTGTCCACTAGAGGCGAACCGCGAAGGTAAGTCTTGCGTAGGCATGTTCAGTTGTGTGAAAGTATTGTGCGCTACAACTACTATTAAGAATGTCACAAAGGAAACTTTAAATAAAGTGACTTGATTTTGTTGCTTCTTTTTCAATTCAAACAGTTGCTGGGAGCGGTTACTATGACTTTGAATCCCCTTTACCGCATACGTAATTTAAAAACTTGACTATTATTTTAGTAGCTTGAGTGTTACTTGTTAAAATCAATCATTTAACAATAGTGTAGTTTAAAGCTCGCTCGCCATTTGTGCTCAAGCACACCACTAGTAGTATTTGTTTTCCAGTTTTTTCAATATTTTTATATTATTTTTTTGTATCCTATTTAAAAGAAAAAACTCGTTGTAATGTTTTTTTAAATGTGGCTTGTACCCCGTGTACAAAATATGAGTTCATTCTGGCCATCCAGTACTTCTGAATATCGATTTTTAGGTACGAAAGCTAACTATTGATTCGTATTCATTTGATTCTTCAACTCCGCCCCCCAACTCTGAGCGCGCAATTTATTGTGGGCAAAATTCCCGGTGGTGGCGGCTCTAATTAGAACTGGTAAGCAAACACAAAAGAAGAGTTAGGTACTGTGTGAGTGAGGCCCGCGGGGAAGCGTACAATACTTCTGGAATGTACTGAAGGGTCCTAGACGATGAAGAAGCGGCGGCGTATTAATGGCGCCTGGAGTCACTCGTTTAGAATAGATATATCACGGCTCACAGCTGCGACTTAGAAGGAAGAATCTGCTTTGGTGTCTTTGGAGAGCTTGATAGAAGGTTGGTGTAGCGGGTAGAAGTTAGAAGCAGTTTCAGTGTGTTAACTTCAACTTCTCAGGAATTTTTGGTGCTATTTTTTTTTCTATCCCTGTTACTGTTGTGACTGATGAATAATAAATATATATATGATATTTGCACACCATTAAAAGAAAATGTGAATTATTACTTTTATTTACTAATGTTATTTTCTTTCTACAATAATATAAATTTATCAATTAGGCTGTTTATTATCAATTATTATTTTATTGATTTATTTAAAATAAGACCTGAATCAAATTTTAGATCATAGTACTTTGTCTAATCTATCTCAACAGGAGAGAATGGTGCTGGCATGCTCTTCATAGAAATAGATGAGCTCCCATTATGAGAAGGCACAACTCCTTGGTTAGGGTACAACTGGCAGGTTCACAACAAAAGAGCAGAAGACATGGCTTCCTTGTTTTCCAGAGGAGAAAATAGTAGACCTTCGGCTCTCCTAAGAAGTCATGCCTCCTGAAGGGAAGAATACTACATCCTGGTTATTTAGAAGAGAGGACATGGCACTCCAGTAGAGAGGTCAATGAGAAGGCACAGCTCCTTGGATCCCCTTGATAGTATTGCATACTTCAGAACCTTTGATTTTGTTCATTTCATATTGTATTTGATTATGGCCCTGCTACTATGGAGTTATGATTTTACACTAATATATTTTAGAAAGTGAACAAATATTAATTATCTACTCTGCTGCTTCTGCCCTACAGTACTGGTAGTCCTTTGAGGTGGAATCTATTTGTGGTAAATTGTTTGGTACAGTTAATTGGTACGTGTTCAAATTGTGCGCGAGTCGCGTACAATAGTCAGTTCGCGGAGAGTAAATTGGATCGAGTTACGGGCGGGTTTTGTGGTATTCTACTGAATCGCTTAATTACCGCAGGTTCCGGTGGTACTGCACCCTTATTTAAAGAATAAAGTATGCATGGATATTGACACTAATTTAAAGAATAAAGTATGTTGACACTAATTTAAAGAGTAAAGTATGCATGGATAATGACACTAATTTAATGAATATAGATATTCTTTATTACTGCTCTTTATTAAACAATATTTTAATTTATTGTATAGTATGGATAGTAAACGACTATAAAATTTTTAGGCTTCGTGAAGCCTCCTTACAAAATTGTGGAAGGCATCACCAAGCTGAAACATCTTGTAATAGTATTCTATTCATACTACAATGCATTCAAAAAATATATAATGTTAGTTTAATATAGTAATTTATTGGTATATAGAAAAAATCATTTAATTGTATGTATTAATATACTATTGAATTGTTACATAGTTAGCTGACTAAATTTGTCATTTTCATATCACAGTTTAATATTTACAGTGCATTTGTGTAATATTATTCCAATGTTAATTAAAGCTCTATTTGGTGACTTTTCAGTTAATCCAAGAGTAGTTATAACCTTACACGTGTAGTATACAAAAAAAGATAGTTATGAGACTACATGTTTAGTATCAATTGAGCTCATATTATTTTCATTGTGGGCACAGTTTTTTTTTCTTGAGACAGAATAAAGTAATTTAAGTTGACATTCATATTACAATAGATGAATATCTGTCCAAATCTTAATTCAGTTTCATACTAACTTAGCTTTGCCATTTTACATGTAGTAAACACCACGCTAATAGTTTGTATCATAGATACAAAGTAACTGTCATGTGACATAAGTGATACCACACTCAAAAACAGTGATATCACCCACAAAAAAGTGATATCATCCTCACAAAGAAATGATTCACCCTCCAAAATCCCCGTTGGACAAACTTAATTTTGTACCGCAAAGAGTGTTGAGTTTTATAGTACAGAAGAATTATTGTGAGTGAGATACACATCTGGTTTATGGTCCTTTCAGCTTCACAAATGATCCCTCCATCACCATCTACAATTGACTTAAGTGAGGAGGTCATGTAAAGGGCATAGCTGGGGACTTATTTCACGACAAGTGGAAAATGTCAGCTGGCAGTGTTTGTCACCAACTTTCCGGAGACCATTTTAGAGCGCATTTCAGCAATTTAGCGAACAAAAAACTGATAGAACATCACATAAGTAAATAATAAGTCAGGAGCACCTTAACGTAAGGAAAAAATAGACGGGCTATAAAAAGAGAAAGACAGTACTGTTTGTCGCTGATGCAGCTAAATTCAACAGCACAGAATAAACAGCATACTGTAAGAGTTGTGCTAGGTACTATCATCTTCAATCAAGAAGTACTTGGGCACACATACACACACACACACACACACACACGCACACACACTGCCGACACCGGCATTTGATAGGAGCTAGACTTGATTATTCTCCTGTATCCCTCGCAAAAATGATTATATAACTATCTGTTTTGAAGTTTGGGCACTCGTTTTCAACATTTTGTGGATCGAATTGAAAGAATGGTGAGTTATTCTAGAGGGTTAACTTTGCATGTCTACATTTTAAATTTGAATTGAAGGAGCTAGAGGTCAATGGGCATGCCACAGGAAGCGTACAGAATGTGGTAAACAAGACTACATATTTCGCGTACGAAGAATAGCATTCAATATAAATACGACCTCAACATTTAAATGGAGAATTATTTGGAGTGGTATAATATCTGGTCTTAATTGTGAAGCTTACTGAAAATCATAACTCAGTCGCCACTTTCATGTTTGAGGACAACATAAACAAAATAAAGTGCACTTCTAGAAGTCTGTGTTTTGGAGTTACCCACACTCCTCAAAACAACAGTATCCTGTTATTAGTGGGTCATTCACATTATTCAAAATGACTATGGTATAAAAAGGTGTGAAACCATGACAACTCTGACATATCGCTAGATAATAGCCCTCTCTTTAACTGTTGAATTGAGACGATTAGTTATTTTTCCACAAACTTTAAGACAAATTACTTTTGATATAGGCATGACATTCCGCTATGAAAAAATGTAATAATATTTTTGTACTTTACATTACTTTTATTTCAAAAATGTGTTATTATTCCAGATGAATGGTACTTTTCTAAGATCTCTGTTAGTAGCTGGAGTTCTGGTATTTGTGGGAAGCCTAGTGTTACTCAATTTAACAAAATTTAACTTCTCATCGAAGAACCCTCTGATGATATCAAATACTAATACGAGAGCACTTACTCCAGCAATAAGTACTCTATCTGCACTACAGCCACCTATGCTAGGCTCTCATCATAAACTGAGCCAGATACCTTCCTTGTCTAAGGACCTCATCGTCCACTCCAGCTACTTTGACTCAAGACCGCGAAACGGCCACAATAATGTCACTGTTTTATTTGTGAATGTGAACCGGACTATTCTAGACAACAAGTGGATTCTGGGATGTGGAGGAAACAATGTCAGAGCCACCAGTTACGAGGTCTACTCCATCTTTGAAAATGTCCTCATGCATTACTGGCTGGGACCTAAACCAGTCATCTATGAGAATGAAATGATATTGTGCTACGATCTTCCAGTCAAGAATGGCAGTAGTGTTTATGCAGCTTACAAACCATCAGCTAACTCATCATTTGAGTTATTGTCTTACTCTAGACAGCCGCTGTTTTTCCCTGCTCCAAAAGTGAAGCCAACAGAAGGAGATGACTTCACAGTTGTTGTGTGCAGTAAGCTTTATAACATACAAGCTCCCTGGATAAAAGAATTCATACAATATCAAAGAACTCTAGGGGTTGATCATATTGAATTTAGTGTGTTAGACTCCTTTATTAAGGACGATGGCTACGACAAACGTGTGCTAAATGACCCTGTGGTGCGAGATGCCTTACGCGATGGATTCATCAACTTTAGTGTGTGGCCTGAAACTTATGAGAAAAATGGAGAAGCTTATAACCACTCTGAGAACCTTCGCAAACTAGCCTGCATTTATCGCTACATCGGAACCTACGACTATGTCATGCCACTGGACACAGACGATTTTTTCAACCCAGTAGGACCCAGCAAGAAACTAAAGGACTACATTAGGCAGTACTGTTACACAGAACCAGCTGCATCGTGCCGGTTTGACTGGGTTCGATTTTACCCTGATTTTGGACATGATGGCAATATTGGTCCCGAAGGTAACGTTACAGCACACTTGAATGTTATAAAAAATACTTTTCAAAAGAACTTCAAGTCAGTACATAGCACTAAAGCTATAAGGGATGCTTCATTTCATGATGCTCGCTGCCCAGAGTGTCTGGCCCCAGGGTATAAGATGATCAGCATACCTCAGTCTGTAGCGTATGTGGCACACATAAGGTTTGGCTTTCACAAAACCTTACGAAGACAACTGTGTCACTTTTTTCAAGTTCTCATTGGTACAAAATCATTTACTTGCTAATAATAGCATTTGTGTAATCATATCCATCAATCGTCTATATAAATATATTTAAATAAAGAAATAGAGGGTACAATACGAAGATTTGGGTGCAATACAAGGACTTGGGTATATAACTACCAAGGCTGTGGAACAGTTTCTCGGAAAAGCTTCCTCCAATAAACACATAACTTGTGGTGTAATTGTCAACTTTAGCTACTAATGGAGCCTAGAGACAGAGTAGGTAGACTGCCACCAGAGATCTACTGTTCCTAAATGCTGGTAAAAACAGATGGGAATAGCTCACAGTCCACTCCAGGGTAAGTAAGTAGTTAAGGCCTACACAACCCTTAGCTAAGATTGACAGAGTTTTGAGGAAACTGTTTCATAGCAAGGTACTTCTTAGCAAATAATGTGAGATAGCTACATTATAAAACATAAGGTGAAGGTGGTAAGTAAAGGGTGATGAATAGAACAATGGAAGTGTTAATGGAGTTATAAATGTATTGTGAACTAATGAAACAAACTGTATGAAATTTAATGAATGGTGTATGGGAAGCTAGGAAATAAACAGTGAAGTGTGGAAATGTGATGAATGAGCTAGCTAGATATGCACACAAACATACAAACTAATAAGCAGCAATCAGACTAATAAAATTTTAAAGTTCTGCAAGTTCTTTTGTAGTGGTGTGGTATTACACCACATAACTAATGTATGAATGAAAATTAGTATTTATTGATTGAAAATTGCTTAACAGAAAATTTTCTTTCTCTGTAACATCTGAACCTGATGAAGGTCACTATAATAACCATTTCAGAGTATCCTGAAAAGGTCAGGAATAAGAGTAGCATTAATATGGGTGTATTGTCTTCTGCCAGTTGAGACTGTAGCTGAAAGAGATACTACGCCTCATATAGGGGCTATATAGAGAGGCTGTTTGGTGTCTCACATTTTCATTAATTCAGTCCCGCCCATTAAAAAAAATAAAATTGGCCAATTTAGTCTGAAGTGACAATCTATGTGTATCTAAGTGTATATTTGTGTGTGTATGTGTGTGCTACATATGTCCACATGTGTATTGATGCATATTTCTGCGAAACATGAGCGTTCTTGTAAAGTGTGACAAGTGTTATGAGGTTAAAGATATAGCATTACGGATTCATAACTACACGGAATTTGTCAGAACAAGTGTTCTGAGACATCCTAACATAACACAGTTCCTTGGTTTCAATTCAGTCAAGACTTGTTCACACTTGAAGGGTATTCAATTTATAACATTGAATTCTTAACTGTTGAACAAAATGTTGCAATTTTGTATATTTACAGCTTATTTATGTAGCTACTATATTCTTCTACATGTAGAAGAATATAGTACATAAATAAGCTGTAAATGAAGAATATAGTACATAAATAAGCTGTAAATACACAAAATTGCAACATTTAAAAACTAGAGAAAATGAATAACTAAACTTTTGTCCAATTGTTGATAACACTATTCAGATATATTCTGTCACTGAAGTTATAACCATTTCTCCAGACATTCTTTATTGTGAATAATATTTTTAAGGCTTATCCATTGATATAATTAAAAACATTGTATGAAATATAATATTTGTCATGAATTTTTATCTTTTTATATAATCTTGTATCTTTAAATAATGTAAAAAAAATGAAAAAATACTTCAAGTCGTTTCATGAAGTATTTTTGGTAGGAGATGCCATGAAAGTAAACTTGTAAATGTAGTTACTTTCATTCTTTTGTTCTTCATACAACAATAAATAGTATTAGAAAGCAGGATGGAATGTTGTTGAAACAGTTTTAATAGAACAAACAAATTTCTGTACAGAATTTCTTGGATATAGAATGACCTGTACAAAGTAAAAAAAAACACAAATAATAAAATCAGTACCGTATAATTGGCGAGCGAGCGAGACAGTATTAGGGGTGGATAATGCAAAATATGTATGTATGTATGGATGGTACCTATGCTCTTTAAATGCGCGCGCGGGGAACTTTTTTCTCCTAAAAACACGGCTATTTAGGCTTGACTCCAGTTTATTCAGAAACTACAGCATCAAGCAAACCTTACTTTATACTTAAGCTCTAAATTATGAGAAAATTCCTGCTAAAACGCTTGTTTTCAAGACACAAAAAGTTGATTCGACAGGTTACTATGGCACTGAAGACCCTTTTCCAGACTTAATTTCAAAACTTCGCCGTTTTATGGGGGATACGGAGTGCCAGTTGTTGGTTGTTAAGAGCCGTTGGTAGTCAGAATGCCGTAGTATATTAGTGCTATGGAACTACTACTTCTCGAGGGAAGCTGAGATAAGTACGCAATTCCATATTTGTTAGCTAAATATGCAAAATTAACTCTGGCCTTTCTTTTTTGTAGCTAAGAGCTTTGGCTCAAATTTGGTACTACAAAAGTTACCACTGCTCAAGAAAATGAGGTAAGAAAGTAATTGTGTATTTGTGTGCTAAAATTGATTGTCTTTTGTTTTTGTAGGTGAGAGCTTGTTGTCAAGAATTCAAGGTAATTCAGATGGTCAAAGTAACTTCAATTTGATACTACAGAAGTTATCAATACTCAAGAATGATGTAAGTAGTAATTCCATATTTGTTGACTAAAATTACAAATAATAACACTGGTTTATTTTTTATCGTAGCTGAGAGCTTGTTCAAGAGTTACTGGTGATTGAGATTATCAGAATGGTTGATGTTTGATACTACAAAAGTTACCATTAATCAGGTAAGAGAGTGATTTTGTATTTGTTTGCTGAAATCAAATGTCATAACTGCTATTATAGTGTTTGCATGAAGTAGCTAAAACATAGTAACATTTTATGTTACCTAACTATCAGGCTCGCTCGCCATTTGTGCTCAAGCACACCACTAGTTATTTATATATATGGACGTAAGTATGTCATTTTGTACTTTGACCCTCGCGTTTTTGTGTTCGTCATGTGGCGACCCCGTCCCAAATTGCACTAAACAGAATCCTCTGGTTTATCATCAGTACCCGTATCACCCTAGAAATTGAATTGTTTACCGTTTTGAATTCTTTTGCGGGTGCAGTTAAAACTTGAAAACTTAAGGGACTTCCATTTCGATTAGTTAGTGGCGGTGGTAAGTCAATGCGCTCTTTGTCATGGTTATAAGCCGTGCGCAACAGTATTTACTTGAAAATACATTGTCCACTAGACTACCGCGAAGGTAAGTCTGTGTAGGTGCATGTCCAGTTGTGTCAAAGCATTGTGTGTTACAACCACTACTTAGCTAAAGAATATCACAAAGAAAACTTTTAAATAATGTATTGTTTTGTTGTTTTCCTTCAATTCAAGCAGTTGCAGAGAGTTGTTACTATGGCACTGAAAATCCCTTTATCGTATATGCGAAATTTAAAAACTGGACCTTATTTCAGTAGCTTCAGTGTTAGAAGTCAAATCATTCATATAAAAATAGTATAGTCTTTAGGCCTCTCGCCATTTGTGCTCAAGCACATCACTAGTTTATTTATCTGTTTATGGGGTACGTGAGACCTCTGTTTTCGCCCGCGCTTTTAATTACGTAAGTTAGTAAAGCGTTCACAGTTCCAGTATTTTTCAATTAACGATCTCTGAGAATCCTTAGTGGCGGTGGTAAGTCAATGCGCTCTTTGTCATGGCTATAAGCCTTGCGCAACAGTATTTACTTGAAAATACATTGTCCACTAGACTACTGCGAAGGTAAGTCTGTGTAGGTGCATGTCCAGTTGTGTCAAAGCATTGTGTGTTACAACCACTACTTAGCTAAAGAATATCACAAAGAAAACTTTTAAATAACGTGTATTGTTTTGTTGTTGTTTTTTCCTTCCAAGCAGTTGCAGAGAGTTGTTACTATGGCACTGAAATCCCTTTACCCTGTATGCTAAATTAAAAAACTGGACCTTATTTTCAGTAGCTTCAGTGTTAGAAGTCAAAATCATTCATATAAAAATAGTATAGTCTTTAGGCTCGCTCGCCATTTGTGCTCAAGCACATCACTAGTTGGCGAGCGAGCGAAGCGAGCGAGACCACTATCAGGGGTAACTCAATCGAGATATCGCTATATTAATTTTATTTATCTGTTTATGGGGTACGTGAGACCTCTGTTTTCGCCCGCGCTTTAATTACGTAAGTTAGGTAAAGCGTTCACAGTTCCAGTATTTTTCAATTAACGAGCTCTGAGAATCCTTAGAGGCGGTGGTAAGTCAATGCGCTCTTTGTCATGGTTATAAGCCGTGCGCAACAGTATTTACTTGAAAATACATTGTCCACTAGACTATGCGAAGGTAAGTCTGTGTAGGTGCATGTCCAGTTGTGTCAAAGCATTGTGTGTTACAACCACTACTTAGCTAAAGCATACCACAAAGAAAACTTTTAAATAACGTGTATTGTTTTGTTGTTGTTGTTTTCCTTCCAAGCAGTTGCAGAGAGTTGTTACTATGGCACTGAAATCCCTTTACCCTGTATGCTAAATTTAAAAACTGGACCTTATTTTCAGTAGCTTCAGTGTTAGAAGTCAAAATCAATTATATAAAATAGTATAGTCTTTAGGCTCGCTCGCCATTTGTGCTCAAGCACACCACTAGTTTATTAATTTATTTATTGGCGAGCGAGCGAAGCGAGCGAGACACTATCAGGGGTAACTCAATCGAGATTTCGCTATATTTATTTATTGGCGAGCGAGCGTAGCGAGCGAGACACTTACAGGGGTAACACAATTGAAAATCGGGGATGTTTGTTTGTATATATGTTTGGACGTACGTATGTCATTTTGTACTTTGACCCTCGCGTTTTTGTGTTAGCTATGTGGTCGACCCCGTCCCAAATTACATTAAACAGAATCCTCTGGTTTATCGATCAGTACCCTTATCACCCTAGAAATTGAATTGTTTACCGTTTTGAATTCTTTTGCGGGTGCAGTTAAAACTTGAAAACTTAAGGGACTATTCGAGTTAGTGGCGGTGGTAAGTCAATGCGCTCTTTGTCATGGTTATAAGCCGTGCGCAACAGTATTTACTTGAAAATACATTGTTCACTAGACTACCGCGAAGGTAAGTCTGTGTAGGTGCATGTCCAGTTGTGTCAAAGCATTGTGTGTTACAACCACTACTTAGCTAAAGAATATCACAAAGAAAACTTTTAAATAACATGTACTGTTTTGTTGTTGTTGTTTTCCTTCAATTCAAGCAGTTGCAGAGAGTTGTTACTATGGCACTGAAAATCCCTTTATCGTATATGCGAAATTTAAAAACTGGACCTTATTTTCAGTAGCTTCAGTGTTAGAAGTCAAAATCATTCATATAAAAATAGTATAGTCTTTAGGCTCGCTCGCCATTTGTGCTCAAGCACATCACTAGTTTATTTATCTGTTTATGGGGTACGTGAGACCTCTGTTTTCGCCCGCGCTTTTAATTACGTAAGTTAGGTAAAGCGTTCACAGTTCCAGTATTTTTCAATTAACGATCTCTGAGAATCCTTAGTGGCGGTGGTAAGTCAATGCGCTCTTTGTCATGGCTATAAGCCTTGCGCAACAGTATTTACTTGAAAATACATTGTCCACTAGACTACTGCGAAGGTAAGTCTGTGTAGGTGCATGTCCAGTTGTGTCAAAGCATTGTGTGTTACAACCACTACTTAGCTAAAGAATATCACAAAGAAAACTTTTAAATAACGTGTATTGTTTTGTTGTTGTTGTTTTCCTTCCAAGCAGTTGCAGAGAGTTGTTACTATGGCACTGAAATCCCTTTACCCTGTATGCTAAATTAAAAAACTGGACCTTTTCAGTAGCTTCAGTGTTAGAAGTCAAAATCATTCATATAAAAATAGTATAGTCTTTAGGCTCGCTCGCCATTTGTGCTCAAGCACATCACTAGTTGGCGAGCGAGCGAAGCGAGCGAGACACTATCAGGGGTAACTCAATCGAGATATCGCTATATTAATTTATTTATTTATCTGTTTATGGGGTACGTGAGACCTCTGTTTTCGCCCGCGCTTTTAATTACGTAAGTTAGGTAAAGCGTTCACAGTTCCAGTATTTTTCAATTAACGAGCTCTGAGAATCCTTAGAGGCGGTGGTAAGTCAATGCGCTCTTTGTCATGGTTATAAGCCGTGCGCAACAGTATTTACTTGAAAATACATTGTCCACTAGACTACTGCGAAGGCAAGTCTGTGTAGGTGCATGTCCAGTTGTGTCAAAGCATTGTGTGTTACAACCACTACTTAGCCAAAGAATATCACAAATCGCGCAATCTCGATTGAGTTACCCCTGATAGTGTCTCGCTCGCTTCGCTCGCTCGCCAATAAACTAGTGATGTGCTTGAGCACAAATGGCGAGCGAGCCTAAAGACTATACTATTTTTATATTTGACTTCTAAGCTACTGAAAATAAGGTCCAGTTTTTAAATTTAGCATACAGGGTAAAGGGATTTCAGTGCCATAGTAACAACTCTCTGCAACTGCTTGGAAGGAAAAAAACAACATCTAACTGTAGTGCACAGTGTAACCCTTTCCATTCTCAGTTAGCATCAGAGAATCTAAAGTCTCTGATCCCAGACTAAACTAACAGAATTACCTGAATAAACTTCGAAAGCAGTGGCAAAGAAGCGCAGCTTGACAAAGACTTCACAATTGTTTCAAGAAGGGAGTAGCTGTAAACTTTTAGGTTGAAACAAAGTTGCGTAAGGCAGTGCAGCAGGATGATTTTCCGCGCTCGTTAATTGAAAATACTGGAACTGTGAACGCTTTACCTATCTTACGTAATTAGAGGCGCGGGCGAAAGCTGAAGTCTCACGTACCCCATAAACAGATAAACTAGTGATGTGCTTGAGCACAAATGGCGAGCGAGCCTAAACTACACTTTTGTTAAAAGATTAATTTCAACTTCAACACTCAAGCTACTAAAAAAAGTCAAGTTTAATACAGTAAAGGGGACTCAATGCCATAGTAACCACTCCCTGCAACAGTTAGAATTGAAGAAAAAAAAGCAACAAAAACAAGTAGCATTATTTGCACGTTTTCTTTGTGATATTCTTTAGCAAAGTAAAGCCACAATACTTTTCACACAATTGAACATACCTACACAAGGCTTACCTTCGTAGTTACTCTAGTGGACAAAGAATTTTCAAGCAAATACTGTTTAGTAGGGCTTATAACTGTGAATTAACTTACCACCGCCACTAACTCGAATAGAATGGAACTCCGTTAAGTTTTTGAGTTTTAGCTAAGAATTCAGAGCGGTAAACAATTCAATTTTTAGGATGATACAGGTAATGATCACTAAACCGGAGGATTCCGTTTAGTGAAGTTTGGGACGGGGTCGAACAACGAGCTAACACAAAAATACGGAGGGTCAAAGTACAAAATGACATACGTACGTCCATATATATAAACAAACAAACATCCCCGATTTTCAATTGTGTTACCCCTGTAAGTGTCTCGCTCGCTACGCTCGCTTGCCAATAAATAAATAAATAAATAATATAGCGAAATCTCGATTGTGTTACCCCTGAGAGTGTCTTGCTCGCTTCGCTCGCTCGCCAATAAATAAATAAATAAATATAGCGAAATCTCGATTGCATTACCCCTAAGAGTGTCTCGCTCGCTTCGCTCGCTCGCCAATTATGTATGTATACGTACGTCAAAATTTTTCGCCCGGGCTTCTAATTACGTAAGTTAGGTAAAGCGTTCACAGTTCCAGTATTTTTCAATTAACGAGCGTGGAGAATCCTTGCACTGCCTTACGTAATTTCAACCAAAAAGTTTATAGCTACTCTCTTCTTGAAACAATTGTGAAGTCTTTGTCAAGCTGCGCTTCTTTGCCACTGCTTTCGAAGTTTATTCAGGTAATTCTGTTATTGTTACTACAATGCGGGTCCACTTCTGTAGTCTGGGATCAGAGACTTTAGATTTTCTGATTCTAACTGAGAATGGAAAGGGTTACACTGTGCACTACAGTTAGATGTAATTTCTGTCCTATTTTTCTGTAAAGAGAGTCTGCTCGCTCGCCATGCATTTGCGCTATTCGAGCGCACCACTAGTAAATATTTAGTTTCTGTCTCATAATTGTTTTACTGTTGACACAAGAACAATCCTCATAAATATTGATATAGTCCGGTGACTCTAATGTACATGTTATATTTTAACTGACCCAGGGTGCAGTAAAGCTCACAATATTCCAGCTATCAATGAACACTAGGAGTCTATCATTTTCACGAACTAGCCTACATTCATTGCTTCATTGTCATTTTTATTATGACATAATTGGCTATTTTTGACAAAAGTTGAAGAAAAAATAAATTCATTCTCTGCACAGAAGTAAATTGGAAACTATATGAAGCAAGACATGTAAAATGTACTATACTTATAACTTAGTTGTACAACAACACAATATTTAAAGAAAGAGGAATGGGAAGCAATCTTGAAAGTTTTAATGAAAAGAAAATCCCCACATAGGATTTCTTTGATGTAGAATAACAGGTAAGATGTTTCAAATTAAAATGTTCTGGGATAAAGGGTCCACAATACAGAGTCCACAATACATTAGTTCAATACAGAAAAGTGTCCACAGTACATTAGTTCAATATGGAATAAGGTCCACAATATGTTACTTCAATATGGATAGAGGTCCACAATACGGAAAAGGGTCCACAATACATTAGTTCAATACAGAAAAGTGTCCACAATACATTAGTTCAATATGGAAAAGGGTCCACAATATACCCTTTTCCATATTGAACATATATTGTGGACCTTTTTCCATATTGATCTAATGTGTTATGGACACTTTTCTATACTGAACTAATATATTGTGGACCGCTATCCATATTGAAGTATTGTGGACCCGTTTCCATATTGAACTTATATATTGTGGACCTCTATCCATATTGAAGTAATATATTGTGGACCCTTTTCCATATTGAACTTATATATTGTGGACCTTTTTCCATATTGAACTAATGTGTTGTGGACACTTTTCTGTATTGAACTAATATAATATTGTGGACCTCTATCCATATTGAAACAGATATATATTGTGGACCTCTATCCATATTGAAATAAGTTCAATATGGAAAAGGGTCCACAATATATTAGTTCAATATGGAAAAGGATCCACAATACATTAGTTCAATACAGAAAAGTGTCCACAATACATTAGTTCAATATGGAAAGAGGTCCACAATTATATTACTTCAATATGGATAGAGGTCCACAATATATCCGTTCAATACGGAAAAGGGTCCACAATACATTAGTTCAATACAGAAAAGTGTCCACAATACATTAGTTCAATATGGAAATGGTCCACAATATATTAGTTCAATATGGATTATATATCCATTCAATATGGAAAAGGGTCCACAATATATATTAGTTCAATATGGATTGCGGTCCACAATATATCCATTCAATATGGAAAAGTGTCCACAATATATTAGGTCAATATGGAAAAATGTCCACAATACATGAGTTTCAATATGAAAAAGGTGGCGTGTAGGATATAGATATTCCTGCAGATCAAGCTAAAGCTACCACAGGCTGCAGTTGGGATTAAATATTTTTTAATTAACCGCAACATTAGGTGGCAATTAAACTCTTTTCGACTTAGGTCACGCGGATTCTTCATTGATTACATTCCGCCAGAACCGGGAAGTACGGCGAGTGTCCCCAGACCCTCTTTTTTTCCCGAGCTGGGGGAGGGGCATGAGGGTCTGGCCCTCGAGACTAATCATTATTCACCTAGGTGATACAGGAAGCCCATTACAGCACAAAATGGGTATACACGTTGACAGTATACTCATCACACATGTATGTGCAGATGTGTGTGTGCGTGATATGTACACAAGATTTCAAAATATATTCTGAATGTGTAAAGAATTAGCGATAAAAATCTAATTTTTTAAACTATAAGTTTCACTCTATATAACGTCAAGTGCATATAGTGTGCACTAAATAGAGTTGAACCACCCGTAGTGCATAATTACTTAAAATCTATTCAATTACATCTTTACTAGAATGCATTGTACTAAATCATAATACTACTACAACAGTAATGAGTACCAATAGGTCGTGAATGCCAGCAGAGATTGACACATTCAATTGGTTATAGAGTACGCATCACAAAGACACTGACACATGGATACAGTGTGTGGTGTTATAAGATAAAAGTGGGCAGAGACAAGTATACTCAGGGTGTAATATGTATGCACTCATAAAATGATTACAGGACTGTAATATTAGCCAAATGATGGCGAGTTACTCGAGTCACATATCACAGGGGAGTCGGAACAGGCACGGCAATGGCCTCACCAATATTTTAACTAAAGGGGGCGTGTCAGCCATTTTTCACTTATAGCGAAACATGTCCCCCTCCTTCTCAATCTGAAAAACAAAAACAAAAACAAACAAACAAAAAAAAAAACCCTTGACCAGCATTACCACATGTGCTACTGCCATTGGAGTTTACTTCATTTTCACTGGAATGCCAACAAGAAAAAAAAATCATGACTTACAAAAAAATGAAAAGATCAAATGCTACGAATCAAAGTTCAGAGTTCAACATATGGGACAAAGTTTATTTTCACCATTGGGGTTTGGTACGACACAGTCTTCATGAATCCACCTTGAACAGATGCACTGAAGCCATTCTCTGCCCGTTCCTTCGTCCTCTTCAAAAGAACTGAAGCAGACACAACATAAATCTGTGAATATGCTACTGTCCATTGTAACTTTTGATCTTGATCCCAGGGGTGTGGTACCTGCTAACACATCTGTTGTGACGTGCGAACTTGATCCCAGGGGTGTGGTACCTGCTAAGACATCTGTTGTGACGTGCGAACTTGATCCCAGGGGTGCGAACTTGATCCCAGGGGTGTGGTAAGCAGATGTCTTAGCACGTACCACACCCCTGGGATCAAGTTTGCATGTCACAGCAGATGTCTTAGCAGGTATTACAGGACATTGTGAAGAATATTTAGTTGCTACAACTAAATCTTCTTCACAATGTCCTGGAATGCTCCTTTGATCATTACTATGGTCATTTGCCTCACATTCGATAGACACACTGGTAGTAAGTGGTCCATCACCTAAGGAAAAAATATAATCAATTTAACAGCATACTGATCAAATCCACTTCTCCAGTAGACTAGGTCAAAACATTTAGTTAGGAGTACCAATGTGAACAAAAAATGTGCATTGAGCTTTTCCATGCATAGCATAACGTTAGGTAAAGGTTATAGCCTGCTTTCCTATCACCCACCCATAGGTAAAAATTGTGTCACATATATGACACAACAAGAAGCGAGCAAGATACTAAAGTGGTGGACAATTGAAAATCGGGTATATGTTATATATTATATATATATAATACTTATAGCACGAGTCAGAGTACAATATGGGAAAATATTTTACGAGCACGCAAAATATTTTCACGAGCCAAAGGCGAGTGAAAATGTGGCGTGAGAGTAAAATATCATTCCCATATTGTACGACGAGTGTGATAAGTGATTTATTGCTTCTTTGAAATTTTTCTCAACCGGTTACAATACAATTTTCATTGATTTTACTCGCTACGCGCGCGCTACAAGTAGCGTACAATATAAACCGTACAATATGGGAGAATACAGAACGCTCGCGTGATGCGGAAATATTCAAGTAAAAATATCAAAGCTGCAATAAATATATATATATTTATATATTCCTGCTAGATATCTTCACAATGGAATATATTACTACTTTTTAATAATAACCATCTATGTTTTAACTAGTAAATGATTACAAGAGATTTTGGCTCCGTGAAGCCTTTATTATACAACTGATGAAGACTTCACAAAGCTGAAACGTCTTGTAATCGTATTCTATTTACTTCATACTACGATTCGCGACCTTGCTGCAATATCCCAGCAAATTTCCTGGGGAACACTATTCAGCAATAGTAAGAAAAGTATGAGTAATAGTAGAACCGGAACAAAAACTTTTATTTGACAAAAATATAATATAAGATTACGGTTTTTCTTAACTGCACTGTTATCTTTGGCTATAGTATTAACATATGATAACATGGTGGTATTAATAGCACTCATGTGGCAAGAAATTTCACTTGGCTTACCTTGTAAAAATTCTCACTCAACTCTTGTTATTAATCCCCAATACCACAGCTTTCCATGCTATTATACTCTAATACCTTTGCTACTATTCAAAGAATTGTAACAGCTATGGAAATTGTATTGAGTCTATCCATTAATAGAGTTTAAAAAATCAAAGTGGCTTATTTATTTAAGAATTCAGCATATATATGCCTAATAAATTTACTTAATTTGACTTGTGTGTATGTGTGTGTGTGCATGTGTGTGCAAACTTTTTTTACATCCCTATGCAATTTGTCAGTACCCATATATATCTAAGTCAAAAATCTACTAAGTGTTCGTTATAGAAAAGTTCATTAAGAAACCTAGAGGACCACTGAATTTAAAACATACAATGAAATGCTAAATATAATAAGAATAATAATTGGGTGAGCAAAGCAAGACTCTCACTAACGAGTCTCAATTGTGATTTATATATATAATAATATATATATATATATGTATATGGCAAAGTTCAAAGAAGTCAATGCGAGTCAACCCCGGAGGTAAGTTTAAAATGTAAACATTAGCGCGGGTGCAAGAAATTTAGGAGAAAATACTTTGATATAATAACAGCCTTACAAATACAAACTTAGCGGAGTTCGTTTTCTTAATGCACTGAAAATGTACTGTTCAATAGTCAAAGCAATAAGAAAATGCAATACAATGCTTTATTTACTAGAGCTCTTGTACAATAGAGCATTTCAAAGGAGCATACTTTAGAAAGGCAGCTAGTTTAAGCAGAATCCTTTAATTTAGCAATCCTTACCCATACCATCGTCTTGATTGCTTACCTCTTGAAAAATTAATTGTCCGATAGTCTAGTTGTGAAGAGAATACAATTTAAGTCTGGTGCTGCTATATCAATGAACATGTGTGTGTAAATTTAACTAAGAAGAATACTATTTTAAAAGGCTTGCATTTTCAGTTCTCGCTTGCCATTTGTGCTAAAACACATCACTGGTAATATTGATAATAAAATAATAATGGAAAAGTAAAACTGAATAAAACATATTTTTGTAATGAAATAAAAGGTGATTAGGAACATTATACTTCTAGTAAATTAACTTACTGAAATGAACTTCTGCTTTACTTCTACTATCATCAGTGCAACTATTAGCCTGTATTAATATAATAATAGAAAAAATGAAGTGTGCTTAAAAGAAGCCTTTGTAATTCATACAATGCAATAATTTCAATCCAGTGATGGTGATGGTAGTGATGGTGATGTAAATGGTAGTGATGGTGATGGTGGTGATGATGGTGACAGTTGTGATGGTGATGATGGTGATGGTGGTGTTGGTAGTGATGATGGTAATGGTTGTAATAGTAGTGATACTAGAGAACAATGTTCATCAAAAACAGGTATGAACACTGAATCTTTGCTTTTAACATAACTGTAATGATTCACTTTTAACTTTTAGGAACTGAAACAAATCCTCTCTATCTTGGAGCACCACTAAGCACAGAAGCCAGTTGGCTTAGTAAATACCAGTATGCTATTTTTAATCACTTAACTGATGCAGCAATCAGCCAACTCATTGACCTTATCAAAATCCACTGCCCTTCCTCAGAATCATGCCCGACATCCCTCTATAAGCTAAAACAGAAGTTTGGTACCTCAAATGATGTCAAAACTTTACACTTTTGTTCTCATTGCAAACAAGAGATTCAGAAAAAATGTTCTAATAATAAGTGTAAGAAAATGAAGGCAAGTATATCAGTTATTTTAGTATATTACCTTTTGAAAATCAGCTACTCAACATTTTTTTCAGGTAAATGTTACAATTTTTTGTTATTATATACATAATTATCATAGTAAAATGTGTATATATCTCAGAAAACTGGGAAATGGTCCAATATCCATTCACTAGACAACATCATTCGAATTACATCAAAGATATTCAAGATGGGGAAGAGTATAAAAAGTTAATGGAGCCTGGCTATTTTCTGTGTGTGCCAGAGCATACTGGTCTCATTCTCTGTTCAGATGGAGTGCCACTTTTTAAATCATCAGGTACACTAACTCTAAAGTTTATTTGTACACGTACACATTAAAAAAAATTCTATATATTTTTTAGCAGACTCAGTCAATTAGAGTTAATCACAACAATATTCAACGTCATTTAGTTAATTAAAAAAATATAATATAGATCTTTTTTTACAGGTACATTGTGGCCAGTTGAACTGTGCATTTCAAGTTTACCTCCACATCTTCGCATGGATGCAGATTACCTTCTTTTAGGTGGAATTTGGTTAGAACCAGTTAAGCCTAATATGGAAACTATTTTACAACCGGTGATCAGTAAAATAGAGTCACTGAAAGTGTCATTAAAGACTTGTCAAGGGGAAAAGCAACTTAGAGCTAAACTTCTTCTCAGTGTGTTTGATCTTCCTGCAAGAGCAGCAGCTGTCGATATGATGCAGTACAATGGAAGGTATGGCTGTCTATACTGTCTGGATGAAGGCAAACATATAAATCATTGCAGAATTCATTTGCCTACAGAACGTCATACACCAAGGAATGACACACAAATGAATAGATGGGCTAGGCAAGCCATTGCAAGGAAAACACCAATTTGTGGTGTTAAAGGTCCCTCATTGTTGTCCTCCAGTATTTCCCTTACCAATGCTGTTCCTATAGACTACATGCATGCTGTTTTGGAAGGAGTTACTAAATTTCTTTTTAATTGGGTTTGACACAAAGTATCACCAGTCCAGATTTTACCTTGGTAAGAAAATGAAAGAAATTGATAAAGCTTTGTTGCGCATATAACCCTCTTATGAATTCCTGCGAACTCCTAGGTCTATACATACTTCTAAGTATTGGAAAGCATCTGAATATCGGGCCTGGCTTTTGATTTATTCTATTCCTGTACTATTGCAAGTGGATTTTCCAGCAGACTACCTATATCACTTCTCATTGCTAGTTAGTTCCATTCATATTTTACTTGGCTGCAATGTATCTCAACAGTCCCTACAAATAGCTCATTGCATGCTTGCCAGATTTTATGAATTAATGCCAATTTTGTACCCTCAAACCATGTGTTCATTGAACTTTCATAGTTTGATACACATGTGTGAGTTTGTCCGTCGATGGGGACCCTTGTGGTGCTATTCGACGTTCGGATTTGAAAACTTCAATGGATTTCTGAAGCGGCATTGTCATGGAACAAGGAAAGTCCTCCCTCAACCCATTCAGTCTGTTAGAATGAGACAAGCTCTGCCTCTTCTCAAGGATAGACTGGACACGAACGAGAATTCTCAAACAGTGGACTTTCTCAACAGAGTCACTGGAAAGGTAGATAGGAGATCTGATGTTTTAGGGAAAGTAACAAACAAAAATCTCTGTGTAGATGAAATAAAGGCTGTGCAGGAAGCAGGGTTTTCCATTGAAAACCACATAGTTCCAGTTTTCCCTAGGTACAGGCAAGATGGTGTAACTTATTCAGTAGCAAGCAAGCACAACTCTAGAAATAACTCCATTTGTAAATTTTATAGACCAGTATGTGGTAAAGAAGAATGGTTTGGGTCTATTCAGAAGTTTTGCTTAGTCAATGGTAATCCAATTGTCATTGTGTCTCTATTTTTGACAATACTGATGAAGAGGTACTGGCAATGCCACAGTCACAACATCGACATTCACTAAGTGAAGATGCAGCTAAATTGTTCAATTTGTTTGGCTTTAAAGGGGAAAAAGCTATCTTTATCTAATAAATTAATAGCAATTTCACCAACAGACTTGGTTGAGAAGTGTGTCCACATTCCAGTTAAATATTCACCTCATGACATTATAGTAACTTTGCCAAACAAAGTTGAACACCACTAATTATTCAGTATCTTTTGTCTCTCCATTTTTGCCACATTTTGGACTTTTTCAACCTCACATTTTTCTTTCTTTTTTTACATAGTAATCATCTTGACTCCTATAATCGTTTAAGTCAAACAATGATGATTTATAGCAGTTCTTCATACATGATGCTTTTTCGTAAAATGGGGGAAGGAATCTGAATCACACAAACTAAAATTATGTACTTGAAATTTACCTATTAAAATTAATATAGGCAGAGGAACGGTCTAAATGATTGAATTCTAAAAGTATGCACAATAGACCACTACAGGTCATAAAAGCAAAGAATTAAACTTACAAACATGTCGTGTGGACTGTTAATAAGTCGATATACTTTCTAGGTGACTCCAGTGGATATGTATATGTAGGAATTCAAACAAACTACCACACCCTCAGGCAATCTAGATGCTGTGACAACACACACGCACACACACATGCACACACACATACATACATGCACACACACACACACACACACACACACACATGCACACACACATGCACACACACATGCACACACACATGCACACACACACACACATGCACACACACATGCACACACACACATGCACACACACACACATGCACACACACATGCACACACAGTAATATGTACAGACAGGTATACATAGTTTTAGGAGGAAGTAATTATGAAAACTCCCAATTATTTCTTTTCATGAATTTAAAACCATTATAGATTAGATTCTGTAATTCACACAAAATATTCTGGACTTTCATATCACATGTAATTATTACTAAAATATTGGAAAAATCTATGATGTGATTAGTTTGACGTAAAATTACCATTTTATTAAATAATTTGACAATGATAGTCTCTAATTTGACAACATTTTTTACTTACTAATTACTCAAAATCCTTTATCTACCCCTGGATAGTTTCACACGATTCTAAAGACATTTGATAACACTTGTCACTAACTCATTCTTTATAAATCATTTGAAAAGAAAGTCTAGATGAGAAATATCACTGCAGAATTGTTCAGATGCTAATGAGTAATTGAAGTTTGATCTACAAGAATTATATACAGAAGAGGTGGCCAAGTTTTTAATTGCTTTATGTACGATGGCTAAATTCAGAGGATTTGACAACATAATCAACCAAGAAATTAACCATTAACTTTCCAACAAAATTCTACATAGATACTAGCAGATAGAGATGCTAAACTTAAAAGTTAAAGATACAGTGATTATTAAGTCAATCAAGTATTGAAAATCAACATTTTATTAATAGTCCATAGCACATCAACTACAATTGTAAAAGTATAAATACCAGAATGTGTTCTGCACTTATACAATTTCAATATGTGTCAGTCTAAACTTAATACTCACAAGCGTGAAATTGTAAATTAGTATTCATGAAGACAGTTGTCCAGTAAATTTTCTTATAATTAATTATCTTGGCTAACATAATCAAGAAAACCAAAGCAAACAAACAAAAAAACTAACCAAAGCCAAGGTTATGAGTAGTGGATGTTGGGCTATAGGACCTAAAAAGATTGCAGAAAACCTGAACATTACATTAGGATATGAAAGTCCCCACTGCTTTCCTCTAAGCATCTTAGGATATGTGGGAAGCTCAGATTAGTGTAGTACTTACTGTATAGAGAGAAGATTTGTCTCATGTTTCTTTTCCGGTTCCTGCTGAGGCAGTCTCTGTATTTATTTTCCGTTTTATACAGCAAAATGTCAGTGATCCAGACACAAAGTCATACTCGCGCAGCTCGCGCTCCAGATACACCCTGGTGGGCGGGGGAATAGGCGGAGCTCAGAGCGTTGCGCCGGAGGTCTGGTCTGCGACACCACCCGCAAAAGTGATGATCAATCCAATTTTTACCCACAATCGATCAATCAAACTTCTACCCACGATCGCTCCGTGAGGTTCTGCAATGAAAATGTCTTCTAGGGTAAGATAAAAATAAAAAAAATAAAAAAAAGCAAACTAGTTCATTTTAAATAACTGTTTTTATTTCATTTCTCAGGAGTGTGTCCAGATAAATAGCAAGTATGTCTAGATATGATAAAAGTAGATAAATTATTACAGGTTGGCACTTCTAACTCCCACTAGCTAAAGTAATAATATGTCTAGTAGAAAGAGTTGATTTGAAGTGAATTAACATAATAATAATTGAACCTTGATGACCTGAACTATCAATGGCAGCTGCATTTTTGCTGCATGTATATTATTTATGGCATTACTCTATTAGGGATTTTGTTCTAGCCACATAAATGACAAGTAGTAATTTGCAGCACTCTTCTCAATTCCCGACACCTCTGTATGTATATATGTGTGTGCTCTGTGTGTGTGTGTGCGCAGACGTGCCTACATAATGTATACATGCATATTTATTGGGACAGTTCAGTTTTCTTATAGAGTGTGACAAGTATCATGTGGTTAAATTCGATGTCTATCTTGTGATCATTAGGATTGTTGATACTCCTGGTGAATAGTTTTACCTGTACACAGAACTGAATATTAATATTGAATGAAGACATAGTTACCAACTGTCCTGGTTATTTTGCCAGGACATCTCAGATTTTCTGTGCATATTCCATGTCCCGCCCAATTTATTGATTGTCCTGGTTTTTTGTGGATTCTCTATCAAACCCATACTATAGTTGCCAACCAACTCTGTCTGGCCAGGATGATCCAAGTTTTCTCCACGTTTTCTAGGCAATTCTCAGATCATTCCTAATAATTTTGGTATAGAGTAGTAACTTCTCGTAGTAGTTAGTGATATAAATAATTTGTTTCTACTTCGCAGAGCCTTCTTCAGTGATTAAAAAAATTAACATACCACCTCACTATTGTACTAAAAATTCCTTTTGAGTACTATTTTGGTAATTGTGGCCTGTCCCACTTTTTCGTTCTGGAAAGTTGGCAACTATATGCACTAGTGATACAGGGTCTCATCGATCCCCATTTTTTCTGGCGTTTTTGTAACTACCATCCTAAATCCACTTGATATATATCGCAGAGGTCCCCAAATCACTCATACACCAGTTTTATCAGAACATTCCATATTTTCTGTGAATGTCTCATGTCCCACCCAATTAATTTATGACTCACTCATCCAATATTAGAGTTGCCAACTAACCTTAGTTGGCCAGGAAACTCCAAGTTTCGTGGCAATTGGATCCCTCCTTGTATTTTTTCCACATAGTATTCACAGAGATTCATATATACAGTAGAACCTCAGAGTTACGTACCCCTTGGGAAATGAGATGTACGTAACTCTGAAATGTACGTAACTCTGAATATAACATAATTTAACTTTGTACTAAAATATTTAAAATGACTAAAATACTATGCATACAGTATTTCAGCTTTAATCCATGACTAAAGGACCATTTGTATCAGTAACCCCAAATAGAAATTTCAAACTGCTACTAAAAACATTATTTCAATCTTTAATTCTCATTCTTTTTTACATTTTTTATTTCTATCTTTCCCTGCTTTGTTTTTGTTTTGTCTTTAAGGTTGGCTTTAATAATAGGTCTAGTAGCTAGTTGGTCACAACTGCTATCAGCAAAAAAATTTATTTTTTTATTTAATGGTGTACCCTTGAGTTTTTTTTTTTGTTTTTTTGTTTGTTTTTTCCCGAGTAAAACCAGAATACATGGCACTATAAAATCTTTATCATTATCTCTCCTGACAAGCACCTCTTCTTCAGGCCACTAAGGTCAGCTGATTCTGCTGAAAGCTTTTCTATAATCTTCCTGTCGCTCTATAAGTCTGAAATTGTGGACTTTCCTAAGCCAAACTGAGCAAATCCAGCTAAAAATATCCCTTGGTCTGTTATTCTTCCAAATATTTAGCTTCTTCTAAAAGTAACTCTTTTGCCATTTTGCTGCAATTCCACAAAAAAAAAGTAAATTAAATTAAATTAAATTAAATTAAAAAATTTAAAAAAATCGCTCTGATGACCCGTACCCATCACGATGTCCCTTCTACGTTTGGTTAACCATTTAATTCTGTTGTCTGATATTCAGATCTCTGAGGTTCTACTGTACTGCCTATTTGTATAAATGAATTGTTAGTAAATAGTTTATAATAATATTAACATTCATTCACAGAATCACAGCTATGAGATTATTTAGCTAACCATGTCACTACTGTTATTATTACTATTATTATTACCTTCTCCAGTAGGAAATGAGATTATTATTATATGCAGTTAGCACAAATACTTTTTTTGCTGAGGTGGTGCAATAAAAATTACATTAGGAATATCAGTTTAATGTAGTAAAAATGAGTATTTAGCTATTGCTATATACGAAATTGTTTGCACGCAACTATTAAAATAGTGTTGTTATATTTTTTACTATAGCTACAAGTAGTTAGCTTACTAACAGTATAATATCAGTGAGGCTAAAGTTTTATTTAACATACTAGGTTTTCGAAAATAATATTTGTTTTTATTACACTAAAGTTCAAGTAAAGTGCATTTTGTTATTATTGTAGATGAATGGTACTTTTCTGAAAGCTCTATTCATAGTCGGAGTTGTGCTATTTCTGGGCAGCCTAGTGCGATTTCACTTACAGAATGTGACCGTTCCTCACGTGACTATACAGCAAAAGCAATCGATTTTTTCCCACCTGCCACCAGTACAGAATTTTCCTCATAGGCTTATCCAGATACCTTCCTTGTCTAAGGACCTCATCGTCCACTCCAGCTACTTTGACTCAAGACTGCGAAACGGCCACAATAATGTCACTGTTTTATTTGTGAATGTGAACCGGACTATTCTAGACAACAAGTGGATTCTGGGATGTGGAGGAGACAACATTAGAGCCACCAGCTATAATGTTTACTCCATCTTTGAAAATGTCCTCATGCACAACTGGCTGGGTCCTAAACCAGTCATCTATGAGAATGTAATGATATTGTGCTACGATCTTCCAGTCAAGAATGGCAGTAGTGTTTATGCAGCTTACAAACCTTCAGCTAACTCATCATTTGAGTTATTGTCTTACTCTAGAGAGCCGCTGTTTTTCCCTGCTCCAAAAGTGAAGCCAAAAGAAGGAGATGACTTCACAGTTGTTGTGTGCAGTAAAGCTCATAATATTCAAGCTCCCTGGATAAAAGAGTTCATACAATATCAAAGAACTCTAGGAGTCGATCATGTAGACTTCAGTGTGCTAGACTCCTTTATTAAGGACGATGGCTATGACAAACGTGTGCTAAACGACCCAGTGGTGCGAGATGCCTTACACGATGGGTTCATCAACTTCAGAGTGTGGCCAGAAACTTACGAGAAAGATGGGGAGGCTTTTATCCACTCTGAGGACCTTCGCAAACTAGCCTGCATTTATCGCTACATCGGAACCTACGACTATGTCATGCCACTGGACACAGACGATTTTTTCAACCCAGTAGGACCCAGCAAGAAACTAAAGGACTACATTAGGCAGTACTGTTACACAGAACCAGCTGCATCTTGTCAGTTCAACTGGGTCCGCTTTTTTGCTGATTATGGCAATGATGGTAATATCGGTCCAGAAGGTAACGTTACTGCACACTTGAATGTCCAACAAAATAAGTTTCAAAATAACTATAAGTCAGTTCATAGCACCAAAGCGATAAGGGATGCTTCATTTCATGATGCTCGCTGCCCAGAGTGTCTTGCCCCAGGATATAAGATGATCAGCATACCTCAGTCTGTAGCGTATGTGGCACACATAAGGTATAGCTCTCACAATTTTTTTAAAAGACAACTATGTAACTTTATAGGATCTCTTTTTGGTAAAAATTTATTTATTTGTTAATAATACTTTTAATCACATCCTTCAATCATACATCACTAAAACATTATATACATGGAGAAAATACAGAACAATTAAATGCAGTAACTTCTTAAATTCTTTTTTTTTTTTTTTACCATTTGAAGTTATAAATGTACATTGACATTTTTCATTTGTTATATGACACCAAACAATTTATGTACACAGCGCCAAAAAGCGAAGTTTACAAATTGCAAACTAGCTCGTTAACTACTAGTTCGCGCGTAGTTACAGAGCGGTTAATTTTGGAACTCCGTTGTTGACGTCGGGAACGGACACTAGTTAACAAGCTAGTTTACAAACCTTGCTAACCTGGCTGTAAACTCATTGTTGACAAGTCTGTAACTTTCTGGAAACCACTTGACAAGTCTGCAAATTTTTGGACACTACCTTGACAAATCTGTAACTGTTTGGTAACCACCTTGACAAGTCCGTAACTTTCCAGCGAACCACCTGAACAAATCTGTAACTTTCTAGCAAACCACCTTGATAAGGCTGCAACTTTCTTGGGAACCAATTTAGTATGTCTGGAACCTTTACGTTAACCCTCTTTGACAACCACGGATAACCTCTTGATTCATTTTGATAAAAAAATATTTTAATATTAATTTATAATAATAAAAGAATGTTAAAATGAAATGAATTAGAACTTGAATTGTCTGAAATTAATTCAAAATTCAGTTGTCTGTTTCCTTGAATGTTAACTCGATCACTCCATCTACAATACACAAACAATGTCAATAATAAATGATACAAAACAGTACTTTAAAAGACAAAAAATACGGTGCATTCTCATTCGTTCAAACCCTCTAAAATTATTCATTTGAAGTAAGTTCAGATGTGAAATGCATAGGATTACAATATATAATAACAAATATAATTACTTTCACTCTGAATGTTCAAGTAGTTCATATAAATGAGGATGTACCATAAAACTAAGTTACACATAAATCCTAACAAATTTCACCATTAAAAATCCAATTATAAGTATTTTTAAAAGCATAATGCATGCATGTAAACATTTTTCTTAAACTTGAAATTTTGATCAACACCCAAAAAGATTCAAAACTACACTTCAACTGTGTCTATTAGAAATAATACCCTATTCAGATGAAAATACGACGGAAAAAATAAAGTGTGAAGGCTTAACTGAACAGGTTACGTCTCTTCCACAAAGTAGTCAGCAGTACGCACTCTGTGCCTGTGTCTGCATCAGCTAGTTCATGCTGTCCTTACCAAATCGGTGATAAATTACCTTACCAAATACGTGGTATCTTTTACTAAACATGTTATCCCTTACCTAATCAATAATACACGCTCAATCTTTAAACAAAATTCATAACATTTACCTCTTTAAACAAAATTCATAACATTTACCAATACTAGCCAACTCCTCAGAATCTAAATGTGTGATTGGCCACACCCATTAATTGAATACAAAAAAAATGATCACAAAGACAAATTTCTCAATGGCTGCCAATTAAACTCAAAATTGTAATTATTGAATGCTCTACTGTTAAATATTATTGTGTTTTAATAGTGCAAAAAACTGGATTAAGCTCAAATAGTCCACAATGGAACAGGGTAGACTTCAGGAAAAAAATTAATTAAGAGAATCTTAGTAAAACTGGGTTTGTTGGCAACTATATTCAATCCATCATATTTCCAGTTTATTCACTGTATGTTTTCTCCTAAATAATGCTTCACTCTATATATAATATAAAATATACCCAATTCAATCTTCACCTTATTCATGGTATACCCATTCAAAGGTATATCCCTTTCACAATCTATGATATAGCATACTCACATTTTACCCAGTCCACACTCTCGCAATACCCAGTCCATACTCTCCCTTTACCCAATCCATACTCTCGTTTTATATAGTCCACACTCTCGCTTTACCCTATCCACAGTATCGCTATACCCAGTCCATACTCTCCCTTTACCCAGTCCATACTCTCGCTCTCCCAGTCCATACTCTTGCTTTACCCAGTCCACACTATCCCTTTACCCAATCCACACTGTCCCTTTACCCAGTCCACACTCTCCCTTTACCCAGTCCATACTCTCCCTTTTCCCAGTCCAAACTCCCTCTTTGCCCAGTCCACACTCTCCCTTTAGACAGTCCACACTCTTGCTTTACCGAATCCATATCACTCTCGCTATAACCCAGTCAACACTCTTGCTTTACCAGTCATACTCTATCTTTACCAGTCCATACTCTTGCTTTACCAGTCCATACTCTCACTTTACCCAGTCCTTACTCTCCCTTTACCCAATCCATACTCTCCCTTTACCCAATCCATACTGTCCCTGCTCTTTGCTTTACCCAGTCCATACTCTCGCTTTACCCAGCCCGTATGCTAGGTAAAAGGTAACCGGCAGGAATAAGGTAAAGTGACACTGTGGTGTTTTTTAGAAAAGTTTCCACTGGGGATTCCACACATACATAGTTAGGATTCTCCTATTCTTAATTATGCACGAGTATCACAATACAGGGAATTCACAAAATAAAGGGTAACCTACAGAAACATGGTAAAGGAAAACCAGCAGAAAAGTGGTAAACGGAAACCAGCAGAAAAGTGGTAAACAAAAACCAGCAGAAAAGTGGTAAAGGGAAACCAGCAGAAAAGTGGTAAAGGGAAACCAGCAGAATAGTGGTAAAGGGAAACCAGCAGAAAAGTGGTAAAGGGAAACCAGCAGAAAAGTGGTAAAGGGAAACCAGCAGAAAAGTGGTAAAGGGAAACCAGCAGAATAGTGGTAAAGGGAAACCAGCAGAAAAGTGGTAAAGGGACCAGCAGAAAAGAAAAACCAGTGTACCAATACAAACCATCAGTGCATTATTACATTACTAACTAAGATTTCTTCAGATTACTTTAACTTCTAACTACCGAGGACACACACGGTTAAGAGAAAATACGTGAACTTTAAGTGATCATGTGACTGCTGTGTGACGTAAACCAATGTACTGAAAGGTAAGGGTCGTTGCATCTAGCTTGAGCTTGTTTGGAGCTGACGAATCTCCGCATTTACTCTGAAATTAGCTAGAAATATGAAGAAGTGGTCAATTGAAGGGATTTAATTCACTTACTGGGTCAGGTCATACTTGTATTAAAGGTTAGTTCTCAGCCATTCATGAAATCGAATGTTGACTGACAGACAAACACACTACTATAACCCTCTCGCACATGCGCACTGAGGGTTAATCATGGTAAAGGGAAATCAGCAGAAATGTGGTAAAGGGAAACCAGCAGAAACATGGTAAAGGTAAACCAGCAAACCAGCAGAAACATGGTAAAAAGATACCAGCAGAATCATGGTAAAGGGAAGCCAGCAGAAACATGGTAAATGGATATTAGCAGAAACATGGTAAAGGGAAACCAGCAGAAACATGGTAAAGGGAAACCAGCAGAAACATGGTAAAGGGAAACCAGCAGAAACATGGTAAAGGGAAGCCAGCAGAAACATGGTAAAAGGAAACCAACAGAAACATGGTAAAGGGGTACCAGCAGAATCATGGTAATGGCACATGCAGAAAAAAGTAAAGGTTAATCAGATAACAAGCAGGAAAAAGTTAAAGTAAAATCCTAAGCTTATACATTAACCTGGATGTGGTTCCCTCAAACCAATCATTTACATACCTTTAATACTGCCACTTCCAATAAGGATATTTCATTGATGAGATTCCTTCACCGCTTCTTCCGCCTCTGATGTCATACGCAATAGTAACATATCCAGCAGTTTAGATTTTAAGTCATCTCACTCCACTAGTTGTTGCAGCCTATGCAAATAATAGCATAAATTATGCAACCATACAATTGCCATATGCTAGCTGCTATTTCAGCACAACTTAAGCTATAGCATACCGAGTGGGTCAAACCTAGGGTTCGCCAACCCAACCTCGAGTATTGGGGAAAATATAGAACAGCTAATACTTAATTCTATGAATAGTGCGACCATAAAATCATGCAAGAAACGATCAATGCATATATACAGTCTCATACAAGCATGTGCACCACAGTAGAACGTTTAGAAAAAGTGTATGGTGTGGCTAAGTAAACACACCACCTGTCTCTTACCCCAAGCAAAATAATTCTGTATAAGACACACATCAATGATTCAATCAGCTTCAAAATGTCAGCTCAAAATTACAATCAACTATTCGTCACACGTTCTTTCAGTCTATTACAAGATTTTATATGTAAGAACAGACACCCTCAGCCATGTGGGTTAAAATAGTATAATACTTCACAAATACGTCTGATCAGACTTGTTCATTAAAATTTTGAAAAATTTACTAACATCTATAATAACAGGAGTTCATTTAGGGGGGGGGGGGCAAGGGAGACGCTTGCCCTTGAAGACATTTCACCCTCCTTGAAATATTCTTAAAATTTCGTAAGCAAAATGCGAAGTAAAAAAGTGAATATTTAAGGTGAAGGGAAATGCTTAAATCATGCCCGTCTCCTTTCTCATCTTAGTTCTGCATGAACGCTGACACCCTTTAGATAGCACAAACTCAACCTCGTCCTCTCTTAAATTGATTTCTAAATGAACCCCTGAATAATACGCTTGTGTGTCAAATAACAATGATGACTGACGACAACTGTGTGCGTATTCATGAATAATCCATGAGCTTGAACAGTCTGGCCAAGCATCGTCCTTACCTCAATGGGTAAAGAGTCATCACATTCAGTAGAGAGTGATTAATTGTTACTAAAAAGTGGGTGGAATAGACTAGGGAAGGCAGTGTAAGCTTCAAAAAGGAAGGCAAAAGTATGAAAGAGAGAAGGCAAAAGTTTCACGCAGCGTAATCATGATGGTAGGACAGAGATTCCGAAGCAGGAGAATTAGACAAAGGAAAAGGGACTCCATTACTCAAGAAAAAAAGCTGAAGAAAGGAAATGTGGGGGTTGGATAAGAAAAGCTGAGATAGTTAAAAAAAGAGAGCAGGAGAGGAAAACTAATTAACCTTAATAAATAGTAGAGAATGATAACTGAGCAAAATAACTTCAATAATTATGTCAAGCGCCACTGTGTGGCGGGGTACTTGCTGGTATATTGTAATATACATTATTTAATTTCTCCTTCAAAAACATTTCCTAATTTAGAATCCACCTAATTTTGCAAGCCACTTTTACTCGACTGCATAGTCCACCGCACATGTGATCTTCTCTTGTTGTATAGTCCTGAACAATCAAATAAATAAAAAATTCTCAAGAATTTCTTCAAAATTAATGTGTACTAAATAATTATACAAACATTGTAATTAAGGCCAAGCACCTCTTATAGCAAAAATTTGGAAGGAACTATCAAAATATGATACCCTAGTAAACATTCAAATCCAGCACCTATCATAGTTCAATAGTATCAGTGTGCAGTATGCAGTTAGGCAGTACTCAAAATTACAGCACTCAAACTCATAATAATGTCATGCAAATTACTCTCTAGGATTAAAGAACAATATGCTCATGTGTCAATGATGACGACCAACGGTGTGTATTCATGAATAATTCGTGAGCTTAAACAGTGTGGTAAAGCATCATCGTATCTTGATTATGTCATCCCATTCAGTTGAAAGTGATTAATAAATAGTACACTAAAAAGTGGAAGGCGGCGGTAGTGAAATCACTGAGTAAAGGTGGCATAAGTTTCAAGAAGGAAGGGGGAAATACAAAAAAATAGCCAACATTTCACAAAGCTTCAGTCCGCAATCATGATAGAAGAAGGACAGAGAGATTCAGAAGCAGGAGAGGTAGACAAAGGAGGAGAAGGGACTCCGTGACTCGAGAAAAAAGCTGGAAAAAACGGGAAAGGTTGGGTGGGGATAAGATAAGCTTGGACCCTTAGGATGTAAGACAAAAATATTGATAACTAGCAAGTACCCCACCTCATAGAGGTGCTTGACGTATTGCACACACAGTAAGAATGCAGTAGCATAATTTATTTTTATTCATTGTTATCATTCTCTACATCAGTTTCCCTCTCCTGCTCTCTTTTTTCTGAACATCTCAGCTTTTCTTATCCCGGCAGATATGACAGAACTCCTCCCACCCCTTTCCAAGCAAATTTCTAGATAAAACCCTGACTATAATAAATATGTTATAACAGTAATGATAATAAAAATAACAATAATATAATATTATTATTATTACTGGTGATAAGAAGCTATGCAACTTGATTGTAAATGTTGCAGAACTAGAGTGCTCCTAATATAATGTCTATCATCAAATATCTTGTGGCTACATGAGAACTAATCATGACAGAAATTATACAACAACTGGTGGACATCACTGATGAATACAAGTGATAAAAGCGAAACCACAGCCTACAATCTCTCAGTCCTAAGGCTTAGAAGGTCCAAGGAACTACAGTTTCAATAGAACACACAAACATCACCAGCTGATACATGTGTCTTATTACCATGTGACAAGAGTCCACATCCTTCACCTGTTCAATAATAACTGATGCATATCACTCATGCCCCATCTCCTCCACCTCAACTTTTAATGAAACTAGCCCCTATCACTTCCCATTCAAAGGTCATATCCTGTCCATTCTCTCCCCTCCCCCCCCCCCCCCCCCCCCCCCCCCCTGCACACCACACAGCAACAACTGGAAGGTCACAAATGTCACCTAATCAGGTCTGGGCATCATCATAAAATATTTTGAACAAATCTCAATAAAAATGGTGAACACTCAAATGAGACTACATATACCACAACTTGAGACTTACTTGATTCCGACATTCACACTTTTAATAACCCCCCCCCCCCCCCCAAAAAAAAAACATGCCCTTGGAGCCTCCTTTACTAAACATCTTCCAACACCGCTGATCTGTCGTGTGACTACTACAAATACTAATGGCTAGTATACAAGTATTCAACAACAGGCTTCAATTGTATATTCCACAGAATATTTGTAAGGTTACTCAGGACTATTGACTGCCTACACTTGAATTTAACTTAACTAAAATGTTAGTTTAAACCTACACGACTAACACTTACGCAACTCATTCAAAATAGAGTATATACTAGTGATGTGCTTGAGCACAAATGGCGAGCGAGCCTAAAGACTATACTATTTTTATATGAACGATTTTGACTTCTAACACTGAAGCTACTGAAAATAAGGTCCAGTTTTTCAATTTCACATACACGGTAAAGGGATTTTAGTGCCATAGTAACAACTCTCTGCAACTGCTTGAATTGAAGGGGAAAAACAACAACAGAACAATACACGTTATTTAAAAGTTTTTTTTTGTGATATTCTTTAGCTAAGTAGTGGTTGTAACACACAATGCTTTGACACAACTGGACATGCACCTACACAGACTTACCTTCGCAGTAGTCTAGTGGACAATGTATTTTCAAGTAAATACTGTTGCGTACGGCTTATAACCATGCCAAAGAGCGCATTGATTTACCACCGCCATGCACTAACTCGAATAGAAATGGAAGTCCCTTAAGTTTTCAAGCTGTAACTGCACCCGCAAAAGAATTAAAAAAGGTAAACAATTCAATTTCTAGGGTGATACGGGTACTGATCGATAAACAGAGGATTCTGTTTAGTGAAGTTTGGGACGGGGTCGACAACCGAACTAACACAAAAACGCGAGGGTCAAAGTACAAAAATACCTTACAAATTAACTAGTGGTGTGCTTGAGCACAAATGGCGAGCGAGCCTGATAGTTAGGTAACACAGAATGTTACTATTTTTAGCTTACTTCATGCAAACACTATAATAGCAGTTATGACATTTGATTTCAGCAAACAAATACAAAATCACTCTCTTACCTGAAGTATCAAACATCAACCATTCTGATAATCTCAATCACCAGTAACTCTTGAACAAGCTCTCAGGTACGATAAAAAATAAACCAGTGTTATTATTTGTAATTTTAGCCAACAAATATGGAATTACTACTTACCTCATTCTTCAGTATTGATAACTTCTGTAATATCAAATTGAAGTTATCTGAATTACCTCGAATTCTTGACAACAAGCTCTCAGCTACATAAGCAAAAGACAATCAATTTTAGCACACAAATAGAAAATTACTTTCTTACCTCATTTTCTTGAGCAGTAGTAACTTCGTAGTACCAAATTTGAGTCATTCTGACTATTTGAATTTACCAGTCGCTGTTGACAACAAGCTCTTAGCTGAGTTAACAATAACAGAATTACCTGAATAAACTTAGAAAGCAGTGGCAAAGAAGCGCAGCTTGACAAAGACTTCACAATTGTTTCAAGAAGAGAGTAGCTATAAACGTTTGGTTAAAACAGAGTTGCTATGGCAGTGCAGCAGCATTCACCGCGCTCGTTAATTGAAAAATACTGGAACTGTGAACGCTTTACCTAACTTACGTAATTAGAAGCGCGGGCGAAAACAGACACAACAACAAAACTATACACGTTATTTAAAAGTTTTCTTTGTGATATTCTTTAGCTAAGTAGTGGTTGTAACACACAATGCTTTGACACAGCTGGACATGCACCTACACAGACTTACCTTCGCAGTAGTCTAGTGGACAATGTATTTTCAGGTAAATACTGTGCGTACGGCTTATAACCATGACAAAGACGCATTGACTTACTACCGCCACTAACTCGAATAGAAATGGAAGTCCCTTAAGTTGTCAAGTTTGAACTGCACCGGCAAAAGAATTTAAAACGGTAAACAATTCAATTTCTAGGGTGATACGGGTACTGATCAATAAACCAGAGAATTCTGTTTAGTGCAATTTGGGACGGGGTCGACAACCGAACTAACACAAAAACGCGAGGGTCAAAGTACAAAAATGCCTTACGTACGTCCATACATATATACAAATAAATAAATAAACTAGTGGTGTGCTTGAGCACAAATGGCGAGCGAGCCTTAAACTACACTATTGTTAAATTTGATTTTAACAACTAATACTCAAGCTATTAAAATAAAGTCGAGTTTTTAAATTACGTATGAGCTAAAGGGGCTTCAATGTCATAGTAACCGCTCCCGCAACAGTTTGAATTGAAAAAGAAGCAACAAAATCAAATCACGTTATTTAAAATTTTCTTTGTGATATTCTTAATAGTAGTTGTAACGCACTATACTTTCACACAACTGAGCATACCTACGCAAGACTTAGCTTCGTGGTTCGTCTAGTAGACAATGCATTTTTAAGTAAATACTGTTGAGTAGGGCTTATAACTGTGACAAATAGCGCATTAACTTACCACCGCCACTATCTCGAATAGAAATGGAGCTTCCATAAGATTTTGAGTTTTAACTGCACCCGCAAAACAATTCAAAGCCGTAAACAATTCAATTCCTAAGGTGATACGGGTAATGGTCGCTAAACCGGATGATTCTGTTTAGTGAAGTTTGGGACGGGGTCGAACGCGGAGCGAACACAAAAATACGGAGGGTCAAAGTACAAAATGACATACGTACGTCCATATATATAAATAAATAAACAAACATCCCCGATTTTTTCATTCTTACCCCTGTAAGTGTCTCGCTCGCTACGCTCGCTCGCCAATAATCGATATTCAGAAGTACTGGATGACCAGAATGAACTCATATTTTGTACACGGGGTACACTCCACATCTAAAAAAACATAACAACGAGTTTTTTCTTTTAAATAGGATACAAAAAAATATATATAAAAATATTCAAAAAAATGGAAAACAAATACTAATATCAAAAATACGGCGTTGTTAAGTTGTGGGGAAGCCCCTAGGACAAAGTAAGCGTACATTGAACAGACAACGAGAAATAAATACATAGCATAACTCCTCCATCTGCGGTTTAGCGCTGCGGTTTCAAGTGGTACTGCACCCTTAATGATATTGAAAGTTTGTCCATGGATGGAATCATTATTACTTACTAGTGGTGTGCTTGAGCACAAATGGCGAGCGAGCCTAAAGACTATAGCTACTATTTTTATATGAATGATTTTGACTTCTAACACTGAAGCTACTGAAAATAAGGTCCAGTTTTTAAATTTAGCATACAGGGTAAAGGGATTTCAGTGCCATAGTAACAACTCTCTGCAACTGCTTGAATTGAAGGAAAAAACCAACAACAAAACTATACACGTTATTTAAAAGTTTTCTTTGTGATATTCTTTAGCTAAGTAGTGGTTGTAACACACAATGCTTTGACACAGCTGGACATGCACCTACACAGACTTACCTTCGCAGTAGTCTAGATGACAATGTATTTTCAGGTAAATACTGTGCGCACGGCTTATAACCATGACAAAGAGCGCATTGACTTACCACCGCCACTAACTCGAATAGAAATGGAAGTCCCTTAAGTTGTCAAGTTTTAACTGTACCGGCAAAAGAATTCAAAACGGTAAACAATTTAATTTCTAGGGTGATACGGGTACTGATCGATAAACCAGAGGATTCTGTTTAGTGCAATTTGGGACGGGGTCGACAACCAAACTAACACAAAAACGCGAAGGTCAAAGTACAAAAATGCCTTACGTACGTCCATACATATATACAAATAAATAAATAAACTGACATCCCCGATTTTCGATTGTGTTACCCCTGTAAGTGTCTCGCTCGCTACGCTCGCTCGCCAACTAGTGGTGCGCTCGAATAGCGCAAATGCATGGCGAGCGAGTAAATATAATATGAGTATAGGTAAAGATGATTTGTGAAGGAAATCGCTAAGTAATAGCAAAGATTAGGCATGAAGAGTTAACAATAACAGAATTACCAGAATAAACTTCGAAAGCAGTGGCAAAGAACCGCAGCTTGACAAAGACTTCACAATTGTTTCAAGAAGAGAGTAGCTATAAACGTTTTGGTTGAAACAAAGTTGCGTTAGGCAGTGCAGCAGGATTCTCCGTGCTCGTTAATTGAAAAATACTGGAACTGTGAACGCTTTACCTAACTTACGTAATTAGAAGCGCGGGCGAAGTTTTTTGACGTACGCATACAAACCTATATAAGGCGAGCGTAGCGAGCGAAACACTTACCTGGGTAAAAATGGAAAAATCGGGGATGTTTGTTTATTGGCGAGGGAGCGTAGCGAGCGAGACAATTACAGGGGTAACACAATTGAAAATCGGGGATGTTTGTTTATTTATTGGCGAGCGAGCGAGACAGTATTAAGGGTGGATAATGCAAAATCGGGTATATGTGACAGTCTATGGGAAAAGGGGGCACTTCACTTAAAAATTGAAATTGAGATATAGGCTCCAAAAGTAAGTCATAGGAAAAATTCTTTCTTTCTCCTATTTTTGTTTTTTGCAGAATTAGTCTTAGTGCCCCTTACTCTAAGTCTATGCCAAATTTTAAATGCCGAAACAACTTAAAAGACCCCAAGCGTGCCGTGGAAAGACAAGCTACTTTTTATTCTCTCTCGTTCTCGAAGTACAATAGACGGGGAATGGGCGGAGTTTCAAACAAGCAGCTAAAAAAACTGCATAGCTTTGAGAATAGTGCATGCAATCTACAGCTTACCTCTGGTTGAAAGTTTACCACTACATGGAGTAGAGTAGCCAAGGATTCCGACAAGACAGGCTGTGAGACGCTCTGAAAGCTAAAAAGAACTCTACGCAAACTTCGTTAGTCGCCGTTAAAAAGCTGCTGTACGATTTAATTGCGTATGCGGAGTACGCCGTTAAGTATACGGAAACGTTAATTATACCGGAAGTGGAAATTCAATTTATGTTTTCTCGATTTCTAGTTCAATTGCTTTGCTGAATACAGCCCAGTTCAACTGCCCGTTTCTCTGCAAGGGGAAGGTTTTACCCTCCAGTATTTTAGCACTAAGTTGAGATAAATTGTAGCTTTTTATTAGCATAAAAAACTCAATTTTTTTGGTTTGAGTGAAGTGCCCCCTTTTCCCATAGACTGTCACATATGTTATATAATATATATGTATGTATGTATAGATGTTAGGTATGCTCTTTAAACGCGCGCGCGGGGAACTTTTTTCTCCTAAAAACACGGCTATTTAGGCTTGACTCAAGTTTATTCTGAAACTACAGCATTAAGCAAACCTTACTATATACTTAAGCTCCTGCAAAGTATGAGAAAATTCCTGCTAAAACGCTTGTTTTCAAGACACAAAAAGTTGATTCGACAGGTTACTATGGCATTGAAGACCCTTTTCCAGACTTAATTTCAAAACTTCGCTGTTTTATGGGGGGATACGGTGTGCCGGTTGTTGGTTGTCAAGAGCCGTTGGTAGTCAGAATGCCGTAGTATTAATGCCATGGAAGCTACTACTTCTCGAGTGAAGCTGAGATAAGTGCGCAATTCCATATTTGTTAGCTAAATATGCTAAATTAACTCTGGCCTTTCTTTTTTGTAGCTAATAGCTAGCTAGTTGACAGTGACTGGTAAATTCAAATAGTCAGATTGGCTCAAATTTGGTACTACAAAAGTTACCACTGCTCAAGAAAATGAGGTAAGAAAGTAATTGTGTATTTGTGTGCTAAAATTGATTGTCTTTTGTTTTTGTAGGTGAGAGCTTGTTGTCAAGAATTCAAGGTAATTCAGATGGTCAAAGTAACTTCAATTTGATACTACAGAAGTTATCAATACTCAAGAATGATGTAAGTAGTAATTCCATATTTGTTGGCTAAAATTACAAATAATAATAACACTGGTTTATTTTTTATCGTAGCTGAGAGCTTGTTCAAGAGTTACTGGTGATTGAGATTATCAGAATGGTTGATGTTTGATACTACAAAAGTTACCATTAATAAGGTAAGAGAGTGATTTTGTATTTGTTTGCTGAAATCAAATGTCATAACTGCTATTATAGTGTTTGCATGAAATAAGCTAAAACATAGTAACATTTTATGTTACCTGACTATCAGGCTCGCTCGCCATTTGTGCTCAAGCACACCACTAGTTTATATATATGTTTGGACGTATGTATGTCATTTTGTACTTTAACCCTCCGTATTTTTGTGTTCGCTCCGCGTTCGACCCCATCCCAAACTTCACTAAACAGAATCCTCCGGTTTAGCGATTATTACCCGTATCACCTTAGTTGAATTGTTTACGGCTTTTATAGTTTAAAACTCAAAATCTTATGGGAGCTCCATTTCTATTCGAGTTAGTGGCGGTGGTAAGTTAATGCGCTATTTGGCACAGTTATAAGCCCTACTCAACAGTATTTACTTAAAAATGCATTGTCCACTAGACGAACCATGAAGGTAAGTCTTGCGTAGGTATGTTCTGTTGTGTGAAAGTATTGTGCGTTACAACTACTATTAAATATCACAAAGAAAACTTTAAATAACGTGATTTGATTTTGTTGCTTCTTTTTCAATTCAAACTGTTGCGGGAGCGGTTACTATGACATTGAAACCCCTTAACCTCATACGTAATTTTAAAACTCGACTTTATTTTAAGAGCTTGAGTGTTAGTTGTTAAAATCAAATTTAACAATAGTGCAGTTTAAAACTCGCTCGCCATTTGAGCTCAAGCACACCACTAGTTTATTTGTATATATGTATGGACGTATGTATGTCATTTTGTACTTTGACCCTCGCGTTTTTGTGTTAGTTATGTGGTCGACCGCGTCCCAAATTGCACTAAACAGAATCCTCTGGTTTATTGATCAGTACCCGTATCACCTAGAAATTGAATTGTTTACCGTTTTGAATTCTTTTGCGGGTGCAGTTACAGCTTGAAAACTTAAGGGACTTCCATTTCTATTCGAGTTAGTGCATGGTGGTGGTAAATCAATGCGCTCTTTGGCATGGTTATAAGCCATACGCAACAGTATTTACTTGAAAATACATTGTCCACTAGACTACTGCGAAGGTAAGTCTATGTAGGTGCATGTCCAGTTGTGTCAAAGCATTGTGTGTTACAACCACTACTTAGCTAAAGAATATCACAAAGAAAACTTTTAAATAACGTGTATTGTTTTGTTGTTTTTTTCCTTCAATTCAAGCAGTTGCAGAGAGTTGTTACTATGGCACTGAAATCCCTTTACCTTGTATGCGAAATTTAAAAACTGGACCTTATGTTCAGTAGCTTCAGTGTTAAATCATTCATATAAAAATAGTATAGTCTTTAGGCTCGCTCGCCATTTGTGCTCAAGCACATCACTAGTTTATTTATATATATGTTTGGACGTATGTATGTCATTTTGTACTTTGACCCTCCGTTTTTTGTGTTCGCTCGGCGTTCGACCCCGTCCCAAACTTCACTAAACAAAATCCTCCGGTTTAGCGATCATTACCCGTATCACCTTAGAAATTGAATTGCTTTGAATTGTTTTACGGGTGCAGTTAAAATGCTAAAACTTACGGGAGCTCCATTTCTATTTGAGTTAGTGGTGGTGGTAAGTTAATACGCTATTTGTCACAGTTATAAGCCCTACTCAACAGCATTTATTTGAAAATTCATTGTCCACTAGACGAACCACGAAGGTAAGTCTTGCGTAGGTATGTTCAGTTGTGTGAAAGTATTGTGCGTTACAACTACTATTAAGAATATCACAAAGAAAAATTTAAATAACGTGACTTGATTTTGTTGCTTCTTTTTCAATTCAAACAGCTGCGGGGAGCGGTTACTATGGCATTGAAGCCCCTTTACCGCATATACTTAATTTAAAAACTTGACTTTATTTTAGTAGCTTGAGTGTTCGTTGTTAAAATCAATCATTTAACAATAGTGTAGTTTAAGGCTCACTCGCCATTTGTGCTCAAGCACACCACTAGTATATATATCTGAAATCTCAATTGAACACGACTGAGAGTCAGCTTCGCTCGCTTCGCTTGCTCGCTGAACTAGTGGTGCGCTCAAATAGCGCAAATGCATGGCGAGCGAGTAGACTCTTTTTACAGATAAATATAAGTATAGGTAAAGATGATTTGTGAAGGAAATCGCTAAGTGGAGGCACACACACAATCTGTCCTCCCATTGCACGAAGTCGTGGAACGTTACGATGACGTCGAGGTGTGGCTTCGGGCAGTGGCACGTTTCTCCAGTCACGTGTGTCGGAGCTGGTGCTAGCTGCAGCAGAGCTGAAGGTGGAGCCAGCAGAAGATGAGGTGCTAGCTGTAGCAGAGCTGGGGGTGGTGCTAGTGCAGGAAGTGCTGGTGTGGGTGGTAGCGCTGGTGAGGGTGGTAGTGCTGGTGTGGGTGGAGCTGGATAGAGTCGATCCATGCTGATCTTCACCTTCATCAAGCTAGTGCAGGTCAGCTTCCTCAAGCCCATTACCTGAAACATGAACAAAGGCATAATATAATGTTGGTGTTCAAATAAGATTAAGTAAATAATATTGTTATTGAAAGTCTTACCTCAGCTGACGTGTAGCCACTATTGACGATTCATCAATTATATCGGGCACAGTCTTATTAGCAGCCATTTCTTCATTGAAATCGACCTCAATGTGAGCAACTCCTGCCACAGAGCATCCATACTCGTACCCAATCTTGAGATTGGTCTCCATACCTGCTGCTGCTATTGTCCAGTCTGGATAGCTGGAGGTGATCCCTTGCCCAATGTAGTGCTCGCAAACCTGTAGTAACAAATTTAAAAAATATAGTATGACAGACCAGGCCATGTGGGGGTTGCCCTCGCCAGACCCGAAGCTCCGTAAGGTACCACGCACGTAGGTAGGCAACACAGTCGCTGCCACCAGAGTTCTCCTTCAGCAGGTTGCCTTAGCTAACCTAACTGCCAATATCTTGGTTAACTAAAAGTTTAGTATAATTTGAGGACTGAACCAGGCACGAGGGAATCCAAGGTTATATTGCCTGAGGAACCCCTCGTGCAACAACACTGCGCATGACATAAAACTCAACAATAATCATACAACCACAATCGTTCGTATGCATCAAGATACACACACAGTTCATCTAGCTAATAGTTCCTCTTCTCTTCTTCTCTCTCTTTCTCCATCATCTTCTGTCTCTTCTCCAGTGTGGGCGACTGTCAAGCCCACATCTCCCCCCTCCTTCAAAGCAAGGGTGGCATCCTCTCTGGCACCAGCGTGGCACCTGCTTAGCTCGTCCGCCACCACGTTACTCGCACCAACTCTATACTTGACTACAAAGTCGAATTCCGACAAGGTCAATGACCACCGGTATACCCGTCTGTTCAGCTGGCGTCCCGTTCGTATAGACTCCAATCCCTTGTGGTCTGTCCAGACCTCGAACCTCTGCCCATGCAGATAGAAAGAAAAATGTTTAATGGCCTCCACCACGGCCAAACACTCCAGCTCCTGAGCACTATAATTGGACTGTGCCCCACGCAGCTGTCTTGAGTAAAATGCCACTGGGAGTAGTTCCTCCGCTCTTCTCACCGAAAGAACCGCACCGACTCCACTGCTGCTGGCATCACTCTCCACTACAAATACATCACTAACACACGGAACAACCAAACACACAGAACTTGACAACGCACATTTCAACTTACAAAAAGCCTCCAACATCTGGCTTGTCCACTCCACCTTCCCTGACAAGAGCGATGAGGTATGCGGAGTGAGGAGGGCAGACCACTTGTGGAATCCCTCGATGAACCTTCGATAGTACCCGATCAACCCCAAGAAAGCTCTGAGCTGCTTCCTGGTCTTCGGCTCGGGATGATCTCGTATCGCCGCCACTCTAGCCTCCGGTACCCGAATTACTCCATCTCCGACCTCATGTCCCAAAAACATCAACCTTCTCTTCCCAAACACACACTTCGTCAACTTACACGTTAACCCTGCCTTCAGCAATATTCCAAACAACATCTTCAAATGCCCCAAGTGCTCACTCCATCCTTCCGACACCACCAATACATCATCGATATACACCTTTGCAAACTTCATGCAATCCACCAGAACCACATCCATCAACCTTTGAAACACGCTAGGGGCATTTGTCAACCCAAATGGCATTCTCACATACTGAAATTTGCCAAAGGGGCAGACAAACGCCGTCTTCTCCCTGTCCTCTACCGCCACTGCCACCTGATGGAAACCCTTGGACAGGTCCACCTTAGACAACACACAACCCTTCCCTACACATTCCACCATCTCCTCAAACTGAGGAATATAGTACGGTTCCTTTACCGTGATCGCATTGAGCTTTCGGTAGTCAACGCACAGGCGTATACCTCCACCTGCCTTCTTCACTGGAACCAACGGGGAGGCCCACGCGCTGGCACTCCTCTCTATAATCCCTCCTCTCTCCAACTCTTCCAATTCTTCTTTCACTGCTTTCCTAATGCCCAAAGGCACCGAATAGGGAGCTTGCCGAATGGGCTGAGCGTCCCCAGTATCAATCTTCGGTATCACTTCCTCGGTACTCCCTGGAGCATCCGAGAACACATCTCCAAATTCCTCCAACAACTCGTCAATCTCCTCTTGCACATATCCATCACATTCCCCACTCAACAGACAATCTTCTTCCTTGCTATCCTCCAACACAACGTCCAACCTGTTCACCGCAAACCTTTCCTTGAACTTCTTCAAGCAGTTCACATGCACTACCTTTGTATGCTTCGCCACATCTTTCCTACCTATTCTGTAATTCACCTCCCCAATCCTTTCCAACACTTCATAGGGTCCTTCCCACGAATCCGACAGCTTACATTGCATTCCCGGGATCCTGTATAACACCAGGTCCCCAACCACGAACTCTCTCGTCTTGCACCCGCGATTCAGGTACTTCATCCTTCCCTCCTTCCCTTTAGCCATCTTCAACTCAGCACAATCCCTCATCATCTCCAACTTTTCCGCCATACCTCTCACCCAATCACACACACCTAGCTCCTTACTGTCAACCTCGAACAATCCCGAATACAGAGCATCTAGGGGAGTTCTAACCCTGAACCCATAGACTAGGTCGAACGGGCTGAACCCACTATCCGCATGAGGCATCTGTCTCATTACGAACAGCGCGAAGGACAGCTGCTCTACCCAATCCTTCCCCTCATCCACACACTTACCCAAGATAGACTTAAGTGTGCCGTGGAACCGCTCCACCGTCCCATTAGTCTGAGGGTGGTACGGAGATGTCCACACCCTCTCTATCCCCAACATCCTACTCAATTCCCTAACCACTTTCCCGCAAAACTGGCCTCCCTGGTCCGACAACATCTTCTCGGGGACCGAAGTCCTTGAGAAGATCGACCACAGACCTTCGGCTACTGCCTTGGCAGTGATGCTGCGCAAGGGTACTGCCTCCGGCCACCTGGTAGCCAAGCACACGCAGGTCAGCAGGAACCTGTTGCCACCCTTTCCCTTCGGTAGGGGCCCAACCAGATCCACTGCCACCGCCTCGAAGGGTTCACTGAGCAATGGACGTTCCACTGCCAGCGCCCTCCGAGGTGTGTGCTTGCTTTTCCTCTGACAAACATCACAGCTCTTACAGTGCTCTCCCATCTCCCTTGCCATACCTGGCCACGTAAAATACCTCCCTACCATCCTCGCAGCCTTCTCACTGCCTAGATGTCCATTTCTCTCGTGAGCCAACTCCATTACCCTTCTTCTGTAACTCTTTGGTACTACAACATCCCGAAACTCTTCCCACATCACATACTGACTCCTCACCAAAACTCCTTTCTTCCACTGAAATCCTCTTTCCTTCCGATCACCCAGCTCTCTCCATTCCTTTAGACTCTCATCCTCACCCAACTCCTTTCTAAAATCAGCCCCATCAAACCCCTCCCCAACAGGTCAAATCTGTCCAGCCTGTTCTATCAATTGCCTCTCGTCCTCACTCATTGGTGCAACATCCTTCAGGTCTGAAGGCGTACCTTCTTCACTTCCAGACACCTCACTCTCTTCTTCTACCTTCTGCCCTTCACTCTTCTCACTCACGTCCCTCTCTTCTAAAACCGTCTTTTCTGCCTCTCCCGGCTCAATTACACTCCACCAGTCAGTGCATCCCGCC